>JADHEF010000182.1_pt1 | contig 76508 bp, 58 predicted proteins | sample 8952391 | NCBI WGS metagenome assembly JADHEF01 (sample SAMN16124439, study PRJNA663245) | bioreactor sludge metagenome | isolation source: sludge (nitrite) | place: India:Bengaluru | collected 2019-02-28
GAAACGAGGTGTTCCGTTTCGTAACGCCCACGGAGCGGGACTCGATAGAGCGTGACGCCGCCCGACTCGAAGGCGGGGACGAGGAGGCCGGGGTAGGCGCGGAAGAGGGCGCGGTGCCCCTCGCCGTGCGCCTCGACCTCCTCGGCCCCCGAGACGACCCACCGGACCTCGCGGCGCGAGAGGACCTCGGGGAGGTCGTCGAGGGAGAGGGGATCGTAGAGGCGCGCGACGTCGAGAATGCGCCGGTCGAGCTCGGGGCGGGGCTGGCCGCGCTGGAGGAGGTGGTAGTCCCAGCCGATCACGGTCGGGAGGCCGGTGCGCGAGGCGAACCGCGTGTACTCGCGGTAGGAGGGTCCCCAGGCCTCGGCGATCGCCGGGAGGCCCGGAACGCGCGCCTCGAGGAAGTCGAGAGCCGCGGCCTCGCCGGGGCGGTGGCTCCGGAGGAAGGCGAGGCCGTCGAGGGTGCCGCGCGGCGTCTCGACGCGGCGCGTCCGGAGGTGCCCGCCGAGGGCGAGGAGCGAGGTGGCGAGGGCTCCGAGGAGCGCCGCGGCGGCGAGCGTCGTGGCGATGGGGCGGGCGGGCGCGCGCGGCGCGGGGCGCGCGAGGAGGAGGTCGAGCGCCCCGGCCCCGGCGACGGCGAGGAGGAGCGTGGCGTCGAGACCGAACTTGAAGACGGTGTTCATCCGGTCCCAGACGAAGACGACCTCGCAGAGGGTGAGGAGGCCGAAGGCCGCCGCCGCGACGGCGGGGAGGGCGCGACGCGCGGGCGGGAGGCCGCGGCCGAACGCGAGGAGGAGCGCGAGGAGCGCGAGGCCGGCGAGGAACGCGCGGACGGAGGGGGCGGGGGAGAAGCGGCCCGTCGCGAGCGCCGGCAGGTCGACGAGGGAGAGAGTGAGGAGGAGCGCGAGACCTCCGGCGAGCGCGCCGGCGCGGCGCGGCCGGGCCGGGTCGTGTCGCGTCTCGCGCAGGCGGGCGAGGAGGAACGGGACGACGAGGGCGAGGCCGAGGCCGTGAACGAGGAGGAGCGAGAGGGCGTCGTAGCCCGGCCCCCGCTCCCAGCCGAGGTGGCGCGGCGGCGGGGTGTAGGTGCGCCAGAAGGGGAGCGTGACGAGGAGCGCCGGGAGCGCGACGGCGAGGCCCGGAACGACGACGCCGGCGAGGAGGCGGCCGAGGCGCCGCGCCGGGAGCGGCGGCGCGGGGCGCGGCGTCTCCGCGAGGGCGGAGGCGGAGAGGAGGAGGACGACGAGACCGCCGGCGGTCGGCGCGCTCCAGCCGTTCGTCACGAGGAGGAGGGCGAGGAAGAGCGACGCGAGGGCGAGGAGGAGCGAGCGGCCGAAGGGAGGGACGTAGACCTCCGGGCTCGTCCTCTGCCGGAATGCGAGGAGGAGGACGGCGAGGAGGCCGAGGAGGAAGGGAAAGGCGAGGAGGTGCGCGTGGAGGTCGGCGAAGAGGAAGCTCCAGAACGGGAACTCGTTGATCTCGTTCTGCGTCTTCAGGACGCGGGAGACCGACCAGAAGAGGTCGAAGTCGACCGCCCTCCGGCGCGCGTACTCGAGGAGACCGGCGAGGTTGCCGGCGAAGAGGCCGAGGCCGACGGCGAGGGCGCCGGTCCGGAGGCGCCCGCCGAGGAACGCCCCGGCCGCGAGGAGCGCGGCGGCGGTGAGCGAGGCTGTGGAGGCGAGGCCGAGGTTGAAGGCGAGCGCCGGGTGGATCGCGAGGGCCTTCGCGAACGCCGCGACGAGGAAGTGGCCGAAGTAGGTGTACGAGAGCGTCGTCCCGGCGAGCCACGGCTCCGGCGGCGGGAGGAGCTCCGAGCGGAGGATCGCGTCGAGGAACGAGAAGTCCATCGGCTTCTCGCCCCAGTAGATCTCCGGCGAGAACGCGCGGACGGCGGCGAAGAAGAGGAACGCGCCGAGGAAGAGGCCTTCGGTGGCGACGAGCTCGCGGCGCGGGAGCGCGGGCAGCGGGCGGGAGGAGAGCGCGCCCGCGAGGACGACGGCGACGGCGGCGGCGAGGGCGAAGGACGGGACGAACGCGAAGAGGCCCCAGGCGACGAGGGCCCACGCGGCGAGGCCGAAGAGCGCGACGCCGGCCACCTTCGCGAGCGCGTAGACGCCCGGCACGGCGGGGAGGCGCGGCCCGAGGAGGCGCCAGGCGGCGAGGCCGAGCGCCTCGAGGAGGGCGAGCCAGAGGAGGAGCGCGAGCGGCGTCGAGCGCGTGCCGGAGATCCGCTGCTCGGAGTCGGCGTGCGGGTCGTCGGGGCGGGCGCGGAGGATGTCGCTCCGGCCGAGCGGGCGGGACGGCGTCGCCTCGCGGAGGAGGCGCTCGAGGGCCGCGGCGTCGAGGCGGGCGGCGTTCCGGAAGAGGGTGACGCGCGGGTGGTCGTAGACGGAGAACGACTCGTCGGCGAGCTCGGTCGGCAGGCGCAGGCCGAAGAGCTGCGGGGGCGAGGAGAACGTGCGGACGAGCTTCCAGCCGAGGTCGCCCGAGTAGAGGAGGCGGAGGAAGCGGTCGGTGTCGGGGTAGCGCTCCCGAGCGCGCGGGATCGCCCCGGTGTGGCGCTTCGTCGGGAAGACGAGGAGGTCCGCGGAGGCGAGCCTTTCGGCGAGGAGGCGCGTCTTCTCCGCGCCGTCGGGGTCGTAGAGAGGGAGCTCGGCCGTCCGGAAGCGGCTCGACGGGAGGCCGTCGACGGCGAGAGGGAAGCCTTCTTCCCAGTGGGGGACGAGGAGCGTCGCCCCCTCGGCCGCGTTCTCGTGGAACCAGCGCGACGCGGCGACGACGGAGTGGGGGCGCGCGTAGATGGAGAGGAACGCGAGGAGGTACGCGCCCGAGAGGCCGAGGACGGCGCGGCGGGCGAAGCGCCGGCCGCTCCCCTCTCCGATGCGCGGCGCGAGGAGCGCGGCGGCGCCGAGGAGGAGGAGCGGGTGGAGCGGGAGGAGGTAGCGCGGGAAGCGGACCTCGAACGAAACGGTCAGGAGGAGGAATGGGACGGCCCAGAGCCAGAGGAGGAGCTCGCGCCCGTCCCGCTCGCGGACGGCGGCACGCAGCCGGAGCGCGGCGCCGAAGAGGGCAGCGAGGCCGAGCGCGGGGCCGAGCCCCCAGAGGACGATCTCGGAGAGCTCGTAGAGGAGGTGCGGCGTCCCGACGTACTGGTTCGTGTAGGGGACGGAGCCGGCGTCGCGGACCATCGTCCCCTGTTCCGCCACGGCGGCGAGGAGCTCGCGCGGTGAGGTGAGGGCCGAGGGCTGACCGAGGAGGAACGCCGCGCCGAGGCCGAGCGCGGCGGTCCCGAGGGCGAGGGCCGCGCGCCCGAGGCGTTGCGCCGGGAGGAACGCGAGGAGCGGTGCGGCGGCGAGCGGGAGGAAGAGCGTCACGGCGCTCGCCTTCGTCGCGAGGGCGAGGCCCGCGGCGGCGCCGGCGAGGAGGAAGGACGGGGCGGTCCTCCGCTCGAGCGCGCGGACGAGGAGGAGGAGCGTGGCGAGGACGAGCGTGACGAGGGGAACGTCGTTCGTCGCGAAGTGGGAGTTCTGGACGTGGAAGACGGCGATCGCGAAGAAGGAGCCCGCGAGGAGGCCCGCCTTCTCGCCGAAGAGCTTCCGCCCGAGGAGGGCGAGGAGGACGCAGCCGGCCGCGCCCCACGCGGCGGAGAGGGCGCGCCCGGCGAGGAGCGTGCCGTGCCAGGTGAGCGCCCCGGGCCAGGCGTGGGAGAGGAGGGAGGTCGCGGCGCGCGTGACGAGGAAGGGGAGCGAGCCGTAGGCGTGGAACTTCGGGTCGAGCTTCAGCGGGGAGAAGGAGAGCTCCTGGACGGCCTCGACGATCCGGCGCTCGTCGGGGTGGTACATGTGACCCTGGTCCCAGTCGAGGCCGAAGAGGCGGACGCCGAGCGCCGCCGCGAAGAGGAGCGCGAGGGCGAGGCGGAAGGGGAGCGGCCTCGCCGGGAGCATCAGATGGGGAGCCTCCGGAAGATCGGAGCCGGGAGCGCGCGGAGGATCGCCATGACGGGGCGCCAGAACCACGGGGTGTAGACGACCCGCCGGCGGCTCTCGAGCGCGGAGAGGACGTCGCGGGCGATGCGTTCCGGGGAGACGAGGAGCGGGGAGTCGGGAGGGAAGACGCCCCACGACATCGCCCCGTCGGCGGGGCCGGCCTTCACGCAGAGGACCGTGACCCCCTTCGGCGAGAGGCGCGCCCAGAGCCCCTCCATCGCGACGGAGAGGGCGGCCTTCGTGGCGCCGTAGGCGTAGTTCTTCCGGCGGCCGCGGTCCCCCGCGACGGAGGAGAACGCGCAGAGGAAGGAGCCGGGGCGGCTTTCGAGGCGCGTCGCGGCCGCCTCGAGGAGGGAGAGGGTCGCGCGGACGTTCACGTCGGCGAGCTCGAGGATCGCCGCGGGGTCGCGCTCGACGTCGGCCTGGTCGGGCATGACGGCGAACGCCAGGACGACGCCGGCGAGAGCGCCCGGTAGCGCCTCCTCCGCGCGAGCCGGGAGAGCGGCCGCAGCCGCGGAGTCGCGGGCGTCGAAGCCGAGGGCGGCGGTGGCGACGCCGAACCGGAGCGCGAGGTCGGCGGCGGTGCGTTCGGCCTCGGCAACGTCCCGCGCCGCCAGGACGAGGCCGCAGCCGCGGGCGGCGAGCCCTTCGGCCACGGCGCGCGCGAGGGCCGAGCCGGCGCCGGCGACGAGGACGTTTCCTTTCGCCGTGCTCTTCACCGCGCCTCCGCGAGGCCGAGGCGGCGCGCCTGCGATGAGGAAAAGCGGCCGTTCGGGTCGAGCCGCCGCTTCACCGCGAGGAACTCGGGGAGGCGGGGGTACATCGCGGCGAACGTGGCGGCGTCGGTGAGGGCGTCCTTCGCGAGGTAGAGCCTCCCACCGAGCGCGAGGAGGATCTCGTCGAGCCTGCGGGCGAGCGGGCGGAGCCGTTCCCCGACGTTCGGGACGTCGAGGCCGAGCGTGAAACCGGGCTTCGGGAAGGAGAGCGTGCCGCGCCCCTCCGGGCCGGTCGTCTTCAGGACCGCGAGGAACGAGGCGGCCCGCTCGCGCGAGATCTCCTCGAGGATGCAGCGGCACCCCTCCGCCGCGGTCTCGCGCGGGAGGAGCGCCTGGTACTGGACGAACCCGCGCCGCCCGTAGAGGCGGTTCCAGGAGCCGAGCGCATCGAGCGGGAAGAAGAAGCTCGCGGGGCCGGAGAGGCCGGTCGAGTCGCGCCCGGCGGCGTAGTAGAGGGCGTCGAACGCGGAGATCGTGAGCGGGCTCAGGAGGGCCGACGGCGCCTCGAACGGGACGTTCGGGCCGGGCCGCTCGGGGAGCGACCCGCGCGCGGCCCTGCCGCGCGGGAGCTCGGCGGCGAGGACGTGGTCGCCTCGCATCAGGACGCCGCGCCCGAGCGCCCGGCCGCGGGCGAGGCCGTCGATCCAGGCGACGGAGTAGCGGCTGAGGCTCTCCTCCTCCTCGAGGCGCGCGAGGATCTCTTCGAGGTTCTTCCCGCGCCGCTTGACGACGCGCACCCACGGCGTCTCGAGCGGCAGGAGCGCCAGGCGTGCCGAGAGGATGACGCCGGTCAGCCCCATGCCGCCGATCGTGGCGTCGAACGCTTCGGCGTTCTCCGACGGGGAGCAGCGGAGCGTCTCGCCCGAGGCGAGGAGGAGCGTCAGCTCCTCGACGTGGCGGCCGATCGTCCCGTCGACGTGGTGGTTCTTGCCGTGGACGTCGGCCGCGAGCGCGCCGCCGACCGTGACGAACCGGGTGCCCGGGACGACGGGGAGGAAAAAGCCGCGCGGGAGGAGGAACGAGAGGAGGCGCGCGAGCGAGGTGCCCGCCTCGCAGGTGACGCTCCGTCCTTCGGGATCGAATGCGAGGATCCGGCCGAGCCTCTCGGTCAGGACGACGGCGCCGGCGCCGTTCAGCGCCGAGTCGCCGTAGCTCCGGCCCAGCCCGCGCAGGGCGAGCGTCGCCTCCGGCGCGGAGCGGACGGCCGCGGCGACGGCGCGCCACGTCTCGGGGCGGTAGGCGGGCCCCGCCTCGACGGCGAAGCGACCCCAGCCCGAGAGCGAGAGGCGCGCCGCGCGGTAGGGGAAGCCCTCGGCGCGGGCGGCGGAGGCGGCGGACTCGTCGCTCAACCCCGCGATGATAGACGCGCGCCCCGGCGTCACCGGAGGTCGTCGAGGAGCGCCGCCGCCGCCTCGCGCGCGATCCTCACGGCGTAGTTCTGGCCGCGGTCCTCGGGGTAGACCTGCGCCATCGCCGCGGAGTAGAGGCCCGGGACGCCGGTCCTCACCGGCGGGAGGACCTTCGAGTAGTGCGTCCCGACGATCGGCTGCGCGTACTCGGCGCGGAAGAGGTGCCGCTCGAGGACCTTCGCCTTCTCGAACGCGGGGGCGAGGCGCGCGACGGCGGGGAGGTAGAGCTCCCAGAGGTCGCGGTCGGGCATCGTCCATTTCGGGTCGTCGGGGAGGACGTAGTCGGAGAGGTAGACGACGTGCCGCCCGCCGTAGCGCGCGGCCGGGACGTAGTTCGTGTGCTCGATGAAGCCGCCGAACGGCATCGCCGCGTCGCCGACGTTCGTCCAGTAGTAGGGGGTGAGCGGCCGGTCGAGGACGAGGACGGGGCAGAGGGCGTGCGCGTAGGAGATCGTCCCCCAGAGCGCGCGCTCCTCGGCCGGGAGATCGGGGACGAGGCGGAGGAGCTCGGGGATCGCGACGGTGGAGAGGACGAGGTCGAACGTCTCCGCCTCTCCGCGGGACTCGACTCTCCACCTCCCGTCGGAGCGGGTCGCCAGCTTCACGGGGCGGGCGGGGCGGATCTCTCCGCCGCGTTCGGCGATGCGAGCGAGGAGCGCGTCGACGACGCGTCCGAACGAACCCTTCATGTAGCCGAGCCGCTCGCCGAGGCCGCTCTTGTCGCGCGAGCGGGTCCGAAGGGCAATCTTCCCCCAGAGCCAGACGAGGCCGACCTCGGCGGCCCGCCGGCCGTATTTCTGCTCGAGGAGGGGCCCCCAGACGACGTCGAGGACGCGCCCGTAGCCGCTCTTCTTCAGCCAGCCGACGGCGGTCTCCCCCTCGAGCGCGCGCCAGTCGCGCAGGCCGCGCAGCTTCAGCGTCGAGAGGACGAGCTCCGCTCTCCCGCGCAGGCCGAGCGGCGCGAAGGAGAGGAGCGAGAGGGGCGTTCCGAACGGGTAGAGGAGTCCGTTCGAGAAGAAGCCCATCTTCGACGGGAGCCACTCGATCTCTCCGGCGAGGCCGAGCTCCTCGGCGAGGGAGACGTAGTCGACGTCGCTCGTGAAGAGGTGGTGGTAGAAGCGCTCGAGCGCCTCGCCGCCGACGGAGAACGTGCCGACGAGGCCGCCCGCCTCCGGGTACTTCTCGAAGACGGTGACGGAAAGGCCCGCGCCGAGGAGCCGGTCGGCCGCGACGAGGCCGGCGAGGCCGCCCCCGACGACGGCGACGCTCTTCCCTCGGGCGGGGGCGGGAGACGGCAGGTCGCTCACCGGTCGATTGTGGGACGAGATCGGCGCAGGGGGAACCCGAGGGGCCGCGAGGGCCCGCGAGCGCTGTGCTACCGTCGCCCGGCTTCGTGACCGTCGCTTCCGCGCTCCTGCTGGCCGTCCTCCTCGCCGGCCTCCTGGCGGCCGGAACGGCCGTCGTCCTTCGTGCCGGACGCGGCGACGGAGACGCGGACGGCGTCCGCGACGGGGCGCTCGCGCTCGGGCTTCCGGTCGGCCTCCTCCTCCTCGCGTTCCCCGGCCAGGTCGCGAGCTCGGTCGGCGGAGTCCCGTTCGGCGTCGTCCTCGCGCTCGGCGGCGCCGCGGTCGTCGCCGCCCTCGTCCTCTGCGGACGGGAGCTCTCCGTGCTCCGCGAGCGGCGCGCGTTCGGCGCCGTCGCGCTCCTCGTCGTCCTCTTCGCCTTCTTCCTCTGGCTCCGGCTCGGCTGGGGGGACGCGCGGCAGACGGAGAAGCCGATGGACCTCGCGGTCCTCTCGGCGCTCCTCGTCACGCCGCGCCTGCCGCTCGAGGACCCGTGGCTCGCCGGGACGGCGTTCCCTTACTACCACTTCGGAACGTACCTCCTCGCGCTCCCGTTCCGTCTCGCCGGGATCGCCCCGGGCTTCGCCTACAACCTCGTCGCCGCGCTCGTCGCGGCGCTCGCGGGGGCCGCGGCGTTCGGGGTGGTGCGGCTGCGCGGCGGCGGCCGGCGGCTCGCCGTCGTCGCGGCGCTCCTCCTCACGCTCGCCGGGACGTGGGACGGCGTGCGTCCGCTCCTCGGCGGCGGCTCGCTCGCGTCGGTCGACCTCTGGGCCTCCTCGCGACGGGTGGCCCACGCGATTACCGAGTGGCCCCTCTTCACGCTCTGGCTCGGGGACCTCCACCCGCACGCCGTCGCGCTGCCGCTCCTCCTCGCGCTCGCGGCGCTCGCCGGGCGCTTCGCGAGCGGCGCGGGGCTCCTCCTCGACGCGGCGCTCCTGGCGGCGCTCCTCTCCGCGAACCCCTGGGACCTCCCGGCGGCGCTCCTCCTCCTCGGCGCGGGGGCGTTCGTCTCGAGGCCGTTCGTTCCGGCCCTCCTCCGGGCGCTCTCGACGGCCGCCGTCGCTCTGCCGCTGCTCGTCCCCGCCCTCCTCGGCGCGCGGCCGGAGCTGCAGGGGCTCCGCGGGGTGGCGGCCCGGACGACGAGCCCCGAGGCGTTCCTCCACTTCGGCGGGCTCCTCCTCGTCCCGGCGCTCGCCGTCGGCGTCGCGCTCCTGCGCTCGCGGGACGACGCGGAGGAGAGCTTCCTCTACGCGACGCTCTACCCGGCGGCCGGCGTCTTCCTCGCGATCCTCACCGGGCGCCCGGTCCTCGGTCTCGGTGCGGCGTTCCTCCTCGCCCTCCTCCACATCCTCCCCGGGCTCCGGGGCGCGCTCCGGGCCGGGTTCTTCCTCGCGGCGGCCGCGGTCGCGCTCGCGATGATTCCCGAACTCCTCGCCGTGAAGGACCCGTACGGCGAGGAGCTCCACCGGATGAACACGGTCTTCAAGTGCTACGCGGGGGCGGCGGCGCTGCTCGCCCCGGCCGTGGCGCTCCTCCTGCCGCTCGCGCTCGCGAGCCGGCGGGCGCGCGGCGCCGTCCGCGCGGCCCTGGCGCTCGGCGCGCTGGCGCTCCTCGCGCACCCGGCGGCCCTCCTCGCTCAGCGCGCGAAGGCGACGCGGACGACGCTGGACGGCCTCGCGTGGATGACGCGGGAGGCCCCGGGAGACCGCGCCGCGGCGGAGTGGCTCCGCGCGAACGCGCCGGCCGGCGCGCGCCTCGTAGAAGCGGTCGGCTCGGCCTACACGGACCACGGGCGGGTCGGCGGGGCGTCGGGGCGGCCCCTCGTCCTCGGCTGGACGAACCACGAGGGGCTCTGGCGCGGCGCGGCGGGGGCGGGGACGATCGAGGCGCGCCGGCGCGACGTCGAGACGATCTACCGCTCGGGCGCCGCCGCCGAGGTGCGCGCGGCGCTGGCGCGGACCGGGGCGCGCTACGTCGTCGTCGGGGCGCTGGAGCGGAAGGAGTACGGCGCGAACGCGCTCCGCGTCCGCGAGCTTTTTCGCCGCGTCCTCGAGGCGGACGGGACGGAGCTCTGGGAGGTCGCCCCGTGAGCGCGACGAGCGCCGGCGTGAGCGCCGCGACGAACGCCGCGACTCCGGCGTGGGGCCGGCGCGAGCGGTGGGCCTGGGGCGCGCTCCTCCTCCTCGCGCTCCTCCTTCGCGTCTGGGACCTCGGCTCGCGCGCGTTCCACCACGACGAGTCGATCCACGGCTGGTTCTCGCACCAGCTCGCGTTCCAGGGGACGTACGTCTACGACCCGATCTACCACGGCCCGGTGCAGTACTACATGGTCGCCTCGGCGTTCCGCCTGCTCGGCGACTCGGACCTCTCCGCGCGGCTCCCGGCGGCGCTCGGCGGCGTCGGCCTCGTGGCGATGGCGATGCTCCTGCGCGCGCGCTTCGGCAGGCGCGCGGCCTTCGCTTCCGGCGTCCTCCTCGCGATCTCGCCGAACCTCCTCTACTACACCCGCTTCTGCCGCGAGGACGCCTGGAGCCTCCTCGGGACGTTCGGGCTGTTCCTCTGGCTCGACCGCTGGTGGACGACGCGCCGCGTCGCGGACGTCGCGCTCTCGGCCGTCTGGGGGGCGGTCGCGTTCGCGACGAAGGAGAACTTCTACGTCCTCGGCGCGCTGATGGCGCCGGCCGTCCTCGCCGCGGTGTGGGAGCCGGGACGAGGCTTCCGGCTCGTCCCGAAGCTCCGCGCGCTGCTCGACCTCCTCGAGCGGCACGGGGCGGCGATCGCGGGGGCGATCCTCCTCTTCTTCACGCTCTCGGAGGTCGCCTACACGCTCTTTCTCGTCCACCCCGAGTCGGGGAACCCCGTCTTCCAGGCGATCTCGTACTGGTGGGGGCAGCACAAGGTGGAGCGCGTCGGCGGGCCGAAGACGTACTACCTGCCGCGGATCCTCCAGTACGAGTTCGCGATCGTCCTGCCGGCGCTCGTCTGGATCGGGCTCCGCTTCCGCCGCTTCTCGGCGGCGGAGCGGTTCGTCTCGGCGCTCGCGGTCTCGTCGGTCGCGATGTACGCGTGGCTCGGCGAGAAGACGCCGTGGCTGATCGTCCACCAGGTCCTTCCGTTCGTGCCGCTCGCGGGGGCCGCGTGGGCCGCGCTCTCGTCCTCGCGGCGGCGGGCGCTCGCCCTCGCCGCTCCCGCGTTCGCGGCGACGCTCCTCTCGGCCCTCTCGCTCTCGTTCTGGAACCCGCTCCTCTCCCCGGCGCACCCGAGGGCGGAGTCGGTCGTCTTCACCCAGACGAGCCCCGAGGTGATGCCGGTCGTCGCGGAGATCCTCCGCGCGGGCGAGAGGGGGGAGAGCCCGGCGGCGGCGGTCTCGGGAGAGGCGGTCTGGCCGCTCTCCTGGTACCTGCGGGGCCTCCCGGTCCTCTGGGCGCTCCCGTCGCCCGGAACGCGGCCGCCGGTCGTGGTGGTCGACGAGGGGAAGGTGGAGGAGGCGAAGAAGCTCGTCGGAGGCGACTACGAGGCGGAGACGATCCCTCTCCGCTCCTGGTGGCTCCCGGAGGTCTCCCTCTCGCCGCTCCGCCCGTCGCCGGGCGAGCTCCTCTCGTACCTTTTCACGCGCCGCCCGTGGAGCCCCGTGGGAGCGCAGAACGTCGTCGTCCTCCGGCGTCCGGGCGGCGAGAGGCCGAGCCGATGAGCGCACCGGAGATCTCCGTCGTCCTCCCCTGCTTCAACGAGGTCGAGAACATCCCCGAGCTCCGGCGCCGCCTCGTGAGCGTCCTCGAGGCGACCGGCCGGAGCTTCGAGATCGTCTTCGTGGACGACGGGAGCCGCGACGGGTCGTGGGAGGCGATGGCGGCGCAGGCCGCCGAGGACCCGCGGCTGCGCGCGATCCGCCTCTCGCGGAACTTCGGCCACCAGATGGCGCTGACGGCGGGGGTCGACGGGGCGCGGGGGCGGCTCGTCGCGGTGATGGACGCCGACCTGCAGGACCCGCCGGAGCTCCTCGCCGAGATGCTCGCGAAGGCGGACGAGGGGTACGAGGTGGTGTACGCGCAGCGGTCGGCGCGCGAGGGGGAGAGCGCCTTCAAGCTCGCGACGGCGCACCTCTTCTACCGCCTCCTGCGCCGCTGGACGAACGTCGACATCCCGGTCGACACGGGCGACTTCCGCCTCATGGGCCCGAAGGCGGTCGCGGCCTTCCGGTCGCTCCGAGAGCGGCACCGCTTCATCCGCGGGATGACGGCGTGGGTCGGCTTCCGGCAGGTCGCGGTCTCCTACGTGCGCCCCCCGCGGCTGCATGGCGAGACGAAGTTCCCGCTCCGGCGGATGGTCCGCTTCGCGCTCGACGCGCTGACCTCCTTCAGCCACGTGCCGCTCCAGCTCGGGACGTGGCTGGGGTTCGGCGTCTCGTCGTTCGCCTTCCTCTACATCCTCGTCGTCCTCGCCCTGAAGATCCTCGGGATCAACGAGCGGGGCTGGACGACGCTGATGGGGTGGATGCTCCTCCTGGGCGGCGTGCAGCTGATGCTGATCGGCGTCCTCGGGGAGTACCTCGGGCGGATCTACGACGAGGTGAAGCGGCGGCCGCTCTACCTCGTCTCCGAGGAGGCGGGCGGCACGGGGGGGGACGCGGCGCGGGAGGCGGACCCGGCACGCTGAGCCCGCTTCGGGGCGGGGGCCGGTGCTATCCTGTCCCCTCCGGAGGTAATCCCATGCGGCGCGTACTTTCGCTGCTCGTGCTCGGGCTCATCGGCCTCCTCTCCGGGCCGCTCGCGGCCGACCAGGTCGTCCTTCGGGACGGCCGGACCCTCGACACGAAGAAGCCGCCGGTGATCAAGGGCCGCCAGGCGGTCCTCACGCTGGCGGACGGGAAGCTCGTCTCGATCCCCGCGGCGGAGATCGACCTCGAGAAGACCGCCGCCCTGGCGAAGAAGGCGGCCGAGGCGCCGAAGGCGGCCGAGGCGCCGCCGCCGCCGCGCGCCCCCACGCTCGTCGACGCCGCCCGGGCGACGCAGAACTCCCGGAAGGCCGCCGTCGTCCTGACCGACCAGGACGTGGCCGGCGGGTACCTCGAGGTCTCCTCCGGCTCTCCCGAGAAGGGCGAGGGAGAGGTCTCGATCGGGCCGACGACGACGAAGAAGAGCGACGCCGGCTACGTCATCGAGGGCTCCGTCCTGAACTCGGGGAAGGCCCCGGTCCTCGGCGTGAGCGTCACGATCGAGGCGGTGGGAGCGGAAGGGAAGTCGATCGCGACGACCTACGCGGCCCTCTCCAAGGACGTCCTCGACCCGGGCGAGAAGGCGTCGTTCCGGGCGCAGATCGACACGGACAAGACGGCCGAGCGGTTCACCTACGTCCCGCGCTGGAAGGTGATCGCGCCGCCGGCCAAGGAAGGCGAGCCGGGCGAGGGGGCGCGCGAGAACGAGCCCGGCCAGGCGTCCGGCGAGACGCCGGGCGAGGAAGCGCCCCCGCCGCCGCCGCCTGCTCCCGCGAGGGAGGAGGAGCAGCCTCAGCGTCAGCCCGACATGGCCGCCCCGCCGGCGAACGCCCCGGTCGGCGCCCCGTCGCAGCCGGGCGGGACGTACCTGCCGCCCCCCTCCTCGAACCAGCCGAAGCCGCCCGGCGGCCGGGGCTGACGGGGGCCGCGCCCGGGCCGGGATGGCGTCCGAGATCCTCCTCGTCGAGGACCGGGAGTCGCTCCGGTCGATGCTCGCCGAGACGCTCGGCGGGGAGGGGTATCGCGTCGAGGCGGTCGCGACCGGCGACGAGGCGGTCCGCCGGCTCTCCGAGGGGCGGCGCTACGCGCTCGTCCTGACCGACCTGAAGCTCCCGGGAGCGGACGGCCTCGCCGTCCTCGACGCCGCCCTCGCGAACGACCCGTCCGTCCCGGTCGTGCTCCTCACCGGCTACGGGACCATCGAGACGGCCGTAACGGCGATGAAGCGGGGCGCGGCGGATTTCCTGAACAAGCCGGTCGACGTCGACCTGCTGCTCCTCCTCGTGAAGCGCCACGTGGAGGCGCGCCGGAGCGCCGTCGCCCACGCCCTTCTCGCGGAGGAGGCGGGCCTCGCCGGGATGCCGCGCATCCTGGGACGCTCCCCCGCCCTCGGCGACGCCCTCGAGAGGCTCCGGCGCGCCGCTCCGAGCGACGTGACGGTCCTCCTGACGGGGGAGTCGGGGACGGGGAAGGAGCTCTTCGCCCGGGCGCTCCACGCGCTCTCGCCGCGCCGCGCGGGACCGTTCGTCGCCGTGAACGTCGCGGCGCTCCCGGAGGGGCTCGTGGAAAACGAGCTCTTCGGGCACGAGAAGGGGGCCTACACGGGAGCCGGAGAGCGGCGTGCCGGGCGCTTCGAGCTGGCCGACGGCGGGACGCTCTTCCTCGACGAGATCGGAGAGCTGCCGCTCGGGGCGCAGTCGAAGCTCCTGCGGGCGGTCGAGGAGCGGACGTTCCTCCGCGTCGGCGGGACCGTCCCGCTCTCCGTCGACGTGCGGCTCGTCGTCGCGACGAACCGGGACCTCGCCGCGAGGGTGAAGGCGGGCGCGTTCCGCGAGGACCTCTACTACCGCCTCGACGTCTTCCCGGTGAAGCTGCCGCCGCTGCGCGCCCGCAGGGAGGACGTCCCCGAGCTGGCGCGCGCGTTCGCGCGGAGCTGCGGCGAGGGGGCGCGCGGGCGGGCGTTCGAGATCGGAGCCGGCGCGGCCGAGAAGCTCGCAGCGTGGGACTGGCCGGGGAACGTGCGGGAGCTGAAGAACGTCGTCGAGCGGGCCGTCCTCCTCGCCGAGGGGCCCGTCATCCGTCCGGCCGACGTCGTCCTCGGCGCCCCGGGCGAGGACGCGCCGACGACGCCGACGCTCGACGGGACGCTCGAGGAGGCCGGGGAGCGCTGGAAGCGCGCGGGCGAGACCGCGCGCATCCGCCGCGCCCTCGAGGAATCGGGGGGCGACCGGACGGCGGCGGCCGCCGCCCTCGACATCCCGCTCAAGCGCCTCGCCCAGCGCCTCCGCGACCTGAAGCTCTAGTCCGGCTTCCCCGTCTCCCGAAGGGCGGAGGCGAGGTCGGCGTCCTCGTCGGGCGAAACGCTGCGGAGGTCGAGGACGAGCCGCCCTTCGGCGACTCGGGCGAGGACGGGGAGCTCGCGGGCGCGCAGGCGGGCGGCGGCGTCCCCCTCGCCGAGCGACGGGTGGCGGAGGAGGACGCCCCACGAGGGGAGGGTCGACTCGGTGCCGGCGCCGCCGCCCGCGATCGCGACGAGCGGTGCGGCCTCGGCCTCCCAGCCGGCGGCGACCGCCTCCGCCGCGAGTCGGCGCGCCCGGGCCTCGAGCTCCGGGAGGGGCGCGGCGAGCATCGCGTGGAACGGCACCTCGGACGCGCGGCCCGAGAGGTGCAGGTCGAGCGTCGCCGCGAGGGCGGCGAGGACGAGCTTGTCGGGGCGGAGCGCCCGCGCGAGGGGGTTCTGCGAGCAGCTCCGGACGAGGTCGTCGCGCCCGAGGAGGATCCCCGCCTGCGGGCCGCCGAGCGTCTTGTCGCCCGAGAAGCAGACGAGGTCGGCGCCGTCGGAGAGCACCTCGAGAGGGACCGGCTCGTCGCGCAGCCCCGGCTCCTCGAACCTCTCCGGCGAGCCGGCGCCGGCGTCGTAGAGGAGCGGGACCCCCGACTCGCGGCAGAGCCCCGCGAGCTCGGGGAGCCCGACCTCCTCCGTGAAGCCGACGATCCTGTAGTTGGAGGGGCGCACCTTCAGGACCGCCGCCGCGCCGGCGCGAAGGGCCTCCGCGTAGTCGTCCGGCGTCGTCTTGTTCGTCGTGCCGACCTCGAGCAGCGACGCGCCGCTCTTCGCGAGGATCGAAGGGACCCGGAAGTCGCCCCCGATGGCGACGAGCTCGCCGCGGGAGACGGCGACCGGTCGCCCGTTCGCGAGCGTGTCGAGCGCGAGGAGGAGCGCCGCGGCGGCGTTCGTCACGGCGAGGGCGTCGACTCCCGGCCGGCCCGGGGCGAAGAGGGAGAGGAGGAGCGGCCGGACGTGCTCGCCGCGCCGGCCCCGGCCGCCGGTCGCGAGGTCGAGCTCGAGGGTGGAGTAGCCGGCGGCGCGCAGGATCGCGTCCCGAGCCGCCGCGGCGAGCGGCGCGCGGCCCAGGTTCGTGTGAAGGAGGACGCCGGTGGCGTTCAGGACGGGGCGCGGCCCGGCGGGGGGCCGGGCCGCGAGCGCGGACTCCACGCCGGAGAGGAGCGTTTCGGCCGGGTCGGCGCAAGGCTCGGGCGTCCCGGACCGGAGGCGGGCCGCGGCCTCCCGGAGGAGCTCCCGGACCCGCAGCCGGCCGTGCTTTCCGGCAAGCGCCCGCCCCCGTTCGCTCGAAAGGAGCGCGTCGATCGAAGGAGGTAGGACGGCCGGTCTCGCCAAGGCCCTTAGAATCTAACGCACCGATGGGGATCTCGATCGAACGGGAGCTGGTCTTCCTCGAGCGGAACATCACGACCCTCCGGGTCGAGTACGAGCGGTTCTTCGGCGGAGAGCTGAAGAGGCCGCCGGTCCAGTCCCGCCGAACGATCGAAGACGTCCTGCGGCGGGCCGGGAACGCCGAGGTCGATAAGGCCGCGGAACGGTTCCGGCTGCAGTCGATCCAGAGCCGCTACAACTCCTTCGTCGAGATCTGGGACAAGCGGATGAGGGCGAAGGAGGAGGGGACGACGGGGCCTGTTCGGCGCCTCGCGACGGGCGCGGTTGCGCCTGCTCCCGAGGCGACGCCCGCGGCGAAGAAGCCCGCGGCGAAGAAGACGGATTCCGCCGCCGACGTGGCGGCCCTCCTCGCCGCGGCCGAGGCCGCGGTGGCCCGGACGCAGCCGCCGGTCCCCGCGGCAACGCCCCCCGACGCTCCGGCCGCGCCTTCCGTAAAACCGAAGAGCCGGGTCGATTTCACGCCCCTTTTCCAGAGGTACGTGGCGGCCCGGCAGGCCCTGGGAGAAGACGTGACGAAGCTGCGATACGAGAAGTTCGAGGAGGCGGTGCGGCGGCAGGCCGAAGAGATCCGCAAGCGGACCGGCTCGTCGCGGCTCGTCTTCGAGGTCCAGACGGCGGAGGGGCGGGTCAAGCTCGTCGGCCGGCCGGTCCAGGCTCCCGGGTCGAAGGGGTGAAGATGCTCGCACCGTCTCCGAAGGCGCTCCTCGCGGGCGCGATCGCCGCCTCCCTCCTCTTCGCGCCCGCCGCGTCGGGGAAGGACGTCTACAAGCCGTACCTCGACAAGGCGATCCCGCACCACGCGGCGATCCTCGACACGCTCGAGAAGATCGAGAAGAGCCCCGAGGACGCACAGCTGCACAACGATCTCGGATGCCTCGTGGCGTGGGACGGCTTCTGGCGGGACGCCCTCCGGAGCTTCGACGAGGCCTCCGACCTCGACCCGAAGGACTCGCGCCCCTGGTTCAACGCGGGGCTGGTCCAGGCGCTCCGGGGGGAGTGGGGAGCGGCGCGGTCGCGCTTCCGGAAGGCCGTGAAGGTCGACCCGGGCAACTGGCCGGCCTGGTGGATGCTCGGCTTCGCCGAGGAGACGCTCGGCCACGAGAACGCGGCGGTGGACGCTTACAGCCGCTCGCTGCGGGTCGACACCTCCCTTTTCGATCCGCGGGTGAACCCGTTCGCCGTCGCGACCCGGCTGAAGTCGCGGGTCCTCCTCCGGACCTACGAGCGGCGGCGCGTCGACGCCGCCCTCCCGTTCTCGAACCAGATCTCCGACGCCTCACGCCTCGCCTCCTTCTTCCAGCAGGCGCGGCCGGCCCCGGAGAAGCATGCGACTTCCGCCCCGGCGCCGACGCGGACGGGCCCGGTCGTTACGGCGGTGCCGCCGTCGACGGCCCTTCCGGAAAAGGCGGTGGAGCCGTCGCCGACGAGCCCACGCCGCCGGCGCGCGTATACGCGGGGAAGCGACCCGGCGGAGCCGGTCGAGCTGCAGCCGGAACCGCCTCGCCAGGAGCCGGAGCCCGCGGCCGCCGAGCCGAAGCCCGAAGGCGGAGACGCTCCCCGCGTGCCCGGGCCGGGCGGCGGCGGACCGGGGCTCGGCAGCGGGGCGCGCCGCGTTCCGGGCCCGGGAGGGGCGCCCCCGGTCGAGCCCACGCCCGATCCCGAGTAGGCGGCTCGGGGCCGCCCCGGCGTCAGCCGGTCTTCCAGCGCGGGACGAGGAGCGTCGGGGAGCCGATGCTCCCGGTCCCGCCGATCGCGAACTTCAGGTCGTCGCCGAGGCCGGAGACGCCGCGCAGGAACTCGGAGAGACGGCCGGAGATCGCCGCCTCGGAGACCCGCTCCGTGGCGCGCCCCTTCTCGACCGCGTAGCCCGCGACCACGATCCGGAACCGGTCGGCGGCGAGGTCGACGTCGGGCCTCTCCAGGAGGACTGCGGCGTAGAGGCCCCGGGAAACGCTGCCGAGGAGGTCGAGCGGCGAGACCCCCGGCGAGGGGTCCACGAAGAAGTTCGTCACTCCGATCCGGGGCGCGTCGCTCCAGGCGACCCGGATCGCGTTCCCCGAGAGGGGGCGCGAGAGACGGGAGGCCGCGGCGGAATCGGTGAGGCGCCCCGACGAGAGGCCGCGCTCGACGAGGCGCGTCCGGCCCTGGGGAGTCCCTTCTCCGTCGCGGACTCCGCGCACGAGGCCTCCCGAGACCGTCGCGTCGTCGACGATCGAGACGAGCGGGGAGGCGAGCGCGTCGCGTCCGTCTCTCGTGCGCGCCGCGAGGAGGACCTCTTCGTCGTCGCCGAAGAAGAGCGGCGCGAGCCGTCCGACGAGGTGGGCGGCGACCAGGGGATCGAGGAGGACGTCGGCGCGCGCCGCGTCGAACGGACGGCCGTGGAGCGGCAGGAGGACGCGGTCGGCGGCGTGTCGGGCGAGCCGGGCGACCGGAAGCTCCTCCAGGCGCGGAGCGGCGCCGACGACGCGTGCCGAGAAGCGGCCTCCCGTCGTGCGGCCGACGACCGTCGCGACGAGCGTCGCGAGGCGGCTCCCCCAGGCCGTGTCGCGCCCCGAGCTCGTCGCGAGGCGCTCCGTCCGCTCTCCGAGCGAGACGGAGGCCTCCCGGACCGCGACGGAGCCACGGCCGGAGCTCGTGAGCGCCTGGCGGAAGCCGGTCAGGAGCGTCCGGGCGAGGTCGACGTCGGGCGCGGGCGGATCGCCGATCGGTCGCCGCTCGGGAGCCTCTCCGGCGACCGGCGCGGGGAGCTTCACGCCGCGGCGCGTCCGGGCCCGCGGCAGGCGCGCGCGCGCCTGGTCGGGAAGGAAATGGGCGTGCGCGGGGCCGGAGGCGGCGAACGCGGAGCGCCCCCCTTTGAAGAGCCGGAGCGCAAGGCCGCGCTCGCCCGTCTCGAGGAGGGACGTGCCGGTCTCGTCCTCGGTCAGCTCGAGGAGCCTGCCGCGGCGCTCGTACAGCTCCGCCCCGCAGCCGTCGGTCGAGGCCGCGTCGAGGACTCTCTCGAAGAGGCCGTCGTCGGACGGGGGAGTCATCTCCGCGCCGTCCTCGCGAAGAGGTCGCGCACCAGGAGGGCCGCCGCGGCTCCGCCGACGGGAACGGCGTCTCCCCCCTTGATACAGACGGAGAGCCCGGTCGCGGGAAGGACCTCGTTCCCCCAGATCTCCTCGATCGTGCCGAGGGCGGAGAGGATCTCCCCGCCGAGCGCGAACGGGGCGAGCGGGGCGTTCCGCCGCCCGCGGCGAATCGCCTCGGCGGCCGAGACGAAGAGGACGAACCGTCCCGACTCCGGGTCGGCGGAGCCGGTCGCCACCTCCTTCACGAAGACGCCCTCGCCGCACCGCTCGATCAGCTCGTCGACAGACGCGCTGCCGGCGTTCGCGACGAGGTTCGACATCCGGGCCCGCGGAGGGCGCCGGAAGCTGGCCGTGCGGCCGTGCCCGTTCGTCTCGACCGATCCGGAGCGGCGGTCGGCGAGGAGGCCCGTCACGACGCCGCCGGCGAGGAGCGGGACGGCGCGGGCGAGGGAGCCCTCGTCGTCGACGCCGTACGCGCCCGGGAGGTCGGCGCGCCCCGGGTCGTCGTGGACGTCGAGGCCGGACGGAGCGACCGCGGCCCCCTTGACACGCGAGAGGACCGAGCCGCGCTCGCCGCCGTCGGCCTCGAGAGGGTGCCCGACGACCTCGTGCCAGAAGACGGAGGCGGCCGAGGGCGAGAAGACGACGTCGACCGGCCCCGCCTGAGGCGGGACTCCGGGGGCCGGGCGGGTCGCCTCGTGGAGCGCGAGGGCGAGCGCGTCCGCCGCCTCGGTGAACGGCCGCGCCGACTGGAAGGAGAAGGGGCGCTCGGCGCCGGCCCGCCGGATCGTCCCGGTGGCGACGAGGCGCGTCCTCGCTCCGCAGGGAAGGAGGGCCCGCGGCGTCACGACCGTCCGCTCCGTCACGACCCGCGAGAGCTGGAGGGAAGCCGTGATCCCTCGCGGATCGGGGAAGGCGCGCGCGAGCGCGGCCGCGAGCGCCGCGGAGCGCCCCTCCTCCTCGTCCGGTCGCTCGACGTCCCGCCCGCCCGCCGCGGCGGCGGTCGTCCGGTGGGCCTTGAAGAAGGGCGCGTTCCCGGCGAGGCGTCCCGCCTCGCGGACGGCGTCTCGCAGCGCCTCGGCGCCCGCGCCGGATCGCGCGACGAGGAGGAGGCGCCCCTCGCGCCGGATCCGCACCGCCGTTCCGCTCTCGACGGAGAGGGCGGGAGCGAGGAGCCCCGACTCGGTGGCGGACCAGCTCTCGGTGCGGACGCGCTCCCGGAACGCCTCCCCCGTCTCCCCGCGGCGGAGGAGCCCGGACACGAGCCTCACGGCGTCGTCCGCGTCGCGTGCGAGCTCCGACGGCTCCTTCATCACCGGCCCGATTCTAGGCAGTCGCAGGACGGGGCGCTCGGGCCGCTGCTGTATCCTCCGCGGCCATGGCCGCGCCCGACGCCCGACTCGCCGCCTGCGCCGCGTTCGTGGCGCGGCGCCTCCTCGACTCGGGCCTCGTGAAGGCGGGCTCGGGAGCGCCCGTCCGGAAGGCCGTCGAGTCCGTCCTCCTCTTCGACCGCGATCGCGAGCGGGACCTCGAGGCGGAGGTCGAGAAGCTCCTTCGCGCCCACGGCGCCGCGACCCTCGGAGCGGGCGTCGACTACGCCGAGATGTTCCGCAAGGCGAAGCGGCTCCTCGCCGAGAAGAAGAAGATCCCGCTCTGAGGGACGGAACGACGCGATGAGGACGACCGAGGAGAGGATCCGCCACCTCGACGGGCTGCGGCAGGCGGCGCGGCTCGGCGGGGGAGAGGCGAGGCTGAAGAAGCAGCACGAGGCCGGAAAGCTCTCGGCGCGCGAGAGGGTCGAGCTCCTCGGCGACCCGGGCTCCTTCGAGGAGACGGACCCGTTCGTCGTCCACCGCTGCCGCGACTTCGGCATGGACTCCGAAGGGAACACGGTGCCGGGCGACGGCGTCGTGGCCGGCGCGGTGCGCGTCGAGGGGCGCCCCGTGTTCGTCTTCGCGCAGGACTTCACCGTCTTCGGCGGCTCGCTCTCCGAGACGAACGCCGCGAAGGTCTGCAAGGTGATGGACCTCGCGATGAGGGCCGGCGCCCCGGTCGTCGGCCTGAACGACTCGGGCGGCGCGCGGATCCAGGAGGGGGTCGCCTCGCTCGCGGGCTACGCCGACATCTTCCTGCGCAACACGCTCGCCTCGGGCGTCGTCCCGCAGCTCTCCGCGATCATGGGCCCCTGCGCGGGAGGAGCCGTCTACTCGCCCGCGATCACCGACTTCGTCCTGATGGTGCGGGGGACCGCCTCGATGTTCGTGACCGGGCCCGACGTCATCAAGTCGGTCACGCACGAGGAGGTGACGAAGGAAGCTCTCGGCGGGGCCGAGACGCACGCCTCCGTCTCGGGCGTCGCGCACGTCGTCGCCGACTCCGACGCCGACTGCATCCTGAAGATCCGGACGCTCCTCGGCTTCCTTCCCTCGAACAACCGGCAGGACCCGCCCCGGCGGGAGTGCGCCGACCCGTGCGACCGCGAGGACCCCGAGCTCGACACGCTCGTCCCCGCGAGCCCGAACCAGCCGTACGACATGAAGGACGTGATCCGGCGGGTCGTCGACGACGGCGAGCTCTTCGAGATCCACGCCGACTTCGCGAAGAACCTCGTCGTCGCGTTCGCGCGCCTCGGCGGGCGCCCCGTCGGGATCGTCGCGAACCAGCCCGACTTCCTCGCCGGAGTCCTCGACATCGACTCCTCCACGAAGGGGGCGCGCTTCGTCCGCTTCTGCGACGCCTTCAACGTCCCGCTCGTCACGTTCGAGGACGTCCCCGGCTTCCTCCCCGGCACGCAGCAGGAGTTCGGCGGGATCATCCGGCACGGCGCGAAGCTCCTCTACGCGTTCGCCGAGGCGACCGTCCCGAAGGTCACCGTCATCACGCGGAAGGCCTACGGCGGCGCCTACTGCGTCATGTCGTCCAAGCACATCCGGACCGACTTCAACTACGCCTGGCCGACGGCCGAGATCGCCGTCATGGGGCCGGAGGGGGCGGTGAACGTCCTCTACGGCCGCGAGCTCGCGCGGAGCGCCGACCCCGTCGCGGACCGCCGCGCGAAGGTCGAGGAGTACCAGGAGCTCTTCGCGAACCCCTACGTCGCCGCCCAGAAGGGCTACGTCGACGACGTGATCCTCCCCCGCACGACCCGCCGCCGCCTCATCCGCGCCCTCGACCTCGTCGAGAACAAGCGCGACGTCCTCCCTCCCAAGAAGCATGGAAACATGCCTCTGTGAGCAGGAATCCGGAGGGGGGTCCGGGGGGCGCGCGAAGCCAAGCCCCCCGGCGAGCGCATGGAAACATGCCGCTGTGAGCAGGAACCCAGGAAGGGGTCTGGTCTACACTCTACAGTCTGCGCCGTCCCGGTCGCCCGTAGAGTGGAATTCCGGGGGGCCTGACCCCCACTCTACGGGGTGCGCGTGAGGCTGCTGATCGCGAACCGGGGCGAGATCGCGGTGCGGATCGCGCGCGCCTGCCGGGACCTCGGGATCTCGCCCGTCGCGGTCTTCTCGGACGCGGACCGCGCCGCGCTCCACGTCCGGCTCTCCGACCACGCGGTCGGGATCGGGCCGGCGCCGGCGCGCGAGTCGTACCTCGTCGCGGAGAAGCTGATCGACGCGGCGAAGCGGACCGGCGCGCGCCTCGTCCACCCCGGATTCGGCTTCCTCGCCGAGAACGCCGCGTTCGCCCGCGCCGTCCGCGATGCGGGCCTCGTCTGGGTCGGGCCCGACCCGGAGTCGATCGCCGCGATGGGAAGCAAGACGGAGTCGCGCGCCCGGATGCAGGCGGCGGGCGTCCCGATCGTCCCCGGCATGACGACGCCCGCGAAGGACCCCGCCGAGATCGCCGCGTTCGGCCGCGAGCACGGCTTCCCGCTCCTCCTGAAGGCGGCGGCGGGGGGCGGCGGGAAGGGGATGCGCGTCGTCAGGAGCGAGGAGGAGGTCCCGGCCGCGTTCGAGAGGGCGCGGAGCGAGGCACGCTCGTTCTTCGCCGACGAGGCGGTGTACTGCGAGCTCTACGTCGAGAGGCCGCGGCACGTGGAGGTTCAGGTGCTCGGCGACCGGACGGGGCGCGTCGTCGCGCTCGGCGAGCGCGAGTGCTCTCTCCAGCGGCGCCACCAGAAGGTGCTCGAGGAGTGCCCGTCGCCCGTCGTGACGCCGGAGCTGCGCGCCCGGATGGAGGAGGCCGCCGTCGCCGCGGCGCGCTCGGTGAGCTACGTCTCGGCCGGGACGGTCGAGTTCCTCCTCGCCCCCGACGGCCGCTTCTTCTTCCTCGAGATGAACACGCGGATCCAGGTCGAGCACCCGGTGACCGAGATGGTCTACGGGGTCGACCTCGTCGCCGAGATGATCCGGATCGCCCTCGGCGAGCCGATGAGCGTCGCGGCGCGCCCCGAGCCGCGCGGGCACGCCGTCGAGTGCCGGATCTACGCGGAGGACCCCGCGCACGGCTTCGCCCCCTCGCCCGGGACGATCGCGCGCCTGCGCTGGCCGCAGGGGCCCGGCGTTCGCGTCGACTCGGGCGTGGAGGAAGGGGACGCGATCCCGCTCGACTACGACCCGATGGTCGCGAAGGTCGTGACGCACGGCCGCGACCGCGACGAGGCGCTTCGCCGGATGCGGCGGGCCCTGCGGGAGACGCGCGTCGACGGGATCGAGACGTCGATCCCGTTCTTCCTCGCGCTCCTCGAGGACGCCGACGTCCTCTCGGCGAACGTCTCCACGCAGTTCCTCGAGTCGTTCGCATTCGATCCGCCCGCCCCCTCCGCCGACGCGGAGGAGATCGGCCTCGTCGCCGCGGCGGTGGCGGCGGCGCGCGCGAGCCTGGCGCGTCGCGGCTCCTCCCAGCCGCGCTCGCCGTCCGCCTGGCGGACCGCCCGCCCGACCTACGGACACCGCGAATGAAGTACCGCGCGAAGCTCCCGGGGCCGGCCATGGACCGGACGGTCGAGGTCGAGGTGCAGCTCGACCCGGCCGGCGTCGTCGTGACGCTCGACGGCCGGCCGGCGCGCTGGGACGTCGTCCCGACGCCCGGCGGAGGCGCCTCGCTCCTGCGCGCCGACGGCCGGCAGGCCGAGGCGGTGCCGGGCCGGACCGCCGAAGGAGCGGTCCTCGTCCGCGTCGGGGCCGAGCGCGTCGCGCTGGAGCTCCTCGACGAGCTGACGGCGCGCGCCCAGGCGGTGGCCGGCGCGGGGAGCGTTCGGGGCTCGGGCGACGTGAAGGCGGCGATCCCGGGCCGGGTCCTCCGGCTCCTCGTCGCGCCGGGCGACGAGGTGCAGCGCGGCCAGCCGGTCGTCGTCCTGGAGGCGATGAAGATGGAGAACGACGTCCGCGCCCCGCGCGACGGCGTCGTCGCCTCCGTCGAGGTCGCCGCCGGGCAGCCCGTCGGCGCCGGGCAGCTCCTCCTGCGCCTCGCGCCGGCCGGCTGAGCCCGCCGGGGTGCGGCACGCCCTTCGCTATCATCCCAGCCGCATGCCGGTAAGACGTCTTCGGCCCGTGGGAACGGCGCGCCGCGCGCTCCGGCCTGCCGCCTGCAGACCCACCGCCCGGCTCGACAGAGGAGGCTCGTCCGTCTCATGAAGCACCATCGTTCCGTCGTCCTTTTCGCCGTCACGACGCTGCTCGCGTGCCGGGCCGGCGGGACGCCGCAGTCGGCCGCGCCCGAGAAGCCGGCCGCCGCGCCGACCGCAGCACCGGCCCCGACGGCGTCCCCGGCGTCCCCCGTGGCGAAAGTCGCCGACCCGAGGACCGAAGCGCTCGCGGCCTGGCTCGGGGAGTACTTCCCCTGGGGGCCGGGACAGGTGAACGTCGAGCCGCTCGACGCCGTCCGCGTCCCGGGCTGGCGACTCTACCGGACGCAGAAGGTCTTCGAGGGCGACCAGCGGGCGAACGACCAGGCGTTCCTCCTCGCGGACGACGCCGGGAAGACCGTCCTCGCCGGCGACATCTTCGTCGAGCAGGAGCGGCTGAAGGCGCCGAAGCCCGTCCGGGGTCCGGAGGACGTGGGCGCGCTGAAGGAGCTCCTGGCGCGGTTCCTGCGCGGACGCTTCGAGGTCGCCTTCGAGCCGTCGCGCGACCTCCGCTCGTTCAAGGGGCTCACGATCAAGCACGACACGGGCTACGGCGCCTACGACATCGGCGCCTACGTTTCGGCCGCCGACGGCGCCGTCCTCCTCGTGGGGCGCGCTTGGGACCGGGCGAAGAGCATCGCCGAGCAGCGGCGAGCGCTGATCCGGGTCGACGGGGCGCCGGCGTCCGGCCCGGCCGACGCGACGGTGACGATCGTCGAGTACTCCGACATGCAGTGTCCCTTCTGCAAGAAGCGCGCGGCCGACCTCGACGCGCTGGTCGCGAAGATGTCGAAGGAGCTGAAGATCCGGCGCGTCTCGAAGGCGTTCCCGATCGCGGACCACGCGTGGGCCTTCCGCGCCTCCTCGGCGGGCGTCTGCTTCGCGGACTTCAAGAAGGGGCTCCACGCCTACTGGAAGTCGGCCGTCTTCGCACGGCAGGAGACGCTCTCGGTGGCGGAGCTCGACACGTTCGCGCTCGACTTCGCCGTCGCCAACGGGATGTCCGAGGAGGCCTTCCGCGGCTGCTACCTCCAGGGGAGCGCCGTCACGAAGGTGCTGGACGACCTCGCCGAGGGGTTCGCCGTACGCGTCCGGTCGACGCCGACCTACTTCGTCGACGGTGTCCCGCTCTCCTGGTTCGCCGACCCGCTGATGGAGGACTACCTGCGGAAGACCTACCTGAAGGGGGCCGCCCCGCCGGCCGCCGGAAAGTAGCGGGCCGGGCCGCGGTCGCGGCGTGAGAAAAGGGAGGGACGCCGGATGGCGTCCCTCCCTCTTCCGTGATCTCTGCCGGTCCGCGGCTACTTCAGGACGAAGGGGAGGGGAACGATGTACCAGGTCTTCACCGGGACGCCGTCCTTCGTCGCAGGGGTCCATTCCCACTGCTTCACGGCTCTCGCGCTCGCCTCGCCGTAGCCGACCTTCGGGCTCGTGTCGCGGTAGACCTCGACCTGCTCCGCCCGGCCGTTCTCGTCGACGAGGACGCGGACGAGGACCGTCCCGGAGACCTTTCTCTGCCGGCCCAGGGAGGTCGGCTCGGGCTTGACGACCTTCGTCGCCCGGGGAGGCTGGGAGACCTGGCTGATCTCGACGAGGTCGCCCGCCTTCACCTTCGGCACGGCGGCCTCGGCCGCCTTCCGTGCCGCTTCCTCGCGGGCGCGGGCCTCCTGGGCCTCCTTCGCGAGCCGCTCCGCCTCGGCCGTGTCGGACCTCTCGCGGGCGGCGCGGACGGCCTCCTCGGCCTCTCGGGTCTTCGCCGCCGCGGCCTCGAGCGCGGCCTGCTCCTCGGCGCGCCGCTTCGCCGCGGCCGCCTGCTCCTTCGAGATCTGGTCCTGGACCTTCTTCATCTCCTCCTGGAGGCGGGCCTGGAGCTGGGCCTGGAACTCGGGGTCTTCCCTGCCGACGATGACCGGAGTCGGCGCAGGCATCGGGGTCGGGGTCGCCACGGGGACCGGGGTCGGCGGGGGAGCCGCCGGCTGCTTCGGGCCGCGGCCGAGGAGGAGCCACCCGGCCAGGCCGAGGACGACCACGGCCCCTCCGGCGACGGCGGGGACGGGGATGCCGCCGAGGCCCCCCTTCTTCGCGAGGGGCGTACCGCCGAGGGTCGTCGTGCCGGCGGAGGTGGCGCCGCCGAACGACGGGACCGGAATCGAGGCCGCCGCGCGCGCGGCCTGGGCCTTCAGGCGGTCGTCCTTGTCCTTCTTCTCCTCCGCCGCGACGAGCGGCTTCGGGTCGATCGACTCCTCCTGCCCGAGCTCGATCCGCTCGCGCTCGATCGCCTTCTCGAACTTCTGGTGCATGAAGAAGGCGAGGTTGAAGGTGGAGGGGGCGTAAGGGCCGCCGTAGAGGAGCTTGCCGAGCGTCTTCCGGTACGCGACGACGTCCTGCTCGCGCTGGGCCGGGTCCTTCGCGAGGCCGCGCGCCACGAGCTTTCCGAGGTCGTCCGGCATCGGGCTCCCGTCGATCGCGAGGACGGCGCCCGCGAGGGAGTCGGCCCCCGCGCCGGGGGCCGGGGGCTTTCCGGTGAGGGCGTGGAAGAGGATCGCCGCCGCCGAGTAGATGTCTCCGGCCACGGTCGGCTTGCCCGAGGCGAGGACCTCGGGCGCGATGTAGGGGGCGAACGCGGAGCGGATCGGGGCGGACTTCAGAGACGGGAGAAGCCCGGAGCCGAGGCCCGCGCCGTAGACCCTCACGTCGCCGTCGTTCGAGATCGTGACGAAGCCCGGCGTCAGGAAGCCGTGCGGCGCCCCCATCTTCTTCTCGAACGGCTTGCCCGCCTCGAGGGCGACGAGCAGCTTCTCGGCGATCAGGAGCGCGTGCTCGACGGGGAGCGGGATCGGCCCCTGCCCCTCGCCGGAGAAGAGGCGGTCGAGCGTCCGGCCCGGCACGTACTCGATGCCGGCGAACGGCACGTCGTCCACGATGCCGAGCACCGCGCCCTTCGCAACGGCGGGTCCGCGCACGACCTCCAGGTACTCGGAGGCCTCCTCCATCACGGGAACGAGGGCGGGCTGGTTGATGCCGGCCCCCTCGAAGACGCGCATCAGGAGGAAGGGCGCGAGCTGGGCCCCCGAGGCCGTCCCGGCCCGGTAGATGCTGCCGAGCGGGTCGGTTCCGAGGTGCCGGGTGAGGACGAAGGGGCCGAAGATTCTGGGGACCGGGCCGCTGCTGCTCATCTGCGCTCCGCTTCCGGATGACGTTCCGGAGAACGAAAAGTCTACCTCAGCGGGGAGCGCCGGAGACGGTTTCCCGTGCGGTCCGGGCGCGCCTGTAGAGCGCCACGTTCGCGAGGTGCTCCTCGTACGTCACCGCGAAACGGTGCCCCCCCGAGCCGTCGCCGACGGCGACGAAGTAGAGGTAGGGGACGGAAGCGGGCGCCACGGCCGCCTCCAGGGCGGCGGCGCCGGGGCTCGCGATCGGGCCGGGGGGGAGGCCGCCGCGCGCGTAGGTGTTGTACGGGTCGTCGAGGGAGAGGCCTTCCCGAGTCAGCGCGCCCGTCCAGAGCCCGCGCCGCTTCAGGGCGTAGACCACGGTCGGATCGCACTGGAGCGGCATGCCGACCCGGAGGCGGTTGTGGTAGACGGCGGAGACGAGCGGCCTCTCCGCCGCGACGCCCGTCTCCTTCTCGACGAGCGACGCGAGCGTGACGGCCTCGAGCGGCGTCCGGCCGAGGGCGCCGGCCCGCTCGGCGAAGCCCTCCGGCAGGGAGCGGGCCCAGGCCCTCACGAGCGTGGCGACGATCTCGCGGGGACGCTGAGAGCGGGTGAGCAGGTGCGTCTCGGGGCCCAGGAACCCCTCGAGGCTCGGGGCGTCCGACGGGACATCGGGAAAGAGAGCCGGCTGGAGGAACAGCTCGCGGAGAGGCTCGGCCGCGGCGAGGCCCTCGCGCGTGAGGAGGGCGAAGATCTCCTCCGCGGTCCATCCCTCCGGGATCGTCAGGCGATGGGTGACGACGTTCCCCTCGACGAGGTCGCGGAGGACCTCCTCGGTCGAAACGGGGCGCGAGAAGCGGTACTCCCCGGCCTTCAGGGTCTCCCCCTCGAAGAAGACGCGGTACGCGGCCCCCGCGAGGTGCCGGCTCCGGACGACGCCGGCGCGCTCGAGGCGGGCGAGGATCGAGCGGGCGGAAGCGCCCGACGGGAGCTCGACCACGGTCTCGGCGCCCGCCCAGCCCTTGTACGGGCTCCTCACGAGGTAGAGCGCGGCTCCGGCGCCGAGGGCCGTGACGAGCGCGAGGAGGCCGAGCCCGCGAAGGCCGATGCGGAGGAGTCGCCTCACCCCGTCGTCCCGTCCGGGCGGGAGGAGAGCCAGTCCCGGAGGAGCTCTGCGGCGGCCTCGGCGTCGACCGCCGCGGAGCGCCGGCCCCGGGAGAGGCCGGCCTCGCGGAGCGCGCCCTCGGCCGCGACCGAGGTGAAGGCCTCGTCGTGCAGCTCCACGGGGAGGCCGGTGGCGGCCGCGAGCTTCTTCGCGAAGCTCCGGGCCCGGGCGGCGAACGGGCCGTCGCCGCCGCCCTCCGGCCGGACGGGGAGGCCGACGACGACGAGCGCGGCCTCCCTCTCGCGCGCCGCGGCGGCGACGGCCTCCACCGCCTGCGCGTCGCTCCTCCGGTGCACGACGCCGACCGGGACGACGACCTCGGCCGACGGCCCGGAGACGGCGAGACCGATCCGTCGCTCGCCGAAGTCGACCCCGAGGACGCGCACGGGTCGAGGATAGGGGTCCGCCTCCGGGGGTGTCCATCCCCCGAGAGACCGTCCGGGAGCGGATGAGTAGAATCCCTCGGTCCCCCGGTGGCCCCTGCGTGGCCCGGAGGACCTAACGGAGCAAGCGAACGATGAAGAACGTCCTCGTCCTCTCGGCGACTCGTACGCCGATCGGAACCTTTCTGGGGTCCCTCTCCCCCCTCACCGCGTCCGAGATCGGCGCCCGGGCGCTCAAGTCGTGCCTCGAGCGGACCGAGATCCCCGGCTACCGCGTCGACCAGGTCCTGATGGGGAACGTCCTCCAGGCCGGTCAGGGGCAGGCCCCGGCCCGGCAGGCGCTGATCGCCGCCGGCCTCCCCAGGTCCACCGGCGCCGTGACGATCCACAAGGTCTGCGGCTCCGGGATGCGGGCCGTCATGGACGGCGCGAACGCGATCCGGGCCGGGGAGTACGAGATCGTCCTGGCGGGCGGCATGGAGTCGATGTCGAACGCGCCCTACCTCCTCCCGAAGGGGCGGACGGGGATGCGGATGGGGCACGGGCAGCTGATCGACGGGATGATCCACGACGGCCTCTGGGACCCCTACAAGAACGTCCACATGGGCAACTGCGCCGAGATGTGCGCCGCGAAGTATTCCTTCACGCGCGAGGCGCAGGACGCCTTCTCGATGGAGAGCTACCAGCGGGCGCGCCGGGCGAACGACTCGGGCGACTTCCGCGCCGAGATGGTCCCGGTCTCCATCGAGGGGAAGAAGGGGACGGTCGTCGTCGACCGCGACGAGGAGCCGTTCGCCACCCCGCTCGAGAAGCTCGAGAAGATGGGCTCCCTCAAGCCCGCTTTCCAGAAGGACGGGACCGTCACCGCCGCGAACTCCTCGAAGATCAACGACGGGGCGGCGGCGCTCCTCCTGGCCACCGAGGCGGTCGCGCAGGAGACGGGGGCGAAGCCGCTCGGCCGGATCGTCTCCTTCGCCTCCCACGCCCAGGAGCCGGAATGGTTCACGACCGCGCCCGCGTTCGCGGCGAAGAAGGCGCTCGAGAAGGCGGACGTCCCGCTTTCCCAGATCGACCTGTTCGAGGTGAACGAGGCCTTCGCCGTCGTCACGATGGCGTTCGTGAAGGAGCTCGAGGTCGACCCGAACCGGGTCAACGTGAACGGCGGGGCCGTCGCGATGGGGCACCCGATCGGCGCCTCCGGCGCCCGCATCCTCGTCACGCTCCTCCATGCGCTGAAGGCCCGGAAGAAGAAGTACGGCCTCGCGGCGATCTGCATCGGCGGCGGCGAGGCGACGGCGATGGTGGTGGAGGCGCTGTGATCGACAAGGTCGTCCTCTCCTCCTCGCATCACGAGGCGGCGGCCCGCGCCGTGGCGGACATCCCTTCGGGGGCGACGATCGCCGTCGGCGGATTCGGCCTCTGCGGGATCCCGGAGAACCTGATCCAGGCGCTCGCCGACCGCGACGTGACGGACCTCGTCTGCGTCTCGAACAACTGCGGCGTCGACGACTGGGGCCTCGGGATCCTCCTCGGGAAGAAGATGATCCGGAAGATGGTCTCCTCCTACGTCGGCGAGAACGCCGAGTTCGAGCGGCAGTACCTCGCGGGCGAGCTCGAGCTCGAGTTCTGCCCCCAGGGGACGCTCGCCGAGCGGCTCCGGGCCGGCGGCGCCGGCATCGCCGGCTTCTACACGCCGACGGGCGTCGGCACGGTCGTCGCGGAGGGGAAGGAGACGAAGCCGTTCGACGGGCGCGAGTTCGTCCTCGAGCGCGGCATCGTCACCGACTACGCCCTCGTCGCCGCCTGGAAGGGAGACCGGCACGGGAACCTCGTCTACCGGAAGACGGCGAAGAACTTCAACCCGATGTGCGCCACCGCGGGGAAGATCACGATCGCCGAGGTCGAGCAGCTCGTCGACGTCGGCGAGATCGACCCGGACGAGGTCGACACCCCCGGCGTCTTCGTGAACCGCCTGATCGTCGCTCCCCGCGCCAAGCGGATCGAGCGGCGAACGGTGAGGAAGGACTGAGGGGGCGGCGATGGCGAAGCTCGACAGAGACGGAATCGTCGCCCGGGCCGCGCAGGAGCTGCGCGACGGGATGTACGTCAACCTCGGCATCGGGATGCCGACGCTGGTCGCGAACGCGGTGCCGCCCGGGATGGAGGTCGTCTTCCAGTCGGAGAACGGCATCCTCGGGATGAGCGGCTTCCCGACCGAGCCCGAGGTCGACGCCGACCTGATCAACGCCGGGAAGGAGACGGTCACCGTCATCCCCGGCGCCTCGTTCTTCTCGTCGGCCGACTCCTTCGCGATGATCCGAGGCGGCCACATCGACCTCTGCATCCTCGGCGCGATGCAGGTCGACGCCGAGGGGTCGCTCGCGAACTGGATGATCCCCGGCCGCCTCGTGAAGGGGATGGGCGGCGCGATGGACCTCGTCGCCGGCGCCCGCCGCGTCATCGTGACGATGGAGCACGTCGCGAAGAAGGGCGACAAGAAGATCCTGAACCGATGCACGCTCCCGTTCACCGGGAAGCGCTGCGTCCACCGGATCGTCACCGACCTCGCCGTCCTCGACGTGAAGCCCGACGGGGCGGGCCTCGTCCTCGTCGAGCGGGCGCCGGGCGTGACCGTCGAGGAGATCCAGGCGGCGACGGAGCCGCCCCTCGAGGTTCGCGGCGACGTTCCCGAGATGAAGCTCTGAACCGCCGGGGCTCCCGACGGACCCTTACGCCGTGGCGGGCCCCCCTCGCGGGGCTCGCCGCGGCGCTGCTCCTCGCCGCGGCGCCCGCCGCGGGGCAGTCCTCGTTCGAGAGCGACCCGTTCGCCTCGCGCTTCCGCGAGCGTCCGAACCTCGACATCAAGTTCCGGGTGCCGGAGGCGGGGGGCGTCATCACGGTCTCGGTCTCCGACGGGCAGGGGGGTCGGCAGAGCCTCCTCTCGGAGACGGTCTACGAGGTCCAGGCCCCGAAGGGGGGCGTCGTCACGCTGGAGTATCAGGACATACGGCTGACGGCCGACTGGGTGCGGGCCGACACGAAGACGAAGCAGGTCGTCGCCGAGGGGGACGTCGTCCTCGAGCAGGGGACGACGCGCCTCAAGGGCCTGCGCCTCGAGATGGACCTGACCGAGAAGACCGGCATCCTGACCGACGGGAGCGCGGAGCTCGCGGGGATCCTCGTCCGCGGGGCGACGATCGCGAAGACCGGGGCGCGGACCTTCGAGATCCGGGACGGCTCGGTCACGGCCTGCGAGGGGGACGACCCGGCGTGGGAGTTCCGGGTGAAGGACGGCGCCGTCACGCTCGACGACTACGCGAAGCTGAAGTCGGTCGTCTTCCGCCTCGGCGGCGTCCCGCTCCTCTACACCCCGTACCTCCTCTGGCCGGCGCTGCGCGACCGCGCCTCGGGCTTCCTCGTCCCGGGGATCGGCTACAGCTCGAGCCGGGGGGGCTTCCTCGGGCTCTCGTACTTCCAGGTCCTCGGGCGCTCGGCCGACGCGACGATCACGACCGACCTCTACACGAAGGAGTACTTCGGCCTCGGGACCGAGCTCCGCCTCCGGCCGACCGCGGGGACCGCGTTCACCGGCTCCTTCTACACCGTCGTCGACCCCGACCGGCGCTGGCAGTGGAAGACGTGGGGGACGCTCTCGGCCGACGACCTCGCGCCCCGGACGCGCGCCGTCGTCAACTGGACCGACTTCTCCGACCTCGCGTTCTTCCAGCGCTACGACCGCGACTTCGCGCTGACGTCGGCCCGGACCGTGGGGCAGAAGGCCTTCGTCACCCGCTCGGAGGGGCCGGTCGCGTTCAACCTCCGGCTCGAGCGCGAGACGGCGCTCTACGGCTCGAGCGAGGTCGTCCTCGAGCGGAAGCCGGTCCTCGAGGCGCGGCTTCGGCCCACGGGCCTCTTCGGGAACGCGCTCTTCGTCGAGGCCCAGGGCTCCGCCGGGTTCCTCCGCTCCATCCGGCCGGCGGGGCAGCCGGCGGGGGACTACGAGCGCCTCGACGTCTACCCGAAGCTCTCGGCCCCCCTCTCGCCGGTTCCGTGGCTCTCCGTGAACGCGGAGGCCGGCTACCGGGTGACCCGGTACGGGGCCTCCGTCTCCGCGGACGGGCGGTCGCTCACCGAGGAGCCCTACACGCGCGGCTCCGCGACGGCCGGGCTCGAGGTGACGGGGCCGTCCTTCTCCCGCGTCTTCGACGTGAAGCTGGGCAAGTTCCGGAAGCTCAAGCACGTCCTCGAGCCGCGGGCGGACTACTCCTACCAGACCGACCCGGAGGACCTCTCCCGGACCCCCGTCTTCGACGAGGTCGACACGATCCTCCCGTCGCACCAGGTGCGCTACTCGCTCGTCCAGCGGCTCCTCGCGAAGGAGGAGAAGGGGGCGTCCCGCGAGATCGCCTCGTTCGAGCTCTCGCGGACGCACTATTTCGAGCTTCCCGTCGGAGCCGCCACGACCGTCCGCGACTCGCCTCTCGACGCGATCCTGCGCGTCAACGCGGGCTCCGCCCTCAACTTCGACGCCCGGGCGACGTGGGACCTGAAGGAGGGCGTCGTCACCTCCTCGAGCGTGTCGGCGAACGTCGGCTCGGCCGAGCGCTTCCTCCGGCTCTCCTTCTTCGACAGCCGCCCCGTAGGGGCGCCGAGCCCCTCGACGCAGCTCCGCTTCGGCGGCGGCTCCTCGATCCTGCCGAAGAGGCTGCGTCTCGACGTGGAGGCGAACTACGACGTCGAGCGCGGGAAGATGCTCGAGTGGCGGAGCCTCGTGACCTGGGAGGCGTCGTGCTTCAAGATCCTCGGCGAGTACCGCGACCTGCGGATCGGCGCGATCCCGACACGCGACTACCGCATCGGCCTCAACCTGAAGAACATCGGGAGCTTCCTCGACTTCACCGGGCGGGTGGGAAACTGACGCGGTCCCCGCGGCCGGCTCCTCGGAGGGCGGCGGAATGAGCGAGCTGATCCTCGGCGCCGGCGGCATGCTCGCCCGAGGCCTCGCGGCGCTGCGGCCGCAGGCGGCCGCGCTCGGCGTCGCCGAGCTCGACATCACCGATACGGCCGCTCTCGCCCGCGTCATCGTCCCGGGAGTCTCGATCGTCTGGAACGCCGCGGCCGACACGCGGGTCGACCTCTGCGAGAGCGACCCCGGCCACCTCGCGGTGAACGACGTCGCCGTCGGCGAGATCGCGCGCCTCTGCCGCGAGGCCGGGGCGCTCCTCGTCCACGTCTCGACGGACTACGTCTTCGACGGGCGGCCCGGCCGACCCTGGCGCGAGGACGACCCCGTCGACCCGGTCAACGCCTACGGACGCGGCAAGCTCGGCGGCGAGCGCCGGGCCCTCGCGAGCGGTGCGGAGGTCCTCGTCGTCCGCACCTCCTGGGTCTTCGCCCCGGGCGGCGTCAACTTCGTCGACACGATCCTGGGACTCGCGGCGTCGGGCCGGGAGGAGCTGAAGGTCGTCGACGACCAACGGGGCCGGCCGACGTTCGCCCCCGACCTCGCGCGGGGCCTCGTGAAGCTCGTCTCGGTCGGCGCGCGCGGCCTCGTCCACTTCGCGAACGCGGGGGAGACGACCTGGTACGGCCTCGCCCGGGAGGCGCTCGCCCGCGCCGGCTTCTCCAGCGTGAGCGTCGTCCCGTGCGCGAGCGACGAGTTCCCGCGGCCGGCCGCGCGCCCGGCGAACTCCGTCCTCGACACCTCCCGCTACGAGGCGCTGACCGGGGAGGCGCCGCGGCATCACCTCGAGGCGCTCGACGAGCACCTTCGCCTCCGCGCGGAGGCGGCCCGGGCGTGAGCCTCGACGCCACGGAGGCGAGGAGGAAGGCCGTCCACGTCGGGATGGCCGCGTTCGCGCTCCTCCTTCGGTGGCTCGACGGGAGGGGCGCGGCGCTCTGCGCCCTCGCGGCGTTCGCGTTCAACCTCCTCGTCCTCCCGAGGCTCGGCGGAAAGAGCCTGTTCCGCGCCGACGACCGCGCCCGCGGCTTCCCGCTCGGAATCCTCCTCTACCCGCTCGTCGTCCTGGCGCTCGTCCTCCTCTTCCCGCGCCGCCTCGACCTCGCGGCGGCCGGGTGGGGCTTCCTCGCGTTCGGCGACGGCTTCGCGACGCTCGCCGCCGCGACGCTCGGCGGGCGGCGCCTCCCGTGGAACGCGCGGAAGAGCTGGAGCGGCCTCTTCGGCTACGTCGTCTTCGGGAGCCTCGGCGCGGCCGCGCTCTCCTCCTTCGTTGCCGGCCGCGTCCCGGCGCCGTCCGGACTCGTCGCGTTCCTCCTCGCGGCGCTCGTCGGCGCGGTCCTCGAGAGCCTCCCGTCCGAGCTCGACGACAACCTCGTCCCACCCCTGGCGGCGGCGGGCGCGCTGGCGCTCCTCCTCCCCGCCCTCCCGAACGCCGCGGTCCTCCTCGAGCCGGAGGCGCTTCGGCGCCTCGCCCTCGGCGTCGGCGTGAACGTCGCCCTGCCGGCGCTGGCGGCGGCCTTCGGCGTCGTCCGCCCCTCCGGGGCCGTGGCGGGCGGGATCGTCGGCGCCCTCGTCCTGGGTCTCGGCGGCGTCGGGCCGTACGCTCTCCTCTGGGCCTTCTTCGCCGGCGGGACGCTCGCGACCCGCTTCGGCCGGGCGCGGAAGGAGGCGATGGGGAAGGCCGAGGCGGCGGGGGGACGGCGGAGCGCGGCGAACGTCCTCGCGAATTGCTCCGTCGCGGCGTTCCTCGTCGCCTGCGCGGCGCTGACGCCGGACGCGGCTCCGCTCCTGCACCTCGCGGCGGCGGCAGCGTTCGCCACGGCGCTGATGGACACGATCGGGACCGAGGTGGGGCAGGCGATCCGGACGCCGACCGTCCTCCTCCCCGACCTCCGCCGAGTCCCGCCGGGGACCGACGGGGCCGTCTCGATCGCGGGGACGCTCGCGGGTCTCCTCGCGGCGGCGCTTCTCGGCCTCCTCGGAGCCGTCCTCGGCCTCTACGCCACGGGAGCGGTCCCCGTGGTCGTCGCGGCCGCGCTCGTCGGCACCGTCGTCGAGAGCCTCCTGGGGCGCGACGGGGCGTCCTCGCGCGTCACGAACGGCCACGTGCTGAACCTCTTCAACACGCTCGCCGGCGCCTCGGTCGCCGCGCTCCTCGCGCGCTCCCTTCTCTGAGCGGACCGGTCGGGGAGTCCGTCGACGCCCCGGCGCACCCCGGGGCCGCGCTGCCCGTCAGAGGGGATCGCGTGCCCGGGGGAGCAAACCGGAGTCGTCTTCGGTGAGTCGGACTCTACGGAACGGGCGTTCGCGCCGCGATGACGGCCGTCACGCGGAACGCAGCCGGGAGGGAGGAGATTTCAGGAGCGAAAGGCGTCGACGACGCGCCGGAGGCGCGCGCCGATGTCGGTCCCGACCTCGGCGAGCTCCGGGGAATCGAGGAGCCCCATCACGCCCTCCGGGTCCATCGCGCGGACGACGGTCGTCCCTCCCTCCACCGAGACGGTGACGTTGCACGGGAGGAGGACGCCGACCTCGGGGACGGCCGAGAGGGCCTTGTGAGCCGAAGGAGGGTGACAGGCGCCGAGGATGAGGTACGGCTCGCGGTCGACGTCGAGCTTCTTCTTCAGCGTCGCCTGGACGTCGATCTCGGTCAGGACGCCGAAGCCCTCCTTCGCGAGCGCCTCGCGCGCGCGGGCGACGGCGTCGGCGAAGGAGAGGGGCGTGGTCGTCTGGAGGGCGACGGGGGAATCCTTCATCGAAGCTCCTTTCGCGCCCGCGGGCGCCGGAGGGGGGAGAGGGGGGGCGGCGCGGCGGGGGCCCGACGGGCCCCCCCGGGCTACCCTCACGTGAAGCGGGTGCCGCAGCCGGAGCCTCCCTTCGCCGAGCCGGACGAGCTCGCGCCGGAGGCGAAGCTCGAGAGCTTGCGGGAGGTGCGCCGGGACTCGCAGGAGGGGCAGTCGATCGCGGCGTCGGCCTCGCTCGAGGAGCGGAGCTCCTCGAAGGTCCGCCCGCATTCGTCGCATCGGTATTCGTAGAGGGGCATCGTGTCCTCGTCAGGGCTCCGCGTTCGCGGAGCCGCCTCGTCCCGCGGGGGCGGCGTGCTCCTTCGGGGCGGTCGTCGTCTTATCGGTCGTTCCGGGCTTCGTCGCGCAGCTCCGGCCGCCGGCCGGATTCGGGACCGCTCACGTCGGGACGCCGAGCCTCGGGAGGACGACGTACTGAAGGAGCATCCAGGCGACGAAGAAGCCGCCGACCCAGAGAAGGTCGGAGCTCACGCCCGCGCCCCGGCGGCGAGCGCCGCCTTTCCCGCCTTCAGCTCGACCCTCTTCTCGTCCAGGGTCCTCTGCATCGCGCCACAGACGACGCCACAGATCGCGAAGACCGCGGGGTCCGCGATCCGGTAGTAGACCTGCGTCCCCTGCCTCCGGAACTCGACGATCCCCGCCGTCCGGAGGAGGGCCAGGTGCTTCGAGACGTTTGCCTGCGTGCACGGCAGCTCCGCGAGGAGGTCGCTCACGCACCGCTCCCCGCCCTGGAGGGCGTGGAGGATCCGGAGCCGCGTGGGGTCGGCGAGCACCTTCAGGAAGCTCGCGATCCCCTCCATGAGCTGCTCCTTCGGGAGCGAGGTGGCCTTCCTCATGACCATATCACCATACGGTAATATAACATCCGCCGGCGGGATCGTCAAGCGACGATCCTCGGCGGGCCGGGCGCCGGGGCGCCCGGCCGCACCCCGGCCGCACGCTCTCGCCCGGCCGGCGGGGCTCAGAGGAGCTCCTCCACCGCCCAGGAGGCGATCTTCAGCCGCTCGCCGCACTCGACGCAGTAGGACTTGATCTCGGCGGCGAGGGTGCGGGCGCGTTCGTCCTCGACGATCGTGAAGAGGACGGCGGAGGTCTTCGGGAAGGCGGCCGAGCCGAGGCGGGGGCCGGTCGCCCCCATGCCGCGGACACCGGGGATCTCGGTCCACCCGGAGACGCCGGCCTTCCGGAGGAGGACCTCGAGCTCCTCCTTCTTGCCGTCGTCGACGACCATCATCAGCATCCGCACGCGCCGCCCTCCTTCACGCCGAGCTTCCGGAGAAGCGCGATCGCCGGGCACCACTTCGTGAAAGCCGACTGGAGGAGGTTCAGGCCGACGAAGCCGGTGAACCAGAGGAAGCGCTGGTCGACCGTCACCGCCAGGGCGACGGAGAGGAGGACGAAGAAGCCGGCGATCGCCCGGAGCCATTCGTTGAGGTTCATGTCGGTGTCTCTCCTTCGGGTCGTGCTCGTTCGGCAGGGCCGCCCGGTCAGGCGGCGTCGTCCTGCGGCGGGAGCGCCTTCTCGACGCCGACCGCGTTCAGGTACATGTAGTAGAGGAGCGGGATGACGACGAGGGTCAGGGCCGTCGCGACGACCACGCCCGCGATGAGCGCCACGGCCAGCCCCTGGAAGATCGGGTCGAGGAGGATGACGCCGCCGCCGACGACGAGCGCGAGGGCGGTGAGCGCGATCGGACGGAACCTCACGGCCCCCGCCTTGATCACGGCGTCCTCGAGCTTCTCGCCCATCTCGAGCTCGAGATTGATGAAGTCGACGAGGAGGATGGAGTTCCTCACGATGATCCCGGCGAGCGCGATGAACCCGATCATCGACGTCGCCGTGAAGAAGATGCCGAAGAGGCCGTGCGCCGGAAGGATGCCGATGAGCGTGAGCGGGATCGGCGCCATGATGATGAGCGGCGTCACGAAGCTCTTGAACCAGCCGACGACGAGGAAGTAGATCAGGACGAGGACGGCCGCGAAGGCGATCCCCATGTCGCGGAAGACCTCGTACGTGATGTGCCACTCGCCGTCCCACTTCATCGCGTACTTCGTCGGGTCGGTGGGGAGCGTCGTCGACATGACCTGGAGCGGGGAGCCGTCGGGCGCCTTCAGCGCCTCGATCCGGTCTCCCATGTCGAGGATCCCGTAGACGGGGGCCTCGGCGACGCCCGCCATCTCGGCGAGGACGTACGTCACGGGCTGGAGGTTCTTGTGGTAGATGAACCGCTCGGACCTCGTCTCCTGCACGGTGACGAGCTCGCGGAGCGGGACGAGCCGGCCCGAGCCGCCGTGGACGGCGGTCTGGAGGAGGCCGTCCAGGCTGGAGCGTTGGGCACGGTCGAGGCGCAGGACGATCGGGACCGGGTTCCGCGAGCTCTCGTCGCGGAGGAGCCCGGCGTCGGCGCCGTTCAGCGCGACGCGGAGCGTGCGCGTGACGACCTCGGGGGTGACGCCGGCGCGGGTCGCCTTCTCGCGGTCGACGACGAGCTCCACCTTCGGGGCCTCGTCCTCGACGTGCCAGTCGACGTCGACGATGCCGGGCGTCTCCTCGAAGATCGTCCGCACCTGGCGGGCGAGGGCGATCCGCCTCTCGAGGTCGGGCCCGTAGATCTCCGCCACCATCGTGGAGAGGACGGGGGGCCCGGGCGGCACCTCGGTCACCTTGAGGTTCGCGCCGTGGGCCTTCGCGATCGGCAGCAGGAGCGTCCTCACGTCCTTTGCGAACGTGTGCGAGTCGCGCTTCCGGTCCTGCTTCGGGAGGAGGTTGACCTGGAGGTCGGCGACGAGGGGGCCGGAGCGGAGGAAGTAGTGCCGCACGAGGCCGTTGAAGTTGAACGGGGCGGTCGTGCCGACGTAGACCTGCACGTCGGTCACCTCGGGCTGCCCGCGCACCTCGAGCGCCAGGTCCCGCGCGACGGCGTTCGTCGCCTCGAGCGTCGTCCCCTCGGGCATGTCGACGACGACCTGGATCTCGCTCTTGTTGTCGTACGGGAGCATCTTGACCTTGGCGACCTTGAAGTAGACGAGCGAGGTCGACAGGAGGAGGAGGACGACGACGCCGCCGATCAGGGCCCAGCTCTTCGCCGGGCTCTGAAGGAGCGGCGTGAAGAGCTTCTGGTAGAAGCGGTGGAGCTTGTCCTCCTGGGGCGTCGCGGCGTGGCTCTCGAAGGCGGAGCGGTTCGCGTGCTCCTCGGCGTACTTCCGGAAGAGCTTGAACGTGAGCCAGGGAGAGACGACGAACGCGACGAAGAGGGAGAAGATCATGGCCGCCGAGGCGTTGATCGGGATCGGGGCCATGTACGGTCCCATGAGCCCGGAGACGAAGACGAGCGGCAGGAGCGCGCCGACGACCGCGAACGTCGCGAGGATCGTCGGGTTCCCGACCTCGTCGACGGCGTAGATCGTCGTCAGGCGCGGAGGGCCCCAGCCGAGCTCGTAGTGCCGGTGGATGTTCTCGACGACGACGATCGCGTCGTCGACGAGGATGCCGATCGCGAAGATGAGCGCGAAGAGCGTGACGCGATTCAGCGTGTAGCCGAAGAGGTACGACGACGCGAGCGTGAGGGCGAGCGTCATCGGGACGGCCACGAGGACGACGACGGCCTCGCGCCTCCCGAGGGCGAAGGCCATCAGGAGGACGACGGAGAACGTCGCGAGCGCCATGTGGAAGATGAGCTCGTTCGACTTCTCGTCGGCCGTGTGGCCGTAGTCGCGCGTCTTCGTGAGCGTGACGTTCGAGGGGACGACCTTCCCCTTCAGCCCCGCGACGAGCGCGTCGAGGTCCTCGACGAGCTCGACCGCGTTCGTCCCGGGCTTCTTGGCCACGGAGACGGTGACGGCCGCGGTGTCGGCCCCGGCCGGAAGGCCGTGGTGGGCCGCGCCCGCGCCCGCGACCATCCAGACGTACTGGGAGGGCTCGTCGGCTCCGTCGGTGACGGTCGCGACGTCGCGCAGGAAGACGGGGCGGCCGTTCCAGACGGCGACGACCGCGTTGCCGACCTCCTCCGCCGAGCGGAAGAGGGAGCCGACCTCGACCTGGGTCTCGACGTCGGAGGTCGCGAAGCTCCCCGCGGGGAGGCGCCAGTTCGCGCCCGAGAGCGCCATGTAGGCCTGCAGCAGGGAGACCTGGTGGGCCGCGAGGCGGTCGCGGTCGAAGGAGACCTTCACGGCCCGCTTCTCGCCGCCGAGGACGGTCACCTGCGCGACGCGCGGGTGCTTCGTCAGCTCGACCTTCAGCTCCTCGGCGACCTCCTTGAGCTGCATCGGGGAGGCGTCCGAGGACCAGAGCGTGTAGGCGAGGACGGGGACGTCGTCGATGCCGCGCGGAACGACGAGCGGGGGCATGGCGCCGGGCGGGAGCTCGCCGGCTTTCTCGGCGAGCTTCGTGTGGACGCGGACCGCCGCCTGGTCAGGGTCGGTCCCGACGAGGAAGCGGACGATGATCATCCCGCCCGAGGGCTGGGTGATCGAGTAGACGTACTCGACGTTCGGGATCTCGTAGATCGCTTTCTCGAGGGGCGACGTCAGCCGTCGCTCGACCTCCCGGGCGGTCGCGCCCGGCATCCCGAGGAAGACGTCGATCATCGGGACCTTGATCTGCGGCTCCTCCTCGCGCGGGGTCACCATCACGGCGAACGCCCCGACGAGGAGCGAGGCGACGACGAGGAGCGGCGTCAGCTTCGACTCGAGGAAGGCCTTCGCGATCCGCCCGGAGGCGCCGACGGGGCGGCGCGTCATCTTGAGCCGGAGCGCCTCGCGCTTCGTGTCGGCGTGGGACGGCGGCGGGGTCGGCCCCGCGGCGCCCTCGGCGGCCTTCGGGGCCGCCTCGTCGCGGGGCTCGCTCACTTCGCCACCTCGGAGGAGACGTTCACCGCGGCGCCGTCGGCCGGAGCCTGCGCGAGGCCGACGAGGACGTCCTCGCCCCCCTTCAGCCCGGAGAGGACCTCGACGAGGTCGCCGTCGCGGGTGCCGAGCGTGACGGCGCGGGTCCGCGCCTTCCCCTCGGCGTCCTTCACGACGACGAGGCTCATCGCCCCCTGCCGGAGGACGGCGGCGGCGGGGACGACGACGGCCGTCCGGCGGCCCGTCTCGAGAAGGGCGCGGCCGGTGACGCCGGTCGGCACCTCGGCGCCCGAGACTTCGACGCGGGCCGTGAAGGAGTGGCTCGCCGGGTCGGCCCCGGCGGACATCTCGACGACACGGCCGGTCAGGGGGGCGCCCGGCATCGCGTCGAGCGAGACGGGGAGGAGGGCGCCGGTCTTCAGCTTCGACGCGACGGCGACGCTCTCGGGGATCGAGAGGACGAGGCGGCGGCCCGCGGTCGACTCCACGACGACGAGCGGCCGTCCGGGGGCGGCGAGGTCGCCCGGGTCGACCATCTTCCGGGCGACGCGCCCGGCGAACGGCGCGACGACGCGCGACTCGCGCGCGACGGAGGAGGCGGCCTCGACGGCGCCGGTCGCCTGCTCGACGGCCCCCTTCGCCTGCTCGTACTGCATGCGGGCCATGTCGACCTCGAGCTCGGAGGCCGAGCCCGACTTCTGGAGCGCCTGGAAGCGCTGCCAGTTCCGCTCCGCGAGCGCGAAGCCGGCCTTCGCCTGGGAGAGGGCGCCGCGGGCCTGCGACTCCTGCCCCTTCGCGGTCTGTGGGTCGATCTCGACGAGGAGCTGCCCCTGGGCGACGAGGTCGCCCTCCCTCACCGCGACGGCGACGACGGCGGCCATCACGCGGCTGCTCACCATCGCGGACTTCCCGGCCTCGACCGTGCCGGAGAGCTCGATCCGCTGCGCCAGGCCGCGCATCTCCGCCTTCGCGAGGGAGGCGGTGACGGGGGCGGGGGCGGCGGCGTCGGCGGCCTTCTTCCCGCCTCCGCAGGCGGCGAGGGCGAGCGAGCCCGCCACGGTGATCGCGACGAGGGAGTGGGTCTTCCGAGGGGTCATGCGAGCCTCCGTGCTCTTCTTCATCTGTTCGGGGGTGCGGGGGCGGGTGTCCGTCACGGGATCGCCGTCTCCGGGGCCTTGCCGGCCTTCACGGCGAGGCGGAGCGCGGTGGCGTGCGCGTCGGCGCGGGCGACGAGCTCGCGCGTCTCGGCCTCCCGGCGGGCGGTCGCCGCGTCGAGGAGGTCGATCGTCTTCACGACCGGGCCGCGACGCCCACCTTCGGAAGCCAGGCGGCCTTCTTCACCTTCTCCTCGAGCTCGCCGGCCCGGAGGAGGCTCCGCGCGGCGGAGAGGTCCTTCCGGCCGTCCGCGGAGGCGACCCAGGAGGCGGCGTCGCCGTCGAGGGGCTTCGGACCGGGGAGCGGCGCGAGGTCCCAGGTCGAGTCCTGGGCGACGCCGATCCGGAAGGCGAGGTTCGCGTTCGCGACGCGGGCCTTTCCCTTCGCGTCCTCGAGCAGGTCCTCGACGCGCGCCAGCTCGACCTCGGCCCGGAGGAGCTCGGAGCGGACGAGCATCCCCTGCTCGACGTAGCTCTTCGCGAGCGCGACGTGGGCCGCGACGGTGTCGCGCGCCTTCGCGAGGAGAGCGACGAACTCCTCGGCCTGCGCAAGCATCACCCACGCCTCGCCGGCCGCGAGGGCGGCGTTGTCGGCGGCCCATCCGGCCTGGCTCCCGGCGGCGTCCGCCGCGCTCCGCGCCTGGGCGATCTTCCCGGAGAGCTCGCCCCCGGTGAAGAGCGGCGCCTGAGCCTCGAGGCGGGTGATCGCCGTCCCCGACCAGCCGGGGTCGTTCGGGTCGCTCCCGACGAAGTCCGGGAACGAGAACTCCTCGCGGTTCATCTTCAGGCCGAACGAGTCGACGGGGGAGCTCGTCCGGATGTAGGTTTCCGAGAGGACGAGGGATGGAAGCCGATGGGCCGACGCCTGGCGCGCGCGGGCCTCCGCCGCCCCCTGCCGGGCCGTCGCGGCGGCCACCTCGCGGGCGCCTTCGCGGGCGCGGGCCATCGCCTCCCCGAGGGTGAGCGGCTCGTCCGCGCGGACGGCGCCCGAGGCCAGGAGCCCCAGGATCGCCGCCGCCACTCCGTATCGCATGTCTCCTCCTTGCCGGCGGGAACGGGACGCGTTCCCTGCGTGACTATATGAGAATATAGTTATATATGGTTCGGCTGTCAAGCCCGCGTCCGCGCGGCCGTTCGGTCCCGGGGCTTGCCCGCAGCCGGCCGGGTCTCACCGGGTATCGGCCGATTCTCCTCCCGGGAGCGAAAGCGGGGGGCACCGGCTAACATCCCCCCTCCGGTGCGCGCATGAGGACGGACGAGCCCGCGGACGGCGGGGGAACGGAGCGGTACCGCCGTCAGAGGCGGATCCAGGAGGCGACCTACGCGATCGCCCACGCCGTCACGACGACGGCCGGCCTCGACGACCTGTTCGCGCGGATCCACCGGATCGTCGGCGGCCTGATGGAGGCGAGGAACCTCTACATCGCGCTGCTCGACGAGGCGACCGGGAGCCTCAGCTTCCCCTACTTCCGGGACGAGATCGACGCCGAGCCGCCCGAGGGGCCGGTCCCGGCGGGGCGGGGCCTGACGGGATACGTCCTCCGGACGGGGGAGCCCCTCCTCGCCTCGCCCGAGGTCTTCGACGACCTCGTCGCGCGGGGCGAGGTGGCGCCGATCGGCGCGGCCTCGATCGACTGGCTCGGCGTGCCGCTCCGGGCCGGGGACAGGACGTTCGGCGTCCTCGCCGTCCAGAGCTACGCGGGGAACGTGCGCTACGGGGAGGAGGACCAGGCCCTCCTCGGCTTCGTCTCGTCCCAGGTCGCCCTCGCCATCGAGAGGCGGAGGGCCGAGGAGGCGCTCCGGCTGAGCGAGATGCGCCACAGGGCCGTCCTCGAGGCGCTCCCCGACCTCCTCTTCGTCCTCGACCGCGACGGGCGCTACCTCGCGGTCCACGCGGCCCGGCCGGAGGCGCTTGCCGCCCCCCGCGAGAGCCTCCTGGGCTCCTCCGTGCCCGACGTCCTGCCGAAGGAGGCGGCCGACGTCTGGATGGACGCCATCCGGCGCTGCCTGGGCGGGGGCGGGATGCAGGTCATCGAGTACGAGCTCGAGGTCCAGGCCGGGCGGCGGGCGTTCGAGGGGCGCGTGGTCCCCCACGACGCGGACTCGGTCCTCTCCATCGTCCGCGACGTGACGGATCGTGTCGAGCGCGAGAGGGAGCTCCGCGAGCGGGAGCGGGAGCTGGAGCGCCTGACCGACAACATGATCGACGTCATCACCGAGACGGACCTGAACGGGACCCTGCGTTTCGCCACGCCCTCGTACGTCGCGGCGACGGGCTGGTCTCCCGAGGAGTTCCTCGGGCACAACGCCCTGGAGTTCATCCACCCGGAGGACGCGGAGCTCTCGCGGGAGATGCTCGGACGGAGGGCGCGTCGCGACGGGGCGTCGGCCTTCACTTACCGGTTCCGGACGAAGGACGGGCGCTGGCTCTGGGTCGACTCGATCGTCACCCTGGCGAAGGGCGCTCCCGGCGAGTCCGACGGTCTCGTCATCACGAGCCGCGACGTCACGGAGCGGAAGCGGGACGAGGAGGTCCTGAGGCTCCAGCAAGAGACGGAACGGGGAATCCTCCGCCGGGAGGAGACGGCCGTGATCCTCGCCCGGATCTGCACGCGCGTCTCGGAGCTGTTCGAGCTTCCGGCCGTCTGGATCGGGATGAAGGAGCCCGACGGAAGGATCGAGCCGCGCGCCGTCGCGGGGAGCGCCTCGGGGTTCGTAACCCGTTCGAGGTTCCGCTGGGACGACTCGCCGGAGGGCCGCGGGCCGTCCGGCGAGGCGGTCCGGACAGGCCGGCCGGTCTTCGTCGACGGGCTGGAGGACGGCCGCGTGGCGCCGTGGCGGGACGCCGCGGCGGAGACGGGCCTCGGCGCGGCGCTCTCGGTGCCGCTCGTCGTCGGCGAGAGGGTCCTCGGCGTCCTCGCCTGCTACGCGCGGGGGCCGGAGGCCTTCGCCGGCGCCGCCGTCGTCCCGATCACGCGGATCGCGGACCAGGTCGCGCTCTCTCTCCTCGAGGCGGAGCAGCTCGAGCGGATCGAGCTCCAGACGGCCGCCCTCGAGGCGACGGCGAACGCCGTCGTCATCACGGACCGCGAGGGACGCGTCGAGTGGGTGAACCGCGCCTTCACGGAGCTGACCGGCTTCTCCGCGGAGGAGCTCCAGGGCGAGACGCCGCGGATCCTGAAGTCGGGGATCCAGAGCGAGTTCTTCTACGAGCGGATGTGGGAGACGATCCTCGCGGGGAACGTCTGGCGAGGCGAGCTCTACAACCGCCGGAAGGACGGGACCGTCTACGTCGAGGAGCAGACGATCACCCCGGTTCGGAGCGCCGACGGCGGGATCCGGCACTTCGTCGCCGTCAAGCAGGACGTGACGCAGCGGCGGCGGACGGAAGAGCGGATCCGCTACCTCGCCCTGCACGACCCGCTCACGGACCTCGGGAACCGGCGCGCGGCGGAAGAGAGCCTCGAGCGGATCGTGGCCCGGGCGCGCCGAGGCACGCCCGGCTCGCTCCTCCTCCTCGACCTCGACCACTTCAAGGTCGTCAACGACACCCTGGGGCACGGGGCGGGGGACGTCGTCCTCGTCGAGCTCGCGCGCCTCCTCGGGACGCTCCGTCGGCCGGGGGACGAGCTCGCCCGGCTCGGGGGCGACGAGTTCGTCATCGTCCTCGAGGGGATTCCCGCCGAGGCGGGACGGATGGTCGCCGAGCGCGTCCGTCGGGCCGTGCACGAGCATCGGTTCGACGTCGGCGGGCGGAGGTTCGACCTCGGGGTGAGCGTCGGCGTCGTCCCGATCGACGGTCGCCAGAAGCCGGCCGCGCTCCTCGCGCTCGCCGACTCGGCGCTCTACGCCGCGAAGGAGAGGGGCCGGAACCGCGTCGTCCTGTTCGACGGCTCCGTGGCGCCGACGACGCTCTCGGAGGCGAGCCTCTGGGCCACGCGGGTGAAGGACGCGCTCCGCGAGGGGAAGTTCGTCCTCGTCTACCAGCCGATCCTCAGGCTCGAGAGCGGCCGGACCGCGCACTACGAGGCGCTCCTCCGGCTCGCGGACGGCGACGGGACGCTCGTGGCCCCGGGGGACTTCCTCCCCGCCGCGGAGCAGTTCGGCCTCCTTCCCCAGGTCGACGCGTGGGTCGTCGACGAGGTCCTCTCGGTCCTCCGGACCCGGGACGACGTGGAGGTCTTCGTCAACCTCTCCGGCGCGAGCCTCGGCGAAGAGGGGCACCTCGCCGCGATGGAGGAGCGGATCCGGGAGAGCGGCATCGGACCGGGGCGCCTCGCGTTCGAGCTGACCGAGACGACGGCCGTAAGGGACCTGATCGGCGCCCGGGAGTGGATGCGGCGCCTCCGCGACCTCGGCTGCCGCTTCGCGCTCGACGACTTCGGGATCGGCTTCTCGTCGTTCTCCTACCTGCAGGGGCTGCCGGCGGACTACGTCAAGATCGACGGCTCGTTCATCCGCGACCTGGAGACGAACCCGTCGAACCGCGCTCTCGTGAAGGCAATCGACACCGTGGCCCACACGCTCGGCAAGGAGACGATCGCCGAGCAGGTCGAGAGCCTCGACGCGGTCGCCGTCCTCCGCGAGCTGGGCGTCGAGTACGGACAGGGGTTCGCGCTCGGCACGCCGAAACGGGAGCTCCCGGGCGCCTGAGACGGGAGGCCGCGCTCCGCTAGGATGTCCGGTTGCGGGCCGCGGACGCGGCCCAGAGGAGTCGACGATGGCGAGCGAGGGCCGCAAGCGGGTGGCGATCCTGACGAGCGGGGGAGACGCCCCCGGCATGAACGCCGTCGTGAGGGCCGCGGTCCGCGCGGCCCTCGAGCGAGGGCTCGAGGTCCTCGCCGTGGAAGAGGGGTTCCAGGGGCTCGTCGAGGGGGGCGACCGCTTCCGCCGGATGGCGTGGGGCGACGTCGGCGGCATCCTCCCGAAGGGGGGGACCGTGATCGGCACGGCCCGCTGCCCCGCGTTCCGGACGCGCGAGGGGCGGCTGGCCGCGGCGCGCAACGTGGCCCGGGAGCGGATCGAGGGGCTCGTCGTGGTCGGGGGCGACGGCTCGCTCACGGGGGCCGACCTCTTCCGGCGGGAGTGGCCCTCGCTCCTCGCCGAGCTCGTCGCGAAGGGGGAGCTCCCGGCCGAAGCGGCCCGCTCCGCCCCGCCCCCGGCGCTCGTCGGCCTCGTCGGCTCGATCGACAACGACATGGCCGGCACGGACATGACGATCGGCGCCGACACGGCGCTGCACCGGATCGTGTCGGCGGTCGACGCCCTCGTCTCCACCGCCGCGAGCCACCAGCGGACGTTCGTCGTGGAGGTCATGGGGCGACACTGCGGCTACCTCGCGCTGATGAGCGCGCTCGCGACGGGGGCCGGGTGGGTCTTCATCCCCGAGGCGCCGCCCGAGGGGGACGACTGGGAGGAAAAGCTCTGCGCCGTCCTGGGGGAGGGACGGAGGGCCGGCCGCCGGCACTCGACGGTGATCCTGGCCGAGGGGGCGGTCGACCGCCAGGGCCGTCCCATCGAGGCCGAGCGGATCCGGAAGCTCCTCGAGGAGCGGCTCGGGACGGAGACGCGGACGACGGTCCTCGGCCACGTCCAGCGCGGCGGAGCCCCGAGCGCCTTCGACCGGACGATGGGGACGCTCCTCGGCGTCGCGGCGATCGAGGAGATCGTCCGCTGGGGCCCCGACGACGTCCCCTGCCTCATCGGGCTCCGCGAGAACCGCGTGACGCGCGTACCGCTCATGGAGAACGTCGAGAAGGCGCGGGCCGTGGGCGAGGCGATCCGCTCGGGCGACTTCGAGCGGGCGATGACGCTTCGAGGGACGTCGTTCCGGAGCTCCTTCCGGATCATGAAAACGCTCGTCCGGGCCTTCCCGCACGGACCGCGGGCCGGCCAGAGGCGCCGGCGGCTCCTCGTCCTCCACGCCGGCGCGCCGGCCCCGGGGATGAACACCGCCGTCCGCGCGGCGGTCCGGCTCCTCGTCGACCAGGGGCACGTTGTCCTCGGCGCGCGGAGCGGCTTCGACGGGCTCCTCGCCGACGACGTCGTGCCGCTCGACTGGATGAGTGTGAACGGCTGGGTCTCCCTCGGCGGCGCCGAGCTCGGGACGAGCCGTCGCGTGCCGGCGCCGGAGGAGCTCGGGCGCCTCGCGGAGGTCCTCGCGGAGCGCCGGGTCGAGGGGGTCCTCCTCGTGGGCGGCTGGGCGGCCTACCAGGCGGCCTACCGGATGCAGGAGGCGCGCGGCGCGCACCCGGCCTTCCGCGTCCCGATCGTCTGCGTCCCGGCGGGGATCGACAACTCCCTCCCCGGCTCCGAGCTCGCGATCGGCTCCGACACGGCCCTGAACGCGATCGTCTGGGCGGTGGACCGGGTCAAGCAGTCGGCCGTCGCCTGGAAGCGGACGTTCGTCGTCGAGGTGATGGGGCGCTGGTGCGGCTACCTCGCCGTCCTGTCGGGGCTCGCGACGGGCGCCGAGAGGGTCTTCACGCACGAAGAGGGGATCTCGATGTCCGCGCTCGAAAGGGACGTCGCGAGCCTCGCGGAGGGCTTCCGCAGGGGAAAGCGCCTCGCGCTCATGATCCGGAACGAGAAGGCGAGCCCCGTCTTCACGACCGACGTCCTCGTGCGCCTCTTCGAGGCGGAGGGACACGGCGCGTTCGACGCCCGTCAGGCGATCCTCGGCCACCTCCAGCAGGGAGGCGACCCGACGCCTTTCGACCGGATCCTGGCGACCCGTTTCGCCGCGCGCGCCGTCGAGGTCCTCCTCGAGGAGAGCTCCGGGGACGAGGAGGCGGCCGTCTTCCTCGGCGTCCAGGCCGGCCGCCTCACCGCCTTCCCCCTCGCGGTCTTCCCGTCGATGGTCGAGGCGGAGTTCGAGCGGGCGAGGGAGCCGTGGTGGCGCCCGGTCGAGGCGGTCGTGAGGCTGCTCGGCCAGCCGGGGCCGTCGGGAAAGTGTTGACTCGCGCCGGCTAGAGCGTCTCCCCCTCGAAGTACGACCCGCTCCCGGGGCCGGACTCGTCGCGGTGACCCGAGGGCAGGAGGACGATCGGCGGGAGCTCGTTCTCGACGAGGTAGCCGAACCGGGCGCGGAAGTCGGCGAGCGACATGCCGCACGTAGCCGCGAACTTCGCGAGCTCGTGCGGGTCCTCGAAGTCGTCCTTGCGGAGCCGGATCATGTAGCGCCGCGCGATCGCGTAGCGGGTCGAGTGGACGTCGACCATCCGCACCCGCGTCCGTCCCGTCTGCGGGTCGAGCATCTCGGCGAACGGGATCGGGACGAAATTCCCCCCCTGCATCGAGACCATCGCGCCCGTCCCGCCCGAGAGGATGTACTTGGCCGCGCAGTAGCCGAGGTCGCGCGTGTACTCGAGGTCGAACGGGATCGGGTCGGCGCAGCGGAGCTCGTACCCGATGTTCTTGTCCGTGACGGTCGCCTTCACGCCGAGCTTCTTCAGCTCTTCCTGGACGGCCATCTTCAGGATCTCGCCGATGTTCACGTCGGCGATGCGCAGGTGCCCGTGGGCGTCGCGCTCGGCCTCGGCGAGCCCCTTCAGCTCCTCCGGGTCGAGCTCGAGGACGAGCCCCTCGGCGATGATCGCCACGCCGTCGCGCCGCCCGTAGCTGAGCCGCTTCAGGATCGCGCCGACGAGCGTGTCGACGATCGCCCGGAACTTCACCTTCTGGCCCTGGAACTCCTCCGGGATCAGCGTGAGCGTCGCGCCGGCGGCCTTCCCGATGCCGAGCGCGAGATGGCCGGCCTTTCTCCCCATCGCGATGACGAAGTACCAGCGCGAGGTCGTCCGGGCGTCGACCATCAGGTTCTTGACGATCTCGACGCCCACGTGGCGCGCGGTCTGGAAGCCGAACGTGTCGACGTCGGGCGGGAGGTCGAGGTCGTTGTCGATCGTCTTCGGGACGTGGACGACCGCGATGCGGCCGTCGGCCTTCTCGGCGAGCTTCATCGCGGAGAAGGCGGTGTCGTCGCCCCCGATCGTGACGAGGCGCGAGACGTTCAGCCGGAGGAGCGAGATGACCGCGGCCTCGAGGAGCTGCGGGTCCTTCGTCGGGTTCGCGCGGGCGATGCCGATGTGCGAGCCGCCGCGGAAGTGGATCCGGGAGACCTCGTCGATCGTGAGCGGGTGGACGTGCTCGACGTTCCCCTGCATGAGCCACTGGAAGCCGTCGCGGATGCCGAGGACCGACACCCCCTCCAGCTCGGCGCGGATCGTGGCCGCGCTGATGACGCTGTTGATGCCGGGCGCCGGCCCGCCGCCGACGAGGATGGCCATGTTCTTGTGCTGGCTCGTGGTCATGGGACCTCCGTGAGGCGGGGGAGTCTACGGCAGCGGGGCCGCATCGCCGGGACCGCGGGTCCGCAGACCGTCAGGCGGACGGGGCGAGCGGGCGCGTGAGCGCGGCGAACGTCGCCGGCCAGGAGGCCGGGCGGGCGCCGTCGCGGGCGAGCGCGGTGCCGGGGAAGTAAGGCGCGGCGGCCTCGCCGAGGCGCGTGGCGAGGGAGAGGTCCCCGGCGTCGCGCGCGGCGAGCGCGCGGACGACGAGGACGGACGGGCCGCTCGCCCGCTCCTCGGGGAGCGCCGCCAGCGCCGCGCGGAACGCGTCGGTCCGGCGGAGGAGTCGCAGGCTCTCGAGGAGGAGGGCGTCCGAGCCCTCCGCGGGGTCGAGGCGCGCGAGCTTGCGCGCGAGCTCGAGCCCCCGCTCGAGCCGCCCCGTCTCGTGCGCCCGCCCCACCTGCTCGGTGAGGGAGGCGAGGTAGACGGCGAACGACGCGGGGTCCGCCGCCCCCCGTCCGAGCGCGCGGCCGAAGAAGCTCCACCGGAGCGGCGGCGCGACGACGTCGGCGAGCTCCGGCGGGAACGGCACGAGGCGAGGTCCGAGCCCGGGCCGCCGCCCGTACCAGGGCGGACGGGCGAGCCGCTCCGCCCGGCTCTCCGCGGAGCGGGGCGCGGAGGCGGCCGCGTACCACGGGTAGAGGAGGAACGGCGAGGCGAGCGGCTCCTTCGCGAGGACGCTCTCGGGGGAGACGCTCGGCCTTCCGGCGTCGTCCGGTCCGACGGCCAGGGCGGGGAGCTGCCGCTCGAGCCCGGGCGTGAGCGGCGCGCGCCGGCAGTTCGCGACGTACGTGTCGACGAGCGAGGGGTGGACGAGGAGCGGCGGCAGGCTGAGCGCCACCGAGAGGACGGCGACGGCCCGGCGGCCGCCCGTGCCGAGGCCTTCGGCGGCGAGCGCGGCCCACGGCGCGAGGAACGGAACCGCGGGAACGAGCAGGCGGGGGCCCCACCCTCCGACGCCGTGCCAGGCCCACCAGGCCGCGGCCGTGACGAGCAGGGCGACGAACGCGATCGCGGAACCTGCGGCGGCGAGGCGGATCGGCGCGTCTCCCTGGCGGAGGAGCGCCTTCGAGAGCGCCGCCGCCGCGAGGAGGACAGCCGGGAAGAAGAGGACGAGGCCGCGATTCGGCCCGACGAGGAGGCGCCAGAGCCCCTCCGGGAGCGGGTGCGTGAAGCCCTCCCCCTCGTAGCCCGAGAAGAGGCGGCCGAAGCGGTGGAGCTCGAACGCGACCCACGCCGCGACGGGGAGGACGGCGCCGGCCGCGGCGGCGGCGAGCCGCCGCCCGCGCAGCGCGGACGCGGCGAGGAGCGGGAGAAGGAGAGCGGGCGCCACGACGGCGAGGCTCGACTTGACGAGGAGCGCCGCTCCGGCGGCGAGGCCGGCCCCGAAGGCACGGCGCCGCGAGGCGCGCGGGTCGCTCTCGCGCGCGGCGCCGAGCGCGAGGAGGAGAGCGCCCGCGAGGGCGGCCGCCTGGAGCGCCTCGGAGAAGTCGGAGGTCGCGTAGGAGCCGAGCGGCCCGCCCAGCGACGCGAAGAGGACGGCGAGGCCCTGGAGGGAGGTCGAGGCGCCGGCGAGTCGCGCGATCCCGCCCGCGGCGGCCGCCGCGAGGAGGACCCCCGCGAGCGGCGCGAGGAGGAAGAGCGGCTGCGAGGCGCCGGGCCCGAAGGCGCTCTCCACGGCGGGCGCGGCGGCCGCGGCCGGGAGCTGGGCGAGGCTTGCCCCCATCCCGTAACGCGAGACGGCGTCGGCCTCGCGCTCGAAGGCGCGCGGGGCCCCCTTCCCGATCCCGAGCTCGCCCGTCTCGACGATCGCGACCGCCGTGCCGATCGTCTGCCGCCCGTCGGAGACCTTCCCCGCGTGCCGGTCGTCGGCCGTCAGGAGGAGCGCCGCGGCGACGGCGAGGAGCGCTCCGCGGGCGGGACGCGGCAGGGCGGGGACGGGCCGGGGCGGCACGGCGGGAGGGTACCGCAACGACGCGGCGCGGCGGGGCCGGGGCGATGCCGGGCGGGAATGGAGGGACGTGGATAATCCGTCCGAATGAACGCCTCCTCCCCGGACGACGTCTCCCGATCCTCCGAGCCCCTTTCCGGCGCGCCTCGCCTGGTGGCGAGCCCCTACCTCCACTTCGACGGCTGGCAGGTCGTCAACCCCCTGACGAACGTGACCCTGACCCCGACGGACCGCCTCTTCGCCCCGCTCCACGAGCTCCGGGCCTCTCGCCCCGTCGACGGCGCGATCGAGCGGGAGCTGCGGGACGGGCTCTGGGCGATTCCCGACGGCACCGACCTCTCGACGCGCTTCCGCCTCAAGGTCGTGTCGCTCGAGGCGCACTCGGTCTGCAACCAGGCGTGCTACTTCTGCCCGGTCTCGGTCGCCCCCCGCGAGAAGAGCTTCATGCCGACCGAGCTCTACGAGCGGATCATCGCGGAGCTCTCCGCCTTCCGCGACACGATCGAGGGCGTCTGCATGAACAACTACAACGAGCCGACGGTCGACCGCCGGTTCGTCCAGCAGGTGGCGACGATCAAGGCCGCGGGCCTTCCGCCGGCCGTCCTCTCGAACGGCTCCGGCCTGACGCCGGACCGGGTCGACGCGCTCCTCGGCCTCGGCGGCCTGCGCTACCTCTCGGTGAACATCTCGACGCTCGAGAAGGACCGCTACGCCCGGGAGAGGGGCGTCGACCAGCTCGAAACCGTCGTCCGGAACCTCGACTACATGAAGGACAAGCCGGTCGCGCAGGAGATGGACCTCGTCGTCCTCGGCGGGGGGGACGAGCCGCACCAGAAAGCCCACCGGGAGATCACCGAGCGGTACGGCGGGAGCCGTTTCAACGTCCGGCCGTTCGAGGCCCGGGACCGTGCCGGCTGGCTCCCGACCGGGGTCCGGCCCGCGGAGAAGCACCGGAAGCTCCGGGGATGCGACAACGTCGGCTCCCGGCCGCTCGAGCACCTCCACGTCACGGCGGAGGGGAAGTGCATCTTCTGCTGCGAGGACTACGACGAGAAGCTCGTCGTGGGCGACCTGAAGACGCAGAGCGTCCGCGAGGTCCTGGAGGGGCCGGCCCTCGCCCTCCTGCGGCGGTGGTCGTACGGAGTCGAGGAGGCCCCGGACGACTTCATCTGCCGCTCGTGCATCGCCGCCCGGACCGAAGTTGAGTGAGGCCGCCTTCGCCTTCGAGAACCTTTCGAAGGTCTACCGTCTCTACGCGTCTCCCCGCGACCGCCTTCTCGAGGCGCTCACGGGGCGCCCCCGGCACACCCCGGTCCACGCCCTGCGGGGCGTCTCCGCGACCGTCCCCCGCGGCTCGGTCCTCGGCGTCATCGGCGAGAACGGCTCGGGGAAGTCGACGCTCCTGAAGATCCTCGCGGGGACGACGGAGCCGACCTCGGGGACGGTCCACCTCCCCGGGCGCGTCGCCGCGATCCTCGAGCTCGGCTCCTCGTTCCACCCCGAGGTGACCGGGCGCCGGAACGCGGTCCTCCAGGCGGCCCTCGCCGGCCTCACGAAGGCCGAGATCGCGGCGGCCCTCCCCGAGATCGAGGCGTTCGCGGAGCTCGGGGACTTCTTCGACCGGCCCGTGCGGACCTACTCCTCGGGCATGACGATGCGTCTGGCGTTCGCCGTGGCGACGGCGGTCCTCCCCGACGTCGTGATCCTCGACGAGGCCCTGGCCGTCGGGGACGGCCGCTTCCAGAAGAAGTGCGTCGACCGCCTCCACGACCTCCGCTCGCGGGGCCGGACGATCTTCCTCTGCAGCCACGCCCTGTACTACGTCTCCACGCTCTGCGAGACGGCGATCTGGCTTCGGGACGGGGAGGTCGCGGCGCTCGGACAGGCCCAGAAGGTCGTCCTCGCCTACGAGGAATACCTCGCGCGGAAGGAGCAGGAGCGCACGGTGGCGGCGCCGGCGGCGCTGCAGGACTCGCTCGGCCGGTTCACGTCGATCCGCCTCCTCGACGGGAACGGAAAGGAGACGTCGGTCTACGCCCCGGGCGATCCCTGGGTGCTGGAGCTCGCGTTCGAGGGGGACACCCCGGGCCGGCCGCTCCACGTCCACGTCGCGGTCGTCACGCCGGATCAGGTCACCTGCTTCGTCGCCGACTCGAAGGTCTCCGGCACGGGGCCGTTCGTCGGGAAGTCGCGCCACGAGATCCGGCTGACGGTGGAGTCCCTCCCGCTCGCGAAGGGGGAGTTCATCCTCGTCATCTTCCTCGGCGACGAGAAGGGGCTCGCGCTCTACGACGCGCGAAGCGACGTCCGGTTCCGAGTGGAGTCGGACCGCTGGACGAGCGGCTTCATGACGGTCCCGGTCGGATGGGAGACGCTCGGATGAAGGTCGTCTACCTCCTCAACGGCACCGCGCTCTGCGGCGGCGTGAAGGTCGTCTACCAGCACGTCGCGATCCTGCGCCGGCTCGGAGTGGACGCCGAGGTCGTCAGCACGACGCCGCCGAGCGACTGGGCCCCGGAGTCGTGGGCGTTCTACCGGCAGGTCCCCGCGCTGACGCCGGAAGCGATCGGGCCGGCGGACGTCGCGGTCGGCACGATGTACCACACCGTTCCGCAGGCGATGGAGGTGCCGGGCGCGCGCCCCTTCCACTTCTGCCAGGCCTACGAGGCGCTCTACGAGCCGGCGCGTCATCTCTGGCCCGAGATCGAGGAGGTCTACCGCCTCCCGGCGACGAAGCTCGTCGTCTCGCCGCACCTCGCCGACCTCGTGAGGGAGCGCTACGGCCAGGAGGCGATCCACATCCCGCAGCCGTTCGACGCCGACGCGTTCTCGCCGCGGAGCGGCGAGCGCCCGCAGGACGGCACGTTCCGCGTCCTCCTGACCGGGCAGTGGAGCGTCCCGTTCAAGGGGATTCCGTGGGCGACGGAAGCGCTCCGCGCGCTGAAGGCCGAGATCCCACGCCTGCGCCTCGTGAGGATGTCGCAGGACGCCCCTCCCGAGGAGGTGGCGGCCTGGCCCGAGGCGGAGCGGCACATCTGGGTGCCGCCCGCCTTCGTCCCCGACGTCTATCGGAACGTCGACCTCTTCGTCGGCCCGTCCACGGAGGTCGAGGGCTTCGGCCTGCCGACGATCGAGGCGATGTCGTGCGGCCTCCCCTCGGTCCTGACCGACATCGGCGCGCCGGCGGGTCCCGGGCGGGCGGAAGCCGACCCTGGGCGCTGGGATACCATCCCGAAGGAATGAGACGGAGACGCACCCATCAGCCCCGCGGGAGTCGCCCGTGGCCGACCTGAAGACGACCTGCGAGACGGTGGTCTTCTGCTCCTCGGCGGGGCACTGCCAGCTCGACTGCGACTACTGCATCATCCACCCGGTCGTGAAGCGCGAACCGTCCCTCGTCTACGAGGACCTGCGCTTCTTCCTCGACGAGGTCGGGACGCGGACGTTCTTCATCTTCTCCGGCAAGGGGGACTTCTTCGCCGGCTACCCGAAGCGGGACCGCTTCCTCGACCGTCTCCTCGACCACGACGTCGAGGTGGCGCTCGACGTGAACGGCGTCCTCCTGAACGAGTACCCGGAGCTCTCCGAGGAGAAGCTCGCGAAGGTCCGCGCGATCAACCTGACGCTCCACTACAAGCAGGTGCGGGACAAGAGGGTCGAGAAGGCGTGGGAGACGAACGCGCGAACGATCCTCGAGAAGCACAGGGGCGAGCTGATCCTCGGGACGATCTTCTCGCCGCTCCTCTCGGACCTCTGGGACGAGGGGCTCGCGTACTACCGCGACACGGTCTTCGCGGCGACGGGAAGGAAGGTCTGGGCGATCCGGGACTGCGACCGGCCGTTCGACCCGGCGCAGGAGGAGCTCTTCGCGAGCCTCCTCGAGCGCTACGCCGGCATCGTGGAGAAGGAGCACAAGGACGATTTCTCGGCGCCGTTCGCCGGGAAGGAGGCCGTCCTCTGCCCGGCCGGACGGGACTACTTCCGGATCTGGAACGACGGCCGGGTGCAGGGCTGCCCCTGGATGCCCGGCCTCGCGGACCTCGGGAACGTCAAGGAGCGCCGGCTCGCGCGGCGAGCGGCCCCCTTCCGCTGCACGACGCCGCGCTTCTGCGACTGCTACGACATCCACCAGCTGGGGAAGATGGGCTACGAGGACGCGACCCCGGCGCTGCCCGTCCTCTCGTCCGGGGCCGCGCGGTGAGCGACGCCGCCCCGCAGGGCGCGGAGCTCGAGGTCCGCGCCCTCTTCCGGGACGAGGCGGCGGAGACCCACGCGGAGCGGAGGGCCCGCCTCGCTTCCGACGACCCGGACCTCTGGGAGGGGATCGCCTTCCCGGTCGAGTTCGCGCTCGAGCTGGCGGCCGTCTGCAACCTCGCGTGCGTCATGTGCCCCGTGCCGACGACGAGCCGGAAGCGGCGCCTCATGGACGAGCCGCTCTTCCGGAGGGCCGTCGACGAGGTCGCCTCGGAGACGGGCTTCGTCCTCTTCCCGCAGGGCTTTGGCGAGCCCCTGCTCCACCCGAAGTGGGCGGAGCTCCTCGCCCACGCGAAGGCGAAGGGGATCGGGCCGATCGTCGTCCTGACGAACGGGACGCTCCTCGACGACCGGAACGTGGCGCGCCTGCTCGACCTCGACCTCGACGCGGTGGTCGTCTCGATCGACGGCGTCGAGCCGGAGACCTACGCGGCCGTCCGGGTCGGAGGGGACCTCGGCGTCGTCGAGGCGAACGTCCGGCGATTCCTGGCCGCCCGCGGCGCGGCGACCCGCCCGCGGCTCGTTCTCCGGATCATCCGAATGAAGGAGACCGCGGCCCAGATCGCCGCCTTCTTCGAGAGGTGGCGTCCGCTCCTCGGGCCGGCCGACGAGATCGCCATCAACGAGTTCAACGACTGGGCGGGGAAGGTCGAGGACCGGAGCGACGCGTCGCGTCCGCAGCCGGTCGCCGCGGCGACGCGCCGCCCGCCGTGCCGGATGCTCTGGATGAACCTCTCCGTCCACGCCGACGGAAAGGTCTCCGCGTGCTGTCACGACAGCGAGGACGAGCTGATCGTCGGGGACCTCTCGAAGGGGGAGACCGTGAAGGGGATCTGGGAAGGGCCGGCCCTCGCGCGGCTGAGGCAGATCCACCGCGAGGGGCGCTTCGAGGAGCTGCCGATCTGCCACGCCTGCCGCAACCAGGCGTAGACGGCCCCCCGTCGGTCCCTCAGAACACGTCGTGGTCGGCGAAGCGGTAGTCGAAGGTCGAGCCCGGGGAAAGGAAGTCGTACCCGTCCGTGATGGGATGCATCAGGAGGACGGTGTCCGACGGCTCGGGCACGAACGCGAGCTCGCCCTCGAGACGGGAGGCGAGGAGTCCTCGCTGGGGGGAGCGAAGGACCATGCGGTCCGCCGCGACCGCCCCGAGCCGCTCCTGGACCGCCGCGAGCAGGTCGACGAGCGTGCCGTCGGACTCGGAGGCGACCTGCAGGTCGACGAGGGCGGCGCGCCCCTCGCGGATCGCGACGACGACGTACCCGCGCGAGGTGCCGCGCCAGTCGAGGAGCTGGAACGTCCGGTAGGCGAAGCCGGGGCGGGAGAAGCGCCAGGCGAGCGTCCTCACGGAGCGGTCGGTTCGCCAGCCGGGCCGCGCGTGAAGGATCTCGGCGAGCGGCTCGTGCGCGTGCCCGAACGGCTCCCCCTCGCGCACGCGGAGGAGCCGGCGGCGCAGCCGTCCGAGGAGCGGCGGCGCGTCGAGCCGCCGGCCCCGCTCCGCGCACGGCTCGGCCAGGACGCAGCCGAAGAGGCGCTCCTCGATCTTCCTCGCGCGCTCGTTCGGGAACCCGAAGTCGAAGAGGGTCCCGGCCTCCGCGTTGATCCGCCGGAACAGGTCGCCGAGACGTTTGAACATCCCCGCCCGACCGAGGGCGCGTGTGTCGGGGCGCGTCATGACGTCGACGACGGTGTTCCCCCGCTGGTCCATCGCCTCGCCCCGGTAGCGCGTCCCGAGGGCCCCGATGAAGCCGAGCGCGCGGCCGTCCTCGATCGCGAGGGCGCTGAGCGCGGGGTGGGGGTTGTCGTCGTACTTCCAGGAGAGGTCGGCGGCGTTCGCCGGCGCCTTGAACGCCACCTCGAAAAGCTCCAGGATGGCGGCCCGATCGCTCTTCCCGGCCGGTCGGAATTCGATCGCCACGGCGCGCGGAAGGGTACCACCCGATGATCTCTGCCGTCTTCGTCTCCTACCGCAGCGCCGAGCTCGCCGCACGCGCGATCGCGACGTTCCGCGAGGAGGCGCGCCGCGCCGGGCGGGAGTCGGAAGCGGTCGTGGTCGTGAACTCGGGCGACGCCGCCGAGCGCGACGCCCTCGCCTCCCTCGCCGACCGCGTCCTCCTCCCGCCTCGGAATCTCGGCTTCGCGGGGGGGCTGAACGCCGGGATCGCGGCCTCACGCGGCGGGACGCTCGTCCTCGCGAATCCCGACCTCGTCTTCTGCGCGGGCTCGGTGGAGTCCCTCGCGGGGGCGGTCGAGGCCGGCGGGCTGGTGGCGGCCGGTCCGGCCCTCTTCGCCGACGCCGCCCGAAGCGTCCTTCTCCCGCCGGCGGAGGAGGCGCGCCCGGAGGAGCTCGCGCGCCGCGCGCTCGCCGCCGACCCGCCGCGCGCCGCCCGCGTCTTCCGGCGCGACGCCCGGCGCGCGGCGGCCCAGGCCGAGCGCGCCGCGGCCGGCGAGAGCGCCGTCGTCCGCGGGCTTTCGGGGGCGGTCGTCGCCGTCACCCGCGCCACGTGCGAGGCGGTCGGTCCGTTCGACGAGGCGTATCCGCTCTACTACGAGGAGAACGACTGGCAGCTCAGGCTCCTGTCCCTCGGGGGTCGGCTCGTCTACGTCGGCGGCGCGCACGTCGTCCACCTCTTCGCGCAGAGCACGAAGACCGAGCCGCGAGCCGCCGCGTGGTTCGCGGAGTCCGAAGCGAGGTACTTCGCGACCCACTTCGGCGAGGCGGGGCGCAGGGGCCTCGCGCGCCTCGCCGCGTGCGCGCCGTTCGTGGCGCCGCCGCTTCCCGTCGCGGACGGTCTCTCGTGGGACGACCCTGCCCCGGCGGCGGTCGCGATCTCGCCGTTCCGGCATTTCCGGCCATTCGCCCTCGCGCTCGTGCCGCCCGGCGAAAGGCGCTGGACGCCCCCGGCCGACCTCGCGGCGGCGCACGCCGGCGAGGCGCTCTTCCTTCGAGTCTTCGTGCGGGCGACGGGCGCGACCCTCGCCGAGGCGCGCTTCGCCGGCTGACGCGGCGGCCCTCTCGGCCGCTCGGCCGGTAGAATCGCGCCGCGTGGCCCCCCCCTCCCCGGACCTCTTCCCCGAGCGACGACTCCTCCCCTACGAGGCGACACGCCTCGAGGCGCGGCGCGTCCTCGTCCTGGCGCCGCACGCCGACGACGAGACGTTCGGCTGCGGCGGGACGCTCGCCGGCCTCGTCGACGACGGCGCTCGGCTCGACGTCCTCGTCGTCACCGACGGCGCGGGGGACGAGCCGGACGCCGAAGCGCGGCGGCTCGTCGGCGAGCGGCGCCTCGAGGAGACGCGCGAGGCGCTCCGCAGGCTCGGAGGCGGCGCGGCGCGCTGCGCGTTCCTTCCCGACCGCGGGCTCGGGCGCACGGGCGACCCTCTCGCGGCGGCGATCGAGGGCGCCCTCCTCGCGACCCTTCCCGACCTCGTCTTCGTCCCGTCGCCCGTGGAGGTCCACCCCGATCACCGAGCCGTCGCGGAGGCGTTCCTCTCCCTCCTCGCGGGCGATGCCGGGCGCCGCCTCGTCGCGGCGCTGCCCGAGGGGGCCCGGGCGGCCTTCTTCGAGGTCTCCCAGGCGTTCCGCCCGAACGTCCTCGTCGACGTCTCGAAGACGATTGCCCGCAAGGAGTCCGCCGTCGCGGCTTTCGTCTCGCAGCTCGGAGGCCACGACTACGCGACGTTCGCGCGGGGACTGGGGCAGTACCGGAGGATGAGCCTTCCCCGGAGCGTGACGTCCGCCGAGGGGTTCTTCCTCGTCCGGCTCGCGGAGCTGCCGGAGATCGACCCCCTCCGCCTGGCGCAGGCGATCGGCCCGACGCTTTCCGCGGGGGACCTCCTCCGGCCGTCGGACAAGGGACCGGATACGGCGCCGCCGACGGAGGCTCCGGCCGCCGTTGCCTTCGCCGCGGAGGCGGACACCCCTCCCCTCGTCAGCGTCGTCGTCCGGACGAAGGACCGACCGGAGTTGCTCGCCGAGGCGCTCGCGAGCGTCGCCGCGGAGACGGGCCTCCCGGTCGAGACGGTCGTCGTGAACGACGGGGGCGCCGACGTGGCGGGTGTCCTCGCGCGTTTCCCCCGTCTCCGCCTCCGCCTCGTCGAGCTGCGGCCGAGCCGGGGACGCGCGGCGGCGGCGAACGCGGGAGTCGAGGCCGCGTCCGGGCGCTTCGTTCACTTCCTCGACGACGACGACCTCCTCCTGCCCGGCGGGCTCCCGGCGCTCGCCGCGGCGGCGCAGGAGGGCGAGGTCGTCTACGGGCGCGTCGAGGCGTTCCGCTGGGCCGGGGCGGGAGAGGGCCGGCTCCGGACCCCGTTCCGCACATTTGCGGAGCCGTTCGACGGGACGGCGCTCCTCCTCGAGAACTTCATCCCGATGAGCGCGCCTCTCCTGCCGCGCGAGGCGCTGCTCGAGGCGGGGGGCCTCGACGCCTCGCTCGAGCGGTTCGAGGACTGGGAGCTCTTCCTCCGGCTCTCGCGCACCCTCCGTTTCCGGCTCGTCGACGTCCCCGTCTCCGAGTACCGCGTCTTCCCGGGACACTTCGTCGACGACCCCGACGCCGCCGTGACGCAGGAGCGGCACCGCGTCGCCGTCCTGCGCAAGCACGCCGACCTCTACGGGCCGGAGGCGCTCTCGGCGATCCTCCTCCACGTCAAGAGGAGCCTCCTACCGAGGGAGGTGCGCCGGGAGGTCGCCGCGCTCGAGGCGCTCCTGGCGCGAGGGGCCGCCGAGTCGGCGCGCGAGAGGGACCGCCTCGAGGCGGAGCGGGCCGAAGCGGAGCGCCGCGCGGGGCGGACGCTCGCCGGGCGGGCCTCGGTCGTCGTCGTGAACTTCGATGGCCGGCACCACCTCGAGAAGTGCCTTCCCGCGCTCGAGGCGTCGGACCCGGCGCCGGGCGAGGTGATCCTCGTCGACAACGGCTCCTCGGACGACAGCGTCGCGTGGGTCCGCGGGCATCACCCGGCCGTCAAGGTCCTGCCGATGGGCGCGAACCTCGGCTTCGGCGAGGCGAACCGCCGCGGCGCGCTCGAGGCGCGGGGCGACTTCCTCGTCCTCCTCAACTCGGACACGGTCGTCGAGGAGGAGTGGCTCGCGGGCCTCCTCGCGCCCCTCGACACGGAGCCCGAGGTGGCCGCGACCTGCTCGACGCTTCGGCTCCTCGCGACTCCCGAGCTCCTGAACGGCCTCGGGGGCGGGATGACGCGCCTCGCCTACGCGTACGACCACGGATATCGCTTCCCGTACACGCCGTGGAACCCGGCGGGGGACGAGCCGCGACGGCTCGACGTCCTCTTCCCGACGGCCGCGGCGATGGCGATGCGGCGCCACGAGTTCTTCGGCCTCGGGGCCTTCGACCCGGCGTTCTTCATGTACCACGAGGACGTCGACCTCGGCTGGAGGCTCTGGATCCTCGGGCGGCGGGTCGTCGTCTGCCGGGACTCGGTCGTGAGGCACGCGTTCCTCGGCACGTCGAAGGTCGCCCGGGGCCTCGAGTGGCGGCTGAAGCTCGGCGTCCGCCACGCCGTCCGCTCCATCCTGAAGTACGTCGAGCCGCTCGAGGCGGCGAAGGTCCTCCGGTGGCACGCGGTGCTCCTCGCGAGGGCCGGCGCGTGGCGGCTCCTGGCCCACGCCGTCCTCTGGAACCTCCGCCACCTGCCGGGCACGCTCCGCCTCCGCGCCGAGACGAACGCCAGAAGGAAGCGCTCGTCGGCCGACCTGCGCCGCGCCGGTCTCGTCCTTCGCGCCCTGCAGCCCCCTCCTCCTCCCGAGGCGCCCCGCTTCCGGGAGGTCCGGCCCGACGCCTGGATCGTCGCGAACGACCTCCGCCCGGGCGAGCCCTCGGGCGAGAGTCGGCTCGGGTGGGGCTGGTACGGACCGGAGAACGACGGGACGTCCTCGTTCCGCTGGACCGTCGGCGATGCCCGCCTCGGCCTGCGCGTCGCGCCGGGCGCGGGAGGACGTCTGAAGATCGTCGCCCTCGGCAGCCCGGCCGCGCCCGCGGGCCCGCTCCGGCTGACGTGCAACGGGCGCGAGGCGGAGGCCCCTCTCGAGCCGGGGGCGTGGCGCGAGATCGAGCTCCCCGTTGCCGCGGACGCGGACGGATTCCTCGACGTCGTCCTGAAGTCCCCGTCCGGGGTGCCCGACGACGTCTGCGGCAGCTGGGACTTCCGGCGGCTCGGGGCGGGCGTCCGGAGCGTCGAATTCGTCTCCGCGGCGCCGGAAGAGCGGCGTCCTCCCGCGTCGGTCTCCGTCGTCATCCCGACGTACGAGCGGAAGACGGTCCTCGAGGAGACGGTCCGCGCCCTGGCGGCGCAGACCACCCCGCCGCTCGAGGTGATCGTCGTCGACGACGGGTCGAAGGACGGGACGTCGGAGCTGCTGCAGAGGTTGCGCGCGGAGCTGGCCGGCCGCCTCGACCTCGTCCCGCTCCGCCAGCCGAACCTGAAGCAGGGGCGGGCGCGGAACCTCGGCGTCGCCCACGCGCGGGGGGAGCTCGTCCTCTTCCTGGGCGACGACACGATCCCCGAGCCGGCCTGCGTCGCCGAGCACCTCGCCGCGCACGCGGCCCGTCCCGGCCCCTGCGCCGTCATCGGCTTCACCGGCTGGCACCGGGAGAGGATGCGGGTGACGCCGTTCCTCGACTTCGTGAACGGGCACGGGCCGCAGTTCTCGTTCGACCTCCTGAAGGACGGGCAGGAGGTCCCGTTCACGACGCTCTACACCTCGAACGTCTCGATCCCGCGCGAGCACCTCGGCCGGGAACCGTTCGACCACCGCTTCACGTCGTACGGCTGGGAGGACTGCGAGCTCGGCTGGCGGCTCTCCTCGGCCGGCCTCCCGATCGTCTACCGCCGGGCCGCCGCCACGCGGCACGTCCACCCGCAGACGATGACGCAGTTCCTCGCGCGGCAGGCGCACGTCGGCCGGGCGATCGGCGTCCTCTACGAGATCCACCCCGAGCTCGAGGGGAACCGCTGGCTCCCCCCTCCGCGTCCCCGCTTCCGCCACCGGGCCTTCTCGTTCGCGTACCGCGCCCTGGGGCGCGCGGCCGCGCTCCTCGACGCGGCCGCCGTCCCGCTCCCCCTGCGCGTCTACCACGCGCTCGTGGCGTGGGCTTTCCACTCGGGCCGCTGACCGATTCGCGGGGGCCGTCTCGTCGGCGGGACGGGAGGGGGCGGCAGGGAGATTGCTTCACACTCCTCGAGCGGTCCGCCGGTCCCTCGGGGAGGACGGACCGCAGCGGAGGCCGCCATGACCCACTCGAAGATCTCCAGCATGCCCTGCCGGACGAAGCCCCTGTCGAGACTGGGCCTCGCGGGCGCGCTCGTCGCGCTCCCGGCCCTCTTCCTCGCCACTTCCGCCGTGGCCCAGCGAGAGCCGGGCACCGCCTCGCCGGACACGGGGTCGGCACCGGCCCCGTCGTACTCCGCGCCGTCGCCCTCGTACTCGGCCCCGTCGCCCTCCCACTCCTCTCCGTCGCCGTCCTATTCGGCGCCGGCGCCGTCGGCGCCGCGGAGCGCTCCGGCGCCCTCGGCGAGCTCTCCCTCCACTCCCCGCCGCGCGACCGCCCCGAGGGAAGCGACCTCGGGCGCGCCGGGGCGCACCGGCCGGGGAGTCGTTTCCGCCGAGCCGCGGGACGGGCGAAGCGGCGGCTCGACCTCCGCGACCTCCGGTGGCGGGGGCGGCCGGATCCCCGGGGTCGTCGCGGCGCATCCGCGCGGCCCGGGCTCCGGCTCGCACCGCCATCCGCGGCGCCGCTACTACTCGCCGTACACCGGGTGGGGCGGGACGTCGTGGTGGTGGGGCGGGCCTTGGGACTGGTGGTGGTGGGGCAGCCGTTTCGGCCCGTACCACTGGGGTTTCGGCGGAGTCGTGATCGTCGAGGACTACAGCCCCGATCCGTACCGCTACGCGCGGGTCGACACCGACGTCAGCCCCGAGGCGGCCGAGGTCTACCTCGATGGCACGTTTATCGGCTCGGCCGACGACTTCGACGGCTATCCCGACTTCCTCTGGCTCGAGGCCGGCAAGTACACGATCGAGTTCCGCCACCCCTCGTACGAGACCCTCAAGCACGAGGTCGAGGTTCGGCCCGGACAGGCCCTTCGCTTCCGGGACGAGCTGAAGCTCGAGCCCGGCAAGAAGCGGCTCGAGGCGACCGAGCCCCCGCGCCGGGGCACGCCTCACGGGCGCGTCTTCGGCAAACCCGAGGAGCGCGGCCGCGACCGGACCGGGCGCTTCGAAGCGCGGGCAGAGGCCGGCCGCGAGCGTGACCGGGACCGCGAGGAGCTCGACGATCTCGAGGAGCTGGAGGAGCTCGCCGACGAGCTGGAAGAGTCGGACGAGGACGTCACCCCGGCGCCGAAGGCCCGTGGGGACGTAAAGGAGGGGCGCTTCGACCGCGAGGCGCTCCCCGCCGAACGCGGCCGTCTGCGCTTCGAGATCGAGCCGGCCGACGCGGCGGTCTACCTCGACGACGACTACGTCGGCACGGGAGGGGAGCTCGCCGGCCTGCGCCGGGGCGTCCCGGTCGACGCCGGCAAGCACACCGTCTCGGTCGTCCGCCCGGGCTTCGTCACGAAGACGATCGAGGTCGAGGCGAAACCGGGGGCCGCGATCGACGTCGTCGTCGAGCTCGAAAAGTAAAGGCTCCCACTTTCCGTCCGGGCGGGGCGCACCTTCGGGGGCGCCCCGCCCGTCTCGCGTTTCAGAGGGCCCGCAGCGAAAGGGCGAAGGCTTCGGCAGCGAGGCGCGGGTTCCGGCGCGAGTCGGGAAGGTCGCCGGCCTCCTGGAGCGCCCGCCGCGCCGCCTCGAGGAGGACGGCGTCCCCCGCTTCGGAGAGGCGGGCGAGGTCCCTGTAGCGCTCGACGTGATGGACGGCCCTGCCGGCCGGGTCGGTGCCTGCGGCCACCGCGTCCCTGAGGAGGCGCGCGAGGAGCGAGAGGCGGTCCGCGGTCGCGCCGGCGTCCTCCGCGCCGAGCCGGCCGGCCAGGACGAGCGCCCAGCCCGTGGAGCGCGACAGGAGAAGCCCCGAGACCGCCTCGAGGAGGGCGTCCCGCGTCTCCCGCGCGGCGGCGAGGTCCAGGTCGCGCGCTTCCTCCTCGCCGGGAGGGCCGAACGCCGCGCGCGCGGCCGCCTCCTCCGGAGACATCCCGCCGGCGACGAGGGCGGCGACGAGCGCCTCCCGGGCGAGGGCGGGGAGCCTGCGGAGGACGAGCCGCGAGAGGATCGTCGGCGGAAGGAGCCGGGGGCGCGTGGCCGTCAGGACGAAGCGGGCCCGCGACGGCGGCTCCTCCAGGACCTTCAGGAGCGCGCTGAACGCGGCCGACTCCGTCCGGTCGACGTCGAGGAGGACGAGGACGCGGCGCGTCCCCTCGTACGGCAGGCGCGAGGCGTCGGCCGAGATCGCGCGGACGAGCGCCGTCGGGATCGTCGTCTCCTTCGATTCGGACGACTCGTCGAACGGGGGCGTGTTCGCCCGGCGGGCCCTCTCGGGGGCGGCGACGAGGAGGTCCGGGTGCTCCCGTCGCGCCACGCGGCGGCAGTCGGAGCAGGCGGTCGTCCGGTCGCCGCTCCGGCAGAGGAGCGCCGCGGCGACGTCGAGCGCCTCCGCCTCGAGCCTCTTCGACCCGCGCCCGGTCAGGAGCTGGACGGGGACGTCGGTCATCGCGCCGCCCGGAGAGCGTCGAGGTCGTCGGCGACCCGCTCCGCGAGGTCCTCGACGGGGCGGGTCCCGTCGAGGACGAGGAATCGGCCCGGCTCCTTCCGCGCCCGGGCGAGGTAGGCGGCCCGGACGCGCCGGTGGAAGGCGAGAGCTTCCCGCTCGATCCGGTCCTTCTCCCCGCGCGAGGCGGCGACCCGGGCGAGCCCGGTCGCGGGCGGACAGTCGAAGAGGTAGGTCCGGTCGGGCTCGAGCCCGCAGAAACGAGCGTGAAGGAGGTCGACGAGGTCCTCGCCGAGTCCTCGCCCCGCCCCCTGGTAGGCGCGCGAGGCGTCGGTGTAGCGGTCGCAGAGGACGAGCGTGCCGGCGGCGAGCGCCGGCTCGATCGACTCCGTCAGGTGCTGCCGCCGGTCGGCGAACATCAGGAGGAGCTCGGCCCGCGGGTCGATCCTGCCGGCGTGGAGGAGGAGCCGCCGGAGGCGGGCCCCGGTCGGCGTCCCGCCCGGCTGGCGCGTCACGAGGAACGGCACGCCGAGCCGGCGGAGGCGCCGGGCGAGGATGCGGAGCTGGGTCGACTTGCCGGAGCCCTCGATCCCCTCGAAGGTGATGAAGAGGCCCTTCCTGCTGCGGGCGGTCACGAGGCGCGATTCTCGCATGCAGGCGGCGCGGCCCGCCGAACCGACCGGGGCGGTCTCCGTATACTTCGTGCGCCCCCCGACGCGAGAGCCGATCGAGAGAAGAGTGCCGTGACCCCCGCGCCGCCCGCAGCCCGCCGGAGGGCCATCGTCGTCGTCGGGATCGTCGGCGCGCTGATCGCTCTGATGTCGGTGGCCGACATGTTCCTTCCGAAGGCGTGGGACGGCGTCGTGCCCGACACCTACGCCCAGAGCGGGATCCAGGTCCGCGCCGTCGTCCGGGGAGGGCCTGCGGAGGCGGCGGGCATCCGCCCGGGAGACACGATCCTCGGGATCGGCCGGCGGATGCTGAACACGCCGGCCGAGGCGGCCTCCGAGCTCGGCCGGCAGGTGGCGGGCGAGACCGTCCCGTACCTCGTCAAGCGGGGAGAGCAGGTCCTCGAGCGCGAGGTCCTCCTTTCCCCCTACCGGCTCGGGTCGGCGTCGTACGTCTACTACGCCCTCCTCGGCGGCCTCTTCTTCGGCCTCGGCCTCTTCGTCTACTCGCGGCGGGCCGGAGACGAGGCGGCGGAGGTCTTCTTCCTCCTCTGCGTCCTCTTCATGCTCTTCTTCGTCTGCCGCCTGCGGCCGTCCAGCTACTACTGGATCGACTGGTTCGTGCAGGTGGCGGGGACGCTCGCCCTCTTCCTCCTCGGCGCCGTGTTCCTCCATTTCTTCCTCCTCTTCCCGCGCCGGAAGGTCTTCCGCTTCGCCGAGGCGCGTCCGGGAGAGGAGCCGCCGGCGGCGCCGCTCGTCCTCCTCCAGAGGTTCCTGAACGGGTCGCCCGCCCTCTTCGTCCTCCTCTACACGCTCCCGCCGGCGTTCTACGCCCTCCAGATGGCGGTCCTCCGGAGGACGGGCGACCGCTCCGCGCTCGTCTACGGCGCGCCCCGGGCGAACTGGATCCTCCTCGCCGACTACCTCGTCCTCGGCCTCCTCGCGCTCGCCCACTCCTGGTGGACGGCGCGCGAGAAGACGACGCGGCGGCCGATCCTCGTCCTCCTCCTCGGCACGCTCGGCGGGATCGTCCCGTTCGTCCTCTTCGCGGTCTACTTCCCGTCGCTCTTCCGGGACGAGCGCTACCTCGCCTGGGGCGTCGTCCCGATGGCGCTCGTGCCGCTCACGTTCGCTTACGCGATCGTCCGGTTCCGCCTCTTCGACGTCCAGGTGATCGTCGGCAAGTCGATCGTCTACGCGATCCTGACGGCGATCGTCACGGGGCTCTACGCCCTCGCCGTCGTGGCGGGGAACGCCCTCGTCTCCTCGCGGACTCTCTCTCCGCTCTTCGCGTTCGCCTTCGGCCTCGCCGTCGTCCTCCTGGTCGACCCGCTCCGGCGGAGGATGCAGGCGGTCGTGGACCGGGTCTTCTTCCGCGACCGGGCCGACTTCCAGTCGGCCTTCCGCGACATCAGCCGGCAGGTCGTCGCCCAGCTCGACCGCGGCAAGATGCAGCAGCTCCTCACCGAGAGGACGGCGGAGCTCCTCCGGCTGAACCGGCTCGACCTGCTGACGCCCCGTCCCGAGGACGGGGCGCTCGCCGACCCGCGGCGCGGAGAGGTGGCGCTCCCGGTCGGCGCCGCTCTCGGGCGGCTCCTCGTGGAGCGGGACGCCCCGGTCCCCCTCCGCGACCTCGACGCGTGGGCGCTCGACGCCCCCTCGCGGAACTTCCTGAAGGCCCAGCTCGAGCGGGGCGTCCGCGTCCTCGTACCGGTCGCGACCCGCGGCCGGCTGCTCGGCGTCCTCGCGGCCGGGGAGAAGAAGTCGGAGGAGGAGTTCCACAAGGAGGACCTCGACAACCTCGTGACGATCGCGAACCAGGGGGCCCTCGGCCTCGAGGTGGCGGCCCTCCACGAGCAGCTGACCCGCCGGGCCGAGGTCGAGCGCGACCTCGAGATCGCGCGCGACATCCAGGTGAGCCTCTTCCCGCGCGAGCTCCCCCGGATCGCCGGCATCGAGCTCTACGGCGTCAGCCTCCCGGCGAAGGTCGTCGGCGGCGACTTCTACGACTTCCTGCCCGTCGACGGCGGCTTCGACGGGCGCGTCGCGCTCGTGGTCGGCGACGTCTCCGGAAAGTCGATCCCGGCTTCGCTCCTGATGGTCGCGGCCAAGGAGATCGTCTATGCCCGGTCGATGCAGGACCCGGAGCCCTCGACCGTCTTCCGCGAGTCGAACCGCCGGATCTACGAGATCAAGCGGAGGATGTTCGTCTCGCTCGGCTACTTCCTCTACGACCCTCTCCAGCTGACGCTCCACTACTCCATCGGCGGGCAGCCTCTCCCCCTCGTCGTCCGCGGGGGAGAAGCCGTCGAGCTGCCGGCTCCGGTCAGCCGGCTCCCGCTCGGCGCCCTCCGGGACACGACCTACGACGCGAAGACGTTCTGGCTCCGGAAGGGGGACCTCCTCCTCTTCTACACCGACGGCCTGAACGAGGCGATGTCGGTCGAGAACGCCTATTTCGGCGACGAGCGGCTGAAGGCCTCCCTCGTCCGTCACAGCGCCGCGCCGCTGCCCGAGATGGCGGAGGAGATCCTGGAGGACATCCGGCAGTTCACGTTCGGGGCCGAGCAGTCCGACGACGCCACGTTCGTTCTCCTCCGGGTGACGGGGGCGAAACCCGCACCGGCGGGGTCCGTATAGATTTCCGAGGGCCTCGGGGCCCGGAAGGGACCACTCCGTGACGAAGCCGCGCGTCCGAAAGCTCTTCCTCGCGGCCGCGGCCCTCGCCGTGGTGGCCGGGGGGACCACGTTCGCAGTCCTCGCGCGGGACCGGCGCGAGGTGACGACCCGCTCGGCCGAGGCCTACCGCTTCTACCGCCAGGGCCTCGAGAACGAGCGCCGGCTCTACCACAAGGACGCCCTCGCGTCGTACGCGAAGGCGCTGGAGCTCGACCCCCACTTCGCGATGGCGACGCTGCGCCTCGCCGGCCTCCTCGCCGGGAGGGACCGCGACCGGGCGAAGTCGCTCGTCCAGTGCGCCGCCCAGAACCGCGAGGTCCTGAACGAACGCGAGCGCCTCACCCTCGACATCGTCGAGGCGGAGCTCCTCGCCGGCGAGCCGAAGCGGGCGGCGGAGCGGATCCGGGAGTACGTCGAGCGCTTCCCCGAGGACCCGGAGGGCTACTTCCGGCTGGCGGGCGTCCTCGTCCGCGAGGGGAAGCCGGACGAGACGCTCGCCACCTACGAGCGGCTCGTGGCGCTCGACCCGAATCAGGCCATCGCCTACAACTTCCTCGGCTATTACTTCGTGAGGCGCCGCGACTTCGTGAAGGGCGAGGACTTCTTCAAGCGCTATCGCTTCCTCGCCCCCGACCAGGCGAACCCCTACGACTCCCTCGGCGAGCTCTACGCGAACACGGGCCGCTACGCCGAGGCGGAGGAGCACCTGAAGCGGGCGCTCGAGATCAAGCCCGACTTCCTTCCGGCCGTCGGGCACCTCGGGACGCTCGAGGCGTGCCGGGGGAACGCGGAGGGCGCCGTGACGTGGTACCGGCGCGCCTCCGACATGGCGGAGACGTGGAAGGAGCGCTACGCCTTCGCCGGAGCCGCCGTCATGGCGCTCCTCGACGTGGGGCGGCCCGAAGACGCCCTCGCCCTCCTCGACGAGGTCGTCGCCGCGGCTCCGGCCCGGGACGGCAAGGACGCCGTCATGATCCGATGGAGCTACGTCCGCTCGAGGGCGATCGTCCTCGCTCTCGCCGGGCGCGTCGACGAGGCCGAGGCGGAGCTCGCAGGCCTTCCGGAGCTCCCTCCCGACTTCGACGCGGACGGAAAGATGGCCCTCGAAAAGAGCCTGTCGGGGCCGAAGGCGGCGCTCGCTTCCGCCCGCGGGGATCTCGAGGGGGCCGCCCGGCACTTCCGGGAGATCCTCGCGGCCGAGGCGGAGCGCGGAATGGGGGACTTCGGCTACTACCCGTCGATCTTCCGCGTGAGGACTCGGCTCGCGGACGCGCTCGTCACCCTGGGACGGCGGGAGGAGGCGCGGGAGGAGCTGCGCCCCGTGCTCGCCGTGAACCCGCGCTTCGCGCCGGCGCTCGAGGTCCTTGCCCGGATCGACGGGCGCCCGGACGCGACGACGGGAGACGCCGGGCGCTGAGATGGCGGTCCGGGTCGCCCGCTCCAGCGAGTCGTTCGACCTCCGCAAGAAGGTCCTCCGGCTCGAGACGCTCTACGACGTCTCCAGGGCGCTGAACGTCCTCCGGGACGAGCAGGCGCTCGTCGACGAGATCGTGGCCCGCGCCGTGGCCCTCCTCGACGCCGAGCGCGGGTTCGGGGTGGTCTTCGAGGAGCAGGCGGGGCCGGCCGTCGTCTCGACGGTCGCGTTCCCGACGTTCCCGGGAAGCCTCGCCGCCGCCTCGGACCCGTTCGTCCTCGACCTCTGCCGGGCGCGCGGCCCGCTCTCGCGGACGGAGGAGACCGTCCTCGGAAGCCCGGCGGGGAGTGTCGTCGGGGCGCCGCTCGTCGTGAGGGACCGCGTCCTCGGGGTCCTCGTCGCGCTCGACCGGGAGGCGCGGGAGGGTCCCGCGGCAGCGTTCGACGACGGCGACCGGCGCTTCCTCGAGTCCGTCGCGGCCCTGGCGGCGCCGGCGCTCGACGCTCTCCGACAGCTGCGCGCGCTCGAGGCCGACGTGGACCGTCTCCGGGAGGAGAACCGCGCCCTGAAGGGGTCGCTCGGGATCGACGAGCTCCTCGTCGGCGACTCGGCCGGGATGCGGCGGGTCAAGGAGCTCGTCGTGCGGGCGGCGGCGTCGCGCGTCGGCGTCCTGATTCGCGGCGAGAGCGGCACGGGCAAGGAGCTCGTCGCGCGTCTCCTCCACGCGGCCTCCCCGCGCCGCGACGGGCCGTTCCTGGCCCTCAACTGTGCGGCGGTGCCGGAGACGCTCCTCGAGGCCGAGCTCTTCGGCATCGAACGAGGTGTGGCGACGGGGGTCGAGGCGCGGCAGGGCAAGTTCGAGCTCGCCTCGGGAGGGACGATCTTCCTAGACGAGATCGCCGACGCCCCGCTCGCGATCCAGGCGAAGCTCCTGCGGGTCCTCCAGGAAAGGGAGATCGAGCGGCTCGGCGGCCGGCGGCGGATCCCGGTCGACGTGCGGGTCGTCGCGGCGACGAACGCCGACCTCGAGCGGTCGATCCGGGAGAAGAGGTTCCGCGAGGACCTCTACTACCGGATCCGGGTGGTCGAGATTCCGCTCCCGCCGCTGCGGGAGCGACGGGAGGACATCCCGCGCCTCATCGGGCACTTCCTCTCCCGTATCGGGGCTCGCGAGGGGCGTCGGCCGAAGTCGCTCGCGCGCGAAGCGGTCGCGCGCCTGCTCGACTACCCGTTCCCCGGGAACGTGCGCGAGCTGGAGAACCTGCTCGAAGGGGCGGTGGCGCTCGTGCCGGGCGAAACGATCGAGGCCGGCGACCTGCAGCTGCGTGGGGGGCGCCCGGGACCCGGATCGAATGGCTCCCTCGACCTGGAGACGCTCGAGCTCGAGCACATCCGCAGGGTTCTCGAATCGGTTGGGGGGAACAAGAGCGAGGCCGCGCGCATTCTCGGCATCAACCGTCGGACCCTCTACCGAAAACACGTGCCTAATTAGCACAGTGGGGCAATTCGCCTCGTATCATGCAAGTCCATTTATTTGAGTAACTTGAACGGCGATTGTCCGCCCACTTCCACGGCATGTGGCATTGTGTCGCTAGTGGTGGAAGGGCAGGCCGGAGTGGTTTCTGTAATCACTTGAAAACAGGATGTTTACGGGTTGTCGGGTCGGCGTGGTCGATCTGGCGCAGCTGTTGCGTCATTCCGTCGCGGGAGGAGTCGATGGAACGCAGCATGGGACTGTCGGATCGGCCGGTGCCGGGGTGTCCCGTCGGGCGTGCCCGCGCCGAGGGCGACCGGACCGCTCCTGTCGGAGGCGAGCGGCGGGTTCCGGGCCTGCTCTCCCTTTTCCTCCTCGGCGAAGCCGCGACGTTCGCGGCGCTCCAGGTGTCGGGTAACATCCCCGAGATCGTGACCGTGCTCGTCCGGGCTCTCCTGCTGCTCTGACGGGCCGAGCACCGCCGATGCCGACGGCCGACACACGAGAGGTTCACCTCACCATTCCGGTCGCCCCGGAGATGGAGATCGCCGCGACGGCCCAGGTCGCGGCGCTGGGCGAGTGGATGGAGCTCGGCCGGGACAAGATCGACGAAGTGAAGATGGCCGTCGTCGAGGCCTGCATCAACGCGTTCGAGCACAGCGGGACCCCCGACCACCGCGTGGAGCTGAGGTTCCGGGTCGGCACCGAGAGATTCGAGAACGGAGGCCGCGCCTACCTGGAGGTCGACGTCCTCGACAACGGCCACGGCTTCGACCCGGCGTGCGTCGCTTCGCCCGAGATCGGGAAGAAGCTCCGCGCGCCGCACAAGAGGGGGTGGGGGCTTCGTATCATCCGGAGCCTGATGGACGACGTGAGGATCGAGAGCGGCGAGCGCGGGACGATGATCGTGATGCGGAAGTACCGCTGAAGGGCGACGATGAGCGAGACGCTGAAAGTGACCCTGGAGAAGCCCGACGGGACGGTCGCGATCCTCCGGACGGACGGGTACATCAACAACACCGGCGGAGAGGAGATCGCCCGGCAGGCCTACACGCTCCTCGGCGAGGGAACGGTCCGACTCCTGCTCGACCTCGAGAAGACGAAGATCGTGAACTCCATCGGGATCTCGATCCTGATCGAGGTGCTCGAGAAGGTCCTGGACCAGGGGGGGCGCCTCGCGTTCTGCCGCCTGACGCCGACGATCGAGAAGACGTTCCAGATCATGGGGCTCGCGCAGTACGCGCGGATCTTCCCCGCGCCGGAGGACGCCCTGGCGTGGCTGCGCGGTGAGGCGGAGTAGCGCGGACCGATGCACGCCGACGTCCCGGGGGCTCACGCGCTCCTCGCGACGCTCGACCCGGCCTCGGCCGGGACCGCCCTGCTCGAGCCGCTCCTCGAAGCGCTCCTGAAGGGAGCGGGGGGCGTCCGAGGCCTCGCGCTCGACGCGGGAGCGCGCTGTCACCCCGCCGCCCGCGGCCTCGACCCGCTCCCGTCGGAGCTCGCCGAGCTTTCCGCCGGCCTCGCGCGGGGGAGCGCTCACGTGGCGAGCTACGACCAGGAGCTCCTCGTCCGGATCTTCGGGACGGATCCGCCCGAGGGGGAGCCGCCGTTCGACCCGCGCGTCGTCCCGCTGACCGTCGGCGACGAGACGCTCGCCTGGGTCGCCCTCGAGCGCTCCCCGGCCGACCCGGTCGGATTCGCCTCGGTCGCGGCGCACGCCGCCTCTCTCCTCGCCTGGGTGCGGATGTCGGAGAAGGTCCGAGAGGCGGATTTCGAGCTGAAGTACCGGGTCTGGGAGCTCGAGAGCATCTACGACGTCGGCCTCTCGATCGCGAGGACCCTCGACCTCGAGTCTCTCGCCGACGAGATCCTGATGAAGTCGGTCTCGCTCCTGAACGCGCGGAGCGGGACGCTCGTCGTCCGGCCCGGCGGCCCCGCGGACGGAGGGAACGCCGTCTTCGTCCGGAGCTTCGGGACCCCGCTCGTCGAGCCGGGCTCGGTGGAGGAGCCTGACGGGGCCGTCCTCGTCTGCAACCGGCGCGAGGACCGGCCGCCGTCGCTCGCGGGCGCGCCGGCCGAGAAGCTCCTGGCGGTCCCGATCTCCTCGGAGGGGCGTCCGCTCGGGCTCCTCGTCGTCGCCGACAAGGAGAACCGGCAGGGAGGGATCGACGACTTCGGCCCGGCCGACGTCCGGATCCTCTCGCTCTTCGGGAACCAGGCCGCGATCGCCCTCGAGAACGCGCGCCTGCACCGCGAGGCGGTCGAGAAGGAGAAGATGGAGCGCGAGATCGAGATCGCCGCCTCCATCCAGAGGGCCATCCTTCCGACGACGCTCCCGGCCGTGTCCGGCATCCTGATCGCCGCCGGGAACCGGCCGACCCGGCAGGTCGGAGGCGACTTCTACGACGTCTACCCGCTCCCGGACGGACGCGTCGCCTTCTGCGTGGCCGACGTCGCCGGAAAGGGGATCCCCGCGGCGCTCCTCGTCTCGACGGTTCACGCCTGCATCCACCTCCTCATCGAGGCGGGGTCGTCCGACCTGACGGCCCTCGTGGCCCGGACGAACCGCCACCTCGCCCGCTTCTCGTCCACGCGGAAGTTCGTGACGCTCTTCCTCGCGGTCTACGACCCGACGGACCGGAGCCTCCGCTACGTGAACGCGGGGCACAACCCCGGCATCCGGATCTCGGCGGCCGGGACGGAGCTCCTGCCGAGCGGCGGCGTCCCGATCGGGATGTTCGAGTCGGCGACGCAGGCGGAGAGCCGGCTCGTCCTGGCCCCGGGCGACCTCGTCGTCCTCTACTCCGACGGGATCACCGAGGCCGTCGACGCGAAGGACGAGGAGTTCGGGATGGAGAGGCTCACGCGCCTCCTCGAGTCGGGGCGGGCGCTGCCGCCGAACGTCCTGAAGGACCGGATCTTCGCCGCGGTCGAGAGCTACACGCGGGGCGTGCCGCAGTACGACGACCAGACGGTCCTCGTCGCCCGCCCGACCTGA
>JADHEF010000184.1_pt1 | contig 75866 bp, 71 predicted proteins | sample 8952391 | NCBI WGS metagenome assembly JADHEF01 (sample SAMN16124439, study PRJNA663245) | bioreactor sludge metagenome | isolation source: sludge (nitrite) | place: India:Bengaluru | collected 2019-02-28
TTAATTAGCCATTTTATCTAACTAAAAGGTGTCTACAAAATCGGTGGCTATTCAAACATACCTTAGATATTCTTGTTGATCGTATTGCAAGATACGGTTTCATTATTGATGAAAGTATCATTAGACATCCTGATCAGCTTACTGCTATGGTCAGAGAATTGTATGATTCTGAAGACTCAATTCTAGATCATCTCGACAGCCTTATCGAACTAATTGACAACCTGGCTTATGTTGCAAATCATAAGAAAAATAAAAAATTGCAACCTGTTCAGTATTGGTTATTACACTGGTGTTATGCAACTTTATTCAAACATCAAACTGCGCTAGAAAAACAGATCATTGCGGGAAATAGACTTCCCTCTAAATCTAAAGCATTGTTAGATGTATATAAGCCTTACTTTGACGATGCTTACCCTGCTCTCAAAAAATATTATCAAATTTGCCTAGAGCTAAAATTTAATCAAACAGTTGAATTACATAACAATTTAAATAGTTTCCTCGGTTCTCAATACTATGAAACAACCCATAGTTTTGCTGTGATTAACCCTCAAAAGGAGTTTGATTCATCAGCTCTCTTCGATTCAACTGGAAAACTTATTCCTAAAAAAACTACTAATCTTTTTTATGAAATAACTGATACAAATTACTTGGATTTTGAGAACGCTAATGCCTTCGACCAAGTTTTGTACTACAACCTAGAATCTAATTTATCTAGAATAGAAGAAGCCATCTTATCCTACGTCAAACGACTCTTTAGAAAGGATGATGTTGGATATGACCTCCACTTTGAAGATGGTGGTTTTGTTGATAAATATACATATTTATTTTCTGATGATTTTCTTAAGGAAGTTCAAGAGCGATATCAAGACATACATCCTTCAACTTTAAAGTACTTAATTGAACCAAGGGCAAATGAGCTCTTTAGTCATATGTATCGATACTATATAAAGCATCAAAATTTCAATGGCTACATACTCCCTCCAATCAATAGATCAGTAGAGACATAAACGTATTCTATTTTTTTTGAGATACATAACACCCTAATGAGAATCATGAAACTCTTTAGAGTCCCCATAGACATTTGAATATAAAGCCTGTCATCGCGCAGGCTTTTTTATGCCCTGAAATTAGGAGTCGAGCCATGAGCTTGAATTGCCCATTTTGTCATTCAACGAATGTAATGATAATTGAAGGAAACATACAGCAAACAAATTCAATATTATCAAATCTTGCATCACCCGCAGCATTAGGTGCCTTAGGCACAACTGTTGCGAAGTCTTTGAACTTGCCTCCCATCGTTGGAGGAATTGCAGGAACTGTACTCGGTGGTTTGTTTAATTCATTTACAGAGCAAAGCATACCTCCGCAGTAAAGCTTGTGCTTCTGTCATAACTGCTACAAAAAGTTCCCTCTTCAGTATCTAAATTAATAACAAATCCAATTTTTAATAAGGAATAAAACTATGGCACATCAAATCGAACAAATGGCCTATGTAGGTGAAGCCCCTTGGCATGGTCTAGGCAATCAACTCACGCAGAATCAACCGATAGAAGTGTGGGCTCAGCAAGCCGGTATGGATTGGCGTATTGAATCATCTAATGTCAGTTACATGGCTCAGAATGACCGTGGTCAGAACATCATCCTACCGTTTGAAGAACAGCGTGTGTTGTATCGCTCAGATACACATGCACCGCTATCTGTGGTCAGTCAGCGTTATCAGGAAGTACAACCGAAAGAAATCTTGGAGTTCTACCGTGATCTGACAGAGCAATCAGGCTTTGAGCTTGAGACCGCAGGTGTACTGAAAGGTGGGAAGAAGTTTTGGGCTTTAGCGCGTACAGGGCAGACGTCTGCTTTAAAGGGTAAGGATGTTAGCAATGGCTATGTGCTCTTAGCATCAGCCTGTGACGGTACGCTTGCAACCACGGCGCAGTTTACGAGTATCCGTGTGGTATGTAATAACACTTTAGCGATTGCTCTCAAAGGAGCATCTGCGAGTGCAGGTGTGGTTAAAGTCCCACACAGTACCAAGTTTGATGCGGAGAAGGTCAAACAACAATTGGGGATTTCAGTGCGTGCATGGGATGAGCACATGTATGAAATGAAACAACTCACTCAACGTAAGGTTAGTCAGCAAGAAGCTAAGGCTTACATGGATGCTGTGTTTAACAATAGCACCATGTCAATCGCTGATCCTGAAGAGAACATTATTCAGTTCTATCGTCAGGTTGCACAAAATGCTGAAGCTCAAAACAAGGCTGAACCAAACGGTAAAGCCATGACCAAAGCCTTAGAGATGTTTAATGGTCAAGGTCGAGGTGCAGAGTTGTCTTCTGCTAAAGGCACTGCTTATGGACTATTGTGTTCGATCACTGAATTTGTTGATCATGAACGTCGTGCCATGAGTACCGATCACCGTCTAGATTCAGCTTGGTTTGGTGCAGGTGCAGGACTCAAGCAACGAGGACTCGAACAAGCCCTGTTTTTAATCGCCTAAGCTGAATAAACATTTACCTCGCAAGCCTCAATAATCGCTGATCAAAGCACTCACGTAATTCTCTCAATTTATTCAACAAGTATAAGCCATGTATAGCGCCATACCCGACTTCGTGTCGGGTATGGCTTTTCTATGCCTGTCTTTTTTACAACAACTCAGATTTATAAGGATAGAAACATGAATCAAATGACACCCATTTCACCATCAACCAACACGATGACAGCAACAGTCATTCCATCGAACCTTGGTACTAAACGTAGCAGTGGTGCAAAGCGTTTAGTGAATACTAAAAATATGGAATATCAAGATTGGCTTGAAGTCCGTAAACAAGGCATTGGTAGTAGTGATGCAGCAACGGCATGTGGATTAAATCCGTATATGTCGATGCTAGAGCTATGGCTGATCAAGACAGGTCGTCAGACTCAATCCATTGAAGATGAAAGTTCAGGTGTAGCACCGCTGTATTGGGGTAAACAGCTTGAACCTTTAGTGGCTGAATACTACAGCATGCACACCAATAACAAAGTTCGTCGTGTCAATGCTGTACTTCAGCATCCCGATCCTGACAAGTATTTCATGTTAGCCAACTTGGATTATTCCGTGGTGGGCAATGATGAAGTTCAAATTTTGGAATGTAAGACTGCCGGTGAACATGGCGCTAAGCTTTGGCGTGATGGAGTACCTTTGTATGTGCTGTGTCAGGTACAACATCAGTTGGCAGTTACAGGCAAACAATCAGCGCATGTCTGTGTACTGCTCTGTGGTCATGAAACCAAGATCTTTAAAGTAACTCGTTCTGAGTCGGTGATTGAACACATCATCAATGCAGAACGATATTTTTGGCAGTGTGTGGAAACGGATACACCACCATCGGTGGATGCAAGTGAATCGGCAGCTAAAGCGATACAGCAATTGTATCCAGCACATGTCCCACTTTCAGTCGAGGACTTCTCAGCCAATGAGAATGCCAATCTCATGTTCGATAAGCTCATTAAACTCAAAGAGGATATTCAGCATCAGCAAGAACGATTCGATCAGCTCAAACATCAAATCCAAATGATGATGCAGGATAAAGAACGTGCGGTGTTTGCTCGAGGCTCAGTGGTTTGGAAGAAAGCCAAGGACTCGGTAAGTCTAAACCTTAAAGCACTGCTAAAACATCAACCTGATTTGATTGAGCAATATCCGCTTAAAAAATATGGAAGTCGAAGGTTCAACATCTATCAAGAATGATAAATCTTTCATTAATTTCACTAAAACGGCAAAAACTCCCCCAACTCACCAACACTCGAAAGTGTGGTGAGTCCAATTGGAAGTTTTTGCCTTTCATTCTGATCTTTTATCTTTGTCTTACATATCAAAGAGTCAGTAATAAAAAAATACTTGGAGCAGAACTTATGATTAAAGGTTTAGCAATTACTCCACCAATACTAGGGCGTATCAGTATTGGACGAGTTGTAGAGAAGAACGGTAAACGTCTACCTGAAAAAGATGATCAATTTACCATCACTTCACAGATTCAAAATAAGGATGGATGGATAAAGCATCCACTAGATGAACAGCTTCGCTCAAATACACCCAATCAGAAACTTCGCACAATTCCTGTCAGATTGATTTTTAATGATCCTGATCTTAATTTGCGAGCAGAGTACACAATGTTTGATCGTCAGACTGGACGACCTATCTGTGTGGGTGATGGTCAAACTTGTCAGCGTTTAACAAATCAAGGTGTTGAACAGCATACATGCCCTTCACCTGATCTATGCCCTTTAGCCCAAGGAGGACACTGTAAGCCATATGGACGTTTGCATGTAAACCTAGATGACTCAGATGAGTTTGGAACATTTGTGTTTAGGACAACTGGTTTTAACAGCATACGAACTTTGGCAGCTCGATTGAGATATTATCATGCAGCTTCAAATGGTCTGCTCTCCTGCCTACCACTACAGCTAACATTAAGAGGTAAAAGCACAACACAGAGCTATCGTCAGCCAGTGTATTACGTGGACTTAACATTAAAGGACGGAGTTTCTTTGAATGAAGCAATACTCCAAGCTCAGCAAATAGATAAAGATTGTAAAGAATTTGGTTTTTCACAGGAAAATCTTGACTCTATAGCAAGAAAAGGATTTTTAAATGGAATTTTTGAAATCTCAAGTGAAGAGTATTTTGATCCATTAGAGGAATTTGACTCCACCTCAATTAACTCTACTAAAAATCAAAATATATCTCAAAACGGAAATCAAATGGATAATATAAAAAACCACCTAAAACAAAGTGTTACACCAATATAATAAAAAATAGAACATCTAACGTATAGATGTTCTATTTTTTTTAATTTATAAACTTTGAAAGTTCAAATTTAAATAAATCATCCTGCTTTTCAAAAAAGTCAATGAATTTCTCATTAGGTCTAACCACCCCATTTCTACCTAATGATAAATTTTTCAATTGATCATTTCTTTCAAGTGAAGCAACGATGTTACTACTTAAACCCAATCTAACATAATCATTAGTTTCTTTGCTAATACTACCGTATGTAAATAAATTATATTCATCTTCACTAACCAGACCTATATCATATAAGACATTAGCAAATTTATATAAAACAAATGATAGAAAATCAGATTCTATTTTTATCTTTATTAATGCAATATTTACCAGTTCTTTTTCATCTTTAGTTGAAAGATCAATATAATTTTTGGAAAAGCTATTATCATTAATTGAAAACTCGCCATAGGATGCGCCTACGTAAAAATTTTTACCAGCATAGCTATCCTGAATTGAATAAAAATACTTTAATAAAAATCTTATATTCTGATTTACATTTAATTTATGCTTGTTTTCATTAAACATTCTATAAAAATTTCTAGCTTTCTCTTTATTTAAACGCAATAAATTTTTATTAGCAATATATTCATCCATACCATCAATAAAGAAAATAGAAATTTTATCTATAATATCAAATTCCATCCAATTCTTATTTGACTTATATTTAATAAATTTACTCTCCAGTACTTTATATGCTAGATCAAAATCAAAATATATTGAATCAATCTTTGATTCAATTAAAGAGCACTTAAACTTAAAATCATCATTAAGATCATTAACAATCAAAAAATCCTCCCTTATTTTTATAATATTTTCTGACGAAACATTTTTCTCACCTCCCTCCCCTAAAACATCTAGTTTATTTTCATCTGAATAATTTAATAAAACAGGATTATCCACCTTATCCTTAAACACCCCTGATTTAATTTTCTTGATAGTGTTTCTTAATTTAGCACTTTCACCTGTAAAATATGAATCATAAACAAAATGAATATCTGGATTTAATTTATATAGACCACTATTATTTTTATCAAACACTTCATTCAATCTATTAACACGACCCACTAAATTTATCAATTTTTTTGAATCTAAACTATATGTATTTAAAATATACAAATTATCAATTGGTAAATTTACACCTTCCAAAATCACAGAATTTGACACTAAATATTTTATTTTCGATAAATTTTTAAATTTATATTCTAAATATTCCTTGATGATATCAGGCAATTTACCATGTAAATAAATCAAGCCTTTTCTAACAAAATCAACGCAATAGAAGTCCTTATGAATATTTCTTGCTAGACTTTCACTAATTACTTGGAGTTCTTCATCAAAGTCAATAGGTAATACTGAACAAATATTAGACGCTAACTGCTCAACCCTTTTAGGTTTCCGCAAATAAAAAAAGTTTTTATTTTTTTCATGAGAAAAAATATAATCCAAAAAGTCAGAGTAACTTTCAACCTTATAATAATCATCAAAGTATCTATTATATAAATAGTAATTTTTATCACTATCATAAAGATGAATAGATGGCTCTTTAATATTAAAATCTATTTTTCTTTCAAATATATTTTGACTATTACTAAATTTAATATTTTCAATATTTGATATTAAAGGAGATAAATATAGTATATTACAATCATGATTTCTAAATTTATTTCTTCTTATCAATCTTAGCAACAATATACTTCGTACATCTTTATCCATCAAATTATGAGCTTCATCAATTACCAGAAGATCAAAACTCATATCTTTATTTTTACTTAATAAACGTAATGCACGCTCTTGAGTAAAAATAGCAATAAAATTATCCTCACCTTGATACATTTCATCGTGAAAAATTATTTTTCTTTCATCAAACAAGTCCTTAACAGTGTTATAAGTTTGAGTTAAAAGCGATTTAGTAGGAACTATAATAGCAATTCTATTATAATCTTTCTTTTTTAAAAATTCTTGAATTAATTTACTTTTTCCAAATGATGTAGGAGCAATATATGCTTTTTCATCAACATCCGAATTTAACAAATCCAATCTATTATTTTTTTGTTTATATGTCTCAACAATTCCTTCAAACTCAAATTTATCAACTCTTGCATCAGAAACTACGTGAAAAACCTCTATATCTTCAATTAATTCTTTTTCAAAAATAAATCTTGAAATTGGATACCAACCCATATTTATTGATATATCATATAATGGAAGATAATATTTATTAACTAGTGCTACTTTTAGAAGTATAAAATAAGCAAATGAAAGACAATTTTTTTCTCTACTGTCTTTTTCATATTTCTTTAAAAAAAGAATCGCACAACTTAGTAAAAAAGTTAATTCATCTTGATCCAATACTTCATTCAAAAATAATTTTTTAATAGCGTTCGAAAATCTTTCATCTTCTTTCAACAAAGCAGTATTAATCATTAGAATCCTCCAACCCTAAAAAATCTATAAAATTGGATAATTTTAATTTAGTCAATATTATAACATCGCATTTTTTAGCCATCAAAAAATTCATTTTATCAACCGAATTTAAAAAATCATTTATAAATACATCTTTCCACTCATCATCCAAAAATATTGTTGAACAAGGCATTATATTATAATTTTCTATATCCCCATATACTTCATCATCATACAAATTAGCAAGTTTTTTAATTTGTTTTTTTAAAGAATCCTTGGCTTTTATATCACTATGACTTGCATGATTATAAGCATTTCTCCATGGATTATTATTACCCTTTTCACTTGAGCCATCAAAATATTTTTTTAAGTCAGTATATGCTTCTTTTATTTTACCAAAGTGTGATATATCTTCAGTTTTCTCACTACCAGATTTACTTTCTAAGACATATATTTCATCATCTTTTGTATATAAACCATCAAATCCTTTCTTTATTGATGTCTCTTCTAAATTAAAAAAAAGAAACTCTTGCTTATAATTACAATCATTTAAATATAGATGTATAAAAAATTCAGCTATGGCACCCATTTTTGTATTTGGATGTTTTGTTGAGATGAATTTAAGGAGCCTTTTTTTCACTCTTTGAATATCTTCAGAATCTTCACCCTCACACACTTTTACCAAATATTTATTTATTAATTCTATTAATTGTTCATCATAAGTATGTACTTTTAGAATATGTAAATTTCGCCCCACCTCTAATGATTGCGTAACAACTTCCATACCGCCCCATAAAAAAATCTTTTAAAGTCCAATTGTTACACAAATCGTTTAATTTTCCATCATATTTTTATCTAAATAGTCAGCCCATTTCTGCAACCATTCACGACATTCTTGTTCATAATGATGTAAATCATAAGTCCCCTGTATACCCTTTTTTGAATGACCCAATACTGCTTCAGCTACTTCTGCAGGACAACCCAAACGGGACAACCCTGTACGTACTGTCCTTCGTAAGTCATGCGGATTCCAGTCAGGCATATCATTCAACCAAAGCTGTTCAGGCTTATACCTTTGCTTATGAGCTATTTTTTCAGGATTTTTCATTCTCCACTTACATTCTGTTATATGTTTTTGTAGAAGAGGCTTTCCACTTCTTTCCATTTGAAACACATATTCTATGTCTTTATTTGGAAGATTTGCTATAAATTCAGCACATTGCTTCGATAACTGAACATAACGTTCAGAACCATTTTTTGTTTGTCTTATATGCCATGTTCTTGACTGTAAATTTATATCAGCCCATTTTGCCTCACAAACCTCACCAGTACGACAACCAGTCCATAGTGTGATCATTAAAACTTGTTTGTGTTTTTCTGAAAATCCTGAAGTTGGCAACCATTTCAGCACACGTCTTAATTCATCATCATTTAAAACTCGTGTTCCCTTTGCAGAGGTAAGTTTTAATCTTGCCTGCTTCAAACTAGATTTAGCTAATAAAGCTGGGTTAGCGAAATCATCTTTAAATCGCTCAAGTCCGATCGCATATTCATAAGCTAAAGTTAATTCAGACAAGACTCTCCCTGCCTGTACATTTGCTCCTCGCGCAACGATGTCAGATATTAATTTCACAACATCCTTGCGTGTAATTCGATCAGCAGGTAAATGCCCCAACACTCGAACTGCATCGCCATATAGCGTTCTTCTTGTTTCATCTTGCCCTTTTTTCTTACGTGAACCTTTGATGAGTTTCTTTAATCCTGTTCGTGAGTCTTCTGTGTAGCGATCTTCAATAACATTGGTAAGGTATAGTTCAATTAAGTCTCTGACAGTAAATTTTTCTAGTGCATTTTGTTCCTGCTCTACTTCTAATTTCTTCAGCTTTTCAAGCCGTTCTGACTTTAAATGAGTACTCGGGCAAATACCTGATCGTCTTTGTGCCTTAAGTTTTTGTAATTCAGCTCTTGCTTCAGCTAAAGACATCTCTGGGAAAGTCCCTATTTTCATCTTTTTTAAAGAATTATCTAGAGGACTACGGTATCGATATACAAATGAAGTTAAACCTGTTTTCCCCTTATATACCCTCAAGCCCTCGTATTCACCAATATCAGCTTTATAACTATCACTCTTCATTTTTTCAATTGCTCTAGAAGATAGAGCAACTTTTTTCATAGTTCGAGTTTCTTTTTCACTCACCTAAAAATCCTCTTAGAAACCACAGCACAGTTTTTGCTAGAATCCGTTACAGAAATTCAAAAATCGAATCATCCAATTCTTAGTATTTTAAACGCACTTCAAGAAAAGGTATACTAAAAGGTACACTTATCCATTGGATTGCTCAGGTTTAAACAAGATTAAACAGGATTCGTCAGGAAAAGTTTTTTATGCAATTAATTGTAAATATTAATAGTTTTAAAGGTGTTAAGTGATATGAATACAGAAAACATAGTACCTGACCTATCCACCCTGACACCTATGATGCAGCAATACATGTCAGTGAAAATGCAGCATCCGCATTCATTGATGTTTTATCGTATGGGTGATTTTTATGAACTGTTCTTTGAAGATGCACACAAGGCAGCCAAGATTTTAGGCATTACCCTGACCCATCGTGGCAAAGCCAATGATCAGCCGATTCCTATGGCGGGTGTGCCTTACCATGCAGCCGAGGGCTATCTGGCACGTCTGGTCAAAAAAGGCGAAACGGTGGTGATCTGCGAGCAGATCGGCGAGGTTACTGGGAAAGGACCGGTTGAGCGTGGTGTGGTGCGAATCATCACACCGGGTACCCTGACCGATGATGCCATGCTCGGTGCACATCAGAGCTCGAATCTGGTGGCTTTATGTATCCAGCAGAATCAGATCGGCATTGCACTTCTTGATCTCAGCGCCGGCTTATTTAAAGTCCAGCAGCAGGATTATGATCTTAACCAGCTTATGATTGAGTTGGCACGTTTGATGCCAAGCGAAATTCTGCTGGATGAAAATTTTGCTGATCCGACATTGACCGAACAACTCAAACAACAACTGGATATCTCGGTCACCAAACGTCCCAATGTTGACTTTAACCTAAACAATGCGCAAAAAACCTTATGTGACCAGTTTGCCGTCAGTACGCTTTCAGGTTTTGGGATTGATCATTTACCTTTGGCCAAAGCAGCCGCTGCAGCACTGATTCACTACGCCAAAGAAACCCAGAAAACTGCGTTACCGCATATCCGCACGATTCAGCTAGAACAGAGTTCAGATTTTATTGCGCTGGATCCGGTGACACGCCGTAACTTGGAGCTGATCGAACCTTTATTTGAACATGGTACTTCGCTATTTCAGCTGATTAATGATTGCCAGACTGCTATGGGTGGACGCTTGCTGAGTCGTACCCTGATGCAACCTTTACGCGATACCGCGCTGCTGGATGAACGTCTGGATGCCATTCAAGCCCTGCTACAAGGTTTCCACGAAGCGCCTGTACGTCTGGTCCTTAAAGAAATTAGCGATATTGAACGTGTGCTGAGCCGTATTGCGCTTGGCAGTGCCCGTCCACGTGATCTGGTACAATTGCGTCAGGCCTGTGCGCAAATTCCATTTTTACGCCATGCCCTGCAACCGATTGTCGGTCAGCAACAGTCCAAGCTCTTGGTACAGCTCAATGAAGAACTGGGCGACTTCTATGGTCTGCATCAACGCCTGATGTCCGCCATTGTGGAAAATCCGCCCGTTCTGCTGCGTGATGGTAATGTCATTGCAGAAGGTTTTGACAGTGAACTGGATGAACTGCGTCAGATTCGTGATCATGCCAGCCAGTTCCTGATTGATCTGGAAATTAAAGAGCGGGAAGCTAGCGGTATTCCGGGACTGAAAATTGGCTACAACCGCGTCAGTGGCTATTATATTGAACTGACCCGCGCACAGGCCGAACAGGCACCTGAGCATTATATCCGCCGGCAAACCCTGAAAAATGCCGAACGCTACATCACACCTGAACTGAAAGCATTTGAAGACAAAGTCTTATCTAGCGAATCACGTGCCTTGGCCCGTGAAAAAATGCTGTTTGAAATGCTGCTGGATGAACTGCGTCAGGATATCGGCAATTTACAGATGATGAGCAGCGCCATTGCCCAGATTGATCTGATTGCTAATTTTGCCCATCAGGCGCGTTTACGCAACTGGTCGCGTCCAAAATTTAGCCCTGAAATCGGTGTAAGTATCACTGCTGGACGACATCCAGTGGTAGAAGCCCTCAGTAAATCGGCCTTTACTCCGAACGATACGCGACTGGATTTTTCCCATCGCATGGCCATCATTACTGGCCCCAACATGGGTGGTAAATCCACCTTTATGCGCCAGACTGCATTGATCGTGTTGCTGGCTTATTGTGGTGCCTATGTTCCAGCGCAAGCTGCAACTTTAGGTCCGGTTGACCGTGTCTTTACCCGTATTGGTTCTGCCGATGATTTATCGACCGGCAAATCAACCTTTATGGTGGAAATGACCGAAACCTCGCAAATCCTGCATCATGCCACCAGCCAGTCTTTGGTACTCATGGATGAAGTTGGCCGTGGAACCAGTACCTATGATGGCTTGTCTTTGGCTTGGGCCTGTGTGCTGGATCTGACCAAACGCATTCAATGTTTATGTCTATTTGCTACCCATTATTTCGAACTGACTGAACTGGATAAGGAAAGTGGCATTAATAACTACCATGTCACGGCCAAAGAGCTGAATGGTAATCTGATTTTATTGCATAAGGTGCAACATGGCCCGGCCAGTCAAAGTCATGGCTTGCAAGTCGCGAAATTGGCAGGCATTCCGGCTGCGGTGATTAAAGAAGCGCAAAACCGCTTAAAGATTCTGGAAAAACAGCATCAGGCCAAGCCACTGAGCCCGCAGCATGATCTGTTTGCAATGCCTGAAGTTATGGAGCCTATAGAACATATCATCGAAATTGAGAAAGAATCGCCTGCACTGGACTTACTCGAAGATATTGATGTAGATAGTTTAACTCCGCGTGAAGCCTTGCAGCAGTTATATGCGCTCAAAGACCTGATCAAACAGCCAAGTTAATTCTCGGTCCTAGACCTCATCTGGCATAGGGTCGATGTCCTGAACATACCGATGAATGCTGTAATTCATCGGTATGCGACCTTTTTTCAAATTTAACAGCCCTATATATAACAAATATCAATAAAAGGAATTGTTAGTTCCCCCTGTTTTTGCCTAAAATACAGCATTCGTAATTAGAACCATATTTTTTAGGTAGCTGTCGCCATGACCTTCGTTGTCACTGAAAATTGTATTAAATGTAAATATCAAGACTGTGTTGAAGTTTGCCCTGTAGACTGTTTCTATGAAGGTCCTAACTTCCTTGTGATTAACCCGGACGAATGTATCGACTGTGCGTTATGCGAACCTGAATGCCCGGCAAATGCAATTTTCTCTGAAGACGAATTACCAGAAGGTCAGGAAGTCTTTATTGAACTGAATGCTGACCTGTCACAAAAATGGCCAAATATCACACAAATTGGTGACCAGCCAGCAGACCGTGAAGAATGGAATGGCAAAGCAGACAAATTACAATACCTTGAAAAGTAATTAGTTTAAACTTTAAAAGATCAGCAAATGCTGATCTTTTTTATACTCAACGCACACATTTCATTGCAATATTCTCCAAATTTCTCCCTATATTTAGTCTAAAATAGCGCTATTTTGTAAATATCTGATTTCTATAAATGAAGAACTTGTTAAAGGGATTATTGAGTCTTTGTATAATTCCTCTTGTTTTTGTGGGCTGTACCACGACCACAAAACAACCTGGACAGGCCACCACACCTGCTGGAAAACGGATTTACATTCCACAAGAACGTGTTCAATACGATCGTAAAGCCCACCCAAAAACTGTGCCTTATGTGTATACCCACTGGGTATCGGCACTGGATAATTTGTCACGCGTGCGTGAATATGAGGTTTTTCTGGAACGTCATGGGGTTGGCAATATCATTCCGAGTTTCGAATTGATGCGTACTGCACGTGATTGGGCCAAGTGTGGCCGTTCCCAATACATGATTCCAAGCCGTGAATTATGGGCCAATCAGATCCCCACTTTAAAAGTCTTTAAATATCTGGTTGCAGCCAATGTACTGACTGATTTTGAAGTCACGTCAGTCTATCGTGACCTGCCTTTAAACCAGTGTGCCGGTGGTGCCAACTCTTCACGCCATCTGTACAACTCTGCCATCGATTTCCGGATTGGGCCTGAATATCCGCAGGCACAAGATTATAGCTATATTGAAAATACCAAGTTCAAATTGTGTCAGTTCTGGATACAGCATGGTCAAAGTCTGAATATGGGACTTGGCATGTATGCTTCAGGTCAAATCCACATCGATACCCAAGGTTATCGTACCTGGGGACCGAGTTTAGGCCGTAATTCCTCGATGTGTAATTACTAAGTCATGACAACCACTCTACAAAGTTCATTCAGGACATTGTAGAGCCTAAAAAATCATCACCTATAGAACAATAAATTGCGCTCTGCCGCGAAAAGTTTAAAATGCACGCATCGCAATCGAGGTGCTAAGACTATGCAACAAATGTGGACAGACATTGATCACTACATTGATTCACATTTAATTCCTGAAGACCCTATTCTGAATCAAACTCTTGAGAATACCGCAGCGCACGGTTTTCCTGATCATCTGGCTGTAGCACCGAACCAAGGCATGTTGTTGCAGATGCTAATCCAGATGAACCAATGTAAACGTATACTGGAACTCGGCACATTTGCAGCATATAGCACCATGTGGCTGGCACGTGCTTTGCCGGATGATGGCTATATCCTGACCATTGAAGGACGTGATACCCATGCAGCGATGGGTCACGAAAATATTGATCGCGCGCAGCTTAAACAGACCGTCGAACTGAAATGCGGCCGTGCAGCAGATGTGCTTAAAGCCCTGCCTGAAGATACGGAAGCTTTCGATTTCATCTTTATTGATGCAGACAAACAGAGTTATCCGGAATATCTGGAACTCAGTTTAAACCTGTCGCACTCAGGTACACTTATTTTTCTGGACAATGTGATTCGTGCTGGCGAAATCATTAACCCGGACAATAATAAACCAAGTATTGAAGGCATTCGTGACATGTTTAAAGCGCTTCAAAATCATCCACGTATCTTGTCATGCACTGCTTTACAAACGGTTGGCAGCAAAGGACATGATGGTTTTGCACTCGCGATTGTGAAATAAAACAAGAAGAACAAAAATCACCCAATGACATATTTACCATAAATAACATTAACTTATAAATATTAACCACAGAGTTATCCACAATATATGAGGATAACTCTGGTCATTTTTAAATCAAGCTGTAACAATTTACGATTAGACTTCGCGCTTGGCTATTATATGCAATTCTCACTTCGCAACCAGTAAAGGCACTTTTGAATTCCGGAAAATCGTAGTCGCAATACTGCCCAAAAAGAACTGGTGAATTTTACTGTGACTAAATGCACCCAACACGATCAGCTGAATTCCGAGTTCCTGCTGATAGGTCAAAATATTTTCTGCGACATCGCCATAGCGGTATTGTGGCACCACATCTAAACCAGCCTGATTTAAATATTGCAAAGGCTCATTCAGAATCTCAGCATGATCACCGATATATAACAAATGGCATTGCAATAAGCGCAGCAGATCACTTTCCGCAATCCGTTTCATCATCTTGATACAGGTTGGTGAATATTCATAGGCAAAAATAAATCGTGTCGGTGGCTTAAACTGTTCCCCGACTGTCATCACGGTACAGTTTGCCCCACGAATAAAATTTTCGACATTGGTACCAATCGGTTTGTTTTTTTCAGCCGAGCGTTCACCGAGTAATCCAATCACTGCAATATCATCAGGCTGCAGGATCTGGAAGCTTTGCTCCAGAAAATCACCCTTTTCCTGAATATGTGTGGTTTGAATACCGTGTTCTGCCAGAATCCGCTCGGAAATGTGTTGCAGCAGGTTATTGCTATAATCCAGCGCAATTTCACTTTGTTTTTGTTCAAGCTCAGCCAGTTCTTTGAGTAACATGGCATTGCTTTCAAAGCCGATCACTCCGCTGATTTCCCCCAGATGATAACTGGCCGGGTAATAATCCAAAACCTGTAACAGGACCAGTTCACGCCCAGTCTGTTTGGCAATCCATGCCGCCGCGTCTGCCAGCGCGTTTATACATGGTGATGAGTCGATGCAGGCGATGACACGTTTCATGTTTAGCCTCTCTTCTATTTATGATAAAAATTTCTTAGTTATTTTTAACTTAGCATAAGCATTCAAAAATGTGCAGCAAAATCTGTAAGGCTTGAATTGAAATATGTTAACTTTTATGTGAACAAATATAGATCAACATATCGATCTATTTGCTGAGTCAGGCTGTTGTATCAAGCAATTGACTTCCAAAAGCTTATTCACGATAGCGAATGAATTGAGCCGGATTACCGGCGACAATCGCGCGTTCCTCAACATTCTTGGTCACCATACTGTTCATTCCCACCACGGCCTGATCTGCGATTTTAATTCCATCCTTGATACCGACATGCGCACCCAGCCATACATCCCGACCGATCTCGATGCCTTGCGATCGTACTGGCTGCTGATAAATCGGCTGCTCCAGATCCATGCCATGATCAAAGGCATAAAGATGACAATAAGCGGCGATACGCACCTGATCATGCAGTTTAATCCCTACTCGACCGCCATCCAGAATACAGTGATGATTAATCGCCACTTCATTCCCAATGTCCAGTGGGCCATGCAAGGTGCAATCTGCGGCAATAAAGGTATTATCACCAATAATGATTTTGCGTCCCGGCTCCGCGAAAATATGTGCCAGTGGTGAAATAAAACAGTTTTCACCAATCTCGATGGTTTCCATTTCCATCAAGTAAGCCTGATAGTCCTTTTGCCACGCTTCTGCCCAGCTACGATTTTTAGGCTTTAAAGACCAGTACAGCCAAGGCATATAATTCAGGCGATGTTTGTGCTGTTCACGATATTTCAGTAATGGATCTACGTCAGTCATCTGTCGCTTCTTCTATGATTTTGAGCTGTTCGCGGCCGCGGGTCACATCTTGAATTTTTAAGGCAAAAGATTGAATTTGATGTAACTGAAATAAGGCACTGACCTGCACCCCTTCGGCTATATATTCTTCCTGATAATCGATTTGTTGCTGATTCAATTCATATTGAAAGATGGCCCATTCATTGAATTGACAGGAAAATTGCACCTTTTTCTTTTCAATCAGTTCAATTTTTTCTGCCAACAACAAACATTGCCCAGCACAACCGCCATAGGCCCGTACCAAGCCCCCTGTTCCCAGCTTGATCCCGCCATACCAGCGATTGACCAATACCAGCACATTGGTCAGCTCATTGCCTTCAATAGTCGCCAGAATCGGGCGTCCCGCTGTGCCTGAAGGTTCACCATCATCATTAAAGCGTACCTGATGGCCAATTTTCCAGGCCCAGCATTGATGCGTGGTGCTTGGATCACGATAAGTTTCCAGAAAATCTTTGACGTCCTGCTCATTCTCAACAGGGGTGGCAAAGGCCTGAAAGCGGCTTTTTTTGATGTCTTCCTCAAAACTGACCAGGCTGGCAATGGTAAATGGCATAACTTCAGGCTTTAAACTCTCACTGCTGCAGTATACCCGCTTTGCACAGACAAATAAAAAGCCTCTCCACGGAGAGGCCTGATTTTGATCGATTGTTTTACTCAATTGCTTGGCAAATATTACCGTTCACGCAAGGCTTCTTTGGCTTTATTAAATGGCTTGATCAGATAATCCATCACGGTTTTTGAACCAGTACGAATATCCACGGTGGCCACCATCCCTGGAGTAATATTGAACTCCTGCCCGGCATTATTGCTGAGCTTGTCGCTATCGGTACGGATATACACCCGATAATAAAATTGATCCTGCTTGACTTCATCACGCAAGGTATCCGGTGAAATCATCGCAACTTTACCATTCAACCCACCATAGATCGAATAATCATAAGCTGTAATTTTAACCAATGCTTCCTGATCAGGGCGAATAAAGGCAATATCACGCGGCGAGATTCGTGCTTCAACCAGTAATTTTTCATCCAGTGGCACGATGGTCATCAACTTGCCATTTTGTGGAATCACGCCGCCCAGCGTCATCACATCAATCTCTTTGACGACACCGCGAACCGGTGATTTAAAAACAGTTCGGCTCAAAGTATCCGACTTGCCACGTACCACCTGTTGCTGGGTTTCTACATCAGTATTGGCTTTGGACAATTCTTCCCGCGCATTCACATAATATTGATTACGGATATCATTCATCTGATTACGCAGGTCATTGGCTTCACGTTTTAGACGCAACACTTCAACCTCACTGGCTGCCCCTTTGGCGACCAAGGGAGCGGTCATTTCCAGTTCTTGCTGCACCAGTAACAAAGCCTGTTCCAGGCCTGCAACAGATTCTTGCAAATTGGCTCGACGCGACTGATACAGGGCCGTTTCTTCTTTAACCAATTTGGGGTATTTCAACACTTCTTCAGGAAAGACCAACGGTGCGCCGGTGACTTCCGCACGTAAACGGGCTGAAGTGGCACGTGATGACACCAGCAAGGATTCTGATTCACCGACGTTGGATTCAAAGCGGGTCGGATCAAGCTGGGCCAATACTTGCCCACGCTCGACAATCTCACCTTCTTTGACATTAAGTTTAGTCAAAATACCGCCATCCAGAGACTGAATCACCTGCTCTTTGGATGATGGAATTATTTTTCCAGTACCGGTAGATACTTCTTCCAATTTGAATAACCAGGCCCAGGTCAGTAATACCAGTAGGCCAATGCCGATAATCCAGATGATGACACTTGATTTGGGTAAGGGCGGTTCCTGAAAGCTGACCTTGCTGGAACGTTTTAGTTGCTGTAGTTCACTCATGCACTTGCTCCCACAACCCGCTTATTACCACCCTGCGACTGATTCAGGATCTGATCCCGTGGTCCATCCATCACAATCTTGCCGTCATTCACCACCAGAATACGATCCACCAGTTCCAATACCGCACGGCGATGAGTCGCAACAATCATCGTACGATGGGTTAAATACCCTTTGAGATGATCAATCAACTGCTTTTCTGATACATCATCAATAGCAGCGGTCGGTTCATCCAGCAGCAGAATTTTTGGTTGACGGATCAACAACCGCGCCAATAACAAGGCTTGACGCTGCCCCCCAGAGAAACCGACACCGCCTTCTAAAATGATATGATCCAGCCCTTCTTTCTTTTCCTGTACAAATCCCAGTGCGCCGGTAATTTGTAAGGCTTCCAGAATTTTCTGATCGGTGGCCAAGGGTGCACCCAGAGTCAGGTTTTCACGGATTGAACCATAAAATAACTGTGAGTTCTGATTCAGCAAGCCCATATCACGACGTACATCTGACGGATCAATCAGGGTCAGATCAACACCATCCAGCTTGACCTTGCCCTGTAACGGTGTCTGCATCCCAGACAAGAGCTGCAACAAGGTCGATTTTCCTGCACCATTACGGCCCAGAATCGCAATTTTCTCCCCGGGCTTGATTTCCAGCTTGGGAATCATCAAACTCGGTTTCGGATCATCATCGCCATATTTGAACACCACACCGTTGAGCTCATAATGCCCATCCAGTGCCGGACGATGAATCAGGTGCGAATAATCCGGCTGGTCCACCGGTTTTTTCATGAGTTCATCCAGACCTGATTTGGCCACTTTAGCCTGTTGCAAGCGACCCAGTACGCCCGTAATTTGTGAAATTGGTGCCAGCATGCGTGAAGAAAGAATTGAACAGGCCACCAGTGCACCCGTGGTCATATCACCCTCCATCACTGCAAAAGCCCCGACTAAAACCACAATCGCAAAGGTCAGTCCCTGAATTTTTTGGGTCCAGGCGGTCATCAAGCCGACAATTTTACGTTGCTGCATGCTGACATCGGCTGACACTTCATTCATATGATTCCACTGATTCTGGAAGCTGCATGCTGACATCGGCTGACACTTCATTCATATGATTCCACTGATTCTGGAAGCGCGTTTCAGCCCTTAACAGCTTGATGTCTTCAATGCCTTGTACGGCTTCTACCAGCAAGGCATTGCGGATGGCAGATTCACGCATCCCCAACTGGGCCAGTTGTGCCAGTTTTTTCTGCGCCAGAATTCCCGGAAGAATCATTAAAGGAACAACGAGTAACATGACCCAGAACAGATTTCCCCCAATGACCCAGAATATCCCTAAGAACAGGAAGAAGAATGGCAGATCGGCAATGGCCGTAACTGTGGTTGAAGTCACCAGTTCGCGGACGCCTTCCAGCTCACGAATTTGTGAAATGAAGGTTCCTGTTGATTTGGAACGTTCACTGTTTTTGATACGTAATGAATGACCAAAAACCCGGTCAGAAATTTTTAAATCCGCGCGTTTACCAATAATGTCTGATAGATAGATCCGCGAGACACGTAATACAAATTCAAAAATCGCAGCGATCAGCACGCCACCGGCCAACATCCATAACGTCGGAATAGATTGCGATGGAATGACACGGTCATAGACATTCATCGAGAAAACTATCGTGGCCAGTGCCAGAATATTGGCAATTAAAGACGCAAACATCACATCGATATAGCGCTTCCAGTCATTCAGGACAATTGACCAGAACCAGTTTTTCTCAAAGGGTTTGATATATTCATCCACCCGCGCATCTGGAACTGAAGATTCAGGACGCAGCACATAAAGATGCTTTATGCCAGTCTCTAACTGTTCAATCGTGAAACTTTGAGATAAACCTTCATCTCCACTGAGCTGAATGCTGACATTGCCCTGCGTGTCGATGCGTTCGATCACCCCCACATCACCACTATCGAATTCAGCCAGTAAAGGTAAACGCCATGGATTCAGCAGGCTGCGCTCAAATTTATTTTTACGGACATTTAAACCCATCTGACGACTGACAATTTTGAGCATGTCATCGATATCATGATGTTGGTTCCAGTCCAGTTGCAGGCGTATCCGCTCCTCAGAAGGCTCGATCCGGTAATGCCGGGCAATATTTAAAACTGCCTGAAGCCAAGGTTGATAATTTATTATTGTAGTACTCATGGCTGAACTTCAAACCCCTGAATAGAAATACTGTTAAGCGCGTAAATATCCCGTGTACGGCCCGTGACCTGAATGTACTGTACGATCGCCGAGTAAATGTCATAGCGCGCCGATTCAATTTCCTGCGCGGCACTATGAATGGCTTGCTCTGCATTCAGCAAATCCACTACGGTTCGGGTACCCAATTTATATTGTTCTTGATACAGCTCTTTGGTGCGTACCGTGGTTGCGCGGCGCTGGGATAAAACCCCCATTTGTTTTTGTTTATTTTCAATCTGTTCTCGGATCAAGCGCACCTGATCCAGCACATCCAGATAGACCGTATTGACCTGTGCACGTGCAGCTTCTTCGGCATAACTGGCGGCACGAGTCTGTGAACGTGTTGCACCACCCTGATACAAATTACTGCTGGCTTCAATCATGACTGAATTATAGAAGCCATCATCTTCATTATTATTTGGATTCCGTCCATTCATCGCCTGACTTAGACTGCCTTTAACACTAATAGTCGGATAAGAATTTAATCGCGCCTGATCTTTTTGCAAACGGGCAACATTGACCCCGGCATGGGCCAGAATCATGTTCGGAATCTGGGTAAATTCCGGATCCTGATAAAGATCAGCCTGTGCCACAATACGCTCAGGAATCTCCCATTCAATAGTGGATACATCAAATCCTAGCAAGGTACGCAAGCGTTGTTGATATTGTCTGGGCTGGGTCTGCTGTACAATCAGATTCGATTGCGCTGCTTCCAGATTCGACTGCGCCTGAATCGGGTCGGCCTGACTGCTGATTCCGGCGCGGGCACGCAAATTGGCAATTTCTGCAATCCTTCCAATGCCCTGAATTTGCTGTTGGGCAATCTGGGTAATTTGCTGATAGCGTTTGATACTCACTATTGCATCAGCCACTTCAAATGCGATCTGATCCAGACTGACCAGCACCTTGGCCTGTTCTTCTGCCAATCGCGCTTCTTCTACACTTACATTGGTTTTAATTTTGCCAAAGTCATACAGCATCTGGGTGGCATTCAAAGAAACCATTTGTTGTCCACGTTCACCGGAAGTGAGGTCACCTGTCCCGATACCCCCGGATAACTGCGGATAATAACCCGCTCTCGCCACATCAATATTCGCGGCCTGCGCAGATAATGTCGAAATACTCTGGGTGATTTCAGGACGTCGTTGCACTGCCCGGTGTACGGCTTCCACCAGATTCATTTTTTTGTGGAATGCCACCTGTGATCGTAGGACTTAAAGCTGACTGTCCTGACTGTGGCCGGGTAATTTGCGGCAGCTCAGCTACTTTTGATGTATCTAATGAATAATGACCGAGCGAGGTAATATCAATGGTATGCGCTGACCGTGTCGGCTTGGGTACAATCAGCTGACCCAAGCCATTCTTGAGATTGGTAAAATAATGAGATGAACTTTCTGCATGCGCCAAAGACACAGATAAAGGCAAAAGAAGAAGTATCAATCCCCTTCTTTTTTGATCTGTTTTCCCCTGATTTTTTTTAAAGTGTTCTGCCCTAAATCGTATAATTATGTAATGTTTCTTGTTTTAGCCTAACCATATATCAAATCCCTTTAAAAGAAATCTTTTTCACTTTGATTTGATCAAAAAAAACCCTGCATCCGACAACTGGCGTCTGATGCAGGGTTTTTATATAAAGCAGGATTATTTAAACAGTGAAATCATCACCCAGATAAACTTTTCTCACGGTCTCATTCGCCAGAATTTCTTCTGGTGTGCCTTCAGCAAGCAATGCGCCTTCACTGACAATATAAGCATGCTCACAAATCGCCAGCGTTTCACGCACGTTATGATCGGTAATCAGCACCCCAATTCCGCGATCTTTCAAGTTCGTAATAATATCCTTAATATCTCCAACCGAAATCGGATCGACACCGGCAAAAGGCTCATCGAGTAGCATAAATTTTGGGTCAGCTGCAAGTGCACGCGCAATCTCAGCACGACGTCGTTCCCCACCAGATACGCTCATGCCCAAAGAATCTTTGATATGGGTGATTTTAAAGTCTGCCAATAGCTCCGCCAGACGTTGCTGACGTTGTGCCTTGGTCATATCTTTACGGGTTTCCAGAATCGCCATAATATTTTCGGAAATTGTCAGTTTTCGGAAAATCGAAGCTTCCTGCGGCAAATAACCAATTCCCTTACGTGCCCGTTCATGCATTGCGAGGTCGGAAAGATCTAGATCATCGAGATAGATTTCCCCCTTATCCATCCGCACCAGACCGACCACCATATAGAAACTGGTGGTTTTACCGGCGCCATTCGGTCCCAGCAACCCAACAATCTGGCCACTTTCCATGCTGAACGACACATCTTTCACTACCCAGCGTTTATTATAGTTTTTCGCCAGATGCTTAATGGTTAAGGTTTGAACCTGCTGCGATTGCTCCATTAATCACGCGCTCCCGGGAAGGATGTTGAACTAGAGGGTGGAATCACGATTTGTACACGGCCAGACGATGAACCGGTTTTGTTTGGTGTTCCGGTAGCTTCGATATCGCCTTTGTTCATGCTGTATTTTAAAGTCGCACCACGAATACTGGCACCGTCCTGTTGCAGGAAGGCATTACCTGACAAGGTAATAATCCCGGTTTCAGCATTGTAGACAATTTTCTGCGCCTGACCTTTGGCAAGACCTTTGGCCGGATCCACTTTTTGCTGGAACTGTGCCGGGCTGCCTGTCGCTGTAATCAGGCTGATCTGACGCTTATTGTTCAGATTGGCCACAATCGAATTGGCTTGCAGCTTCATGGTGCCCTGTTCAATGATAACGTTGCCCGAATACGTCGTCACACCCGTCCGCTCATTGAAAGTCGCCCGGTCAGCCAGCAAGGTGATTGGCTGGTTACGGTCAGATGGCAGTGCAAAAGCAGCGATTGAACCGAGTCCAACCACAGTCGCCAGCGTCATACGCTTCAGGAAAGTGTGCATCATTTTGGCTTTAGGAGTTTGGTTCATACTTTCCTCGAATATTAAAGAATTCGTATTGACCATCATTAAGATTGGCTTTAAGACCCTGGCTGACAAATTCAGCCTGTGGAGATTCCACAATCACTGTCTTGTCTGTTTCAATTTCACGTGTTTTCGGAAAAGCAGTCAGTTCTTCAGTACGAAACTGCATTTTTCCATTTTGCATGATTTTGGTGGCGAGCACTTGTTGAGAGAGTACAACTTTTGTATTGTCATCATAACCATGCGCCATTTTGGCAAAGAAAGTCGCATCGACTTTACCATTGTCATAGGTCGATGCTCGCAGATTTTCCAGCTTTGAGGTTTCTAGCTGCAGGTTCTGCTCGAGTCGGTCCACTTGGGCACGAACCGACACCTGGCCTGCTTCATCCGTCTGGGTTAAGTTAATATTTTGAGCGGAATAGGTCATGCTGCGCGCAGAGTCTGCCTGCAGCTTGTTGCCCTTGCCGCTGTAATAGTAATAACCACCACTTATTGCGGCAATAATCACAGCCGTAATATATAAAACTTTAGTATCCATAAGCGGTGTACTTAATCCAAAAGATATGACTTATTAATAAGGCGCACGAGTATATTTTTCAAGTAACTCTTGGTACATGCCTTTGGACATTAACAACATATCGCAGATTTCACGCACCGCACCACGTCCACCCTGCGCCTGAGTCACCAGATCGGCACGGCGACGAACTTCGACATGACCATTAGGCACGGTCACTTTCATGCCGGCAATGGCAAAAGCAGACAGATCAGGCCAGTCATCGCCCATGTACAGGCAATCTTCAGGATCAATATTAAGCTGCGCACAGGCTTCACGAAGTGCTGTACCTTTATCTTCACGCCCCTGATAGACCAAATCAACACCCAGATCCGACATACGCTTTTCTACGATATTGCTTTTACGTCCGGTGATAATAATCACCTTGATTCCCGCCTGCTGAACCAGTTTCATGCCCAGACCATCACGAATGTCAAAGGATTTGATCTCATCGCCAGTATTGGTCAGCGTTACAAAGCCATCACTTAAAATACCATCTACATCAAGCACCAGTGCTGCAATATGACGTGCCTGTTCTAATAATACATAAGATGCCATTTATTAATTTACCCCAGCTTGAATCAGGTCATGCATACTAATCACGCCAATGACTTTATTGGCATCATCAACAACTACAAATTGATTAATTTTATGTTCATTCATACGTTCCAGTGCGACCACTGCACGTGTTTCCTGAGAAATGGTCAACGGATTTTTGGTCATCACGTCCTGAATAGCCAGATTGACATCAAAACCTTGCTGCTTATCAATCAAGCGACGCAAGTCACCATCGGTAAAAATCCCCAGCAACACATCATTTTCATCGACGACTGTGGTTAAGCCCAAGCGCTTGTTGGAAATTTCGTACAATACTTTATTCATGGCGGTATCTGGCGAGACTTTAGGTAAATCTGCGCCAGTACGCATCAGATGCTTCACGTGCAATAACAGACGCTTACCCAGCGCACCTGCAGGATGTGAGCGTGCAAAATCATCTGAGGTAAAGCCGCGAGCGTCCAGTAAAGCCACCGCCAAAGCATCACCCAAAGCCAATGTTGCCGTCGTTGACGATGTCGGCGCTAAACCCAGTGGACAGGCTTCTTGGATATTACCCAACGTCAAAGCTACATCAGCATTTTGTGGCATTGGACCACGATCATCACCACTGATGGTAATCAGCGGAATTTCCAGATGTTTGATCAGCGGCATCAGCATCATGATTTCATCACTCTTGCCCGAGTTTGAAATCGCAATCAGCACATCACCAGCCACCAGCATACCCAAGTCGCCATGACCGGCTTCACCCGGATGCATAAAGAACGACGGTGTTCCGGTCGAAGCAAAGGTCGCCGCCATTTTACGGCCAATATGACCTGACTTGCCCATTCCGGTAATCACCAGACGGCCAGTACACTGTAGAATAATTTCACATGCCCGGCTAAAACGGTCATCAATCTGTGTTGCTAAAATCTGTAGTGCATTTTCTTCGATGCGCAGTGTTTCAAGTGCGACTTTCTGGAAATCTAGTTGATTCGCTGTTTTCTGTGAATTCAAAGCCTGTTTACCTACGCTAAGGACAGAGAAAAACTCTGGTTTGATGGGCATAATTTTCGCAATTTTAGCATAGCTATGCAATTGTAAGCTTTCTAAATGTAGAAGATTCGACGGATTTTTAATATATTCAGATTGTATTCAACTTGCGCAATCTGGTATCTCCGCCTCTACATTCACTCCATTTTTAAAGCGGTTATATGCGCTTGTTTTTATTTTTATAGAAACACGCTTACGCTATCCAAAATAAGTTTGGGTCAAATCAGACCAGACTCATTCAAATATAATTCCATCAGACTGGCAAACACTGCCTCTGAAAATGTAAGCTCAATATTCGCTATTTCTCTTCCTGAACCTCTTCTTTCTAAATCACTCTCGTCGTCTAACTCCCCTAAATAACTGAGGCTTTTTACGCTTTTATCTTTATGAATAATTATGCTTAGGTTAAGATGATTCATCCTTTTATTTGAAGTCTTTTGAACAGCTATGCAACCATTTGTTCTATATAACTCAGAGCAACGCAAAAAAGTAGAATTCGTACCTCGTGTTGAAGGTCAAATTGATCTGTATGTCTGTGGTATGACGGTTTATGACTACTGTCATATTGGACATGCACGTACAGTGGTTGCATTTGACTATATTATCCGTTTCCTGCGTAGCCAAGGCTGGAAGGTCAAATATGTGCGCAATATTACGGATATTGATGACAAAATTATTAAACGTGCCAATGAAAATGGCGAAAGTATCTCAGAATTAACAGGTCGCTTTATTGATGCGATGAATGAAGACTTTGCCAAACTGGGCTGCCTTGCACCTGATGTAGCACCTAAAGCAACAGATTATATCGATCAAATGCAGGATATGATCGGCAACTTGGTCGACAAAGGTACGGCCTATCCTTCCAATAATGGCGATGTCTACTTTGAGGTCGAAAAATTCGCCAAATACGGTCGCCTTTCTGGCCGTAAACTGGAAGATATGCAAGCGGGTGCGTCTGAACGTGTCGATGTTGAAGTCGAAAAGAAACATCCGTTTGACTTTGTACTGTGGAAACATGCCAAGGAAAATGAGCCATCATGGGCATCTCCTTGGGGCAATGGCCGTCCAGGCTGGCACATCGAATGTTCAGCAATGTCGACCTGCTGCCTAGGCAATCATTTCGATATTCATGGCGGTGGTGCTGATTTAACCTTCCCGCACCATGAAAATGAAATTGCACAATCTGAAGCATCTACTGGCGAACAGTATGTCAATTACTGGATGCATGCCGGATTCATCAATGTCGATGGCGAGAAAATGTCGAAGTCTTTAGGCAATTTCTTCACTATTCGCGACGTGATTGAAAAATTCCATCCGGAAGTGGTACGTTATTTCATTGTCTCTTCCCATTATCGTAGTCCGGTGAATTACTCGGATGTTGCCTTAAAAGAAGCAAAAAATACCTTGTCTCGTTTCTACCATTCTTTTAAAACCTATCAAGCGGTTTATGGCGATCATCTGGTTGAAACTCTGGATGAGGCTTTGGTTGAGCGTTTCAATGCCGCTATGCGTGATGATTTCAATACGCCTGAAGCGATTGCGGTATTGTTCGAAATCAATAAAGAACTGAATCGTGCCGTGAAAGAAGAAAATGCGGAACAGGCAGAGATTTATTATGCAACTTTGCGTCACCTGACCAATATTCTCGGTCTGGTACAGCAAGATGTAGAAGAGTTCCTCAAGTCTGACATTGGTCAGGAAGCATTGGGACTATCACCTGAACAAATTGAAGATTTGATTCAACAGCGTCAGGATGCCAAGAAAGCCAAAGAATTCGCACGTGCGGATGAGATTCGCCAATCTTTACTTGATCAGGGTGTTGTTCTTGAGGATACCCGTCAAGGTACTGTTTGGCGTCGTGCTGATTAATTAATCAAACAGATTTATAGAGAGTTGACACTGCTGTAGAATTCTCTATAATTCACCTCATTGCGGGAATAGCTCAGTTGGTAGAGCATAACCTTGCCAAGGTTGGGGTCGGGAGTTCGAGTCTCCTTTCCCGCTCCAGAATTCGAAAAACCCTTATCGAAAGATAAGGGTTTTTTTATTGTGTTTGTAAAAAATTTATTAATAAAATGCATATCTCAAATCACTTATTCATCCTTTTTTACCCTGACAATTTTTTTGGTTTATTCATGACAAAGTGCTATTGTGAATAAACTTTAAAACTTTCAATCCCTTTCATAACGATATCGTTTCATGACTTATAAATTAAATGCTCGTCATCTAATTCTAGATCTTTTATATGCCTCTAAAAACTCAACCCTGTCTATTAAGCGCATATTAGCTGCTGCTGAATTATTGGGTATATCTGACAATGGTATCCGTGTCGCTGTGGCTCGATTAAATCAGGAAAATGTCATTCAAGCTATAGAGCGCGGCGTGTATCAATTGCTAGAGAAAAAATTTGATACTTCTTTTATCAGCTTAAACAAACACCCTGATATGCAAACGGCGACCACATGGAACGGAAAATATGTATTGGTCTATACCGGCACTTTGGGACGTGTAGACCGTACCGCCTTATCTAAAAGAGAAAAAGCGCTGCGTTATTATGGTTTTCAGGAACTAGAGCAAAATGTTTTTATTCGTCCCGATAATTTAACGCTAAACCTAAGTCCATTAAAAACAGCTGTAATCCAGTTTGGATTAGATCCTGACGCACGTTTTTTCCAAGTCAGTCAACTGGAAAGTGAAACCGAAATTCGTGATTTATGGGATATCGAAGAGCTACATCAGACCTATCATGCAGTACAGCATGATATTAACGACTGGTTTGAAAATTACCAAAATCTGACTTTAGCAGAGGCTGCAAAAAGTGCCTTTTATCTAGGTAAATCTGCCCTGTTTAGTTTACGTGCTGATCCTTTGCTTCCTGCAGAATGGATAGACACCGATGCCAGACAACAATTTGAGCTCGTAGTCCGCAAAATAGAAAAACAGGGTCAACTTTTATGGCAACACTATTTTAAAGACCAAGGGGGCTAATTTATTTCTTTTTTATATACAAAAATAAATTGACTGTAATATTCCATCCAAATATATTGAATACAACAATAAGAACTAAATATAGGTAGAAGAATGAACACCAAGGTCAGTGTCACAGAACTTTTTAGTCGTGATGAAATTAAAGAACTCACCATGACCTCAGACTTGCATGGTGCTTGGGCAGTAGGTTCAACCTGGACCATAATTGTCATGACCTTTGGCACGGTAGCCTATAGCTGGGAATATTTACCTACGTGGGGGAAAGTCCTGATGTGCGCGCTGGCATTGGCCATTTTGGCTGGCCGACAACTTGCGCTGGCTATTTTGATGCATGATGCCTCACATCATAGCCTGTTCAAAACCAAATGGTTGAACACTCATTTGACTGACTGGCTCTGTGCACGCCCGATCTGGAATGATGTCAGCAAGTATCGTCCTTATCATCTGAAACATCATGCTAAAACCTCGCAACCAGATGATCCTGACTTGGGGTTGGTAAAAAACTTTCCCATTACGCAAAGCTCACTATTCAGGAAATTCTTCCGTGACCTGAATGGGCAATCGGGGCTTAAATTTCTCGCTGGTCGAGTATTAATGGATCTGGAATTACTGGAATGGAGTGTTTCCAATGACCCCAAGCCAATTCCGCGTGATGATCGCAGCAATTTAGAGTTAGCGAAAAACTTGCTTAAAAATAGTTCTGGTATGTTAATTTCAAATGCAGCAATTTTTTCTGCGCTTTGGGCCAGCGGCCATCCTAAACTGTATTTATTATGGCCTCTCGCCTATATCACCCCATTTCCTTTGTTCATCCGCATCCGTGCCATGGCTGAACATGCCGGATTAGAAACCAGTCATTCTGCCCTTAGCAATACCCGAACTACTCGTGCAGGCTGGCTGGCACGTGCTTTGGTTGCCCCGATTCATGTGAACTATCATATTGAACATCATTTGATGGCCTCTGTTCCGCATCAAAAGCTGGGGAGAATGCACCAGATGTTAAGGGAGCGTGAGTATGTCGATGCTCCGCCAAGTTATCTGGATGTGATTCGTTCACTTTTAAAAAAATAATCAACTTTCCCGATGCTTAGATTATTCCACTTCAATGCTGATGGGTTTCAGCATGTGAATGCGGATGTGAGGATTGTCCCCGATGTTCCGGCGGGCAATCTTCCGCTTCAATCTGCAAGGTCATCTCGGTAATATGATGCTCATGGTGAAGCATCTCAAAGGTCTGATGCCGCAGTTTCTGATAATCCACATTCGGTGCAACCAGATGCACGGTCAGCATGACTTTTTTGGAAGTAATCGCCCAGACCTTGAGCTGATGAATATCCTGGACCCCATCAAGCGCCAAAAGATCGTGACGTAATTTTTCAATATCAATTTCCTCCGGCACACCTTCAAGCAGAATATTGATGCTCTGTTTCAGCAAAATCCAGGTTCTTGGCAATACCCAAAATCCGATTAATACTGCAATGAGTGTATCTATCCACATCCAGCCGGTGAAATAAATCACTAGTGCTCCAATAATCACGCCTACAGATCCCAGTGCATCACTGAGCACTTCCAGATATGCACCTTTGACATTGAGACTTTCCTGACTGCTGGACACCAGTATTTTCATGGAAATCAGGTTAATGAACAGCCCCAAGGTGGCCACGATCATCATGCCCAAGCTCTGGATTTCTGGCGGATAACTCAAACGCTGATAAGCTTCAAACAAAATATAAATCGCAACCACAAACAGCATTAAGGCGTTAAACAGAGCAGCCAAAATCTCAAAGCGCTGATAACCAAATGTCCGTTTATTGTCTGCCGGTTTTTGCCCAATTTTAATGGCCACTAATGCGATAGCCAGTGCAGCAGCATCGGTAAACATATGCGCAGCATCAGAAAGTAGGGCCAAACTTTGAGTCAGAAAACCGGCAATCACTTCCACAATTAAAAAAGTCGTGGTTAATGCCAACGCTATTGATAATTTTTTGGCATTTTTTGCAGTCACAGTGACATGACTATGTTCATGATGATGTGAATTCCCCACCGGCCACTCCTTCCTTCTTATTCAATGAGGATTATATCCTCTGTATCTTTCAAGTTTTATTCTGATTCATATTACGCTTGAATTTTATCTATTTAAGTAGGTTTTTTTATGAACTGTTTTATCAGTCGGCATTAGATTAAAGTTTTAGCTTTTTCATGTTCTGCAAGCCAGGCTTGTACCGAAGCACACTTAAAATTACGCTCGACATATTCTATTATTTTCACAGGAAGTTTCACCTGATGGCTCAGCAAACGATGCAACATAAAGGCCAGATCAAAGTCTGCAATGGACCAGTGTTCAGTCAACCATATGTCCTCCAGCATATATTCTGCCACATTCACCAAGCGCTGAATTTCTTCAGTGATCGGAGCTGTAAGAGGTATAGACATTTTTGCTAGATGAAATACCGAATCGGAAGGCATCTGCTGGCGGATTTGCATAAAATCGGTTTTGACCAAGGCTTGTATGGCCCGACATTTAGCTCTAGCATAAATTTCCTTAGGATATAAGGCTGGATAATTAGGTGCTGGAAAGGCATCTTCCAAGTATTCAGTGATCGCCCATGATTCAAACAGGCTAAAGTTATCTACTATTAAACACGGAACTTTAGCACTTGGACAAATGGCTTGATAAGCCGCAGATTTCTGTTGCTGCTGATCTAAATCAATCACGATTTCCTGAAAATCTAAACCCTTTTCTTTTAAGGCAACATAGACCGACATGGCATAAGGGCTGATTCTATTTTTATCGACATATAAACGTATATTTTGCATATCCTTGTTCCTGATAGGCTTGTTGTTTTTATTCAGTACGGCAGCCTTACTCTACTCTCTTTTCTATATAAAAGGAAAAATGAACTGCTTGATGTAGCGATCACACGAAAAATGTTTACACACTTACTGATAGTGCAGAGATGCTTATTATTTTTTATTTTGCACGTGATGTGGGGCATAAAGCCTTTTATTTTGCTTTTGATTCACGTTAAATTAAATCATTCTCTTGATATCAAAAAACTATGTTGAACTTAGCCCACCTCCCCGATACCGTGTATGCCATTCAACATCTGGCCTTTGAAGACTTAGGTGCTTGGGAAGATATTTTTTATCAGCTCGGCTTACGTGTGCGTTATTTCGAAGCTGGTATCGATGATCTCACCAAGGCTTTTGAACATCCCGGATTAACAATCATTCTCGGTGGCCCAATTGCAGTCTATGAAACTGAGGAATATCCTTTCTTACAACAGGAAATAGACTTACTTAAAGTTCGCCTAGAAAAGAACTTACCAACGTTAGGCATCTGTTTAGGTGCGCAGTTAATTGCTGCTGCATTGGATGCCAAAGTCTATCCAGGAGATGTAAAAGAAATTGGCTGGTCTAAACTCAGTCTTACTTCTATTGAAAATAATCCACTAAAAGCTCTGGAAGATATTGACGTCCTGCATTGGCATGGTGATACCTTTGATCTACCTGAACAGGCAGAGTTACTGGCCAGCTCTGATCTTTATCCAAATCAGGCCTTTCGGGTAGGACAGAATATTCTAGCACTACAATTCCATGCTGAAGTGGTCAGTGAAAGTTTAGAGAAATGGCTGATTGGACATACCTGTGAGTTACGCAAAGCCCAGATCAATATTCCCGCCTTACGGGCGGATCATCAAAGCTATGCGCCCGCGCTTGAACAGGCCGCCAGTTCGGTATTGCTGCATTATTTAGAAAACTTGCAACTTAAATAACCGTAATAAAAAAGCACCCAGTTGGGTGCTTTTTTAATTTGTCATGCTTATTTTTTCGGAGCAGGAACAGAAGCCTCGGTAGTAATGTTCACTGTAATTTTATCGCCCACATTTGGAACATAACCGCCTACCCCAAAGGCTGAACGGTTAAATGAAGTGGTTGCATTGAAACCAATCGTTTGTAATTTTGTCATTGGGTGCACGCCTTGTTTATTTAAAACTGCGTCCAGTACCACAGGTTTAGTGACATCTTTTACGGTTAAGTTACCGGTGATTTTGTATTTGTTTTTGCCTAAAGCCTGAACTTTAGTACTTTTAAAAGTGATATTCGGATATTTGGCAGCATCAAAAAATTCTGCTGTCTTAATATGGTCATCCAGCGCTTTCACATTCGTATTAATGCTTGCAACCGGGATGTTCACATTGACCGAAGAATTCGCAGGTTTTGCATTATCAACATTAATCGTACCCTGGATGTCACTGAAGTTTGCAGATGGTGTAGAGAAACCAAAGTGGCTCCAAGAGAACACCGTTGCTGAATGAGTCGGGTCAATCGTATAGGCCACTGGTTTTGCCATAGAAACTGTTGCTACAGATGCGACCGCCAAGCCTAATGCTAATGTTTTGAAATTCATGTTTTTATCTCACGTTTTGGATGTTATTAAGTGTATAGAATCTGGAACCGTTTACAGCCCTAAAGATAAAACGTTTTGTTGCAGTGATGAAACGATAAAATTGTAAGTTATTTTTTTTAATTTTTGAGCTTTAATCCATACGGTACTGAATGAATCCAGTTTTCTTGGCGACTTTGTTATACAACGCTTGTGCCTGATGATTTGATTCCTGAGTCAGCCAGTAAACCCGGTCGCAATTACGCTGCTGTGCAACCTGATAGACATGTTGAATCAGCTTGCGTGCCACGCCTTGTCCGCGATAGTCCGGATGGGTAAATAGATCCTGCAAATAGGCATAAGGTCTTACTGTCCAGCTACTGTTATGTTCGATGACATGCACAATCCCTACGACCTTTCCATCCATTAGCGCAGCAAAACCGTACATTGAATCTAATTCATAATTGGTTAATTTATCCCAGGTATTTTCACTTACCTCATCCGAAATTTGCGTCTGATAAAAGCGTTGATAGTCTTGCCATAAAAATAGCCATTCTGGCTGTGATATTTGCTCTAGAGATTTGATCTGGATCTGGCACTGTATATTCATGTTTAACTGCTTCTTTGGCTTATTTCTTTAATTTAAGTCGTTTCAATAGTGGTCGCTGAATTTTTATAGCGGCCTAAACTTAGCTTTATCTCATCTGGTGCTCATAAGCAACCTGTCCGATGAAAATCATCGGGCATAAAAAAAGCCCCAATCAGGGACTTTTCATGCTTTATGTTTAAAGTTTTTCAACCAGAATACGATCAACCTGTTTTAGGCCAGTCGTCTTTTCATGATTTTTACGACGCACTTTAATGATATTTTCTTCGGCTAATTCTGCAGCATTAAATCAACTGCAACCATCGCTTCAAGAGGTAATTCCTGTCCGATCCACTTGAGTTCGCCTGCATCCATTAAAGTAATTTCATCGTTAATTTGTTCATACAAGCTCATGTTCATCTCACTCTTTCATTTCGACTATGGGAGAACTTTCTAACAGTTGCCACATGAAAACAACGCTAAAAAGCAAAAGACGCCCCAAAACTGGAGCGCCTTTTAATAAACCGCCTAATCAGTTGATTATGCAGTAATCTCTTTTATAGCTGCTACAACTGCTTCAGTAGTAATACCGAAGAACTGGAACAGATCTTTTGCAGGTGCAGATTCGCCATACGTTGTCATACCGATTACGCGACCATCAAGACCCACAAATTTCCACCAGTAATCAACATGTGCAGCCTCAACAGCAACACGTGCACGAATATTCGATGGAAGAACCGCTTCACGATAAGCTGCATCTTGCTTCATGAATTCTTCAGCACATGGCATAGACACGACACGCACGCCTTCAAGCTGTGCATAAGCTTCCATTGCCAGAGATACTTCAGAACCAGTTGCAATGATGATGGCTTTCAATTCGCCTTTTTCTTCAGCCAATACATAGCCACCTTTCGCAGCGTTCTCAATTTGAGCTTGAGTACGGGTTTGGAATGGCAAGTTCTGACGAGAGAAGATCAATGCGGTTGGACCTTCAGCACGCGTTAATGCAGATTTCCAAGAAATTGCTGCTTCAACGGTGTCACATGGACGCCATGTATTCAGGTTTGGTGTACCACGAAGTGATGCGATCTGCTCAACAGGTTGATGCGTTGGGCCATCTTCACCCAGACCAATTGAGTCATGCGTATACACATGGATCACGCGCTGTTTCATTAATGCAGACATACGTACCGCATTACGTGCATATTCCATAAACATCAGGAATGTTGCTACATAAGGGATGAACCCGCCATGCAGTGCAACACCATTCGCGATTGCAGTCATACCGAATTCACGTACGCCATAGTGTACGTAGTTACCTGCCGGATTGTCCTGTACGCCTTGCGCGCCTTTCCAAAGGGTCAGGTTAGAACCTGCAAGATCCGCAGAACCACCTAGAACTTCTGGCAATAATGGAACAAGTGCTTGCAATGCATTTTGGCTGGCTTTACGCGTTGCAATTGTTTCAGCTTTGGCATTCACTTCTGCAATATAGGCATCCGCTTTTGCAACGAAGTCAGCCGGTAATTCACCAGATAAACGACGTTTAAATTCAGCGGCTTCAGTTGGATATTTTGCAGCATAAGCAGCAAATGTTTCGTTCCAAGCTGCTTCTGATTCAGCACCTTTAGCTTTCGCATCCCAAGCTGCGTAAACATCTTCAGGAATTACAAATGCTTCATCAGTCCAGCCTAGTGCTTCACGAGTCAAGACGATTTCGTCATGACCGAGTGGTGCACCATGACTGTCTTCTTTACCTTGCTTGTTTGGTGAACCTAGACCAATCACAGTTTTACAAATAATGATGGTTGGTTTAGCAGTTTCAGCTTTAGCTTCTAAAGTTGCCTGACGGATTGCATCTGCATCGTGGCCATCAACTTTAATCACTTGCCAGCCGTACGCCAGGAAGCGTTGTTCTGTATTGTCAGAGAACCAGCCTTCCACTTCGCCATCAATCGAGATGCCATTGTCGTCATAGTAAGCAATCAATTTGCCCAGACCCAATGTTCCTGCCAAAGAACATGCTTCGTGAGAAACACCTTCCATCAAACAGCCATCGCCAAGGAAGCAGTAAGTGAAGTGATCTACAACTTGGATATCGTCTTTGTTAAATTGTGCAGCTAGGGTTTTTTCAGCTAGTGCAAAACCGACAGCATTCGCGATGCCTTGACCTAAAGGACCAGTCGTCGTTTCAATCCCTGGTGCATAGCCCAACTCCGGGTGACCAGGTGTTTTAGAATGAAGTTGACGGAATGCTTTAAGATCTTCAATCGAAAGATCGTAGCCCGTTAAATGAAGAAGCGCATATTGAAGCATAGAGCCATGGCCATTTGATAATACAAAACGGTCACGGTTTGCCCAATTCGGGTTGGTCGGGTTATGGTTCATGAATTCACGCCAAACCACATCAGCGATATCTGCCATCCCCATTGGAGCACCTGGATGTCCTGAGTTTGCTTTTTGCACAGCATCCATTGCCAATACACGAATTGCGTTTGCAATACGACGTTCATTAAGCGGGGTTGTCATAAATCAGAGTCCAAAATATTCAGAAATAGGAAATGATGAAAAGACTTTCAAAACTGCTGTCTATTGTCTTAAAAAAACAGCGAGGGGTAAAGACTAACCAACAATATTTATCAGTTTATTGAGTGTCTCTTGCCTTATCGTACAATTATTCCACATTTCTTCTTCGGCTTCGGTTCTTCAGATTGAATTATCCCGCATTTTCTAATTAACTTTCTTGTCTGTATCTGGATTCTAAGCTGATAAACAGGATTGAATTTATGCTGATTTTATTTCTATTTTATATGTCTCACATCATTATTTTTAAAGAAAATCTATACAATTCACTGATCCATTCATAATGTAATTTTTACTAAATTTTATAAAATATTGGCAGGATTGTTTGATATACAGGTGAAATCAAATTTGCTTAGGCTAATTTTCAACTTCGGTAGACTTAATGTCCCTGACAGTCTTTAGGCAAATAGCGCTGCTGAATATCAGTGGAATAACATTTGCCACTATGAACATCAAAAGCAACCGATTTCCCGCGAATGGCCATATCGACTCCCTGCTCTCGTATCTTGAACTCTATCCGGCACGCGGCATTAATAATCACTTTTTCGATATATTGGCTAGGACCACCAATCTCGCGACCAGCATCACAGTGTTGATCCGAAGCAATAAACTGGGTTCGATATGCTCCAGCCTGCTCAAACACTTCTGCTAATTGATTCCGCACGACATAAGCTTGATAACTCATAAAAGCCATCGTCACTAAAATCGCGATAATGATGAGCACGATCAGCACTTCAATCAGGGTAAATGCCTTTTGATACATGATTTCTGATCTCCTTACAGTCTTGCTCCAAGAAGTCCATAGCAAAAGATGTCGCCATTCCTAACCAGCTAATGTGGAAGACTTAGGCTAATATGAAGATATACCCGAACATCGACAAGACAGTTGGTCGCAAGGCGCACAGTCTGAATCTGCTTTATTGATGTAATGATCACTTGCTTAAGTAAATTTTGAGTTTTGAGCTTTGTATTTTTTCTATCATCTATTTTTTTAAGATTTAATCGGAAATCTAAGCATTTAATTTTCTGACAGTCTGACGGATTAAAATATTGTTGCTTCATATTCCCCAATCAATAATGCTGTCTAAATAGACATATCAATTTTTTTAATTCTATTAATCAATTAAAAACACAATAATTTGAAACAATTTCGACCAATTTTGTCGTGTTAAGCTAGTCCTAGAGCGCAACTCGATGTAACATATCGGGTCTTTAAAATTAACTGTGATAGGACTATGCGCGAGTACGCTGTATTTACTTCGGAATCTGTAAGCGAAGGCCATCCAGATAAAATGGCTGACCAAATCAGTGACGCTATTTTGGATGCAATCTTAAAAGAAGACCCATATGCACGGGTTGCTTGTGAAACGCTTGTAAAAACAGGTGCGGTTGTACTTGCCGGTGAAATCACAACGACAGCAAATGTTGATTTTGAGGCAATTGTACGTCATACCGTAAACGGAATTGGTTATCACCATTCTGATCTTGGTTTTGATGGTTCAACCTGTGCCGTGATCAACATGATTGGTAAACAGTCACCTGAAATTGCTCAAGGTGTCGACCGCCAGAAACCTGAAGATCAGGGTGCCGGCGACCAAGGTTTAATGTTCGGTTACGCCAGCCGCGAGACTGATGTATTAATGCCTGCGCCGATTTCATATGCGCATCGCTTGATGGAAAAGCAGGCTGAATTACGCCGTAATGGCACCTTGCCATGGTTACGCCCAGATGCAAAAAGCCAGGTAACGTTTGCTTATGAAAATGGCGTACAAGTTCGTTTAGATGCAGTCGTTCTTTCGACTCAACATGATTCTGAAATCACTCAAGCGAACCTGAAAGAAGCTGTGATTGAAGAGATTGTGAAGAAAATCATTCCTGCTGACATGTTCCATGCGGACACCAAATTCCACATCAACCCAACGGGTATGTTTGTGATCGGTGGTCCTGTGGGTGACTGTGGTTTGACTGGACGTAAAATTATCGTAGATACCTACGGTGGTATGGCACGTCACGGCGGTGGTGCTTTCTCTGGTAAAGATCCATCTAAAGTTGACCGCTCTGCTGCATATGCAGGTCGTTATGTAGCGAAAAACATCGTTGCTGCTGGCCTGGCTGACAAGTGTGAAATTCAGGTGTCTTACGCGATTGGTGTTGCTGAGCCAACTTCAATTTCAATCAATACCTTCAATACTGCAAAAGTCTCTGAAGAATTGATTATTGCACTGGTTCGTGAACATTTCGACTTACGTCCATATGGCATTACCCGTATGCTTGACCTGATCCAGCCGATGTATAAGCAAACTGCTGCTTATGGTCACTTCGGTCGTGAAGGTTCAGATACTGCATTTACCTGGGAAAAAACTGACAAAGTGGAAGCGCTTAAAGCGTCTGCTGGTCTATAAGTTTTTCTTAAAAAAAGCCTGCATCATGCGGGCTTTTTTTATGTCTTTCATTTCTTCATCTTTAGAATTATCTCTAGGTCGTGATGACAAATATTTAAATGCCAAGCTTCATACTATAACCTGCCTATCGAATGATACTATTAAGACTTCCCTCTCTGTGAATATCACTATTCCATGAAACTTAAAACAACTTCCGACTGAGCCATTACAGTATAAGTATCGAAAAAAGTTACAGTTAATCAACAAATGTTGATCTATTTGCTAGCATAAATCTAAATAAATGGCTGCTAAATTAGATTGCAGCTCTACAACAACAAAAGGATATTACTCGATGAATAAATTACTGATTGCTTTAGGTTTGGCGACCACTGTTGCCTTAGTCGGCTGTAGTAAAGAAGAAGCGCCTGAAACCGGCGCAACCACAGGTGAGCATTTAGAAAATGCAGCCAATCAAGCCGGTCATGATATGGAAGATGCCAGCCGTGAGGCTGCGGTAGAAACCGAACGAGCAATGGATAATGCCGCAGAAAATACTGCTCAGGCAGCGGACGAAGCAGCTGCTGCAACGTCTAGAGCAGCAGATGCCACTGCGGAAGCAGCACGTAAAGCAACTGCAGCAACTGCTGCGGCAGTTGAAGAAGGTGCCGGAGAAGTTCGGGAAAAAGCTGAAAACTGATTTTAGCATTCAGTTTGACGTTTAAAAGCCTGCGATTGCAGGCTTTTTTTATCAGAGATGATTTTAAATAGCGAATGATCTAAATTGAAATTGCATTAATTCTTGATGGGATCAATTTTTTATCTAAGTGAGTGGATAAAATCAGATAAATTGATAAAACTTATCAAGTATTAGAATGACTTAATTGTGATTGAATCGGCAAAACGGGCTGCATTTAAACTGAAATTAAGTAGAATACCAGCCTTTATTTTTGAAATTTAATCTCCCATGTCAGTCATTGTTGCTGCTTCCCAACGATCGAATATTTCGGTCTGGGTGGCTTTTATCTTGCTTATCATAGGTACAATCGGTGCCTATCAAATCGTAGGCTTAAATCAGGCCCTATTATTTTTGGTTGGTGGTGCACTGGGCATGACCCTGTACCATGCTTCATTTGGTTTTACTTCGAGCTGGCGTGTCTTTATCAAGGAACGTCGCGGCCGTGGTCTACGTGCGCAGATGATTATGCTGGCGCTGGCAGTTTTACTGTTCTTCCCCGCTTTAGGTGCAGGTGAATTATTCGGCAACCCAGTTAAAGGTAACGTTAATCCTGTTTCCATGTCAGTCATGATTGGTGCCTTTATTTTTGGTATCGGCATGCAACTTGGTGGCGGCTGTGCATCAGGTACGTTGTATACTGTAGGTGGCGGTAGCGCACGTATGCTGGTGACGCTCTTGTTCTTCTGTATCGGGTCTGTGATTGCGACCTCGCACCTTGACTGGTGGTTTGCCCTGCCACATCTTGAACCGATTTCACTGGTAGAAAGTTTAGGCGTTCTCCCTGGATTACTGTTGAGCTTTATCGTTTTTGCCATCATTGCTGCAGCAACAGTTTATTTCGAAAAGAAACGTCATGGCAGCCTGGAAATTGAGCCACGCAGTGAATATCAGGGCTGGAAGCGCTTTGTTCGTGGTCCATGGCCTTTGATTTGGGGCGGTATTATTCTGACCTTGCTCAACTTTGCTACGCTGGCACTCGCAGGTCGTCCTTGGGGCGTAACCTCTGCGCTGGCAGTTTGGGGTGCCAAAGGTGCTACGCTTGTGGGTGTTGATGTAGCTTCTTGGGATTATTGGCAAAAAGCAGGCAATGCCAAAGCACTGGCAGAATCATTATGGTTTGATATTACCTCAATGATGAACTTCGGTATCATGCTGGGTGCTTTGTTGGCAGCAAGTTTGGCAGGTAAATTTGCGCCGAATTTCAATATTCCAAAACGTTCACTGATTGCTGCTGTTATAGGTGGCATAATGCTGGGCTATGGCGCACGCCTGGCCTACGGTTGTAATATCGGTGCATATTTCAGTGGAATTGCGTCGGGTAGTCTGCATGGCTGGTTATGGCTGGTCTTCGCTTTTATTGGTAATGGGATCGGGGTAAAACTTCGTCCGATTTTCTTCCCGAATGAAAAACCGCAGCCTGAAAAACTGACCGGTTGCTAATGCTTAAAATCAAAAAAGCCCATCTGTGATGGGCTTTTTTCTGGCTTTAGGATTTACAGCGCAGCTTTTAAATTACAGCCATAACCCATGGTCTGCTGAACCTGACGATAAGTCGTATAACGATCCAGAATAAAGGTATAAAAATGATCAGCATCAGAGAAATTAGCTTTTAAATTTTCATTCTTGGCATTGGGCAATTTAATGTCATCGACCAGTTCCAGATTGTAATGTCCCAAACGGAACATATCGGCAAAATAACTATTCATCATATCGCAATAGGCGATTTTACTAGGTTTTAATGCGGTACTGCTAACGAGATGCTGATTCAAGCTTTGCAGATTATTGACATCTAAAGGAAACTGGTGTGCGAAAGCAATGCTTTCGACTTTCTTAAATTTCTGAAAGTCTTGGGCTAACTGGACATTGAGTACATTAAAACGTTGCTGCAGTTCCTGTGCGGTCTGAACCTGATATTTGGCTGGATCTACGACCGGTTTTTGTGGTTGTTCCGAACATGCAGTTAATCCAGTGAGCAGCGCTAATGACGTTAGCCATACCTTCATGTTTATACACTCAATTTAAATATACCAATGCTTATTATGCCTGAAAGCAGCTTGATGTACTGTTTAAAGTAATTTCTCATTCATATAACGCCAGTAGCGCTTTGGCACATATTGAATATGCAATTTCATGTTCTTGCGCGCCTGAATATTCACACTGTTAAAATAGTCTTTCCAGAGCTGATCATATAGCAGCTCTTGATCATCCAGTTCAATACTGAATGATTGGCTATGACCAATCCGGATTTGTGGATCGATTATTTCAGCGTTCATCTCGACCTGATGCATCTGCCTTAAATCATAATAAATACCGTAATTACGCTGCTCGTCATAAATCAGCCAGCTTTGATCCTGATAACGCTCCTGAAAATGTCGGGAAATAATCGGCAAGACATTAAAATCCGGTCTGACCAGACTCAGAAACAAACCATCTTTGGCTTTTTTAAAGCGTACAAAAGCCTCCATACGATGCTTTTCCCGCCCCACTTGCTTGGCCCATTGCGACATGCCGATCACCGCAGTATGACCATAATCTTTATCGACTGGACGCTGGTTTTGAAAGACATAGACTGCAAAATCAAAAAGAGTCTGGAACGCTGCTTCCTGCTCTGACAAAAACGTATAGTAAAAAGCACGCAAACTGCTGGAAGATACTTTCTGCTTTAATCCCTGCCACACCCGCTGCCCATGCTGATCATTAGAGGCCACATGGATAAATTCATCAAATAAACCTGTTTGTGCTTGAGGATTGGCCGTCACTATCACGTTAAATTCTTTAAACTCGAAAGCACGAAATACACAACTGAGCAGACCAGTCATGCTGCCATCAAAACAGTAACTTGCCACTAGAAACCAAATCCTAATTGAGGTGAAAGTTGCTGCTGATATTTGGATTGCCCTGACATCAAAATTTGCTGGCGAATCTGATGGGCGTGCTGATCTTTCTTAAATTTCGGTGTATCTGCACAGCGGATAAAATGCTGCGCCCGGTTATAAGCCACGCCCATGCGTTTTAGCTGGTCAATATGAATCTGTCCAAAACGCCGGGCCTGTACAATTTTCTGGGCAGAACGCACCCCTATGCCAGGTACCCGTAGAATCATTTTATAGTCGGCACGGTTAATATCGACTGGAAAGGCTTCAGGATGACGCAAGGCCCAACTGAGTTTGGGATCAATATCCAGCTCCAGATTCGGATGCTGCTCATCGACAATTTCATCAGCAGCAAAGCCATAAAAACGCATCAGCCAGTCAGATTGATACAGACGATTTTCTCTTAATAATGGCGGTGCTGAACCGATGGCGGGTAAGGCTTTATCTTCAGGATTAATCGGGATATAACCAGAGAAATACACCCTTTTCAGCTTGAATTCCTTGTAATGCCGATCAGCCATCAAAATAATATCCTGATCGGTTTCACTATGCGCGCCCACCACCATTTGTGTAGTTTGTCCGGCAGGTACAAATTTTGGAACGGACTTGATCAGCTTGCGTTCATCTTTGAGCTGGATCAACCGGTCACGCACAATGCCCAAGTCTTTTTGTACTTCGGCATGGGTTTTCTCAGGCGCAAATTTTTGCAGTCCCGCTTCCGTTGGCATTTCCAGATTAATACTCATACGGTCGACATACAGCCCAGCTTCGGTAATGATCTCCTGTGATGCACCCGGAATAGTTTTCAGATGGATATAGCCATTAAAGTTTTCTTCGAGCCTAAGTTTTTTGACCACCTGCAGCATCCGCGCCATGGTGTGATCGGCTGATTTAAAAATCCCCGAACTGAGAAACAGCCCTTCAATATAATTACGCCGATAAAAATTCATGGTCAGATCGACGACTTCCTGCACAGTAAATGCAGCACGCTGGACATCATTGGAACGGCGCGAAACACAATAGGAACAGTCAAAAATACAGACATTAGAGAACAGAATTTTCAATAAGGACACACAGCGGCCATCTTCGGTATAACTATGGCAGATGCCATTCCCGGTATTGCCCACGCCCTTGTCTTTATTTTTACGGTTGCTACCGCTGGATGAGCACGACACATCATACTTGGCAGCATCGGCTAAAATTTGCAGTTTTTCACGGATACGATCAGACATGAGCTCAAAAAATATTTGACCAAAAAGCTATTATAAAGTGTTCAATTCTAAGCTAATAAAAGTTCTATCTTTTTGGCGACGTAGCGTGTCGCAAGAAATGTAAATGATACGTAACCCATGCTGCAGTATTTCAAAATAAAATAACCAATATGAGTTGCTTAATTTTGTGCTCAAGGGCAAAGTAAAAGCATAACAAGGAGCAAATCTATGTCTTTATTAGAAAATCTCGGAATTAAACATCCTATTTTCTTGGCACCGATGGCAGGTGTCTCTACACCTGAGCTTGCTGCCGAAGTTTCCAATCAGGGCGGCTTGGGCTCACTGGGTCTGGGGGCCAGTAGTATCGAGACTGCACGACAACAGATTTTAAAAACTCGAGAACTGACAGATTGCCCTTTTCAGGTCAATTTTTTCTGTCATGAGAGTGTGCCTATAGATGAAACTGTAGCGCAGGCATGGATTGCACAGTTTAAAGATAAATTTGCCGAATATGGCGCTCAGGCACCGGATCATTTGGAGTGTATTTATCCGAGTTTTAAAGACAATGATGACTTCCTAAATCTGGTATTGGAAACCAAACCGCGAGCAGTCAGCTTTCATTTTGGGATTCCACATCCGCATCAGATTCAAGCCCTAAAACAAGCAGGGATTCTGACCATGGTATCTGCCACCAATTATGCCGAAGCTAAAGCCATTGAAGCAGCCGGAATTGATATCATTATTGCGCAGGGTATTGAGGCTGGTGGCCATCGCGGGATTTTCTCGACCAAGTTTGATGCTTCAGTCAAAACCTCCAATCTGGTGAAGCTGATCAAACAGCATTCTTCCTTGCCGATTGTAGCAGCAGGCGGGATTATGACGGGTGAGCAAGCCCGTCAAATGATGGATTTCGGTGCAGATGCCGTGCAACTTGGGACTGCATTTGTGCAGTGTAAATCTTCTAATGCCAATGATGCCTATCGTAAAGCCTTATTTTCCAAGCCACTCACTCAGGTGAGTGCCAGTATTTCCGGTCGTCCTGCACGTGGCATTATTAACCACTGGCATATTGAGGTGGATACACCCGATCGGCTGGATGTTCCCGCTTATCCATATACTTATGATCTGGCCAAGCAATTACATGCTGCTGCTGCCAAACATGGGGATCAAGGTTATGGTGCATTCTGGGCAGGTTCGAACGTAGCACAGATTCGTGAAATGGAAGCTTCCGATCTGATTAACCAGCTCATACTGGAAATGAAGCATCTTTAATACTTGAATCATAAAAAAACCTCTCCACATGGAGAGGTTTTTAATTTATCTAGAATTAGCGTGTGACACGATGCCAGGCATCTTTAACTGCAAATTTCGCTTCTTCCCAGTTGAGGCGGGACTCACCTTTTAACTGTTCCCACTTGGTACGCAGTTCAGGTTCGGCACGGTCAAAATCCGTATCATGCTCATACATCGGACGATTTTCATAACCGACCCGGTAAGCACCGCGATAATCACGATCATAATCTAGATCGCCATATGTGCTACGCGTTTCATTGAAATACGGGCGATTATGATACTCATCTCTCCAGTAATTATCTTCTGCTCTCAAATGATCTGGATGTCGATAGTTATCTGCCTCAGGAAAGTTCTCTGGGTGCTGGTAATTATCTGCCTGTTTCTCATGATCAGGTGTCGCAATGTCATTACCTGCAATACCGCCAACAACACCACCGATAATACCACCCACCACTGCACCTGGAGGGCCACCTACCAGACCTGCAACTGCGCCTACCGCAGCTCCACCCAAAGTACCGGCACTGGTCGCAGCCAGATTATCTTCACCTTCATTCATGTCTGGAACACGAGGATTATCTTTCACGGGTGTATTCAAATCTGGACGTGCATTAGTATCAGTCGGATTGATATTCAGGCCTTCACTGCGTTCTTGTGGCAATTCCGTTGACGTTTTATGGCTAAACTCTGTGACTGGACGATTGGTATTTGTCATTACAGATCTCCCTCAATGATGACGATAAACAAGATGGATCACATCTGGTTTATATCTGGATAGGTTCATCATAGAGGAAGCTTGAGTAAGCAATGTCCAAGTCCTGTCCAGTTTAAGTGAACAAACTGTGCTGCTATGTATTAGACAGGCTGAAGTGTAAACAAAATGCAAAAATCAGCCTGCTCAAGATAAAAAAGGTAGGGATTTCATGCAAAAAATATTACATGATTCGCTGAATTTTGCCCGTCATTACTTGGTTTCCAGTAAATTCACCTGCTCGACCTGTACATCAGTCATGGTTAAACCATGTTCTAGCAGTGCATTAAAATAATCTTCTACCACACGATACTGGTCAGCCGTATTTTCCACCTGATACATGTTCTGGCGAAACTCGTTACTGGAACGCAAACCTTTGGTGTACCAGGCAATATGTTTACGGGAAATCCGGCAGCCGGAATACTCGCCGTAAAATTCGTATAATTCTGTCAAATGTCCCAGTAGCACATCTTTAACTTCCGCAATACTCGGGGCATCCAAGTGTTGACTGGTTTTTAAATAATGGGCAATTTCACGAAAAATCCAGGGGCGACCTTGTGCTGCACGACCAATCATAATTGCGTCTGCACCGGTATAATCCAGCACGTATTTGGCTTTTTCCGGACTGTCGATATCACCGTTGGCAATCACAGGAATCTTCAACATTTCCTTTACGTCTTTGATTAAAGAATAACGCGCGGTATTCAGGTACATATCTTCACGGGTACGGCCATGTAAAGCTAGCGCTGCAATTCCGGCTTGTTCAGCACGTTTAGCGACACGCATAATATTTTCCTGACCGTTCAAATAGCCCAGACGGGTTTTTAAGGTCACTGGCACATCAACTGCGGCAACGACTGCATCCAGAATGCGTGCAACTAGATCTTCATCCTGCAATAAAGCAGAACCGGCGAGTCGGTTACAGACCTTTTTGGCTGGACAGCCCATATTAATATCAACAATTTGTGCACCATTCTCTACCTGATAACGTGCCGCTTCAGCCAGATCATGGGGATCTGAACCAGCAATCTGCGCTGAAATCGGTGCCAGCTCTCCATCAAAATTGGCACGATATAAGCTCTTTTTACTCATGCGCAAAGTTTTGTCAGACGTCATCATTTCACTGACCGCATGGCCTGCACCAAAGTATTTGCATAAGGTTCTAAACGGACGGTCGGTCACACCTGCCATGGGAGCGACAATCAAATTATTTGACAGTTGATATGGACCAATATACATATAAATTCATCACTTTTTTGATGGGCATAGTATACTGCATCTGCCTTATTCGCTCATCTTTTCAATTAATTTACGACACCATGAATAAAACTTTCGCTTCTTGTTTTTCTTTTAAGTCATTGTCTGTACTTGTACTTTCTCTGGGTCTTGCCGGTTGTGGCAATGGTTCATGGTGGTCAAAAGATGATGAACCGACACTTGAAGTTGAACATATTCGCAAAGCTATTCCAAACCGTGTCAACCAACGTGAGTCTTGGGCACAAGATATTTATGACATTACCGAACAGCTCGGCATTCCTCAGACCAAGGAAAATGTTTGTACGATTGTGGCAGTGGTTGATCAGGAATCTAACTTTGTTGCAGATCCTACTGTTCCGGGTTTGGGTGAAAAGGCGGTTAAGGAAGTCCAAGGTCGCCTTGATGAAAAATTCAAAGATAAGCTTGGTCAAGCAATTGGTGGCACAGTTGCAGGATATTTCCAGGAAGTTCTCAAGAACCATCCGAGTCCTGAAGACAACTACTTAAGCCAGATGCGCCGGGTCAAAACCGAACGTGAACTCGACGAATTATATCGTGAAATATTTGATTATATGTCAAAGCATTATCATGTTAGCGCCCTGACTGGTGCTGCCAAACTGGTCGGCCAGAATATTGGCGAGAAAATGAATCCAATTACCACCTTGGGTTCAATGCAGGTACATATCAGCTATGCGAAAGAACATAAACGCCAAGGCGGCAATATCGCAGAGTTACGTACCGATCTCTACAGTCAATATGGCGGTCTGTATTATGGGATTCATCGCCTGATGATGTATCCAGCGGATTATGACAAGCCAATTTATCGTTTTGCGGACTATAACTCGGGCATGTATTCCAGTCGAAATGCCGCTTTTCAGAGCATGTTAAATGATTTAACTGAAGCCGAACTTGATCTGGATGGCGACTTATTGCTCTATACTAAAGATGGCGCGATCCGTTCGCAGAAGAGTCAATCTGAGCGTGAGTTAATCAGTGTTTTTGCCAAAAATAATTTTATTATCACTGAACGTCAAATCCGAGCTGATTTAAAGAAAGAAAAAGATAAAGACTTTGAAGATACGATGACTTATCGTGGTGTCAGCAAGCTTTATCAGGAAAAAACGGGTAAAGATCCTATCTATGCCATTATGCCTGAAGTGGTCATTTCCGGACCAAAATTAAGTCGTGATTATAATACTAACTGGTTTGCTACCCGCGTCGATGGTCGATATCAAACATGCATGCGCAAAATCAAGAATCTAAAACTCTAGCCTTATTTGATTTTGATGGAACCCTGTATCTGCATGATAGTTTTACCGGGTTCATTTTTTATGCCTTGAGAAAACGGCATATTGTGAAACGCGGCCTGCAAATTTTGCCGTGGATTCAGGCTTATTATTTAAAACTCTACCCTGCGCACCGCATGCGTCCCAAATTGTATGCCAGCATGTTTAAAGATAGTGATGCCGAGGAAATTCTGCAATTGGCTCAGGACTATGCGCAAAAACTGATACTTAAATTAAATCCCAAACTGTTAGAGCAGCTTATACAACATCAAGAATTAGGCCATGAAGTGGTGCTTGTTTCTGCATCTTTGGATTTATATTTGGAACCAGTTTGCAGCTACTTAAATATCGATTTAATCTGTAGCGAAGTTGAAATCAAAGCCGGGAAATTGACAGGGTTATATCAAACTCCTGACTGTAGCAACATACAAAAGAAAATTAGAATTCTAGAAAAATATAATCTGGATAATTATGCTGAAATTTATGCCTATGGGAATAGTGAGGAAGATGAAGAAATGCTGAGTTTGGCACATCAACGCTATCTCGAAGGTCGAGATAAACAGCTTCCGAAAATTAATATTTCAGCTCATTCGATGCCATATTAGTCCTTTCCATTCTATAGGGTTAACCAACTAAACGCCTTTAAACAACGCTATAAATGACAGATTAACTTTTTTACTTTATGCCTTGAAATCATCTTAAATAGCTTCGCAATCAGGGCTTTTACTTTCTGTAAGTATTAGCCTCCTAAATAAAAAAAACCACTTCATTTGAAGTGGTTTTTTAGCTTTAAGAAAAATTACTTCTTAAACGGAAATGCATATTTCACAATACGTTTGATCACACTACCGTACTGTTTTACCAAGCTGGCATTGTTATAGTTCAAACCATATTTTTCACAAACAGCCTGAACTTTCGGTGCCATTTGACGATAGCGACGTGCAGGTACATCAGGATACAAATGATGTTCAATCTGATGACTTAAATGACCTGTCAAGATATGAAACGCTTCAGAACCGGTCAGGTTGGATGAACCACGGATCTGACGCATATACCAATGACCACGACTTTCATTTTGCAGTACCGATTTCGGGAATACTTCGACATCTTTGGTAAAGTGACCGCAGAAAATAATACTAAAGGTCCAGATATTACGCAGACCGTTGGCCACCATATTACCGGTCAAAACCGGTAAAGCCGCAGGACCTGCTATCAATGGAAAGAATACATAATCCTTAAACAACTGTTTACCAATTTTGCTCTGCATTGGACGCCATTCTTCTTTGGTCTGCTCTTTGCTCTTGCGACCTTTGAAGTATTTACCCAATTCAAGATTCTGAATCGCAACACCCCACTGGAACAATAAACAGAATGGCACTGCATAAATTGGTTGTAGTAAATAACCCGGTTTCCAGCGCTGTTCCGGGAAGAGGCGTAATAAACCATAACCGATATCATCATCCATACCCTTGATATTGGTATAGGTATGATGCTTAAAGTTATGTGTTTGACGCCAGTTGTCTGAAGTCCCTACGATATCCCATTCATAGGTCTGACCATTCAATTTAGGATCATTCATCCAGTCATATTGACCGTGCATGACGTTATGACCCAGTTCCATATTTTCCATGATTTTGGCAAAGCCCAACAGGCCTGTCCCCAACAACCACGCTGGCGGGAACCAGCCTGCAAACAGCAAAGCACGACCGGCAATCGATGAATAGCGAATGGTTGAATAGACACGACGGATATATTTGGCGTCTTTTTCACCCAGATCATCTAGCACTTCTTGTTTAATTGCATCAAGTTCACGTGCAAGTTCATCAAGTTCAAACTGGGCTAATTCACGGTTTTTAGGATTTTTAAAATACTGTAATTTTACTGGCATATTCATAGGATAAAACTCGCTTATAAGTCGATGACAAGGTCAGTCTGCGCTGAGTTAATACAAATTTTGAGCAGGTTACCGGGTTCGGTATTTTGCGCACCGTTGACCAAATTCTTGGTCGAACCTTCTACTTTATTGCAGGCACATTTATTACAAATGCCCATACGGCAACCATGGGTCGGTTTAATATTTTGCTGTTCCAGACTCACCAGAATGGACTGGCCTTTTGGAATGCTGACAATTTTTTTCGACTGGGTCAGGGTGACATTAATAAAGCCGGTATCCGATAGATCCACCAAGCTCATGCTAAATGCTTCACCTTTAAACTGTTTTGCCTGAGCAAAAAGCTGTTCTGCTTTAGATACAAAACCTGAAGGACCACAGCAATATACGATGCTATTTTCCAGATTTTTCAGATCGGTCAGATAGGTTTCATCCAGACGCGCAGCAGCTGGCTGTTCTTGAGTGGCATACACATGAAATGAGAAATTTGCATGTTTCTGAGCAAGCTCTTCAAACCGTGCTTTAAATGCGGCATCCTGATCTTTCTTCACCCAGTACCAGAGAGTAACCGGTGCAGATAGTTCACCTTTTTTGCTCAAGCTTTCCAGCATACTGAGCATTGGGGTAATACCACTCCCTGCTGCAAGCAAGATCAATGGACTCGTCTGCACAGGCAAGGTCATATCACCATAAGGCTGACCAAATTCGATCACATCACCTACTTGTGCCTGTTCTGCCAACCAGGTACTGACTTTACCGGCATTGACTTTTTTCACGGTCAATAAAACATGTTGCGCATCTACACGGGTCAAACTATAGCTACGTTCATAACGGATGCCGTTTACCACCACATAGACCGGATGATGCTGCCCTGCTTCACCAAACTTAAATAAGCGATTCACTTGAATTTTCAGACTCAGCATATCCTGTGCTGCATTTTCTATATGCACGATCTTGCCTAATGGCTGATTCAACGACCATACAGGATTGAGTTTCTGAATCCAGAAATTAATTGCATGCTGATCAACTACAGTATCAGACAGTGCATTCAATGGCATTTTAAGTTTTTGCAGTACATGCATCGTTTGTGACATCACCTTGGGTTTTTAATTATTATACACATGTATATATATTTGTATATACAACCGTATTGTTTCTAATCATTTCACAAGCTTGACTGGCTCGGTTATAATAAAATGATTCATGCATGAACCTATCGATGAACGAGCCTTCAATGAAAATAAGCAGTGACGCATCTTTATTACAATCGAAAAGCATTGATGAGCCGATTATCGTACGGAGTGTCGGTCGCAAGGCCACCATTACCAAGGAAGAACTGTTTCAGGCTGCGTTGAATCTGATTGGGCCACAAAAAAGTATTTCCTCTTTAAGTCTACGTGAAGTCGCGCGTGAAGCTGGTATTGCACCGAACAGCTTCTATCGTCATTTTAAAGATATTGATGAACTGGCCATTGAGCTGATTGATCGTGCCGGAATTGTATTGCGTCAGATTTTGCATGAAGCACGTCTGCAAGCTTCTCGCCAGAACAGCATCATCCGCAGTTCTGTGGAAGTTTTTATTGCCCAGCTGGATGCCGATGAAGGCAATCTGAGCCTGTTATTACGTGAAGGCTATACTGGCTCCAAGTCTTATAAACAGGCGGTAGAACGCCAGTTAAATTATTTTCAGCAAGAACTTCAGGATGATTTGATTCGTCTAGAACGCCTAAACAACAAGAAGTTATTTCATCCGGATATTGCCGCCAAAGCCATTACCCAACTGGTCTTCAACATGGGCGCCAATGTGATTGATATGCCTGCCGAAGACCGTAAAGAAATTGCCGAACAGACCATGATCATGATTCGGATGATTCTGGAAGGTGCGCGTCATCTGGAAGATTCCCAGCTGCGCTAATTTTCCGATTTGCATGAAGTAATATAAAAAGAGACGTAATCAACGTCTCTTTTTTATGATGATTACAAAAGTACAAGTTGAGCTTTAACCGCCTTTGCACTGGCCTCCGGATACTCAAGCGGGAACATATGCCCGCCCTCAACCACAGAATAATTAATCTGATAAATCTTGTGCATCCCTTGTGGCAAACCCTGCTGATAAAACTGGCTTTGCTCTGCAGTCATCAGATGCATCGGCACTTCAGGCGGTCGGCGTGGTGTTCTCCACCACCAGGCTGGCACAGTCCGGAAGATTTCCGCTTCTATCTGTTTTGGAATAGTTAACGTCACCCCACCACGTTCAGGTTCTGGCTGAATGCCGCTCTCGATATAATCAGCAAAACACTGCTCATCGAAATTTTTAAATAAGCGGTTAAACCGGAGTGCTTCAATTGCGACCTGTTTCGATGGCCAATAATCTTTGCGTTTTAGCGTAATTCCTGCGGGTGTATAACGATCGACACTTTTTAGATTCAGCTTTTTGATCAGTTCAAACATGGCGCTGTTTTTTCCAATCACAAATGGTGGATCCATAATGATCAGCTTGGAAAACAGTTCGGGACGTCGATACGCCGCCATAAGGGTCACCAGACCACCAAAGGAATGTCCTAAGCCAATCACTTGCTGCTGAGGAAACTGCTGCTCGATATCTGCAATGACTTCATCGACCAGATAACGCCAGTCTCGCGTAATTGGATATTGTGGGTTCATGCCGATAAAGGGAATCGCTTTGACCTCATAGTCTTGCTGAAAACAGTCCAGAAACTTCCGATAAGTTGCCGAAGGGATACCATTGGCATGGGTAAAATGTAAGGCTTGCTTCATTATTTTTAAACGCAGTGCGTATTCATCCTGAAATCGTAGGCCAAGCTTAATGCGCTGCGTATTAATTTGGCAGTACAAAAATGCTCAACGCATGACCTCAAAGTCATTTCTCTGTATTCCTTCAGAATTTAAAGTCTATTTCTGCGATACAGTCAAATGTTGCATCGGTAAAAAAGTCGCACCGCAACTGGCCTTATCCCCCGCAATGACTACCGCTTTTCCTTTGACTGTAATTGATAAGTCGCTAGCAATTGCGGTGACCATGGTCTGGCATTTGGGACAATAATGCTTCATGCCATTTAAATGTACGGCAATACCATTGATCAAAAAAGAGAGTTCGCATTCAGTCACCATGCCGCCATGACTGGTCTTTGTGCCAAGGGTAATCAGTGCTTTTGACATACTTTGTCATTCTTATTATTCAGTAGCCTAATTTTAAACAGGAGGAAAATAACAGACCAGCATTCTCCGACAAAAAAATAATAAACCCGGATTTTGCCTATAAAAAAAGCAGCCCGAAAGCTGCATTTTTTAATGATTTAAAGCTTAAGGCTTGACCACGACCATCACCTGAATTGCTTCCGGTGTTACCGATAGACCATCCAGCAGGCTTAAACCTTCTTTCTGCAACTTTTGTAAACGTGCAATTTCATCTTCACGGATACTTGGATTGAACTGTTTCAGATAGGTCAGGCGATCAATTTCATATTGCCATTTATTGCCATACACTTCTTTGGCTTGCTGCTTGAAACCTGGCAATGCACTGCGTGCCAGTTCAAGCGCTTGCTGATAACGTGCCTCAATCACATCCCGACGTGCTTTTACCACCTGACGGCAGCTATTGCCATCTAAATGATGCAGATAAGGCTTCAGGATTTCTGGTGCAATCTTCTGTGATAGATCCTGACCTTTTTCACTAAGCAAGACACGAATCAACTGTTGCGGCAAGCTAGACGGCAAATTCAATGCTTTCGGTGCCACCACATCGACCTTGAACCAGACTTCTAATAATACCGAACCTTGTGGCAATGCTGCCGATTTTAATACCGCAACGTTAGTGCTACCAAAGCCTTGCGTATTGATCATTTCCATCACGCTTTCAGTGAATGGATGTTCAAGGGTCAGGTATTGTGCATCTTCACGGATCTGTGCCTGATCACGATAAAAAGTGGCAGTGATGCCTTCTTCATCCAGCGTCAAACCTTGAACCTGCATTTGATCTGTTGGCTTGATGATCACGGTACCGTTACTTTGCTCGTCAAAGTCAATATTCGTAGACGCCATAAAGCGTTTCATGAAAATCGGCAAAGTGGTGTTGTCATCATAGTCTTCAAGCGCGTTGACAATTTCCTGTGCGACCACTGGACGGCAAGAGTTGTATTCCAGCAGACGGTCACGACCTTCCTGCAATTCAGCTTCCAAAGCTTCACGTTGCACACTGACTTCTTCCAGCAGGTCTTCAAATGCTTGACCTTTGTCTGCAAGTAGACAGTCTTTCAAACGGACAATAAAATTTTCCTGCAAGGTTTGTGCAGTTGGGGAAATATTGCTGAAGATATTCAGCGCTTCGTTATACCAGCGGAACATACGTTCTTGTGCAGTTCCCACCAGATAAGGCACATGAATCTGAATCCGGTTTTCCTGACCGATACGATCCAGACGACCAATACGCTGTTCCAACACGTCCGGGTTCGCAGGTAGGTCAAACAGAATCAGGTCAGAGGCAAACTGGAAGTTACGACCTTCCGAACCAATTTCCGAGCAGAGTAAAATCTGCGCGCCATACGAATCTTCAGCAAAATAAGCTGCGGCCTGGTCACGTTCTAATAAGCTCATGCCTTCATGGAACATGGCGGTACGAATACCGGCATGTAAGCGCAGTACATTTTCCAGCGCTTCAACCACTGGCCCGCTACGCGCAATCAGTAAGACTTTTTTGTGTTTTAAATCGGTACGCAAACGCTCCATCAGCCACATCACGCGTGGATCGGCTTCCATCCACGAGCCATCTAACTGGGCTTCTTCAGGCCACATTTGCTCACGTAATTTACCGTCTTTAGACCAATGTTCTGGTGCCGGCAATGGCGCTGGCTGACAGTCACGACCCGGGAAGCCTTGAATTGCTTCACGCGTGTTACGGAACAGGATACGACCTGTACCATGACGATCTAAAAGTTCGTGAATGGCACGGAAACGCTGTTCAGGCTGATCTTCAATCGGATGACCTAACAAGCCCTTAATCGCAGTTAAATGTTCTGCTTCAAGCGGCATGTCTGACATCAGCACTTCTGCAATTTTAGCCGTATGCTGATATTGCGCTTCTTCATCGAGGAAACGATCCAGCGAGTTAAAACGCTGCGGATCGAGCAAACGCAGGCGTGCAAAATGACTTTCTACACCGAGCTGTTCCGGTGTTGCGGTCAATAACAATACGCCCGGCGTATGTTCAGCCAGTTCTTCAACCAGATCATAACGGTCATTACCGCCATCTTCTTCGCTCCACATCAAATGGTGCGCTTCATCAACCACCAGCAAGTCGAAACCTGCTTCAAGTGCCTGTTCACGAAGATCTTCATGGTCGACCATCAAATCGACAGAGGCAATAATTTTTTGTTCGGTCAGGAATGGGTTCTGTTCAGGGTCATGTTCTTTGATCGACGCAGTACGGGTCAAGTCAAATAGCGAGAACTCAAGATTGAAACGACGGCGCATCTCGATCATCCACTGATATTGCAGTGAATCTGGTACTAAAATCAGAATACGTTCAGAACGGCCAGTTTTCAGCTGTTGATGGATGATCAGACCCGCTTCGATGGTTTTGCCCAGACCCACTTCATCGGCCAGTAATACACGCGGTGCAAAACGCTGACCGACTTCATGAGCAATATATAATTGATGCGGAATCAGGCCGACACGTGAACCCACCAGACCACGCAGTGGACTGCTTTGCATATTGGCCTGCATCAGCAGCGCTTCAATACGCAGGTCATACCATTCTTTATAATCAACCTGACTGGCCAATAAACGGTCTAGAGGCTTAGACAGCTGGATGGTCGCACCAATACGGGTTTCATTCAGCGATTTACGTTCTTCAGTTCCATCTTCCAAGGTACGAACGACATGATAACGCACCACGCCATTGCGGTCTTCAACGGATTCTACAATCCACTTGGTCCCTTCCTGATCCTGTAATTCATCTTTCACATTAAATACGATACGAGATAAGGGTGCATTGCTGCGTGCATAGACGCGGGTTTCATCGCTTTTCGGGAATAAAATGCTGACCGACCGCTCATCAACATCAATAAGAACGCCTAAACCGAGTTCTGTTTCAGTATCTGATAACCAACGTTGACCAATAGCAAATTGCTGCAATTTTTCCACCTTTATCTTAAGTACAAGATTATGAATATTAGGCTCAATCACGAAACGTCATTGGAGCAAAATTCCACACCTTCAAGCAATGTATTTTGACATAAAGCCCACTAAAAAGTGAGCATAATTCACGCCGATTAAAGAAGTATTTCCTAGAACGGCGCCGGACAATAAAATTCGACCAACTGCTCTGTTTGAGGATGATAAAAACTCAAATGTTCCGCGTGTAAACATAGACGTGAGCTGAGCTGTTGCTGTTCGGGTGTCGCATATAAGGTATCGCCAATAATCGGATGTCCGAGATATTGCATATGCACCCGTAGCTGATGAGAACGGCCGGTAATTGGGATCAGTTTCACCCGGGTCACAGGCTGTCCCTGAATATTAAAATGCTCAATCGCCTGCCAATGCGTGATGGCTGGCTTATTATGTGCGGGATCTGCGATATGTAAGGGCGGACGGCTTGGATCATATACCACCGGCACTTCAATAGTGCCTTCACCTTCTAGTTTACCGGCAACCACAGCCTGATAGGTTTTATCGGTCTGGCGTTCCTGAAACTGGCGGGAAATGGTTTTTTGTCCCCATTTAGTCAGACCAAAGGCCAAAATGCCGGATGTATCGCGATCCAGTCGATGAATCAGTAAAGTTTTGGGTTCTAGTTTGACCAGACGGTTGATCAGGCAATCTTGTAAGTCTTCTGTTTTACCGGGAACTGTGAGTAAACCTGCAGGTTTGTGGATGACCATGAAATCGTCATCACGATGTATCAGATGTTCGGTTAGAAAATTACTCAAAGTTCAATCCCAGGCTGATCGCGAAAAACAAGGCGGCAATGATAGAAAGCTTAGCCAATAATTACAATGCGCATTTATGTAAATGACGATGAAATTTCCGATTTAGCGCATAAAAATGCTCAATCGCAGCACATCAACCTGAGGATTTTAAAATGAAGCTTGCCAATTCATGCAAAGACGGATGCTTTAGCACATCTTCATAACGGATATTGGCACCATGCGCACGCCATATACCAACGAGACTGACCATCGCTACTGAATCCAGACCATAATTTTTTAAGTCGACATAGGGATCAATTTCCAAAGCATCCATATCCAGCTGTTCTGCGACAGCCAACATAATGCCTTTGGTCGACAATACATATTCTGACGGCGCGCTTAAATCCCATAATCGAGTCAGGCTATAGGTATTTAAGTGATGTATCCCCTGTGCCGAAATATTTTCAATCCACTGAATATGCTGTTCCTGATTCACCAATAAAATCGCATCGTCGACCACACCGATTTGATCCGTCACACTCATCAGATGCGGCAAAATCTGTTTCAGCATTGGTGTGACCTGCCCGGCAAAAATTAGTTGCGGATGCGTTGAGGCATATTCTCCCAATTGCTGCATGCCTTGCATCAGGTCATCGCCGTATAGATCGACAATGGGAATATCCAGTGCTTTGGCTTTATTACTGATCTGGATCAGATGAGTCATCAGGTCGCTGTCTTGTATACCTGCCATCATCCTTAGGTTTTGCAGGCCTACCAGTACCAAAACAGATTGTGTTGAGGACAGCTGCCATTTGGCTTGGGAGGGTGAAAGCTGGATTTTTTTAGGGATGGGGTAAAGCATGGGAGGCTCTTATAAATACAAAATAGCATGATAATTCATGCTATTTTAGCTTAGCACCGATTTTAAAAATACTTTGATTTCACGAACATTTATTGTTCTAATTTCGCATAATCGCCATTATCTTAAATAAGCATAATTCAATACAAGCAATTGATCGAACTATAGATTAATTTAGGTAGTTAAATCATTAACCCTATTTGAAACAATGAAAATAAAAACTTACTCTTCTAAAGGCTTTATCGGAGTTTTATTGCTCATAATATTTATGGCATGGTTTGTACTTAAATGCATTCCTCTATCAGAGCAAGAACAAAATGCAAAAATTAGTAGCAAAATGGAAAGACAACGGCTTCGATTGGCTCAAGAATTTGATAGGTACACTCTAGAGGAACAAGCACGATTGCCAAAATATGATTCCCGTAAATATGCCCTAATTAAACGTAATAGCAGATTCTGGTTAATACCTAGAGAATATTTTAGTGATAATGGTTTTCATATAAGGTGGCCAAATACGGTAAATAGGCTACTAAAAAGAAATTGGGAAAATAAATCTAATAAAAAACACCCTATTGTGCGAGTCTTGATGGAGTCACGACAATTTAATGCATCTACAGGTTATGCAGGTAATGATAAATTTCTAAATGTAGAGCCATGCAAAAATGGAAATGATTGGTTTATTTGGAATGGAATAAATGTTCGGATATACCCGAGTGATGTACCTAATCTTTCAGATAGGCAGCGTTTAGATATATGTTTAACAGTATTGAAAATACTCAATGAGGAAATAAAGGAAATAAAGGAAATAAAGGAAATAAAGGAAATAAGTTAATTAACTTTAAGATTTCCTTAAATTAACATAATACACGTTATACGAAATTCTTTTGATTTCCTTTTTAAATTATAACTTTATTGTATATAGACAAGCCCACTCATTAGCGATTGGGCTTTTTAGTTGATATTTCACGTTCCACGCTTCATTTTGGTACAACTTTGAATGATTTTATTAAATTAAGCTGATCAATTTCTATTTTGGATTAGCTTTGCTTAGCCAAAAATTTCTCAATGGCTACCTGTGCAATCTCCGCATCTTCAAACGACTTCACACCCGACACACCCATCGCACCGACGAGCTGGCCTTGATACAGAATCGGTTCACCACCTTCCAACATTCCTGAGAAAGTTTCCATGGTCAGAAAACCCATCTGTCCGCCTTTGATAATATCCTCAAACAGTTTGGAGGGATGGCGACTCATAGCTGAACATTTAGCCTTTTCGACGGCCAGATTTGCAGTCATCGGTGCTGCACCATCCATACGCTTCATCGCAAGCAAATTACCCGTTTCATCTACGACTGCAATACTGACATTAAAACTGTTCTGAATGGCATATTGATGGGCTTGATCTAATAAAAATTCCGCATCGCTTAAAGTCAAATAATGTTTGGTTTGCATGAAAATGATCTCTAATTTTAAATGTAATTCCCCCTAAGCCTGAGCCATATATAGCGCAAGAATACTGGAGGAAGTCTTTAAATTTTCATTTCTATTCGATAGATGAAAGCCCTCTCCTTTAAGGAGAGGGTTTGGGAGAGGTATTACGCTTTCATCTCAGCAAAAGTTTCTTTAGCCGCTTGAATCGTGTAAGCAATATCTTCATCACTATGCGCAGCAGAAATAAATCCTGCTTCAAAAGCAGATGGTGCAAGGTTTACGCCACGATTTAACATGCCATGGAAGAATTTACGGAACGCATCGACATCGCATTTCAGCATAGAGTCGAAGCTAGTAATATCTTCCTGATCGGTAAAGTAAAGACCAAACATACCGCCCACTTGTTGGGTCTTGAATGGAATGCCTGCTTCATCAGCAGCAGTTTGTAAACCGGCGAGCAATTTTTCGAGTTGTGCGGTTAATTTTTCATAAAAACCTTCGGTACGTAAATGCTTGAACATCTCGATACCGGCACGCATTGCCAGTGGATTACCCGACAATGTACCTGCTTGGTATACCTTACCCAGTGGTGCAATACATTCCATCACTTCACGCTTACCACCAAAAGCGCCCACTGGCAGACCTGCACCAATGATTTTACCTAAAGTGGTTAAATCCGGAGTAACGCCATAATGTGCTTGCGCACCACCCAAACCGACACGGAAACCGGTCATTACTTCATCAATGATAAACACTGAACCATGTTCATCACAGACATCACGAATCGCTTGCAGGAAACCGTCAATTGGTTTCACCAAGTTCATGTTGCCTGCGACTGGCTCAACAATCACGCCGGCAATTTCCGAACCAAATTTGGCAAAGCATTCTTTTAAAGTCGCGATGTCGTTATATGGAAGTGTCAGCGTATGTTTTGCAAAATCCGCTGGCACGCCTGCCGACGTCGCTTCCCCTTCACCACTGGTCAATAAACCTGAACCGGCTTTTACCAATAATGAATCCGAATGACCGTGATAACAGCCTTCAAATTTTACAATCTTGTCACGGCCAGTATAACCACGCGCTAAACGAATCGCGGTCATGGTCGCTTCTGTACCTGAGTTGGTCATACGAACCAGCTCAATCGATGGCATGATCTCGCAGATAATGTCTGCCAGTGTGGTTTCATGAACTGTGGGCGCACCAAAGCTCAAACCGTCTACTGCGGCATCCTGAACCGCTTTAATAATCGCTGGATGCGCATGACCCAAAATCATCGGCCCCCATGAACCTACATAGTCCACATAACGTTTGCCATCGACATCATACAGATACGCACCTTGGGCTTTTTCGATAAAGACCGGCGTCCCACCGACACTATTAAATGCGCGTACAGGTGAATTGACGCCACCCGGGATATGTTTATTGGCTTGTTTGAACAATTGTTCTTGCTTTGGAGATAAGCTCATGAAGGCACTCGACTCAAAATTAAATCAATCAAAAAATTTTATGCTGTAGCTTGAAAAAGCGCAGACCATTCATCTAAACGTTCAGGAATGGCATTCATAGGAAGTCCCAATATATCACTAATCACCGCGCAATAATCCGCACCTGACTCAATGACATCCTTTGAATTTTCAACCGTTAAACCGCCGATGGCACATAAAGGTACATTGAATTTCTCTTTGGCCAGTTTTAAGGTTTCCAGACCAATATTACCGGCTTCTGGCTTGCTGTCAGTGGCATAGATTGCGCCGAATGCCACATAATTTGCACCATCAGCAATGGCCTGTTCAGCCAGCTCAAGTGAGTTATTACAACTACGGCCAATCAACACGCCTTTAGGCAAACGTGCTACAGCATCGACAATAGAACCATCATCCTGGCCTAAATGCACACCCACGCCGTATTTAACCGCCATTTCAAGATCATCATTAATCACGAAAGGTACACCATATTCAGCACACATGGCTTTCATATACTCGATTTCGTAAATTTGATCTTCTTTCGCCACTTTTTTACGACGATATTGCAAGACCGCAACACCACCATTGGCCATGGCACCTTCTAACTTTGCCAACAAAAGCTCTAAGGGATCATCATTGGTAATTAAATATAAACCGCGCATTTTGCTCGCCACTTGCTAGGATGGCTCTATTATAGGCATAACTCGGTTTAATTGCCGCCATCTTGCTGTTTCTGAGACCAGGTAGCAACAGATTTGCAGTTTTTTAGCACAATTTATCAATTAAATCTTAAATATCACCATTTTCAGGGATATACGGACTTTCAAATCTGCGTTTTAATGGCCTTATAACAATAATTATAACGTGTTAATGCTTACGCCCTCCGACAAACGCTTTTAGGATTTTGCAGATAACTTGGTGGAGAAGTTGCAAAATTCTAAGAGCGATTTTTTTGTCTTTTTTCGTGCCTGGCTCAAGCGTACTCAAATTAATTAATATTAAAAATACCCATTTTCAGGGATAGCCCAATCGGCACGAAGCGTCTTAAATAGCCTTAGACACAGAAAATAAACAGAAAAATAAATACCTGTGTTTGTAATACCCGATCCTTTCTGGTTTTGAGTCATTCGTTTGTGGGGAAACGTTTCAAAGCCAGAAAGGATCTTTTACTTTCAGCACAAATCCACATGAATTCTTCTATGAATATTTACACAATAGCATGAGCAAAATCTTGAACATTTATTGGTAGCAAACAGGCATAAAAAAAGCCCGGAGAAGGTCGCTCCAGGCTTGGAAAACTGATGTATTAATTAAAATATAATGGTTGATCAAAAAACCTAATCTGCAATACCATAATTATTAGAATAATAATTCTAGACTTGCAAGGCTTTTATCGAAATTTCATGCTTTAAGTGGGCACATTCCGATAAAAGTCATTCTGGCTTAACTGGAAATTTTATCGTATTTAAGGTCGATCAGACTGATATTACCACGCAGGACATCGGCAAACATGCGCCAGTCCGAGATAAAGCTATATACAGGCTGTTTGAAGCTGGCTGGTTTATTGCGCTCAAAGATAAAATGACCGACCCAGGCACAGGCATAGCCCGAGAGTAAACCATATGCAAAATATCGCGGCTTGCCTTGACGAATGGCTTTGGCAAAACAGTATAAACCGATGCTACTGCCGGCCACGTGCAGACGGCGGCTAATAATATGCCGATGCTCAGTCAAATAGAAGCGATAAAATTCATGATAGTTCTTAATCGGCATCTGGGGCTGAACCATCACCTCATTCTTACTTTCTGGTTGTACTTGTACATTCATCTGTCATCATCCTGACGTTTTTTGTTTTACCTTAGCGTATATTTTAGCCAAATAACAGCCTTTTGATGCGCGCTTCAATGCATCTTGAACATCCCCGTGAAGGCCTGAATCCGATCGTTTTAGTCTAAAATGAACCGATGAAATTTAATCTTAAAACTTCTGTTTAAGCTTTTTATGTTCAGTCAAGTCTTACATGCATTTTGATTTTGGTTACAATCTGCTGCGCACAAATCTAAAAATATAATTGCGGCTGCTGTCCGCCTAATTTAAGAACCTTATTCAAGTGAAGATTCAGTACTTAATTGCACTGAACAGATAGGATGATCATCATGGTTGAAGTTGAACTCAAGTTCCAAATTCCTGTGGCACGACGCACTGCGCTGCTCAAGGCACTTGATCCGAAAAAGTCTCAACAGATCCAGCTTCAAGCCAAATATTATGATACTACCGACCGCCAACTGGCCCGGCATGGGGTGGCACTGCGTCAGCGTCTGGAAGGTACACGTTGGGTGCAAACGCTAAAAGCGGCCGGAAAAAGCCATATCGAACGCTTTGAACATAATCATGATCTAGGGAAATTAACCGCATCTCCTGAACTGGATTTAGATATTTATAAAAAATTTCCAGAAGCCGGGGCAATTCTCAGCAATGCACTCGGCAATCAGTTCGACCAGCTCCAACTCCAGTTTGAAACCGATATTTCCCGTACGTTAAGGGTGATTGACTATGAAGACACCCAGATCGAAGTCAGCCTGGATATTGGGCTTATCCGCACACAGGATGCCGAACAAGAAGTACATGAAGTCGAGTTCGAGCTTAAAAATGGTTCAATTCAACATCTGCTGGCGTTTAGTTTTGAATGGGTCAAGAAATATCAGCTCTGGCTCGATGTACGCAGCAAAGCTGAAATAGGCAATTTACTGGCGACTTCACAGCGCGTCAGTCCTGCGACCCTCAGCAAAGAATTTCAGATCAGCAAAAAAGACAGCGCCAGTAAAACCATGTGCAGTCTGATTGCACAGCAGATGCAGCATTTATTGCCGAATATCGCGGCGATTGCAGCTCAGGTTGCAGAGCAGGAACATATTGATCAGGCACGACTGGCACTAGATCACTTATATCTGACCTTGCTGCTATTCAAAGACTGGCATCCACAGCTTTCGGATAAATGGGCACATCAACTGGCGGCCTTTAAGCAGCAATTTGAACATCTGCAACATTTGCAGCATATGCAAAACAGCTTGGCCGGCTTCCTGCAAAATCCAACCACGGCAGAAAATCTGAGCAAAGATATTCTGTATGCGCAGGAGAAACTCGGTAATCTGGTCAAATCCACCCAGAATGTGCATCATTATCTGGAATTGCTGATGTTCAGTTTAAATGAAAATGAGCATGCCTCGCTGGACCTGAAAACTGCTGCGCAAACTACCTTGCAACAGCAATATAAAGCCTTGCAGGAACAAATGAACCAGACCGATATCACTGATTTTGAAAGTCTGGATCAATTATCTGGCCGGATTCAGGAACTCAAATTCAGCTTTCCGATTTTAACCACGATCTATGATGTCAAAAATTTGCAGAAATACAGCAAAGCGCTGAATGATGCACAACTGGCAGCCAGTGAATATCAAACTTTGGCCTCTTCTGCAGTTTATATTCAGCAGACTGAACTGGAAGCAAGTGACTGGTTTGTGCTGGGCTGGCTGACCGCCAAACAAGAAGTTTATGCGCAAAAACTGCTTGAAGCGACCGAACAGTTCCTGGTCAGTCGTAAATTCCTGAAATAAAAATATTGAAATAAATATCACGAGAAACACTCAAAGCACGCCTTCTATGGCGTGCTTTTTGTTGCAGAAGCACATCACACCCCTGCCGATCTTTGGGCTATATTAATCTGTAAAACCAACATCGCGGAGGAATGACCCGATGGCAGAAATAGAACTCAAATTCCAGATTCCGCCACAGTCTCGTGTGCAATTTGAACAGGACATTCAGAAACTTCAGCCGACTCGGCATCGTCTATGTGCACGCTACTTTGATACTGAAGCGCAACAATTACAACAACATCAGATTGCCCTGCGGCAACGTCTGGAAGACCAGCAATGGATTCAAACCCTGAAAGCAGCGACTGAACAACAATTTGAACGTTTTGAACTTGAGCATGAATTAAAAAGTCCTCCGGAACATTGTGATTTTCAGTTATATCGCAAACATAAACCGGCCAAAAAAATCCTGAAACAGGCGCTCGGTGATCTGGAGACACCGCTTATTCTGCAATTTGAAACAGATGTCGTACGGTATGTACTCACAGAAAGTCATCTGGACAGTAAGATTGAAATTGCCTTTGATGTCGGAGAAATTCGACACAATGATCAAGCCATCGATATTTATGAAGTCGAATTTGAGCTTAAATCCGGCCAGCTGAGTGAATTGATTGATTTCATTCAGCCCTGGGTTCAGCGTTATGCTTTGTGGCTGGATACACGGAGCAAATCGGAACGCGGTTATGCCTTATTACATGATGAAGAGAGTCTGCCAGTTCAGCATCAGCTTCCCTTAGTGCTTGAACAGAAAGATCAGATCAGTACGATTTTACAAAAAATTGTCGCCAACTGTCTGGCTCATCTTTTCCCAAATGCGACGGCGATTGCTGCCGAAAATTATAATAGTGATCATGTGCATCAGGCACGTGTTGCGATTCGACGTTTGCGCAGTGCTTTTAAAATTTTCCAGTCCGTGACTGAACATGTACAGCCAGAATGGCCGGAACAGCTGCGGGATATTTTTCAGCAACTGGGTTCCACCCGAGATCGCGATGCCCTGGCAGAAAGCCTGATTCCACAACTGGAAAAAGCAGGTTCACCCTTACTGAAATTACCACCACACCGACAAAAACAACCAGATATCAGTGCGCTGTTCAGAAGTCCTGCCACAGTAGAATTAATGCTGCAACTATTCAGCTTTAGCCAAGAAAATACAGAGGGTAAAGCCAAGTCTTCGCATAAAATTTTGTGTAAAGGCCTGAGCAAGCTGCATCAGCAAATCTGCCAGGATGCCGAGAACTATCAAGAACTGGATATTGAATCCCGGCATCGCACACGCAAACGGGTCAAACGCTTACGCTATAACGTAGAATTCTTGCAAAGCTTATTTCCTGAAAAAGAGGTTAAAGCCTATCTAAAAGCCTTAAAACCCTTGCAGGAAAGTCTCGGGCATTATAATGACCTATTTGTAGCAGACGAATTATTTAGACCTTATGTCAAACAACAGACCAAGGCCTGGTTTGTACTGGGCTGGATAAGTGCGGAACAGCAGCGTTTGTCGAACGAAGCAGCAGAGCGTTTACAGCAGTTTGCAGAAAATACCAAGCCCTTCTGGTAAGACCGGGCTTGGTCAAACTGTGCTAGCGATATTTGCCGAATACTTTCCAGGTATTATTGTCTGCCAGAGGATCGTTATAACTGTCGCTGCGTTGCTTGCGTGGCTTATCGCGTGCATCGACCAGTTCAAAATGTGGCTCAACACTCAGCACAATCCCATTCACATAAAAACGGGTGCGCGTATATTCGCTCTGGCCATGCTGAAACACATAAGTGCGTAAATCCACAAATTCACGGTGTGCCACCAACGCTGCGGTATCGTCACTATCAAGCCACTGCCGCATGGCTGCAATCTGCTCGGGTTCGAACTGGCCGCATTTTTCGATCAGGCTGGCGACCCCACGAAAAGTTTTGGATTCCTTGGCGCGGGTTTTATTAATGCGAATCCGGTCAACATGAAAATAAAACAGCGGCAAGTTTAAATGACTCGGCAGATGGATCGCATCCAAGATTTCATCTTCCATAAAAGGCTGAAACAGATCCTGTGCCCTTTCAATCAGCCCGAGCCACTGGCTATAGTATTCATCTACCTGTGACTGGCTGCCATAATAAATCGGCAAGCCTTCAACATTGGCTAGATTTGCCGGTGGCCAAATATTCTGGCGCAATAAGGCAATATCACTTTTTAGGCTTTGTACTGCAATCGCATCCTGCATGGCATTCACTTTTATATGCTTAGGCTATTTTTTAGATTAAGGCAAAGGTTTAGTTTCTGCAAGGCTTTGCCTATAATTAACGATTGAGATTTTAGTGTTAGGAACAAATTCATGGTTCAAAAGATTGAAGCAACCGATGTAACCGAAGAAGAAGCGTTAAATGCGGCATTCTTTGAACGTGCTGATGAATTTATTCAACAAGCCAACGAGTTTTGTCGCGTAGAAAAAGGCTCACAGGAAAAACCGAGCGATAAGCGCGGTCAAGTCAGTGCGGCGATGTTATTTGGTACTGCCCGTTTCAATACCTGGGTGGCAGCGAATAACTTTAAAGATGGGAATGAAATGCGCGATGCCAAAGATCAGGTCATGTCTTATATCTTGCAGCAATTTCAAATGATGCTGGAAGATAACTATGATGAATACTGTGAACAGTTCGAAAACTATTTACGTTTCCGTCACAATGAAGAGTTTCATGCCAACAAGCATAACCATGATCACAAGCATGATCATTGATGAAAACACGAAAAGCCCCGCGGGGCTTTTTTTATTTGCTGTCATTTATCATATTGACTTTAAAGTGATTTAAGCACTATATAAATTGAATAATAAATAAACGAAAACAAGGCATAGCATGCAGCAACTTCCCTTCCCGATCATTGACCCTCATATCCACCAATGGGATCCGTACAATACCCCACATGCGGCAGCGCTAGCGGTAAAGCTGTTCGGCAATCATCCCAAATTACTAGACAGAATGGTTCGACTGTTGAAACCCAGAGACGTCATTGAGACCATTGGCCTGACACAGCACCTGACTGCACCTTATCTGCCTGCAAATTACAAGAAAGATGCAGGACATTATGAAATAGAGCAGATTGTGCATGTTGAAGCCAGCTGGCATGACCATAAAGGTACGGGTGTGGTAAATGAAACCCGTTTTATCGCTGGGCTTCCTTTTGATCAGCACACTATCCAATTGGGTGGAATTGTCGCCACGGCGGATCCGCGGCAGAAAAATTTTAAACAGTTGATTCAATTGCATCGCGAAGCTTCTCCCAAGTTTCGGGGCATCCGTAAAATGGCTGCAGTACATCCAGATAAAGAGATTCATGCCTGGACCGATGAACCGCATCTCTATCGCAACACAGATTTCCTGAAGGGCTTTGAAGAACTGGCCAGGCAAGATTTAAGCTTTGATGCCTGGGTGTATACTCTACCCAGATTGCGGATGTTACTGCGCTGGCCAAAGCCTTTCCAAACACCCCTATTGTGCTGGATCATCTGGGTACGCCCGCAGGTTTATTTGGCAAAGTGGGCAAAGCTACAGGCAAGACCGAACAAGATCGCACCCAGATATTTGCAGACTGGAAAGATCAGTTGGCAGAACTGGCCGAATGCAAAAATGTATCAACCAAAATGTCTGGTCTGTTTATGCCAGTCTTGGGACATGATTTTCACACGCAGAAACGGCTGGCAAGTAAACAGGAATTAGTGGAACGTGCCGCACCCGTGATCCAGCATACTTTAGACTGTTTTGGTTCTGGGCGCGTGATGTTTGCATCCAACTTTCCAATGGACAGTGTCAGTAGCTCACTCACCAACATTATTGATGCCTTTAGCGATATTGTGCAGGACTACAATGAAAATGCCTTAAAGTCGATTTTTTATGAAAATGCTAAACGTTTTTATCGACTTTGAGTAGATGAGGACATGCTAAGTTGGATAACAGATTCCAGTCTAAATACGCCTTCAGGCAAAGGACTATGTATTTTACTCACTATTATTTCAAGCTGGATAACGTCTTATTATTATCAAATGGTGATCCATCATTCTTTTGATCGAGATATTGCTTTCGTTTCAGCTTTGATTGGCTGTGGAATATTGATTTTTCTTCTTATTGTATCTGTTTGGAGTCTGCCCCTATCTATCCTTGCGGGCATAATCGGAGGGATTATTTTTAGCCATAGAGCAACCTAGAGCATAAAACTAAAATCAAAAATCCCCTCACTTGAGGGGATTTTTTATCAACACTATGATGTTTTAACTTGCTTACCGTACTGATCAGCCATCACTTCAACCAGCTGATCCGGCTTGATGTATTTTTTAATCATGGTATCAATATCGGCTTTACTCAGTTTAGCAATCGCCTGATCACGTTTTTCCCGGTAAACCAGATTACGGTCTTTTTCCAGCTGTGGAATCAACATAGTGTGAATACGGCGATCATCTTCGAGTGCAGTTAAACGCTGTTTCAAGATACTGGCTTTTGCCGCTTCGACTTCCTGTTCAGTCACGCCACGTGTCAGCAGTTCATTGAGTACCTTATGCACTGCCTGAGAAACCTGTGCGGATTTTCCAGCCGTATAATTGGCACTAATCATCATGGCGCCCACATCTGCCCATTCATCGAGTTGCACATCTGCACTAAAACCATAGACTAGTGCATTTTTCTCGCGTAGCTCTTGTGCCAGTCGTGACGATAACTGTGAATCACCCAGAATATAACGAAAGACCTGTAATGCAGGTACATCGGCATGATCTGCGCCGACCGGCATGCTCATGAATGCCTGATAACTCCCGAATTCACGCTGCTCGGACAACGCATGAATTTTCTGGGCTGGGTAGCTTCGATATTCCGATTTCAGACGCTCATAAGGCTGTGCCGCTTTCCAGTCTGAGAAACTATTTTTCAGGTTTTTTTGCATCGATTTCGGATTAAATTCGCCCGTAACCGCGATTTGCGCATGTTGGGTTTTTAAAAACTGCTGATACAGTGCCACAACCTGTTCGCGAGTCGCTTTCTGATACTGTTTTTTGGCCAGTTCAGGCTCGAAATGGAAACGCAGATCGCCAGGCTGATAGATCTCGAGAGTTCGCGCCATCGTCAAGCTCGACACGGTATCTGGTTCAGTATAAGGACGATCCAGACTGGATAAAGTCTGCCCCTTGATCAAGTCAAACTGGCTTTGCTCAAATGCCGGCGTTTTCAGCACATCAACCACATACTGGAAAAACTCTTCAAACTTTTCTTTTTTGGCGCTGATCTGCAAGGTCAGGCCATTACCGGATGCACTGGCAGTCGCCGAACCGCCTACTTCAATAATTTTATCGGCAATCTGCTGCAAGCTTTGGGTTTTCGATGAGCGCAACATTAAATAAGCGGTCAGATCCAGAATCTCGCCTTTATTCATCAGGCTTTGAGCGGTACCAAAATCTAGAGAAATTGTGGCATAGACCTTGTCATCGCGTGTAGTGGTCGGAAACAGCGCGTATTTAATGCCATTTTTCAACTTGCCACGCTGAATCTGCTGATCCTTGCTATACAGATATTGCTTGGATTCCTGTACATATTGCTTCACTTCAGCCTGATAAACACTGACATCTTTCAGAGGCTCTTCTGCTTCAGCCTGTTGATCCAGAGTTTTTGCCGGGGCTTCTGTTTGTGTCAGTTCCTGCGCTTTTTTCTGATCTTCCGGGGTCGGTAAAATATTGCCAGAAATACGATATTCAGGTTTTAAAAAACTCTTATAGACCTGATTGACCTGATTGACATTCAGGTTTTGAATCGCGTTCAGATCTTTAAAATACTGACTCCAGTCACCCGAATATGCCACAGCATAATCACTTAAACGTGAACCCAAAGCAGTCGCACTATTTTTAATATTGTCAGCCTGATTCCGGGTCAGATTTTTAGCCCGGTTTAATTCTGCTTCGGTAAATGGCTGGCTCTGTTCTACACCTTGAATCAGTCCCTGTTCTATCGCTTGTGCCTGATGATTCGGTGCGTAGATTGCTCCCATAAACACCAGATTAAAGTCTTTATCCAGCCAGGTACTAGATTGCACCGCAGTTGACTTTCCAGTTTCCACCATATTCTGATAGAGATGTCCACTTGGCTGCAAAGTATAGAGCGTTGGCGAAACAGCCAAAGCCGTTTTAATGTTTTCTTCTGATTGGTTTAAATAAATATTAAACTTGGCCAGATCACTGCCTTTCTTTACTGTAAATTCACGCTGTTTGATCTGCTCGGGTTTAAGCGCCGGCACTTTCACTTGCGCCGGTACACTTCGAGACTGAATCGGACTGAAATGCGTATCCAGCTGTTTTAAGACTTCGGCCTTATCAAATTTGCCCGAAATGACCACAAAGGCATTATTCGGTGCATACCATTGACGGTAAAAATGGTTTAGTTCCTGCATATTGATTGATTGCAGCTCATTTAGGTCACCAATCGGCAAACGGCCTAAATACTGATTGCCATAAGCAGATTTAAACACCTGATCGATCAATACTGAAAATGGCTGATCCAGACGAATTTCACGCTCGCGTTTTACAATATCAATTTCAGTCGGTACATATTTTTCCTGAAGCACCAGTTTGTCCATGCGTTCGGCTTCGAGAAAAATGACTTCACTTAATGCTGCTTTTTCAGGACGGATCACATTAGTATATTTGGTTGAGTAATAGTCGGTACTGGCATTGGTCATCAAGGTATATTGATCCAGTCGACGCTGGAATTCATCCCCTTTGACATTTTCTGTGCCTTTAAAGGCCAAATGTTCCAGCAGATGCGCCAGACCGCCCTTGCCCTGAGGATCATTCAGGGAACCGGTCAGATAGACCGTATTCATAAAAACTTTATTTTCTTTATCATTCGGTGCCAGGATAATGCGCAGTCCATTATCCAGTCGGTATTCTTCAATATTCTGTTCCGTTTTCACCAAAACAGGCTGTGCAAAACTTAGTACACTACAGCCAGACAATACAATCGCCAGACTTAAATTTTTATAACGTAGCAACATTCTTCATCCAAATTATAAATATAAATTTTTATTCGCGCCCATCTTAGAGAATGATTCTTTTTCTGAATAATCTATTCCAAGCCGAACCATCAAAATAACATGCCGCCTCGCCTGACGACATGTATATCTATGTAATTATAAAAATTAAAGATAGATTTCAGCCTGCATATATAACTTTCCATAACCGGAAATTTCAATTCGTTCCTGATCTTGCAAAGCACAATACAGCACCCCACCACGTGCTGATGCCTGATAAGCGACCAATTCATTTTTACCGAGCTTCTCGGCCCAGAGCGGTGCAATTCCGGTATGAATCGAACCGGTTACCGGATCTTCATTGATGCCATTACTCGGTGCAAAATAACGTGAAATACAGTCATATTGCATGTCTTGTGAGGTGATCGCGACGTCTAGATAAGTATTCTGAGCAGTAATGGCTGTACGCTTACCATTCAACTGTTTCAACAGTTCAAAATCAGGTGTTTCATCCAGCACATCCTGTACCGACTCATATTCAACAATATAGCCCTGCGCGTTCAGATAAACCTGTTTAAACGGTTTGCTCAAGGCCTGTCTTAAAGCTTCAGGATATTCAGCAACTGGCTCTGCACGACGAACTGGAAAGTTCATTCTGATCTTGCCATCTGCATCCTGATTGACTACAAAAATGCCTAAGTCTTTTACATGAAAATGAATCGTTTTCCCCGTATCAAATTGATTGAATAGTACAAAGCTGCTGGCCAATGTCGCATGACCACAAAAATCCACTTCCTTGGTTGGCGTAAACCAGCGGATGGCATAATTATCGCTATCGATGACTTTAACAAAAGCCGTTTCGGACAGATTATTTTCCAAGGCGATATTTTGCATCAGACCATCTTCGAGCCATTCATCCAGCACAATCACGGCTGCAGGATTGCCTTTAAACAGTTCCGTGGTAAACGCATCGACCTGGTACATTTTCATTTTTTGAATTCCTGAATATAACGATCTCTAGTTTAAAAGCTTTTTTGCAAGAATGAACTTGAATATGTTAATGATCTCATTAATCTAGCCTGTTAAATAAATATCGTAAATGGTGCGGCATGACAAACTCCCCTATTCAAAGCGTTCCCTTAGAAAAAGCTTATCGTCTGATTACCCATGGCCCTACTGTACTGGTGTCTGCTCAAGATCAGCAAGATACGGATGTTATGGCAGCAGCCTGGGCATGCGCACTGGAATTCAGCCCTGCCAAAGTGACTGTGGTTCTGGATAAAAGCACAAAAACCCGAAATATTATTGAAAATTCAGGTTATTTCGCGCTACAAATTCCGACACTGAAACAACTGAATATGGTCTATCGTCTGGGTACGCAGAGCTTGCATGATGTGCCGGACAAACTCTCACAATCCGGAGTAGAACTATTTCATTTTCCTGATGCTGATATTCCTGTAGTACAAGGCTGTGCGGCCTGGATACTCTGCGAGCTGATTCCTGAGCCGCATAACCAGCAAATGCATGACCTGTTTATAGGCAAGGTGATTGCAGCCTATGCCGATGATCGGGTCTTCCGCGACGGCCACTGGCATTATCATGAAGTGGCTGAAGAGTGGAAAAGTATTCATCATGTAGCCGGCGGGCATTTTTACACCATCGGCAATGCGGTGAGCATTGATGATCCGGAATTATAAATTTTTCAAATTTGGAATAAATGAAAGTAATCGCGGATGATCAGACGATATCAACCAGCACCAGAGTAGCCGAAATTATGCTACTTTATCTATAATCTTCATTTGATGTGATGTGCTATGACACCCTTTAAAATTCACTGTATTGATGTCCAGAATTCACTGCAAAATTATATCTGGTTGCTTGAACATACCGCGTCGCATCAGGTGGCTGTGATTGATCCAACCGAAGCAGAATTGGTACAAGACTATTGTGCCGAACACGGTTTAACTGTAAGTCAAATCTGGCTGACTCACTGGCATAAAGATCATATTGGCGGTGTGCCGGAACTGATCCAAGGACAAAATCTGCCTGTGTATGGCCCACGGGCAGAACTAAGCAAAATTCCGTTTATCACCCATCCTCTTGAGCATGAAGAACAGTTTAATTTTCATGGAATAGATATCCAGGTGATTGCTGTACCCGGGCATACACTCGGCCATATTGTTTATTTTATTGATGCGATTGATGTACTGTTCTGCGGCGATACCTTATTTGCCATGGGTTGTGGCCGGGTTTTTGAAGGCACCTATTCACAGATGTATCATTCACTGTCCCGTCTGGCTGCCTTGCCACCGCGCACCCAAGTCTATTGCACCCATGAATACACATTATCGAATGCACAGTTTGCCAAACACGTTGAACCGGACAATTCGGCAATTCTGGAACGCTTCGAACATATTGAGCGTTTGCGTATACTAGGCCAGTGCACGCTGCCAAGTAGTATTGAAGATGAATTGCAAACCAATCCTTTTCTGCGCGCAGAAAGCGTGGAAGAATTCCAGCGTTTAAGAACCCTGAAAGATCAGTTTTAAACCGGATTCAAAGCTGAAGATCAATGCTTCAGCCGACTTACTTATTTGTCATTTGCGATGCATAGAATGTTATTGAAAGGCACGTACAAATTTTGCACAAATTGGAATAAGTTGAATCTCCATCTAAAAAATGTCTTTCTGTGCCATTTTTGCTTTCTTATAATTAATCAAGTCCTCTATTTTTTTAGAAACCAATTTCAGTTCCAACACATGAAATAATGACTTATAAATAACAGGATGATATTGATTTAAATTAGAGAAATTCGTGGAACATTGCTTAAATAATCAACATGGAACCTAATAAATTATTTAAAAAGCCCAATTCACTTGAATTGGGCTTTTTAAAAACTATAAAGATATGATTTATATATAATAAAAAATAGAATTTCGGATAACGTGTATTATGTTAATTTTAGAAAATCGTAATAGGATAATAAAAATCTATATTGTTTTAAGAAAACTCTCTTATGATTAAATCTCTATAGTTCTTTTAATATTTGCTATGTATCAAAGAATCAAACAATGGGCTAAATCAATCAAAAAAGACATCTTGGTTGTTTGGCTTATTGCAAAAGACAAGCGAACGCCCAATTCTGTAAAGCTTTTAGCTTTAATTATTGCTGCCTATGCCTTCTCACCAATTGATTTAATTCCAGATTTTATTCCCGTACTGGGGTATTTAGACGATATTATTATTGTACCTTTAGGTATTTTATTAGTTATCAAGCTTACCCCACAAAACATTATAGATGATTGTAGAATTCTTGCAGAAACCTTAGTTGAAAGGCCTATAAACTGTTGGGCAGCAGGAATTATTATCCTGATATGGCTTGTAGTATTGGGATATTTAACCATGTACTTCATGAACGATTCACTGTCTATACTGTCTATTTTTGACAAGTGAGATTTAAATACCCTCTCTCATTTGCACCCATTTAATATAATGGGCATTATTCAAAATTAAAATGTAAACCAAAATAGAAATAAAATGTCTGCTTTCAGAGCATGACATTAGTTCTGTCGTACAAATTTAAAAGTGACATTGGCCATGTCGATCCCGAATGATGATATGTAGGATAGCAGTAACTAGTTTCTTGGATTCTATTTACTAAAACTGACAACGTATCTGTCGCCTAAAGCCATGTTAAAGAATCTGGTTGCTTTGTGCATAAGCATCTAGTTCGTCTTGCGTGACGACACGCACCGCCTGCATTTCATCAATACGTACCAGTAGTAAACCACCTAAAGCAGGCTGATAACGACGGGCACTGCCGAAAGGCGTATAGGCCACTTTCGACTGAATACTAAAGCTCAACCAGTCTTCATGTCCCAACATCACAGCAACCGGATCAAGTCCCTGCTGCTGCATTAATTCAATTTGCTGATTCACATAGTCTTCAATGGTTAATTCAGTCATGGTGCGGGTATTCAGTTTGAGAATTACATTCATTTCAGACAGTATAAAGCATGCAAATCGAGCTGAAGATCAGAAAACCAGCAGCCGGTATTCTTTTAATAAATAAGTCGATTGGATTTTAATTTTCTCATTCTAGATCTGAAATTTTCTATTTCATACGATTGATAAAATTAGGAAATAACCTGTTTCACTAATAAGCTATTGAATTAGAAAATTAATTATCCAAATTTATAGCTTATAAAAACTTAATATTTAGTTACAACCTATTCAATATGATAAAAATCATTTACTTAACGTTTAAATTGATTTTTTCTTAATCAACCGATGTTCACTATATACACAAATTCATTTAAATTAATTTAAATAAAGGCATTTGCCCTTTAAAAGATAATTTTTCACCCTTATTTAAGATTTAACAATGATGAAGGAGTGATCTCGTGAAAAAAGTGGTTAAAGCGAAAAATTTGATTGCATTTCGACTATGGTTAGAAAAATTGGGATATTCGGTACGCACCCTGGCGGATGATCGTGGTTTCAGTTTCAGCTTCAAGAAAGAATATGGCCTGGTGACCTGTGATCTGGCAGGTAATGCTCTGGCACTACAGTTAGGCGAGGAATTTGAAGATCATTTAAAAGCCTGATTGCTTCTATTTAAGAGAAGAAAAATAAATTAATCTTTCCACTGATTCAACAGCGCTATTCTCCAGTTATTCAGCCCATTTCGATGGGCTTTTCTTTGTTTAGTAAATTTGAGGCAATAAAAAAGCAAGGCATTTGCCTTGCTTTAATATGATGGTGGGGACGGAGAGACTCGAACTCTCACACCTCGCG
>JADHEF010000185.1_pt1 | contig 75127 bp, 72 predicted proteins | sample 8952391 | NCBI WGS metagenome assembly JADHEF01 (sample SAMN16124439, study PRJNA663245) | bioreactor sludge metagenome | isolation source: sludge (nitrite) | place: India:Bengaluru | collected 2019-02-28
ACTCCATCGAGATCGACATCAATCCGGCCGATCTGCGCATCGACACCTTCCGCGCTTCGGGCGCGGGCGGCCAGCACATCAACAAGACCGATTCGGCGGTGCGGATCACCCACATGCCGACCAACATCGTCGTGCAATGCCAGAACGACCGTTCGCAGCACCGCAACCGCGCCGAAGCCATGGCGATGCTGAAATCGCGCCTGTATGAATTCGAGATGCGTAAGCGCCAGGCCGAGCAGGACAAGCTCGAAGCGAGCAAGACCGATGTGGGCTGGGGCCATCAGATCCGCAGCTATGTGCTCGACAACAGCCGCATCAAGGATCTGCGCACCAACGTCGAAATCGGCAATACCAAGAGCGTGCTCGACGGCGATCTCGACGAGTTCATCCTCGCCAGCCTCAAGCAAGGCGTGTAAGCCGCGATGGAGAACTGGATCATCACCGGAACCTCGCGCGGCCTGGGCGCAGCCCTCGCCCGCGGCGCGCTGCGTGCCGACCGCCGCCTGGTATGCCTGGCGCGCGGCGCCAATCCGGACTTGATCGCAGCCGCCGCCAAGGCCGGCTGCGCGATCGAAGCGCATGCCATCGACCTCGCCGACCTCGACGCCACCGCGCGTCTGATCGATGAAGTGCTGGCCGCCTTGCCGCGCGATGCGAGCCGTTGGGTGCTCGTGAACAACGCCGGCATGGTCGAGCCCGTGGCGCGCAATCAGGCGCTCGATGCCGCGACGCTCGGCGCCTCGGTCGCGGTGAACCTCGCGGCGCCCATGCTCATCACCTCGCGTTTTCTGGCCGCGACCGCCAGCCTGACGGCCGACCGTCGCGTGTTGCATGTTTCATCGGGCGCCGGACGCAATCCGATGGCCGGCTGGAGCGTGTATTGCGCGGTGAAGGCCGGGCTCGACATGCATGCGCGTGCGGTCAAGGCCGACAATGCCGATCTGCCCCATCCGGCGCGCATCGTCGCGCTTGCGCCCGGCGTGATCGACACCCAGATGCAGACCACCATCCGCACGAGCGCCGACGAATCGTTTCCGCAACGCGCGCGCTTTCAGGCGCTCAAAGACCAGGGCCAGCTCGCGAGCGCCGACGACACCGCCGCGCGCATCCTGAATTACCTCGAGCGCGACGATTTCGGCGCGCGCGAGATCGACGACATCCGCAATTACTGAAGCACTCCATGCGCCGCCACAGGCGCCAGGAACCGACCATGACCGAACCCACCCCGACCGCTGGCCAAGACATCGACGAGAACCACCTGATCGCCGAGCGGCGCGAAAAACTCGCGGCCTTGCGTGCGCAAGGGGTTGCCTTCCCGAACGATTTCGTGCCGGCCCACCGCGCGGCGCAATTGCATGAGCGTCATGGCGCCACCTCGGCCGACCATCTCGAACAAGCCGATATCGATGTCTCGGTCGCCGGCCGCATGATGCTGCGCCGGGTCATGGGCAAGGCGAGCTTCGCGACCATCCAGGACGGCTCCGGCGGCAGCGCGCAAGGACGCATCCAGTTCTACGTCACGCGCGACGGCGTCGGCGAAGAAGCCTATGACGCCTTCAAGCGCTGGGACATCGGCGACATCGTCGCGGCGCGCGGCAAGGTGTTCAAGACCAAGTCGGGCGAGTTGTCGATCAAGTGCACCGAGGTGCGCCTGCTCGCCAAGTCGCTGCGCCCCCTGCCCGACAAGTTCCACGGCCTGGCCGATCAGGAACTCAAGTATCGGCAGCGCTATGTCGATCTGATCATGGCGGCCGAGACGCGCTACACCTTCATCGCGCGCAGCAAGATCATCACCGCGATCCGCAGCTACATGAACGGCCACGGCTTCCTCGAAGTCGAAACGCCGATGCTGCATCCGATCCCGGGCGGCGCCGCGGCCAAGCCTTTCATCACCCATCACAACGCGCTCGACATGCAAATGTTCCTGCGCATCGCGCCCGAGCTTTACCTCAAGCGCCTGGTGGTCGGCGGCTTCGAGCGCGTGTATGAAATCAACCGCAACTTCCGCAATGAAGGCGTGAGCCCGCGCCACAACCCCGAATTCACGATGATGGAGTTCTATGCGGCCTACACGGATTACCGTTGGCTGATGGAATTCACCGAGCGCTGCATCCGCCAATCGGCCCTCGATGCGCTCGGCACCGCGACCTTCACCTACCAAGGGCGCGAACTCGATCTGAGCAAGCCGTTCCAGCGCCTGACGGTGGTCGAAGCGATCCACAAATACGCCGACCCCGGCTATACCGATGCGCAACTGGGCGACGCCGACTTCCTGCGCACCGAGCTGCTCAAGTTCGGCGTCAAGCCGCTCGCCCATGTGGGTCTGGGTGCGTTGCAACTCGCGCTGTTCGAGGAAACCGCCGAAGCCAAGCTTTGGGAGCCGACCTACATCATCGATTACCCGGTCGAGGTTTCGCCGCTCGCCCGCGCTTCCGATACGCGCCCCGGCATCACCGAACGCTTCGAGCTGTTCATCGTCGGGCGCGAAATCGCCAACGGTTTCTCGGAACTCAACGACGCCGAAGACCAGGCCGAACGCTTCAAGGCGCAAGCCGTGGCCAAGGAAGCCGGCGACGACGAAGCGATGTATTACGACGCCGACTTCATCCGCGCGCTCGAATACGGCATGCCGCCCACCGGCGGTTGCGGCATCGGCATCGACCGTCTGGTCATGCTGTTGACCGACAGCCCCAACATCCGCGACGTGATCCTGTTCCCGCACATGAAGCGCGAGGTCTGAGCGCGCGACGCGCTCCGATCAGTCGGCTTCGTCGATCCAGGCCATCTGGATCGCTTCGAGGATCTTCTCGTTGGAACGATCGGGCGCATCGCTGAAGCCGGGCAATTCCGTCACCCAGCGATGCAAATCGGTGTAGCGGATTGCGCGCGGGTCGATGTCGGCATGCGCATCGATGAGCGCGATCGCGATCTCACGCGTATCGGTCCATTTCATCAATGGTTCTCCCGGGCGTGGTTGATGGTGTAGCGCGGGATTTCGATCACCAGATCGGTCTGCTGAATCTTGGCCTGGCAACTCAGCCGCGATTGCGACGTGAGGCCCCAGGCCATGTCGAGCATGTCGTCTTCGCTTTCGTCCGACGGCGGCAGGCTCGCAAAGCCTTCGCGCACGACCACATGGCAGGTGGTGCAAGCGCAGCTCATTTCGCAGGCATGTTCAATTTCGATGCCATGCGCGAGCAGCACGCGGCAAATCGATTTGCCGCTGGGTGCGTCTTCGATGACCTTGCCTTCAGGGCACAAGTCGGGATGCGGGAGTACCGTGATCTTCGGCATATCAACCAATCTCATCGACCTTGCGGCCGGCCAAGGCCTGGGCAATCGATTTGTTCATGCGGCGCGCGGCGAATTCCTCTGTGCCTTCGGCCAAGGCCTGGGTCGCACGTTTGATCGCGTCGATGTCGTCGGCCTGCGCGACCGCCTTGAGTTGCGCGAGCAATTGTTCGATCGCCGCGATTTCCTTCGCATCGAGCACATCGGCGTCGAGGTCGAGCGCGGAACGCGTCGCCTGGATCAGCCGGTCGGCATCGACTTGTTGTTCGCGCAGATTGCGCGCGTCCATGTCGGCCTGGGCCGCGTTGAAGCTGTCGGCCAGCATGCGCGCGACCGCATCGTCGCTCAAGCCGTAGCTGGGCTTGACCGCGATGTGCGCTTCGACGCCGGAGCCGGTTTCACGCGCGCTCACATTGAGCAGGCCGTCGGCATCCACCTGGAACGTCACGCGGATGCGTGCCACGCCGGCATTCATCGGCGGAATGCCGCGCAATTCGAAGCGTGCAAGGCTGCGGCAATCGGCGACCATTTCGCGCTCGCCTTGCACGACATGGATGGCCATCGCGGTCTGGCCGTCTTTGTAGGTGGTGAAGTCCTGCGCGCGCGCGGTCGGAATGGTGCTGTTGCGCGGAATGATCTTTTCGACCAGGCCGCCCATGGTTTCGAGCCCGAGCGACAGCGGAATCACATCGAGCAGCAGCCAGTCGTCGCCCGGTGCGCGGTTGCCCGCGAGCAGATTGGCCTGGATGGCCGCACCGATCGCCACCACCTGGTCGGGGTCGATGTCGGTATGCGGTTTCTGGCCGAAGAAGGCTTCGACGGCCGCGCGCACCGGCGGCATGCGCGTCGAACCGCCGACCATGACCACGCCCTTGACTTCATCGGGTGCGAGCCCGGCGTCGCGCAAGGCCTTGCGCGTCGAGCCGATGGTCTTTTGCACCAGATGCGAGGTGATGGTCGCGAAGGTTTCGGCGGTGATGGTCACATTGACCCAGGTGCCTTCCACGCCATCGCCGCTCAGGCGCGCTTGAATGGTCGCGCTGGGCTTGCTCGACAAGGCCTCCTTGGCCGCGCGCGCCTTCATCATCAGCAAACGCGTGTCTTCGGGGCCGAGCAGGCTGAGCTTGGCTTGTTCGAGCACCCAGCAAAACAGCCGATGATCGAAATCGTCGCCGCCGAGCGCGGAATCGCCGCCGGTCGCGAGCACTTCGAACACGCCCTTGCTGAGCTTGAGGATGGAAATATCGAAAGTGCCGCCGCCGAGGTCATAGACCGCGTAAATGCCTTCAGCCGCATTGTCGAGGCCGTAGGCGACCGCGGCCGCGGTCGGCTCGTTGAGAAGGCGCAGCACATTGATGCCGGCGAGCTTGGCGGCGTCTTTGGTGGCCTGACGTTGCGCATCGTCGAAATACGCGGGCACGGTGATGACCGCGCCGACGATCTCGTCGTCGAGCATATCTTCAGCGCGCTGGCGCAGCTTGGCCAGGATCTGCGCCGAAACCTCGACCGGCGATTTCACGCCCTGGACGGTCTTGAGTTGCACCATGCCCGGCGCATCGACGAAGTCGTAAGGCATGTTCTCGACATGGGCAATGTCGCGCAAGCCCCGGCCCATGAAGCGCTTGACCGACACGATGGTGTTGCGCGGATCTTTCGCCTGATCGGCGCGCGCGTCATGGCCGATACGCACATTGCCGTCGGGCAGGTAATGCACGACCGACGGCAGCAGCGCCCGGCCTTCTTCGTCGGGCAGCACTTCGGCCACCGAGGAACGCACGGTGGCCACCAGCGAATTGGTGGTGCCCAGATCGATGCCCACCGCGAGCCGCCGCTGATGCGGGGCTTCGGCCATGCCGGGCTCGGCGATTTGTAGTAGAGCCATCAGCCTTGGGTCCTATGTCGGAAAACGTCCGCGTCTAGGCAGGCGCATTCAATTCTCATGCCTGCAAGGCCTCGAAGGCATCGCCGACCTCCGAGCCGAATTTTTCAATGAACATCAATTGCCGTACATGGCGCGCCGCTTCGGCCGCCTGGCCGGCGCCGAGCAGACGTTCGAGCGCGGCGAGTTCGGCAGCGCGACTGGTGCGGATTTCGCGCTCGAGCGCATCGAGCCGGCCGGTGTCGCGCGCGGCGCGCGCTTCGCCCAGGGCTTCGCGCCATTCCATTTGCTGCATCAGGAATTGCGGCGGCATCGCGGTGTTGGTTTCGATGCCCATGTCGACGCCTGCGAGCTCACACAAATAACGCGCCCGCTTGAGCGGCGATTTGAGCGTGGCGTAAGCCTCGTTGGCCAGCGTCGCCCATTGCATCGCGACGCGCCGCTCGGCATCACTGCCCTGGGCGAATTTGTCGGGATGCACACGCGCCTGCACATCGCGATAGGCGCCATCGAGCGCGGCCGCATCGAGATCGAAGCGCGCTTCGAGGCCGAACAATTCGAAATAATTCTGGTTCATCGCGTGAAAAAGGGCGGCTTGCACCGCCCTCGTTTCTCAAACCTTGGTCAAAACGCCACGACCTTGCCTCAGACGCGGAAGGATTCTCCGCAGCCGCATTGGTCCTTGACGTTCGGGTTGTTGAATTTGAACCCTTCGTTCAGACCTTCGCGCACGAAATCGAGCTCGGTGCCGTCGATGTAGGCCAGGCTCTTGGGGTCGACGAAGACTTTGACGCCATGGCTTTCGAAGACCTGATCTTCGCCGTTGGCTTCATCGACATATTCGAGCTTGTAGGCCAAACCCGAGCAGCCAGTGGTACGCACGCCGAAACGCAGGCCGATGCCGTGACCGCGCTTGGTGATGTAACGCTGCACATGACGCGCGGCTTTTTCGGTCAGCGTCACGCCGTGGAGCACGGCTTCGCTCATGCGGCCTCCTCGGTGCCGGCGTCGGCGGGCTGGCCGTGCTTGACGCGATAGTCCTGCACCGCGGCCTTGATCGCGTCTTCGGCCAGGATCGAGCAATGGATCTTGACCGGCGGCAACGCCAGTTCTTCTGCGATCTGCGTGTTCTTGATGGCGAGCGCCTGATCGAGCGTCTTGCCCTTGACCCATTCGGTCACGAGCGAACTCGACGCGATCGCCGAGCCGCAGCCGTAGGTCTTGAAGCGCGCGTCTTCGATGACGCCCTGCTCGTTGACGCGGATCTGCAGCTTCATCACATCGCCGCAAGCGGGCGCGCCGACCATGCCGGTGCCGACCGCCACGTCGCCTTGTTCGAACGAACCCACGTTACGCGGGTTCTCGTAATGATCGATGACCTTCTCGCTGTACGACATAGTCTTGCCTCTCGTGCTGTCAATGCAGCATCAATGCGCCGCCCACTGCACCTTGCTCACATCGATCCCGTCCTTGAACATTTCCCACAAGGGCGACAGATCGCGCAGCTTCTGGATTTTTTCGTGCAACAGGCGCACCGCGTAATCGATGTCTTGTTCGGTCGTGAAACGGCCGATCGTGAACCGGATCGAACTGTGCGCCAACTCGTCGCTGCGGCCGAGCGCCCGCAATACATAGCTGGGCTCCAGACTCGCCGACGTGCACGCCGACCCCGAGGATACCGCAAGCCCCTTGAGCGCCATGATCAAGGACTCGCCCTCGACATAGTTGAAGCTCGCGTTGAGGTTGTGCGGCACCCGGCGTTCGAGATCGCCGTTGATGTAGACCTCTTCGATGCCTCGCAGGCCGGCCACCAATCGGTCGCGCAGCATGCGCACGCGCTCGATCTCGGCGCCCATCTCAAGCTTGGCGATGCGAAACGCTTCGCCCATGCCGACGATCTGATGCGTGGGCAAGGTGCCCGAACGCAGGCCGCGCTCATGACCGCCGCCATGCATCTGCGCTTCGATGCGCACGCGCGGCTTGCGTCGTACGTACAAGGCACCGATGCCCTTGGGGCCGTAGGTCTTGTGCGCAGTGAAGGTCATCAGATCGACTTTCAACTTTTCGAGGTCGATATGGACCTTGCCCGTGGCCTGGGCCGCGTCGCAATGGAAGATGATCCCGCGGTCGCGGCAGATCGCCGACAAGCGCTCGATGTCCTGGATCACGCCGATCTCGTTGTTCACCAGCATGACCGACGCGAGCATGGTGTCGGGACGCAACGCGGCCTCGAAGGCCTCGGGTGTCACCATTCCGTTCGCATCGACATCGAGATAGGTCGCCTCGAAGCCTTGACGTTCGAGTTCCCGCACCGTGTCGAGCACCGCCTTGTGTTCGGTCTTGACGGTGACGATGTGACGGCCCTTGGACTTGTAGAACTGCGCCGCCCCCTTGATCGCGAGGTTGTCCGACTCGGTCGCGCCCGAGGTCCAGACGATTTCGCGTGGGTCGGCGTTGACGAGCGCCGCCACATGGCCGCGTGCCTCTTCCACCGCCTGTTCGGCATCCCAACCGTAAGCATGGCTGCGCGACGCGGGATTGCCGAAATGCTCGCGCAGATACGGGATCATCTTGTCGACCACGCGCGGGTCCACCGGCGTGGTCGCCGAATAATCCATGTAGATCGGGAAATGACTGGTCTCGGACATGCTCAGGCCTTGCGATTGAAAGACACGCTCAGAAGGTAGCAGGCACCTTGGCGGGTTCGGAATTCATCACCGCCACCGGACGCCCTTGCTGAACGACGGTCACGCCCGGCGCCTGTTGAGCCGCCATGCGCGCGCGCTGCTGATCGACCAGATCCTTCAGCGACACTGAATCGAGGTATTCGACCATCTTTTCGTTCAGCGTCGCCCACAGATCATGCGTCATGCAGCGCTGGGTGTCGTTGTACTTGACGCCCGAACCGCAATTTTCTTTGCCGCCGCATTGGGTGGCATCGAGCGGCTCGTCGACGGCATAAATGATGTCTGCCACGGTGATGTCTTGCATCTTGCGGGCGAGACTGTAGCCGCCCCCGGGGCCACGCGTCGAGTCGACGATTTGGTGCCGGCGCAACTTGCCGAACAATTGCTCAAGATAGGACAGCGAGATGTTCTGGCGTGCCGAAATCGCCGCCAGCGTCACCGGTCCGTTGTCCTGACGCAATGCCAGATCGATCATTGCCGTGACCGCAAAACGACCTTTGGTAGTCAGCCTCATGAAGTTCCCCTTTCATCGACCAAGTCAAGCGACGTAGTTGAGAGTCCACCTCGCCAAATTAATTCCCGACAAATTTTCTCAAATTCTATTTTGTCCGACAATGCAGGTCAAGTATTGGGTTATTCGATCGGGTAACAAAGGCTTCCGGCCGGCAAACGCGAAAAAAAACCCGCTCAGCGAGCGGGTTTTGGCGGAATGCTGAATCCGAACCGGTGGCGATCAGGCTGCGTATTGCAGCGCACGCTTCTTGACCACATCCACGAGGCCAGTGCAGGCATCGGTCACGTAGTTCAGCACCTTTTCGAAGCCTTCCGGACCGCCGTAATACGGATCGGGGACCGTAGCCTCTTCATTGTCGGTCGCAAAGCGCATCAGCAGCATGAGCTTGTGCTGATACTGGCGCGGCGCCATTTGCTGAAGACAGGCTAGATTTTCCCAATCCATCGCGAGAATCAGGTCGAAATCACGGAAATCCTCATTCGTGATCTGGCGCGCGCGCAGCATCGAAATATCGACGCCACGCTTGCGGGCCGCCGATTGCGCACGCGCATCCGGCGCCTCGCCCACATGGTAGTTGTGCGTACCGGCGGAATCGATCTTGACGAGATGTTCGATGTTCGCGTCGCGCACCATGCTGCGGAACACGCCTTCTGCCGAGGGGGAACGGCAGATGTTGCCCATACAAACGAAAAGGATTTTGGTCATGATGTCGAAGTAGTCGGCTCGTAAGCTAGGGAAGCGTCTTCCCGTGCCCGAATCCAAAGACAGGATTTTACTGACTTCGTGCCCATCAATTAAGCACTTTTTGTATGCCACTGTGACGCGGATCGCCTATTCGAAGAAATAATCCTTTGATTCAAAAGGATTTTTCTCTCGATCACCTCATTCAAACGAGCTGCTGAGCCCCCACCGCATGCAGGTGATCGGCGGCGCAGAATGGCGCATGCGGGCCCCGGCATCGGTCATCAGGCGGCAGAACCGCCGACGTCGATCGCGTCGGCCCCGCCGGCACCGAAGACCGCTTGCCGCAACCGGGCCAACTCGTCACGCACCCGCGCCGCCTGTTCGAACTCCAGGTTGCGCGCGTGTTCGAGCATGCACTTTTCGAGACGCTTGATCTCCTTGGCCACCTCTTTTTCCGACATGGTCTCGTAATCCGCCGGGACCGCCGCGCCGCGCCGCGATTCACGGCCCGGCGCTTCCTCGGCATAGACGCCATCGATGAGATCGCGCACTTCCTTGACCACGCCCCGCGGCACGATGCCATGTGCGGTGTTGTGCGCGATCTGCCGCGCGCGGCGCCTTTCGGTTTCCCCGATCGCGCGCCGCATCGACTCGGTCATGGTGTCGGCATACAAAATGGCTGCGCCGTTGACATTGCGCGCCGCCCGCCCGATGGTCTGGATCAAACTGCGTTCCGCGCGCAGGAAGCCTTCCTTGTCGGCGTCGAGAATCGCGACCAGCCCGACTTCGGGGATGTCGAGCCCTTCACGCAAGAGATTGATCCCGACCAGCACATCGAAAGCACCGAGACGCAGATCGCGGATGATCTCGACGCGCTCGACGGTATCGATGTCGGAATGCAGATAGCGCACGCGCACGCCGTTGTCGCCCAGGTATTCGGTCAATTGTTCGGCCATGCGCTTGGTCAGCGTGGTGACCAGTATCCGGTCGCCGCGCTCGACCCGAACATGAATCTCGCTGAGCAGATCGTCGACCTGCGTCGAGGCCGGGCGCACTTCGAGCACCGGATCGACCAGCCCGGTCGGCCGCACCACCTGCTCCACCACCTGGCCCGCGCGCTTCATCTCGTAATCGGCAGGCGTGGCCGACACGAAGACACCCTGGCGCATCTTGGTTTCGAATTCGGCGAATTTGAGCGGCCGGTTGTCGAGCGCGCTGGGCAGACGGAATCCGTACTCGACCAAGGTCTGCTTACGCGCGCGGTCACCGTTGTACATGCCGTTGAGCTGACCGATCAGCACATGGCTCTCGTCGAGGAACATCAGGGCGTCGGCGGGCAGGTAATCGACGAGAGTCGGCGGCGGTTCACCGGGCAAGGCACCCGACAGGTGCCGGGTGTAGTTCTCGATGCCCTTGCAATGCCCGACTTCCTGCAGCATCTCGAGATCGAACCGCGTGCGCTGTTCGAGGCGTTGCGCTTCGACGAGCTTGTTCTGCGCGTAGAACCATTCGAGCCGTTCCTTGAGTTCGACCTTGATGGTCTCGATCGCGCGCAAGATCGTTGCGCGCGGCGTCACGTAATGCGACGACGGATAGACCGTGAAGCGCGGAATCTTCTGCCGGACGGCACCGGTGAGCGGATCGAACAACTGGATCGATTCGACCTCGTCATCGAACAGCTCCAGACGCACCGCAAGCTCGGCATGCTCGGCCGGGAACACATCGATCGTGTCGCCACGCACGCGGAAGGTGCCGCGCGAGAACTCGGTTTCGTTGCGCGTGTATTGCATCTGCACCAGGCGCTGGATCACCTCGCGCTGGCCGATGCGATCGTGCACGCGCAACGTCAGCACCATCTGGTGATAATCGCCCGGATTGCCGATGCCGTAGATCGCCGAGACCGTCGCGACGATCACGACGTCGCGCCGTTCGAGCAAGCTCTTGGTGGCCGACAAACGCATCTGCTCGATGTGCTCGTTGATCGAGCTGTCCTTCTCGATGAACAGATCGCGCTGCGGTACATAGGCCTCGGGCTGGTAGTAGTCGTAATAGCTGACGAAGTACTCGACCGCGTTGAGCGGGAAAAACTCGCGGAACTCGCTGTACAGCTGGGCTGCAAGCGTCTTGTTGGGCGCGAACACGATCGCCGGCCGGCCAAGCCGCGCGATCACATTCGCCATGGTGTAGGTCTTGCCCGAACCCGTGACCCCGAGCAGGGTCTGGAAACTCAAGCCGTCGTGCACGCCGTCGACCAGTTGTTCGATCGCCCGCGGTTGATCGCCGGCCGGCGGATACGGCTGGTACAGCTGGAACGGCGATCCGTCGAAGCGCGCGATCTTGTCGGCGTCGAAGGCGGTGATCGAATCCGCGATGGGTGCTTTCACGGTCGGGACGAATTGGTGGTTACGGTAAAATCGGGCCGATTGTCTCACCCTCTACCGCCAACCTCTGTCAGGAGAAATGCATGTCCACGTCGTTGTTCGCCAGCGTCGAGATGGCGCCGCGCGATCCCATCCTCGGTCTCAATGAAGCGTTCGCCGCCGATACGCGCACGACCAAGGTGAACCTCGGCGTCGGTGTGTACTTCACGGACGAAGGCAAGATTCCGGTGCTGCGCGCCGTGGCCGAAGCCGAACGCCAGCGTCTGGCCCAAGCGGCACCGCGCGGCTATCTGCCGATCGAAGGCCTCGCCGCCTACGACAGCGCGGTGCAAACGCTGCTGTTCGGCGCCGACTCGCCGATCATTGCCGAAGGCCGCGCGATCACCGCGCAAGCCCTGGGCGGCACCGGCGCGCTGAAGATCGGCGCCGACTTCCTCAAGCGCCTGGTGCCCGAAGCCACGGTCGCGATCAGCGATCCAAGCTGGGAGAACCATCGCGCGCTGTTCGAAGGCGCGGGCTTCAAAGTCGTCAATTACCCCTATTACGAGGCCGCGACCCAGGGCGTCGATTTCGTCGCGATGCTCGACTTCCTTGGCAAGTTGCCGGCGCGTTCGATCGTCGTGCTGCATGCGTGCTGCCACAACCCGACCGGGGCCGACCTGGCGCCCGACCAATGGAAACAAGTGGTCGATGTGATGGCCGCGCGCAACCTGATTCCGTTCCTCGACATGGCCTACCAGGGCTTTGCGGAGGGCATCACGAACGATGGCGCCGCGGTCAAGGCTTTCGCCGGTTCGGGCCTGAGCTTCTTCGTTTCGAGCTCGTTCTCGAAGTCGTTCTCGCTGTACGGTGAACGCGTCGGCGCGCTCACCATCGTCGATGCGAGCAAGGACGAATCTTCGCGCGTGATGAGCCAGCTCAAGCGCGTGATCCGCACCAACTATTCGAACCCGCCGACCCATGGCGGCACGGTCGTCGCCACGGTGCTGAACAACCCCGAGCTGCGCGCCATGTGGGAAACCGAACTCGGCGAAATGCGCGAACGCATCAAGCTCATGCGCGCCGCGCTGGTCGACAAGCTCAAGGCCGCCAGCACCAAGCGCGATTTCTCGTTCGTGCTCAAACAGCGCGGAATGTTCTCGTATACCGGGTTGTCGTCCGAGCAGGTCCAGCGGCTGCAGACCGAATTCGGCATCTATGCGGTCGGCACCGGGCGGATCTGCGTGGCTGCCCTCAACAGCAAGAACATCGAGTACGTCGCCAAGGCCATCGCGCAAGTGATCGGCTGAAGCAAGTGCGCAAGTTTCGTTTGACGAGGTCCGCGCCTTCGCTATAATGCGCGGCTCTCTTCCCCGATAGCTCAGTCGGTAGAGCGCCGGACTGTTAATCCGTAGGTCCCTGGTTCGAGCCCAGGTCGGGGAGCCAAATCCTGAGAACGGACACCTTCACGGTGTCCGTTTTCTTTTGTGGTCCTCCAACGCCGCCTCAGCCGCGCATCACGGCAATCGAAGCGCAATGTCGGCCGGCCCGGCCACCGCCCGCTGTAGCGTTCTCGCGCACACGCCTGTGTCACCTGCATGATCAACGCTCGGTGCCGACTGCTTGATCTGGCTCCGTACAGCGCACCGATCGATCCTGCACAGTCCGCCGGCGGTGATGACGAATCCGCCGCTTGCCCGCCGCCAGCGCGCGGGCCCGATCCGGGCGGAACGGATGGTCGTCGCCTCCGCCTCGACATTCACGAAAGGACAACCTCATGCGCAACGCCAGCGCCGCGGTCGAATCCGACACCAAAGCCAAACGCCTTCGCCTGATTGCGGCGCTGCTGATCGCGCTGGCGTTCGCGGCGCCCCTCCTCGCGCTGCCCTTCAAGATCAGCACGCCCTATCTGGTGGGCCAGCAGATCGGCACGCTGTGCTTCATCACACTCGTGCTTCTGCTGATCGAAAAGATCGCCACCGCGCGGCGTTCGGCACTTGCGAAGGCACGTTTCAGGACCGTGATCGGCATCTTGCTATGCCTGGTCACGAGCTACGCGACGGTGAACGCGATTCGCGATAAAGCCATCGGCAAACGTTTCCTCACGGATGCCATCGCGTTACAACAACGACACGAAGCGCGCTTCGAAGAACTTGGCCAGCGGCTCGACAAGATCGATTTCGCGCAATACCTGACGCCGGCCGCGTTGGTCTCGGCCACCAGCATCGACGCCGGACAAGCCGAAGTGGCGCGCTACCGCGCCATGCTCGTCGAACGCGAAACCATCCTGCAAACCAACATCGGCGAGGCCAACGCCCTGGTGGCGTCGCTGCCGAAAGGCCCGATGCGCAGCGCCGCCGAGACCTCCGCCGAACCGCGCATCCGCGCGGCTGCGCAGATCTTCAAACCCTTGAACGCGTCGCAATCCCAGTACGCCGATGCGGTCGTGGCGATCCTCGATTGGGCCAAACGAAACAATGGCCGGATGTCGGTGCAAGACGGCCACCTGGTCTTCGAAACCGCAGAACAGCTTCGGGAATTGCGGCAGTTGTCGAGCAAGCTGCAAGAGGTGGCCAATGTGGTCGACGCCGACGCGACCAAGGCGCAGGCCGAGATCACCAAGCTCACCGCCGATGCGGAGCAGAACTTGCGCAAGGCCAAAGCCCTGCTCGACGATTGAAGCCGTGCGCCGCGAGCACCGCGCCCGGTCCGGTGCCGGCGCGGCGCCGCGGCCCGCCGGTGCAGCAACACCGCCTCGGCCTCAGCGGTTCACATCGACCACCGTGCGTCCGCGCACCTTGCCGGCCAGCACCTCGGGCGCAAATGCGATCGCCTCGCTCAGCCCGATCTCGACCGTCATCGCATCGAGCTTGGCGGTCTCGAGATGCGCGGCCAGCAGCTCCCAAGCGTGGCGCCGCGTGACGTTATCGACGAAGACACTGTTGATCCCGTACAGCGTGACCCCGCGCAAGATGAAAGGCATCACGGTCGCCGGAAAGTCCGCGCCTTGCGCCAGTCCGCAGGCGGCCACCGCGCCGTTCCATTTGGTCGCAGCGCAAGCATTGGCCAAGGTGTGGCTGCCCACGGTATCGACGACGCCGGCCCAACGTTCCGACTGCAAAGGCTTGCCCGGCGCGGCAAATTCCGCGCGATCGACGATACGGGCCGCGCCGAGCATGGACAGATAGGCCTCTTCTTCGGGACGCCCGGTCGAGGCGACGACCTGATAGCCCAGCCCCGCCAGGAGCGCAACCGCGATCGACCCGACGCCGCCCGCGGCCCCCGTGACCAGAACCTCGCCGTCGCCGGGCTTGACCCCATGCTTGCGCAGCGCCGCCACGCACAACGCGGCCGTAAACCCCGCAGTCGCGATGATCATCGATTGGCGGGTGCTGAACCCGGCGGGCAAAGCGAGCAGGCAAGACGCCGCCAGGCGCGCGCGTTGCGCGAGGCCGCCCCAGTGCGTTTCACCCAGGCCCCAGCCGGTCACGACCACGCGATCGCCGGGCTTCCAGTCGCCCGCATCGCTATGCAGCACCACACCGGCGAGATCGATGCCCGGCACCATCGGCCATGAACGCACGATGGCGCCGCGCCCCGTGATCGCCAGCGCGTCCTTGTAATTGAGCGCCGAATACTCGATCTGGAGTTCCACCTCGCCGGCCGGCAACCGCGCTTCATCGAGATCGACCAATTCGGCGCGCGTCGCCTTGTTCTCCTGGGTCAGCAGCAGTGCTTTGAACATCGAGAGGTCTCCTTCGATCATTGGTCCGCGAGTGCGCCCTGGCGGCGCGCCCAGGCTTGGATGAGCGCTTGCAAAGCATCAAGACCGTCGGTCAGCGCCGCTGGTCCGGGTTGCAGGATGATCGGCGATTTGAGCGCGTGCAACTCCCGATCACGGACTGCGGGCATGCGCTCCCATCCGGGGCGCGCGGCGATGCGCTCGGTGCGCACATGCTTGCCGCACCACGAAGCGATCACCAAATCGGGCGCCCGGGCCACCACCTCGTCGGGGCTCGCCAAAATGCGGTCGCGCGCCAGCGCATGCACCGCCCGGTCAGCATAGACATCGATACCGCCCGCGATCTCGATCAATTCGCTGACCCAGCGGATGCCGGTGATCACCGGTTCGTCCCATTCCTCGAAATAGACCCTGGGCCGACGCGTCAGGCGGGCGGCGGTCGCGCGCGCGGCGTCGATCCGCGCCGCCAAGCTGTGCGCATAGGCCTGGGCACGCTCGAAAGCGCCGACCATCGCGCCCAGGCGGCACACATAGGCCAGGATGCCGGCAACACTGCGATGGTTGCTGATCCAGACTTCGATGCCGGCTTTGATCAAGGCCTGCGCGATGTCGGCCTGGATGTCGGAGAACCCGATCGCGAGGTCGGGGCGCAGATCGAGGATCTCGTCGATACGCGCCCGCGTGAACGCGCTGACCCTGGGCTTGTCGCGCCGCGCCTGCGGCGGCCGCACGGTGAACCCCGAAATGCCGACGATGCGGTCTTGTTCGCCGAGTGCGTACAAGACCTCGGTCGGCTCTTCGGTCAAGCAGACGATGCGTTGCGGAGCGGATTGGATCGACGGCATGGGAACCAGGGCTTGAAAAGCGCGGCGGGCGGCGGCATGTTGACACAGCAACGCGCCGGCCGACCGTGGCGCCGGCCCCGCCGTGGAGGACAATGCAGCGCATGAAAACCCCCAACAAGCCCGGCCTCGACTTCGTCCATGACTTGCTGCACCGCTGTCCGAGCGCGGCGCTGGCCACGCATTCGGTGGCCGCCCCCGGCTTTCCGTTCGCCACCTCGGTCGCGATCGCGCCGATGGCCGACCATCGCCCCTGGATGCTGATCTCGCGCCTCGCCGAGCACCGTATCAACCTCGAAGCCGATCCGCGCGCAAGCCTGCATCTGATCGACCCGCAGGCCGATGAACCCATGAGCGCCGCGCGCACCACGCTGATCGGCGATGCGCGCCGCGTCGAAGCCTCACCGGAAGAGCGCGCGCGCTTTCTGCGCTATCAGCCGACCATGGCGCCCTTGCTGGGCTTGGGCGATTTCGCCTTCTTCGCGCTCGACTGGACCAAAAGCCGCGCGATCGGCGGGTTCGGGCGCATGGGCTGGGTCGAGCCGGACGCGCCGCCCGCCGCCATGCCGACGAACGAAGAAGAGGCGCTGCGCACGCTGCTCGCTCCCTGGCTCGCGACCGAGGCGCACTGGCTGGGCGCCGATGCGCTCGGCATCGATCTGCGCATGCCGCGAGGGCGGGTGCGCCTGGCGGCACCGGACTCCGGCGCGCTCGACGATTGGCTAGCCATCGCGCGTGCGCACGGCGTGGCGCGATGAGCCGGCCCGGCGTTCAGGTGTCGAGGCCGCGCGTCAGATCGCGATAGACATCGTCCGGGTCTTCGAGCCCCACCGCGACACGGATCAGACCTTCGGTGATGCCGGCGGCCGCGCGCGCTTGCGGACTGATCCGGCCATGGGTCGTGGTCGCCGGATGGGTGATGGTGGTCCGCGTATCGCCCAGGTTCGCGGTGATCGACACCAAGCGGGTCGCGTCGATCACCGCCCACGCGGCGGCCCGCAAGGCCTCCGGATCCTGGCGGCCGTCGCGCGCCTTGACCTCGAAGCTCACCACCGCGCCGCCGCCCGTTTGCTGCGCCCGCGCGAGGGCATGCTGGGGATGCGAGGGCAGCCAGGGGTGGTAAACGCGCGCGACGCCCGGATGTGCTTCCAGCCGTTGCGCCACGGCGAGCGCATGGGCGCTGTGCTGACGCATGCGGATCGGCAAGGTCTCCAGTCCTTTGAGCAGGACCCAAGCATTGAAGGGCGACAAACTCGGTCCTGCCGAACGTAGAAACGGCAGCACCTGTTCGTCGATGAAGCGTTGGCTGCCGACGACCGCGCCACCGAGTACCCGTCCTTGGCCATCGAGGTGCTTGGTGGCCGAATGCACGACCACATCGGCGCCAAGCGCCAACGGCTTTTGCAGAACCGGCGTGCAAAAACAATTGTCGACCACCAGCGTGACGCCGGCCGGCCTGGCGATCGCCGACAAGGCGCGCAAATCGGCCAGATCCATCAAGGGATTGGACGGCGTCTCGGCGAAGAACAACCGCGTGGTCGGCCGCAGCGCCGCCTGCCATTGCGCCGGATCGTCGGCCGCCACATAGGTGGTCTCGATGCCAAAGCGGCTCAGGATATTGCTGAACAATTGCACGGTCGAACCGAAGACGCTGGCCGAGCAGACGACATGATCGCCGGCGCGCAGTATCGACATGCAGCAGGCCAATATGGCGCTCATGCCGCTTGCCGTCGCCAGACAGGCCTCGCCGCCTTCGAGTGCCGCGAGGCGGTTCTGAAACGCCGTGACGGTCGGGTTCGAAAACCGCGAATAGACATTGCCGGGCTCCTGGTTCGCGAACCGCGCCGCGGCTTCGGCCGCGTTCGCGAACACGAACGAAGAGGTCAGGAACAAGGCGTCGGAATGTTCGCCGAACGGCGTGCGCTCGGTGCCGGCGCGCACCGCCAGCGTGTCGATGGACCAGGTTTGGTCATCCATGTGAAACTCCTCGAATGCAAAAGCCCCGTTGCAGCTTGGCGCTAGAACGGGGCTTGCAGACGCTCTGACGCGCTTTAGCAGCATTTGTTCGACGTGGGCTGCCACGTCCGCGCCCGCAAGCTGACCATCAAATCGGCGCGATCCGCACATTAGACCCGAGCGCCGGGGCCAGCGTCAAATCACCGTGCCTGCATGTCCTGCGCGGTCACGACCCGCCGCCCGGGCCCGGCCGTGGTCAGCGCCTCGACCGCCATCGACGCGACCCGCGACGACAGCACCGGCTGCATACTGCTCGGAATCATGTGGGTGAACTGCCGGAACCACCAATGCATGAAGCGCTGCATCGCCGTGCCTTGGGGCTGCGCGGTCCCGCTCGCGGTCGGACGCAGAATCACGACCGACTCGAAGCCGGCCGAGCCGACCGTGTATTCGGCCTCGTCGATCACGGCCTCGGCGAACACCGACGATTGCAGATAGACCTCGATCGGCGAGATCAGCGCGAAGCGGCGCGCGCCCGCAGCCCGCGCGCCGCGCACCAGATCGACGATGGCCTTGGGCGGGTATTCGGCGAAGGCATCGTCGCGCCCGAAGTACGACGCTGCCGACAGCGCATGATCCTGCCCCGCGATCAGGCAGTACACATCGTCGACGGCCGGCAGCGCATGCCCGATGTCGGCGGCCACCAGCTTGCGCAGACTCGATTCGAGCGGCATGCGGGTGCTGGCATAGACCCGTTCATAGACGCTGCTGCCCAGCACCGCGTTGAGCAGCGCTTCGCCCAGGCGCCCGGTGCAACCGGCCACCACGGCCACGCGCAGGCCCGAGGCCCGCACGGGCGCGGCGAATTGCGACGCGGCCAGCGCGTCGCGAGGATCGGGGCTCAATCGGTCGAAGCGAGGTTGAGGTTGAGTTGCGAACGCCCTTCGGCGTCGGTGCCGCTGGGCATCTGGCGTGCGGCTTCGAGTTTGTCGAGGTACTCGGGCGTGATGTCGCCGGTGATGTAAACGCCGTCGAAACAGCTGGCCTCGAAACGCTGCAGATGCGGCCCGAGATCGGACACCGAACGCTTCATCGCTTCGATGTCTTGGTAGACCAGGCCATCAGCCTCGATCATGCGCATGATCTCGTCATCCGAGCGGTTATGCGCGATCAGTTCGCTGCGGGTGGGCATGTCGATGCCGTACACGTTCGGATAGCGCACCGGCGGCGCCGCCGACGCGAAATACACCTTGGCCGCACCCGCGTCGCGCGCCATGTTCACGATCTCGCGCGAGGTCGTGCCGCGCACGATCGAATCATCGACGAGCAGCACATTCTTGCCCTTGAATTCGGTCGGCAGCGCGCTGAGCTTTTGCCGCACGCTCTTCTTGCGCACCGACTGCCCCGGCATGATGAAGGTGCGTCCCACATAGCGGTTCTTGAAGAAGCCTTCGCGGAAATCGAGGCCGAGCTTCATCGCGAGCTGCATCGCGGCCGGACGCGAGGTCTCGGGGATCGGCATCACGACATCGATGTCGCCGGCGTGGAATTCACGCTTGATCTTGTCGGCCAGGTATTCGCCCATGCGCAGGCGCGAACCGTAGACGCTCACCCCGTCGATGATCGAATCGGGTCGCGCGAAGTACACGTACTCGAAGATGCAGGGATTGAGCACCGCGTTCTGCGTGCATTGCTGGGCGTGGAAATTGCCGTCCACATCGATGAAGATCGCCTCGCCCGGCGCCACATCGCGCACGAACTTGAAACCCATGCCTTCGAGCGCGACCGACTCGCTCGCCACCAGATACTCGGTGCCGTCGTCGGTCTCGTTGATGCCGTAGCACAAAGGCCGGATGCCGTAGGGATCGCGAAACGCCAGAATCCCGTGGCCGGCAATGTGCGCCACGCACGCGTAGGCGCCGCGCACCCGCGCATGCAGGCCCGCCACCGCGTGGAAGATCGCGGCCGGATCGAGCGTGAACGAGGGCGTGGCTTCCTGCAGCTCATGCGCGAGCACATTGAGCAGCACTTCGCTGTCGCTGTTGGTGTTGATGTGCCGGCGGTCCTTGCGGAACATGTCGACCATCAAGGCGTCGGCATTGGTCAGGTTGCCGTTGTGGCCGAGCGTGATGCCGAACGGCGCGTTCACATAGAACGGCTGCGCTTCTTCGGCGTTCGTGGCCGAGCCGGCGGTCGGGTAACGCACATGCGCAATGCCGATGTTGCCGGCCAGATTGCGCATGTTCCGGGTGCGGAAGATCTCGCGCACCAGGCCGTTGCCCTTCCACATGTTGAAGGTGTTGTCGGTGCCGGTCGCGATGCCCGCCGCATCCTGCCCGCGATGCTGCAAGAGCATCAGCGAGTCGTAGAGCATCTGATTGACCGGCGTCTTGGCTACGAGGCCGACGATTCCGCACATAGTTCGACTCCTTCGCGCAAACACCGCGCGGCCGGCAGACCGTCGACGGTCTGTACCACGCGCGCTGCGCCATCGGGTAACCAAGGCCGCACCGTGTCGAGCACGATGCGCACATAAGGCATGAGGACCGAGGACTTCCAGGACTCGGTCTTGGGCAATTGGGTCAGGCTGGCCAGGATGGTCGCCGCGAGGATGATCAGTACGCCGCGCAGCAGGCCGAACACGCCGCCGAAGCCGCGATCGGCGGCGCCCAGGCCCACCGCGCGCAACAAGCTGCTCAAGGCCCAGCCCGCGAGCGCGGCCGCGATCAGCACCAGGACGAAAACGGTGACATGGCCGGCGACCGCGCGCGGAGTCTCGCCCCATTGCGCCGGCATCCAGCCGGCCACCGCCGAACCCAGCCAGGCGGCGAGCACGAAAGCCGCGATCCAGCCGGCGAGCGAGAACACCTCGCGCATGAGGCCGCGCCAAAGCCCGAAGCCGACCGACAAAGCCAATACCACGACGATGATCCAGTCCACCGAAGTCATGCCGCCCCGCGTGCGCTCATTGCACGATCACGGCGCCGCTGATGCCGGCCGCCTTGATCTTGCCGAGCACGCCCTCGGCATCGGCGCGCGCGCCGAAGGGCCCGGCGCGCAAGCGGATGCGCTCGCCGGCACCGGTCTTGACCTTCTCGGTGTAAGTGGACAATCCCGCGCTTTTCAAGCGCGCCTGCAATTCCTTCACCTTCTCTTCGCTCGCGAAAGCGCCGACCTGGACGATGTATTTGCCATCGGCCGCCGGCTTGGCGAGCGGCTTGCCTTCGAGCAAGGCACGCGCCTTGTCGCCGTCGTCCTTGGCGGCTGGCTTGGCCGCTTCGGGCTTGGCGGATTCGGGCTTGGCAGCAGGCTTGGCGGCCTCGGCCTTGGTCGTCTCGGGCTTGGCCGCTTCGACCGGCTTGACGGCCGCCGGCGCGGCCGTCGTTTCGGGTGCGGACTGCGCGGGCTTGACAGCATCGGCCGCGGGCGGCGAAGCGGCGGCAGACGATGAGGTCGGCGGCACAGCCGGCGCGACGGCCGCGGCCCCAGCGGCGGTAGCCGGCGCCGCAGGCGTGCCAGCGGCCGGCGCGCTGTTCGCGGCATTGGCGGGCGCCTGGCCGTTGAACGGCGCGTCTTTGGGCGGAATCGTGATCGCGATGTCTTGCCCAAGCGGGCGCGGCTCGGAATCGAGCAGCATGGGCACGACGATGATCGCCGTGAGCACCAGGATGACCGCGCCGATCAGGCGTTGCCGCGCGCGGCGCTTGAGGTCTTCGGTGGGATCGGTGGAGCGGGCGCCGCTTCGTGCACCGCGTCCTCCGGCATCGGATGTGTCGGGAACGTTCTGGCGGCCGAACTTGAGCATGGCGGTCGTCGATGCGCCTCGAATGGCGAACTGGATCAGTCGGAACCCGATCGTGCCCGGCGTTTCGCAAGATGCTGCATCACGCCGCCCACCACCAGGAAGGATCCGAAGGCGCAAATTCTATCACCCTCCCCCGCATGCGCCCGCGCGGCCTCGAAGGCCTGCGCCACGTCGGCATGCACGGTGATCGAATGCTCGGCATCGTCCACATAGCCGTGCTCGCGCACGATGGTTTCGATGGCGGCGGCGCTCGCGGCGCGCGGCCCGGGCAGGTCGGCCAGATGCCAATGATCGACGCGGCTCATGAGTTTGCGCACCACACCGCCGATGTCCTTGTCGCGCATGCACCCGAAGACCGCGTGCGTGTAAGGGTGAAAGGCCATGCTGTCGAGATTGCTCGCCAGTGCCGCCGCCGCATGCGGGTTGTGCGCCACATCGAGCACCACCGTTGGACGGCCCGGCAGGACCTGGAACCGCCCCGGCAATTCGACCAGCGCGAAGCCGTTGCGCACCGCCTGGGCATTGATCGGCAGGCGATCGGCCAGGGCTTCGAGCGCCGCGAGCGCACCGCAGGCGTTGAGCAACTGGTTGGCGCCGCGCAAAGCCGGATAGGCGAGCCCGGCCCGGCGCATGCTGCGGCCGGCATAAGCCCATTGTTGCTGGTCGCCCGCGTAATTGAAATCGCGACCGAACAAGCGCAGATCGGCGCCGATCTCATGGGCGTAATCGATCACGGCTTGCGGGGCGACCGGATCGCTGCAGATCGCGGGCCGGCCGGTACGGAAGATGTGGGCTTTTTCCCAGCCGATCTTCTCGCGCGTATCGCCCAGATAAGCTTGGTGATCGAGATCGACGCTCGCGACGATCGCGCAATCGGCATCGATCGCATTGACCGCATCGAGCCGCCCGCCCAGGCCGACTTCGAGAATGACGGCGTCGAGCCGCGCCTGCGCGAACAAGCGCAGGATCGCAAGCGTGGTGAACTCGAAATAGGTCAGCGAAATCGGCTTGCCGTGCGCGTCGAACGTGGCCGACCGCGCTTGTTCGACGGCCGCGAATTGGGCGGTGAGCGCCGCATCGTCCGCCACCACGCCATCGAGCCGTGCGCGTTCATTGAAATCGACCAGATGCGGCGAGGTATAAACGCCGACCCGGTAACCGGCCTGCATCAGGATGGACTCGAGAAAGGCGCAGGTGCTGCCTTTGCCGTTGGTGCCGCCCACCGTGATGACCGGGCACTCGAAACACAGGCCCAAGGTATCGCGCACCCGCGCGACACGTTCCAGGCCCAGGTCCATCGCCAGCGGATGGATGGTCTCGAGATACGCGAGCCAATCGGCCAGCGGCGCGGTCGATTCCAGAACCGCCGTACTTGCCGTCATGCCATGAACCGTGCTCAGCCGACCGCCTCGGCCGATTGGTTCTGCAACAGCGCCAGCACGCGCGCGATTTCGTCGCGCATCTGGCGGCGGTCGATGATCATGTCGATCGCACCCTTTTCGAGCAGGAATTCGGCGCGCTGGAAGCCTTCGGGCAAGGTCTGGCGCACGGTTTGTTCGATCACGCGCGGGCCGGCAAAGCCGATCAGCGCCTTGGGCTCGGCGATCACCACATCGCCCATGAAGGCGAAGCTCGCCGACACGCCGCCCATGGTCGGGTCGGTCAGCACGCTGATGAAGGGCAGCTTCTTCTCGGCCAGCTTGGTGATCGCGGCCGTGGTCTTGGCCATCTGCATCAAGGACAACAAGCCTTCTTGCATGCGCGCGCCGCCGGTGGCGGTCACGCAGATGAACGGCACTTTTTGCTCGATCGCGTTGTCGACCCCGCGCACGAAGCGTTCGCCGACCACCGAGCCCATCGAGCCGCCCATGAACTCGAACTCGAAGCAGGCCACGACCACCGGCAAGGTCATGATCGCGCCGCCCATGACGACCATGGCGTCGGTCTCGTTGGACTCGGCCATCGCCTCTTGCATGCGCTGCGGGTACTTCTTGCTGTCGACGAACTTGAGCGCATCGACGGGCAGGATTTCCTGGCCGATCTCGTAGCGGCCTTCGGCGTCGAGCAGCGCGTCGATGCGCTCGCGCGCGCCGATGCGCATGTGGTGATCGCACTTCGGGCAGACGTAAAGATTTTGTTCGAGGTCGGTCTTGTACAGCACCGCTTCGCAGGCCGCGCATTTGAGCCAAAGCCCTTCGGGCACGCGGGTGCGCACGACGGTGTCGGTGGTGCGCTGGATGCGCGGCGGAAGCAGTTTTTCGAACCAGCTCATGGCGGCTCCTTCGTGAAAGACGCGCGTGCCGATCAAGGACGCGCTGTGACGACCTCGTCGATCGCCGTGCGAATGCCCCGCACGAAACGCTCGACCGCTTCGACCGCGCCGCCCGCCGGCGCGTTCTCGATTTCCTGGATGATGCGGCTGCCGATCACCACCGCGTCGGCCACTTCGGCGATCGCGAAGGCGGTCTGCGCGTCTCGAATGCCGAATCCTACGCCGACCGGCACGCCGGCCTTGGCCTTGATCAGCGGCACACGCTCGGCCACGCTCGCCACGTCGAGGCTGGCCGATCCGGTGATGCCCTTGAGACTCACGTAGTACAGATAGCCCGAAGCATGACGCGCGACGCTTTCGATGCGCTCAGGCGTCGAGGTCGGCGCGAGCAGGAAGATCGGATCGAGATCGGCCGATTGCATCGCGTTGGCGAAGTCTTCGCATTCCTCGGGCGGATAGTCGACCACCAGCACACCGTCTACGCCCGCATCGCGCGCCACCTGGGCGAACGCGACGCGCGAGCCGAGTTTGCGCGTCATGAGTTCGATCGGGTTCGCATAGCCCATGAGCACGACCGGCGTGGTCGCATCGGTCTTGCGGAACTCGGCCACGAATTCGAGCGTGCGCTTGAGGCCGACGCCGTTCTTGATCGCGCGTTCGGTCGCGCGCTGGACCACCGGACCGTCGGCCATCGGATCGGAAAACGGCACGCCGAGTTCGATCACATCGGCCCCGGCGCGCGCAAGCGCATGCATGAGCGGCACGGTGAGTTCGACACTCGGATCGCCCGCGGCGATGTAAGGGATCAGCCCTTTGCGCCCTTGGGCCTGGAGCGCGTCGAAACGCTTCTGGATTCGCGACATCAGTGGTTCTTCTTGTATTCGAGCGAGGCGGTGCGGCAGGACTCGCGGCAATAGAACTCCATGCCGCTCTTTTCCGCCACCGTGTGGATGTCTTTGTCGCCGCGTCCGCTCAGGTTCACGAGCAGCACCTGGTCGCGCGGCAAGGTCGGCGCGAGCTTGGCCGCATAAGCGACCGCATGGCTCGATTCGAGCGCCGGGATGATGCCTTCGATGCGGCACAAGTCGTGGAAGGCCTTGAGCGCTTCGTCGTCGGTCGCGCCCACGTAATGCGCACGGCCCGAGTCCTTGAGCCAGGCGTGCTCGGGGCCGACGCCCGGGTAATCGAGGCCGGCGCTGACCGAGTGCGTCTCGATGATCTGGCCGTCTTCGTCCTGCAGCAGATAGGTGCGGTTGCCATGCAGCACGCCGGGCGTGCCGCGCTGCAAGCTCGCGGCATGGCGACCGGTGTCAAGGCCGTCACCCGCGGCTTCCACACCGATGAGCTTGACCTGCTCGCGGCCGATGTAATCGTAGAAGATACCCATCGCATTGCTGCCACCGCCCACGCAGGCGATCACATAATCGGGGTCACGGCCGATCAGCTCGGGCATCTGCCACAAGCATTCCTTGCCGACCACCGAGTTGAAATCGCGCACCATGGCCGGATACGGATGCGGACCCGCGACCGTGCCGATGATGTAGAACGTGTTTTCGATGTTGGTGACCCAGTCGCGCATCGCTTCGTTGAGCGCGTCTTTGAGGGTGCGCGAACCGCTTTCAACCGGCACCACGGTCGCACCGAGCAGCTTCATGCGATAAACATTCGCTGCTTGGCGGCCGATGTCCTCCGACCCCATGTAGACCACGCATTGCATGCCGAAGCGCGCCGCCACCGTCGCGCTCGCGACGCCGTGCTGGCCGGCGCCGGTCTCGGCGATCACGCGCGGCTTGCCCATGCGCTTGGCGAGCAGCGCCTGGCCGATGGTGTTGTTGACCTTGTGCGCGCCGGTGTGGTTGAGGTCTTCGCGCTTGAGATAGATCTGCGCGCCGCCGAGCATTTCGCTCCAGCGCTTGGCGTGATAGATCGGGCTTGGGCGCCCGACGTAATGCTTGAGTTCGCGTTCGAACTCGGCGACGAACTCGGGATCTTTGCGGTAATGCGCGTAGGCGTCGCGCAACTCGGCCAAGGCGTGCATCAAGGTTTCGGCGACAAACGTTCCGCCGTAAGGCCCGAAATGCCCTTGCGCGTCCGGCAGGTCGTAGGCCGCGAAGGCGGGCTGGGGAGTTTGATCGGGAGGCATGGACTACTCGTTGGCGATGGCGCGATCAGCAGCGCGGACGGCTTGACAGAAGGCAGCGATTTTACCTGGGTCCTTGATTCCCTTGGATTTTTCGACGGCGCTCGATACATCGACGGCCCACGGGCGGAATTTCGCGATCCCGGCACCCACATTCTCGGGATTCAATCCACCCGACAACACGAAGCGTCGCAATCCGTCGGCGGCAACCCGTTCCCAGTCGAAGGTTTGGCCGGCGCCGCCATAGGCGTCGGAATGGGCGTCGAGCAATATCGCCTGCGCGTTCGGATGCTGCGCGGCGTAATCCATCAAGGCCATGCCACTCGCCAAGCCGTCCACCCCGATGCGCGCCGCCTTCAAGTACGGGTTGCCGAACTGCTCGCATTCATGCGCCGGTTCGTCCCCATGAAATTGCAGGACGTAGCCTGGAAAAGCGTCGAGATAGGCGCCGACGTCGTCGCGGGTCGGATTCACGAACAAGGCCACGGCACTCACGAACGGCGGCAAGGCCGATGCCAAACGCGCCGCCTGCTCCGGACCGAGATAGCGCGGACTTTTGTCGTAAGCGACAAAACCAACCGCATCGGCACCCTGATGTACCGCAGCCTCGAGGTCTTCGAGGCGGGTGATGCCGCAAATCTTGATGCGCGTTCGACTCAACGGATTTCCTTCGTCGGCATGGCCGGCACAACGTCGGCGTCCGGGCCTACCGTGTCTGGCAGACCGAAATGCGCAGGATAATCGACCCGCGCGAAATACAAGCCTTCGGCCGCATAGGTGGGCGCCGCCAGGCGCCGATCGCGCGCCGCGAGCAATTGCGCGATCCAATCGTCGCGCTCGCGCCCGAGCCCCACGTACACAAGGCTGCCCACGATATTGCGCACCATGTGATGCAAGAACGCATTGGCCGTGATGCGCAATTCGATCAGCGCGCCCGCGCGCCGCAATTCGACGCTCTCGACGTGTTTGACGGGCGATTTGGCTTGGCATTCCGAAGCGCGGAAGCTCGAAAAATCATGTTCGCCGAGCAAAGCGGTCGCGGCGCGTGCCATGGCGGCATGATCGAGCGGCCGATGGCACCAGGCCGCGCGTCCATCCAGCAATGGTGAGCGCACCGCATGGTTGTGGATGCGATAAACATAGGCGCGCCGCATCGCGCCGAACCGTGCATGAAAGTCATCGGACACCGGATGCGCCCAGCGCACCGCCACGCTTGGCGGCAGCATGGCATTCAGGCCACGCACCCAGGCTTGCGCAGTCCGCTCGACCGGCGGGTCCAGATGGACGATCTGCCCGATCGCATGCACGCCGGTATCGGTGCGCCCCGCCGCGACGATTTCGATCCGTTCGTCCTGACCGACGAAGCGCGCAATCGCCTGTTCGACCGTGCCTTGCACCGTCGGGCGTGCGGGCTGCGACTGCCAGCCCGAATAAGGCCGGCCGTCGTATTCGAGGCACAAGGCCAAGCGCGCAATCTTCATGTGGTCCTAGAAAGCCGAAAGGGCGGACCTCGGTCCGCCCTTCGTCTGGCAAATGCCGGCTGAACGATCAGCTCAGCGCGTCGAGCATCTGGCGCGCCCGCGCTTGTTGCGCCGGGTCGCCGCCCCGCACCACTTCGTCGAGCAGTTCCTGAGCGCCTTCGCGGTCGCCGATTTCTTGATAGGCCGCCGCCAGATCGAGCTTGGTGGCCATCTCCTGTTGCTTGCTGGTCATCGGTTCGTTGGCCGGGGCCTCGGTTTCAAATACCGGCGGCTGTGCAGCGCCGCCCCCGAGATCGAGCGAAATGCCAGCCAGATCGAGCGCCGGTGGCGGCGGCTCATAGCTCGGCGGCGCGGCCGGTTCGATGGCTTCGGGCAGGTCGAGATCGAAATCGAGGTTGTCGGGCACGGCTGGGCGCGCGATGGGTTCGGGCGCGGGTTCGAACGGCGCCGCGCGGTACCGGCACCGTCGGGCTGAATTCCATCGACGGCGTGGTGCGGTTCAGGAAGTCGTCGTGCGGGGCCTGGCCGAGTTCGAAATCGACCGGGGTCGATTCCGAGAGCGGTTGCTGATGGTCGGGATCGGGATCGAGGTCGAGGTCGAGGTCGAAATCGACATCGACCGACGGCCCGGTCGGTACCGAGCTGACCGGCACGGTCGCGTTCGTATCGACGAAAGCCCCGCCCGCCGCCAGCGCGCCAACACCGGTCGCCGTCGCGGTGATGGCATCGGAACTGCCGCCATACAAGGGGTTGCGCGGATCGAGCGAACGCCCGAGGGTCGCCGCCTTTTCCCAATCGTCGCCCTGGCCGCCGGTGCGCGAGTACAACTCGCCGGCCACCGATTCGAAGGCCGGCAGATCGCGGCGGCTGGCATAGATCTCAAGCAGCTTGACACGAATCGCATGGCGGTCGGGCGAATTCTTCAAGGCTTCCTTGAGAATCTCCTCGGCCTGGGCATCGCGGCCATAGGCGATATAGACATCGGCTTCGGCGATCGGATCGACTTCGTTCGAATCGATCTGGCTGGCCGACGGCGTGAAGTTCGAATTGAAGGTGGAGTCGGTGGTGTCCACCGTCTGACCACCGGTCGTGCCGAAGATCGAATTGGTCTTGAGATCGCCACCGGTCAGGATGGAATCCTGGAACTTCTCGAAGCGCTTCTTGCGGCTGCGGCTGTAGGCGACATACACCCCGATCAGCGCAAGCACCGCCGCGCCACCGCCCAGAATGATCGGATTGGTGAACCACGGTTCTTCTTCGGCCACGGGCTGCACCGGCGCGGGCGTCGGCGGCACTGCGGGCTTGACCGGCTCAGCGGGCTTGGGCGCTTCGGCGGCCGGCGCCTGGGCGGGCGGGGTCGTCGCGGCAGGCGTCTCGGCGGGCTTGTTCGCATCGACCACCTTGGCCTTGTCGGCCGCCCCAGCGGCTTCGGCGGCCTTGCGCGCGTCTTCTGCCTTCTTGGCTTCCTCGGCGGCCTTCTTGGCGTCTTCCGCCTTCTTGGCCTCGTCGGCCGCCTTCTTCGCGTCTTCGGCCTTTTTGGTTTCAGCCGCCTTTTGCGCGTCGGCGCCGACCTTGTTCTGCGCCGCCACCAGACCGCGCAGATCGGTCACATTGCGTTCGAGTTCGGCGATGCGCTGCCGGGCTTCGGTCAACGCCTTGTCTTTCGCGGCGATCTCGTCAGCGCGCGCCGCGCCGGCGGCACCGGGCGTCGCCCCGCTCTTCGCCGTGGCGTCTTGCGGACGGGCGAGCTTGACCTGGTCGCCGGATGGCTTGGTGCCGGCCTGATCTTCGACCTTGGCCGTGACTTGGCCCGAGGCGCTGCGCTCATCGCCGGGCGCCGCCTTGGCGGCACCGGCAGCGACGCCGCTGGCGAGCCGCGAACGATACGCGGCGAAATCGGCGGTCTGGGCCGAGACGATCTTGCGCGCCTCGGCGCCGCTGACCGACGCGGCCTCGGCGGCGTCGGGCGTACGCAACACGGCGCCGGTCTTCATCCGGTTCATGTTGCCGGCAAAAGCGTCGGGGTTGTTGCGGAACAGGCTGACCAGCATCTGGTCGAGCGTGACCCCGTCCGGGCGCAATTGATCAGCCACTTTGCCCAGCGTGTCGCCGCGCTTGACGACGTATTCGCCAGCCTGGGCTTCCGGCTTCGGTGTGGGCGCGGGCGCCGGCTTGCCCCGGCCAGCGGTTCTCGGCGCCGCAGGCGACTCGGCCGCGGGCACCGGTTGCGGGATCGGTTTCGGTTGCTGAGCGACCGGCGCAGCAGGACGTGGCGTCGCGCCGACAGCGGGTTGCACCGGCTCATTGCCACGCCCGAGTTTCAGTTCGGGCGGATCGAGCAAGAAGGTGTATTCGCGCACCAAGCGACCGTTGGCCCACGACAGCTCGAGCAACAGATCGACATAGGGTTCGTTCAAGGGCTGCACGGTCGTCATGCGCACGATGGCGCGCGAGCCGCGTTGCTCGATGGCAAGGCTGATGCCGAGCAATGCAGGATTCACATCGATGCCGGCTTGCTTGAAGGCTTCGGTCGACGCGAGCTTGACTTGCAGGGACTGCAATTCTTCGGGCGTGGCGGAGGTGACTTCGACTTCCGCGTGCAATGGCTGTCCGAGACCGGACTGCACATTCAGACGTCCAAGACCGGCGGCGTAGGCCTGCGTAGGCATCGTGACCGTCGATCCGACGGCGCAGGCAAACAAAACGGCAAATGCAAGCCGTTTGAGCGCGAAAGGCGCACTGTGGCCGGCAAAGGACTCAACGGGCTTAGGCACGGTGGACCCCGGGCGATTTGATAGGAATTTTGAAAATAACATCAGCTACTTAAAGCCGCAAGCTAATGCAGCTTCACAAGTCAGCCCGATGCGACGCGGGCACTGCCCGCCTCGCATCGTCGTTGCTACGAACCAACGTTGGCGACGCGATTTCATCGCCTGGGCACCCGTCTCAGGCTTCGAGCAGGAGGCGCAGCATGCGCCGCAAGGGCTCGGCCGCTCCCCACAACAACTGATCGCCGACCGTGAACGCGCCCAGATATTCGGGCCCGAGCGCCATTTTGCGCACCCGACCGACCGGAATGGTCAATCCGCCGGTCACCGCGGCCGGCGTCAGGTCGCGGATGCTGGCTTCCTTGGTGTTGGGCACCAGCTTCACCCACGGGTTGTCGTTGGCGATCATCGATTCAATATCGGCCAGCGGCACATCTTTCTTGAGCTTCATCGTGAGCGCCTGCGAATGGCAACGCATCGCGCCGATGCGCACGCAGATCGAATCGATGGGCGTCGCGGCGCTGCCGAAGCCCGGGCCGCGGCCCAGAATCTTGTTGGTTTCGGCGCCGCCCTTCCATTCTTCGCGGCTCGACCCGTTGCCCAGATCGGTGTCGATCCAGGGAATCAGGTTGCCGGCCAACGGGACCAGGAAGTTCTTGGTTTCTTCGGCGGTCAGCGCATGCTGCTTGGCGAGAATCTTGCGGTCGATCTCGAGGATGGCGCTGGCTGGATCGTCGAGCAGCGGCTTCACTTCGGCGTTCAGGGTGCCGAATTGCGTGAGCAGTTCGCGCATGTGCTGGGCGCCGCCGCCCGAAGCTGCCTGGTAGGTCGTGCAGGTCATCCATTCGACCAGATCGGCCTTGAACAGCGCGCCCACGCCCATCAGCATGCAGCTCACGGTGCAATTGCCGCCGATCCAGTTCTTGATGCCCTTGGCGAGCGCGGTTTCGATCACCGGCTTGTTGACCGGGTCGAGGATGATGATCGCGTCGTCCTGCATGCGCAGCGCCGAGGCGGCGTCGATCCAATGGCCGTTCCAGCCCGCGGCGCGCAGCTTGGGAAAAATCTCTTTGGTGTAATCGCCGCCTTGGCAGCTGATGATGATCTCGCAGCGCTTGAGCGCGTCGATGTCATGCGCGTCCTTGAGCGTGGTTTCGTTTTTCGCCATCGCGGGCGCCTTGCCGCCGGCGCTGCTGGTGCTGAAGAACACCGGCTCGACCAGATCGAAATCGCGCTCGGCGCGCATGCGATCCATGAGCACCGAACCCACCATCCCCCGCCAACCCACCAATCCCACGAGCTTCATCGCTGCCTTCTCCGTCACTGATGTCGTCAATTCTTTCGCGGCCCGCGTTTACAACGCGGCGAGCACCGCGGCACCCATTTCTTCGGTGCCGACTTTGCGCGTGCCTTCTTCGTAGATGTCGCCGGTGCGATAGCCCTGCGCGAGCACGCGGCGCACCGCGTTCTCGATGCGATCGGCCTGATCGGCGAGGTTCAGCGAATAACGCAGCATCATCGCCGCCGACAAGATGGTCGCAAGCGGATTCGCGATGCCCTTGCCCGCGATGTCGGGTGCGCTGCCGTGCGAGGGCTCGTACAAGCCGCGATTTTGCGCATTCAGCGAAGCCGAAGGCAGCATGCCGATCGAGCCAGTCAGCATCGCGGCCTCGTCGCTCAGGATGTCGCCGAACATGTTGCCGGTGACGATCACATCGAATTTCTTGGGCGCCTTGACGAGCTGCATCGCCGCGTTGTCGACATACATGTGGTCGAGCTCGACGTCCGGGTATTGCGCATGCACCTCGGTGACGATGTCTTTCCAGAACTGGAAGGTCTCGAGCACATTGGCCTTGTCGACGCTGGTCACGCGCTTGTTGCGCTTGCGCGCAGCCTGGAAAGCCACATGCGCGATGCGTTCGATCTCGGGCGCCGAATAGCGCATGGTGTCGAAGGCTTCGCGCTCGCCCGCGAAGGCGCCGTCGGGCGAGGTGCGGCGGCCGCGCGGCTGGCCGAAATAAATGTCGCCGGTCAGTTCGCGGATGATGAGGATGTCGAGGCCGGCCACCACTTCGGGCTTGAGGCTCGACGCATTGGCCAGTTCCGGATACAGGATGGCCGGACGGAAATTCGCGAACAAGCCCAGATGCTTGCGCAAGCCCAGGATGGCCTGCTCGGGTCGCAGATGACGTTCGAGCTTGTCGTACTTCCAGTCGCCGACCGCGCCGAACAAAATGGCATCGGCCGCTTGCGCAAGCTTGAGCGTGGCTTCGGGCAGCGGATGGCCGCTCGATTCGTAGGCGGCGCCGCCCACATCGGCAAATTCGAAGGTGAACGATTCGCCCAGGGCCTTCAGGACCTTGACCGCTTCCGCGACGATTTCCTTGCCGATGCCGTCACCTGGCAATACCGCGATCTTCATGTTGTGCGTTCCTCTAGGGGCGGCCCGCCGGGCCGCCTCGGTGCGGGTTGTCGGTTCACCCCGCTCCCCCGCTCGGAACGAAGTGCCTGATGATTCAGCGCTTGATCGTGGCGGCTTGCGCCGTACCTTGCATGGTCTTGGCCAGCCAAGGAAAACGCGCGAGCCGCGCCTTTTCGAACTCGGCGATCGCGTCCTTGTGTTGCAGCGTCAGGCTGATGTCGTCGAAGCCGTTCACCATGCAATGCTTGCGGAACGGCGCGATCTCGAAATCGTGGGCATTGCCCGAAGGTTCGACCACCAATTGGCGCGGCAGATCGACGGTCAGTTCATAGCCGACGAATCCATTGACTTCATGGAACAGCCGGTCGATCACGACCTCGGGCAGCACGATGGGCAGCACGCCGTTCTTCGAGCAATTGTTGAAGAAGATGTCGGCATAGCTCGGCGCGATGATCGCGCGAAAACCGTATTGCGCGAGCGCCCAGGGCGCGTGTTCGCGCGAGCTGCCACAACCGAAATTCTTGCGCGTGAGCAGGATCGACGCGCCGCGATAACGCGGCTGATTCAACACGAAATCGGGATTGAGCGGACGGCGCGCGTTGTCGATGCCCGGCTCGCCGCGATCGAGATAGCGCCATTCGTCGAACAGGTTCGGGCCGAAGCCGGTGCGCTTGATCGACTTGAGGAATTGCTTGGGAATGATCGCGTCGGTATCGACATTCGCGCGATCGAGCGGCGCGACGATGCCCTTGTGGATTTCGAACTTTTCCATATGCCCTTCCCGCCTCAACCGAGCCGACGCACGTCGGCGAATCGCCCTTCGATCGCCGCCGCCGCCGCCATCGCCGGCGACACCAGATGGGTGCGGCCACCCGCGCCTTGCCGACCCTCGAAATTGCGATTGCTGGTGCTCGCGCAACGCTCGCCCGGATCGAGCTTGTCCGCATTCATGGCCAGGCACATCGAACAGCCCGGCTCGCGCCATTCGAAACCGGCCGCCTTGAAAATCTGGTCGAGCCCTTCGCGTTCGGCCTGGGCCTTGACCAGCCCCGAACCCGGCACCACCAGCGCGAGCTTCACATTGCCGGCCACGCGCTTGCCCAGCCGTTTGACCACCCAGGCGGCATCGCGCAAATCTTCGATGCGCGAGTTGGTGCACGAACCGATGAACACCTTGTCGACCGGGATCTCGTTGATCGGCGTATTGGGTTTGAGGCCCATGTACTTGAGCGCGCGCTCCATGCCTTCGCGCTTGACCGGGTCTTTTTCGGCGTCTGGATCGGGCACCCGCGCATCGACCGTGGTCACCATCTCGGGCGAAGTGCCCCAGGTGACCTGCGGCTTGATCTCTTCGGCGCGCAATTCCACGACCGCGTCGAACGGTGCGCCCGGATCGGAACGCAGCGTCTTCCAGTAATCGGCCGCCTGCGCAAACGCGTCGCCTTCGGGCGCGAACGGGCGGCCCTTCACATAGTCGAGCGTCTTGGCATCCACGGCGACCATGCCGGCGCGCGCGCCGGCTTCGATGGCCATGTTGCACAAGGTCATGCGCCCTTCCATCGACAAGGCTTCGATCGCCGAACCGGCGAACTCGATCGCATAGCCGGTGCCGCCCGCGGTGCCGATGCGGCCGATGACCGCCAGCACGATGTCCTTGGCCGAACACCCGAACGGCAGCCGTCCTTCGACACGCACCACCATGCTCTTGGCTTTTTTCATGAGCAGGGTCTGGGTCGCCATCACATGCTCGACTTCGCTAGTGCCGATGCCGAAGGCGAGCGCGCCGAACGCGCCATGGGTGCTGGTATGCGAATCGCCGCAAACGACCGTCATGCCCGGCAGGGTCGCGCCTTCTTCGGGGCCCATCACATGGACGATGCCCTGGCGCTGATCGAGGAAAGGGAAGTACGCCGCCGCGCCGAATTCGCGGATGTTCGCGTCGAGCGTGACGATCTGTTCCTTACTGACCGGGTCGTCGATGCCGGCATAGCCGCGCTCCCAGCCGGTGGTCGGCGTGTTGTGATCGGCGGTGGCGACGATGCTGCTGATGCGCCACGGCTTGCGGCCCGCGAGGCGCAGGCCTTCAAAGGCTTGCGGCGATGTCACCTCGTGCACCAAATGACGGTCGATGTAGAGGATTGCCGTGCCGTCGTCTTCCTGACGGACGACATGCGATTCCCAGAGCTTGTCGTACAGGGTGCTGGCCATGACTCGATCCGATGCAACGCGGCCGCCGCGAGCTTGCGGCGGAATCCGCTGAAAAATCAGAGTCTTGGATTATGCCACGCCGAAGCCCCAGCACCCGGTTCAACGTGCGGATTTCGTCTTTTGGTACAAGGGCTCGACCCGTTGCGAATAGTCTTCGAGATCGGCGATCCGGGTCTCGTGCGACGGATGGGTCGAGAGGAATTGCGGCGGCTGTCCCTTGGCCGCTTGCTGCATCTTGCGCCAGACACTGACCGAGGCCTCCGGGTCGTAGCCGGCGCGCGCCATCAATTCGACCCCCATGCGGTCGGCCTCGGTCTCCATTTCTCGGCTATTGGGCAGACCGACCAGCATCTGGTAGGCCTGGCCGCCAAGTTGCGCCGCCCCGTCGCCATAGGCCGCGCCGACGACGCTCAATAACACCTGCGCCGGCACCGCCTTGCTCATCTTCTCGCGCGAATGCTCGCGCAATGCATGCGCGATCTCGTGGCCCATCACGGCCGCGAGTTCGGCATCGGTGAGTTGCAGCTTGTCGATCAGTCCGGTGTAGACCGCGATCTTCCCGCCCGGCATGCACCAGGCGTTGAGTTCGTCGGAACTGATGACGTTGATCTCCCATTGCCATTGCGGTGCGTCGGCGCGGAAGTTGCCGGTTTGCGCGATCAGTTTTTGACCGATCCCGCGCACCCGCTGGACCTGCTGGGGATTGCGGTTGAGCGTGCCCTTCTTTTCGGCATCGGTCACGGTCGCGCCGTATTGCTGCACCGACATGTTGTTGACCTGGGAGGGCGAGACCAAGGGACTCATGGTTTGTTTGCGATCGACGCCGACCACCCCGCCTTGCGTCGTACGCACGGTCTGACATGCGCCGAGCGCCACGACCGCCACCGCTCCCACGATCAAGCGCGCGATGAAGCGCGCCGCCACATGCTGGTTCTTCATCTTCTTCTCCTGTCAGATCGCCCTGGGCATCGAGAGCCGGCGCGCCAGAACGACCGCGGCGCCCGCCCCCACCAAGGCGGCGGCGGCGCTGGCATAGAACGCCGCCGAGGGATGGACATGCTTCCAGATCCAGGCCGCGCCCAAACCGCCGAGCGTACCGCCCAGACCATACGACACGCTGGTGTACAAGGCCTGCCCGCGTGCGGCCAGTCGGCCGCCGAACCAGCGCCGCAACAGCGTCAATGAAGCCGCATGATGAACACCGAAGGTGATCGCATGCAAGCATTGCGCGACCACCAACCAAGCCAGCGATTGTGCCCAGGCGCCGATGATGCAAAAACGCGCCGCCGCGATCATGAAGCTTGCGATCAACAGACTGCAAGGCGTGAAACGACGCATGACCTGCGCCTGAAAATAGAAGAACACCACCTCGGCCACCACGCCCAGGGCCCATAGCAGGCCGATCGCGGTCTTGCTGTAGCCGAATTGTTCCAGATACAAGGACAAGTAGGCATACAGCGCGCCGTGCGCAAGGATCATCAGGAAGCAGGTCGAGAAGAACAGGAGCACGACCGGCTCCTTGAGCAGCGCGCGTACCGAAACCGGGGCCTGCGGGTCCTCCTGCGCATGCGGCACGTCGTACAAGCGCCAGGCCGCGCACGCGACGCCGAGCAAAGCGACCATCGACAGTGTCGGCAGCGTCATGATGCCAAGCCGATCGAGCGCCGCGCCGCCAAGCGCCACCGCCGCGACATAGCCGACCGAACCCCATAATCGCAACCGGCCATACTGCGGAAAGTCGGCGCCGATCCGTCGCAGCGTCAGCGCTTCGGACAAGGGGGTGAGGCCGGAAACGAACAGGTTCAGCAGGATGAGCGCCGCGAACAGGGCGACCAGCCCGCGCGCCCAGAACATGGGCAGGAACATCAAGGCCGAGCCCAAGGCCGCCCACCGCAACATCGCGATGCGCGCATCGCTGCGATCGGCCAGCCAGCCCCACAGATTGGGGCCGACGATGCGTAACACCTGCAGCATCGACACCAACAGGCCGATCTCGACGATCGAGAATTTCAGCTCGGCCAGGTAGAGCGACAGATACGGCGTGAACACGCCGACATAGGCGAAATACGCGAAGAAGAAGACACCGAACGGCCAGAGCGGCCGCGCCATCGTCCCCGGCATCGATCAGCGCGCGCCGATCTTGGGCGTGAGCACGCTCACATCGCCGCATTGCGCGCGATGGCGCAAGGCATGGTCGATGAGCACCAGCGCCAGCATCGCTTCGGCGATCGGCGCGGCGCGGATGCCCACGCACGGATCATGGCGGCCATGGGTTTCGACCACGGTCGGCTCGCCGGCGCGGTTGATCGAGCGGCGCGGCAGACGGATCGAACTCGTGGGCTTGATCGCGAGGCTGACCGTCAGGTCTTGCCCGGTGCTGATGCCGCCCAGCACGCCGCCCGCATTGTTCGAGGCGAAACCTTCGGGCAGCAATTCGTCGCCATGCACGCTGCCGCGCTGGCGCACCGAGGCGAAGCCGGCGCCGATCTCGACGCCCTTGACCGCGTTGATGCCCATCATCGCGTAGGCGATCTCGGCGTCGAGCTTGTCGAACAAGGGTTCGCCGAGACCGACCGGAACGCCGCTCGCGACGACCTCGACGCGCGCGCCGCAGGAATCGCCGTCATGGCGCAATTGGTCCATGTAGGCTTCGAGCTCGGGCACGATCGCGGCATTGGGCGCAAAGAACGGGTTGTGCGCGACTTCGGCCCAATCGACGAAGGGAATGTCGATCTCGCCAAGCGCGCGCATGCAGGCGCGGATTTCGGTGCCGAATTGTTCGCGCAGCCATTTCTTGGCGATCGCGCCCGCGCCCACCACGGGCGCGGTCAGGCGCGCCGAACTGCGTCCGCCGCCGCGCGGATCGCGGATGCCGTACTTCTGCCAATAGGTGTAATCGGCGTGGCCGGGGCGGAAGGTGTCGGCGAGGTTGCCGTAATCCTTGCTGCGCTGGTCTTCATTGCGGATCAGGAGCGCAATCGGCGTGCCGGTGGTCTTGCCTTCATACAGGCCCGACAGGATTTCGACGGTGTCGCTTTCCATGCGCTGCGTGACATGGCGCGACGTGCCCGGCTTGCGCCGGTCGAGGTCGGCCTGGATGTCGGACTCGCTGAGCAACAGGCCCGGCGGACAGCCGTCGACCACGCAACCGATCGCGGGCCCGTGGCTCTCGCCGAAGGTCGTGACGCAAAACAGATGGCCGAAGGTATTGCCTGACATGAAGACGCTCGCGAGAAGACCGCGCAGGGGAAAGCCCGGGCCGAGATTCTACCTGCGCCCGCCCGGCGCGGCCCGCCTAGAGGAAGGTCTTCGCGATGTCGAGCGTCGCGCGCTTGCCGATCGCCGTGAAATTGTCCTCCAGCCATTGCGAGGCGGCGGCGCGGCCGATGTCGCGCAGACGCAGCAGGAAGTCCCAGGCGGTCGAGTATTTGCTTGCGGCGCCGAAACTGCGCAACTGCTCTTCGTCCGCGATCATGTGCATGTAGATGCGCTGGTAATGCTTGGCATCCACGCGCTGTTCATCGAGCAAGCGCTGCACGAACTCGATCGATCGCATTTCGAGCATCAGGCTGGTGTTGAAGCTGATCTCGTTGAGCCGATCGATGATCTCGCTGGCGGAGTCGGGCAGGTTGTCGCGCACCAGCGGGTTGATCTGGACCAGCACGATGTCCTTGACCTTGGAACACAGGCGCAAGGGGAACAAAGGCGGGTTCCCCGAATAGCCGCCGTCCCAGTAATGCTCGCCCTCGATCTCGGGCGCCTGGAACAAGAACGGCAGACACGAGGAGGCCAGCACCATGTCGGTCGTCAGTTCGGACTCGGTGAAGATGCGCGGCCGCCCGGTGCGCACCGAGGTCGCGCAAATGCGCAGCTTGAACGGCGATTGCGTGCGCAGGCGTTCGAAGTCGACCTGATCGTTGAGCACATCGCGCAGCGGATTCGCGTTGAACGGATTGAACTGGTAGGGCGAGGCGATGCGCGTCAGCAGATCGAAGGCCACCGCGGCCGGCGAACGGTCGAGTGCGTAAGCGCGGGCGAATTCACCGAAGCCCGCCGCTTCCATGAAGCGCGTGCCCAGCCCGTTCATGTTGCCGTCGGCCGATTGGCCGCCGAAGGCCGAGGGCACGCTGATCGCGCGCCAGAAGGCTTCGAGCGCGCGCCGCGCTCCTTCGGCCGGGTCGTTCGCATCGGCAAGAAAGCCGTTGGCCAGCGCCACCGCGTTCATGGCCCCGGCGCTGGCGCCGGTGATCGCGTCGAAGTCGATCCGGCCGTCTTCGAGCAGGCGATCGAGCACGCCCCAGGTGAATGCGCCATGGCTGCCGCCGCCTTGCAACGCGAGATTGACCATGCGTTTGCGCGTGCGCGGTTTCGCAGTCTTGGTGGCCATCGATGTCCTTTCTTGTGATGCGGTGCGCGCGCACCGGGCGTCCCGCGTGGCGGCGGGTGCCTGGCGTCAATGCTCGTCGCCGAGCAATGCGCGCACGCGCGCTTCGAGTAGTTCGGGCTTAACGTCCGGTGGCGCGATCGGTGCACCGACGGCGATCTCGATGCGCGAACGCAAACCGCGCCGCAGCCGCGATTCGATCGGACGCGAGAAGGCCGCGCCGCCATAGCGCGAAAAGAACGATCCCCACAAGCCGCGCAAGGCCATCGGATACACCGGCACCGGCGTGCGTTCCACGATGTGTTGCACCCCGGGGCGAAACGGATACAGCTCGCCGGTATCGGTGATGCGCCCTTCGGGAAAGATGCAGACCAGTTCGCCGTCGCGCAAGGCGGCATCGATCGCGTCGTTGGCGCGCGCGAGCAAGGCCGCGTCTTCCTTGGCCGGCGCGATCGGAATCGCTTTGGCCATGCGGAAGAACCAGCTCATGAACGGAATCGCGAAGATGCGGTGATACATCACGAAGCGGATCGGTCGCGGGCTCGCGCCCATGACCACGATCGCATCGACGAAGCTCACATGGTTGCAGGCGATGATGGCCGCGCCCTCGTTCGGAATGCGGTCGGTATCGATGCCGCGCACCCGGTACAAGGTATGGGTGAGCACCCAGGCCAGGAACCGCAGCAGGAATTCCGGCACCAGCCGATAGATGTAGAACGCGACCGCGGCATTCATGAGCGCCGTGACCAGGAACAACGCCGGAATCGAGGCGCCGGCATGCAGCAGCGCCGCCGACATCAGCGAAGCGACGATCATGAACAACGCATTGAGCACATTGTTCGCCGCGACGATGCGCGCCGTGTGCGACCGGTCGCAACGCGACTGGATCAGCGCGTACAAAGGCACCGAGTACAGACCGCCCGACATCGCGAGCAAGGCCAGATCGATGACGATGCGCCAGGCGCCAGGCGCCGCGAGAAAGCCGCCGATGCCCGCGTCGTGCAAGCGCGCGAAGCCGCGCGACGCGAAATACAGGTCGATCGCGAACACCGTCATGCCGATCGAGCCCAGCGGCACCAGCCCGATCTCGACCTTGCGTCCCGACAAACGTTCGCACATCAAGGACCCGATCCCGATGCCGACCGAGAACACGCCGAGCAACAACGTGACGACGGCCGGATTGCCGCCGAGCACATCCTTGGCGAACGGGGTGAAACTTGTCAGGAAGATCGAGCCGAAGAACCACAACCATGAAATGCCGAGCAACGCGTTGAACACCGCGACACGTTCATGGGCCAGTTTCAGATTGCGCCAGGTTTCCGCCACCGGATTCGGATCGATGCGCAACTGCGGATCGGCCGACGGCGACGACGGTACGAAGGCGGCCGCGATCCGCCCGAGCACCGCCACGCACAGCACCAAGATGGCCGCGCGCGTCTCGCCGCCCGCGCCGGCGCCGATCAGGCTGCCGCCGACGATGGTGCCGATCAGGATCGCGACGAAGGTCCCCATCTCGACCATGCCGTTGCCGCCGGTGAGTTCCTGCATGTCGAGGTGCTGGGGCAGATAGGCGTACTTGACCGGGCCGAACACCGTCGAATGCAGGCCCATCAGAAAGACGCAGACATAAAGCAGCGCGGCCGCCTGCGCGATGAAGCCGATCGCCGCGAGCGTCATGATCGCGATCTCGGCCTCTTTCACGCGGCGCGTGAGCCAAGCCTTGTCGAGCCGGTCGGCCAATTGGCCGCTGGTGGCCGAGAACAACAGAAACGGCGCGATGAACAAAGCCCCGATCAGAAAACCGGCCACGCGTTCATCGACCCCGCCCCAGGCGCTGGCGGCGTAGGTGGCCAGCAGGGTGAACGAGAACTTGAAGATGTTGTCGTTCGCGGCGCCCAGCAATTGCACGAGGAACATCGGCAGGAAGCGCCGCTCTTTGAGCAACTGGTACTGATTGGCATGCGCACCGCTCAACTGGCCCCTCCTCGCAATCGGTTCGCCCGCATGGTACCGAAGCGGCGGGCCGGGCCGCGTCGCGCGTTCACGGCGACGTGGTCAGGGCGCGACGGCCAGCATGGTGTGCGCGACATGCAGGCCCAGGGCATCGCCGCTCACGAAAGCCCGGGCAACGGTGCCCGGCCCCGCGTCGGCGCCGAACCAATCGCCGCACACACCCAGGCACAGATGCCCATCCCACCAGTACGGGCCCGGGTCGCCGCTCAAGGCGACCGCATAGCGCCAGCGGTGCACGGCAAGGAAGGTCGGCACCAGACCGCTGGACCGCGCCAACTGCTCGAAGCGCGCGAGCATCAGGGCACGCACCTCTTCAGGCGTATGGTCCAGATGCGCGATGCTCCAGGCCGGCGTGGCATGCACGACCCAGCGCTCGCCGCCCGAACGGCCCGGCTTGGCCGAATCGCGCGCCATCGAGCCGATGATGCCGTCATCGGGCAAAGCGACATCGAAGGGCACGTCCAGCCGTTGCGCGTACGCGGCGAGCAAGGTCCAGACCGGCGCGGTTTCGATCGCCCCGGCGCGCGTTTGCAGCAAGGGCGCCTCGGCCAGCAAAGGTACGGCCTGGCTGGCGGCCACGGCGACGACCGCGGTTTCGAACGGACCGTCGAGCAGATCGCCGCGCGGGCCGCGCATTTCGACGAACCAGTGTCCGTTCGCATCGCGCACCAGCCGCCGCACCTGGGCATCGACGACCAGATCGACCCCGCGCGCCAGATCGTCCGACAAGGCCTGCATCGATGGCACGCCCACCAGGCGCGCGCCGCCGACCCGGGTCACGCCGCCGCTCATGTCGAGATCGACGACCCGCGCGCGCCAGTCGAGCGCCATGCCGTTCTCGATCCAATAGACGATCTGATCGGAAAAAGCACCCGGCGCGTCATGGAATTCTTGCGCGCCATGGTCGAACTGGCCGGCCTCGGTTTCACGCGTGCCGCAACGCCCGCCGGTGGTCCGGCCGCGCTCGAACACGCGCGGATGCAATCCGGCGGCGAGCAATTGCTGCGCACATGCCAAACCCGACATGCCGGCGCCGACCACCGCGACGCGCGGTTCGGCAGGCTGGGCAAGGGGTCGGACGAACGAGCGCTGCATCAGGGGGGTGGGCGCGGCGCCCGGCTGGAAAGAAGAAACGCCTCGCGGCGCTGACGGCCCGGTCCGGGCCGCCCGGCGGAAACGGCGCGGCCATGCGGCCGCGCCGGGATTCAGGCTTGCGGGCGTGCCTCGACGACCGCTTCTTCCTGCTCGGGCCAATCGCGAATGTAGGCCTTGAGCATCTTGTTCTCGAACGATTGCGCATCGAGCACCGCTTTGGCCACGTCGTAGAACGAGATCACGCCGACCAGGGCGCGCCCGTCCATGATGGGCAGATAACGGGTGTGGCGCTCGAGCATGATGCGGCGCACTTCGTTGACATCGGTATTGGGCGTACAGGTCAGCGGATGGTCGTCCATGACCGAACGCACCGTCACGACGCCGACCGCGCCCTCGTTGCTATGCAGGCGCTGGATGACTTCGCGGAAGGTCAGCATGCCGACCAGATCGCCGTATTCCATGACGACCAGCGACCCGATGTCTTGCGCCGCCATCGAATGGACGGCGCTGGCGAGCGTGGCGTCGGGCGAAATCGTGAATAGCGCGTTGCCCTTCACCCGCAGAATGTCGCTGACTTTCATTGTGGTCTCCTTGGCCGCCGTCACGGCGATCGATGACGCTGAATTCGCAGCCGGCCGGTCGTGGCCCGCCGCCCTTTGATCGAAGACCGAGGCTAGCCGAACGAGGCGGCGCCCGCAACCGGAGAACGCCGCAGCGGCGCGATTCGGTGCTTCATGCGTTCACAGGCGGCGACGAGTTCGCGCGTCATGCCCGGCTCCCAGGCCGAATGCCCGCCATCGGGCACCACGATGTATTCGCAGCCGGACCAGCGACGTTGCAGATCGTCGGCGCTCATGATCGGGCAGACCATGTCGTAGCGCCCTTGCACGATGGTGCAAGGCAAATGGGCGATGCGGGTCACGTTGTTCAGCAACTCGCCGTCGGTCAGGAAAGCCCCATGCTGCATGTAATGGCATTCGAGGCGGGCCAGGCCGAGCGCCACCGAGTCGGCCTCCATCTGGGCCGCGCTATCGGCCGCCGCCGCCGGCAGCAGATTCGAGCAACTGCCTTCGTAATGCCCCCAGGCGCGCGCATGCGGCAGATGGATCTTGGGATCGGGATCGAACAAGCGGCGCGCATAAGCGGCGAGCAGGTCGTCGCGCTCGCTCTCGGGGATCATGCGCGCGAATTGCCGCCAGGCCTCGGGAAAGACATGGCGCACGCCGTGCACGAACCAATCGATTTCGACCGCGCGCGCCAAAAAAATGCCGCGCAACACGAAGCCCAGGCAGTGTTGCGGATGCGCCTCGCCGTAAGCCAACGCCAGGGTACTGCCCCAACTGCCGCCGAAGATCAGCCATCGCTCGACGCCGAGCAGAACACGCAAAGCCTCGATGTCGGCGACCAGGTGCGCGGTGGTGTTGTCGCGGACCTCACCCAGGGGCGTCGAACGCCCGGCGCCACGCTGGTCGAACAACACGATGCGATAGAAGGCCGGATCAAAAAACTGGCGATGGCGCGCGCTGCAACCGCCGCCCGGCCCGCCGTGCAGGAACAGCACCGGCACACCGTCCGGATTGCCGCATTCTTCCCAATACAGGCTATGCAGCTCGGAAACGGCCAACTCGCCGCTTTGGCGCGGTTCGATCGGCGGGTACAAAGCGATGCGGGTGGTCATGGGCTCGGGAGCATAAGCAACCAACGAAGCGCGATTATGAGGCAAGCCCGGATCGGTTACGCTGCGCGGCTGATGTTCTCCGCCGTCTTTTTTCGTGAAAGTTCGACCCCCACGCGGTCCGCAACCATGCCCAAGTTCGACACCCTAGCCTTGCATGCGGGTTACGCGCCCGACCCGACCACCGGCGCGCGCGCCGTGCCGCTATACATGAGCACCAGCTTCGTCTTCGACGATGCCGACCATGCCGCCGCCTTGTTCAACATGGAACGTTCGGGCCACGTGTATTCGCGCATTTCCAACCCCACGGTCGCGGTGTTCGAAGAGCGCATGGCCGCGCTCGATGGCGGCGTGGCGGGTCTTGCGACCGCCTCGGGCCAGGCCGCGCTGCACCTCGCGCTCGCCACCCTCGGCGGGGCCGGCAGCCATGTGGTCGCCTCGACCGCCTTGTACGGCGGCAGCCACAACCTGCTCGCCTACACCCTCAAGCGTTTCGGCGTCGACACCACCTTCGTGCCGGCGCGCGACCTGGACGCATGGCGCGCCGCGATCCGGCCCAACACCAAGGTGCTGTTCGGCGAATCGCTAGGCAATCCGGGTCTCGATGTGCTCGACATTCCGGCCCTGACCGACATCGCCCATGCGGCCGGCGTGCCGCTGCTCGTCGATGCCACCTTCATGACGCCGGTGTTGCAACAACCGATCGCGCTCGGCGCGGATTTCGTCATGCATTCGGCGACCAAGTTCCTTTCCGGCCATGGCACGGTGGTCGGCGGCGTGCTCATCGACGGCGGCCGTTTCGATTGGGAGCGTTCGGGCCGTTTTCCCGAACTGACCGAACCGTACGAAGGCTTTCACGGCATGGTGTTCAGCGAGGAAAGCACGGTCGGTGCCTTCGCCTTGCGCGCGCGCCGCGAAGGCCTGCGCGATTTCGGTGCCTGCATGGCGCCGATGACAGCGTTCCAGATCCTGCAAGGCATCGAGACCCTGGGCCTGCGCATGGAACGCCATGTGGCCAACGCGCGCAAGGTCGTGGAGTTCTTGCTTGCGCAGCGTAATGTGGTGCGCATCGCCTACCCCGAACTCGACAGCCATCCCGACCACGCGCTCGCGCAACGCTTGTGCCCGAAAGGTTGCGGCTCGGTGTTCAGTTTCGAGATCGCGGGCGGCCGCCCGGCCGGGCGCGCCTTCGTCGAAGCCTTGCAGACCTTCTCGCATCTGGCCAATGTCGGCGATGCGAAGTCGCTCGTCATCCATCCGGCCTCGACCACGCATTTCCGCATGAGCGACGAAGCGCTGGTCGCGGCCGGCATCGGCCAGGGCACGATCCGTTTGTCGATCGGCCTCGAAGACATCGACGATCTGCTCGAAGACCTCGCCCGCGGCCTGCGCGCCGCGCAAAAAGCCACCAAGGCCTGATCCCATGGAACTCATCGTTCAAGGCCGCCGCGCCTATGCCTACACCGGCGGCAAACCTTTCGACGCGCGCCTGCCCTGCGTGGTCTTCATTCACGGCGCCCAGCACGACCATTCGGTCTGGGGCTTGCAGACGCGCTGGTTCGCGCATCATGGCCATGGCGTGCTCGCCTTCGACCTGCCGGCGCACGGCCGCAGCGAAGGCGTGCTGCGCGACGACGGCACTTACGGCCCCTTGGCCAGCGTCGAAGCCGCGGCCGACTGGGTCGCCGCCGCGCTCGAAGCGGCTGGCGTAATCCGCGCCTGCGTGGTCGGCCATAGCATGGGCTCCTTGATCGCGCTCGAAACCGCCGCTCGGCATCCGGCGCGCGTCGCACGGCTGGCGCTGATCGGCACCGCCTATCCGATGAAGGTGTCCGACGCCTTGCTCGACGCCGCCCGCGACGACGAGCCGCGCGCCTACGCGATGATCAACGCCTGGTCGCATTCGACGATCGCGGCCAAGCCGTCGGCGCCCGCGCCCGGCTTCTGGCTGCATGGCGCGAACTTGCGGCTGATGGAACGCCAGCACGCGGGGGTCTTGCTCAATGATTTTTCAGCGTGCAATGCCTACGCCCATGGCGATGAAGCCGCCGCCGCGGTGCGTTGCCCGACCCTCGCGGTGCTCGGCGGCGCCGACCTGATGACGCCAGTCAAGGCCGGACGCGCGCTCGCGACCAAGGTCGAAGACCATCGCATCGAGGTGGTGCCCGATTGCGGGCATTCGATCATGAGCGAAGCGCCGGACGCCTTGCGCGAAGCTTTGGCCGGTTTCTTGGTGGCGGCGCAAACGGTCTGATTCCCCGGCCGGCGCGTTCGCGGCACCCGGCGGGCCCGGCGCGCGCGCACGGCGCCCCTGGGCCGTGGACTTACGCGGCCCGTTCGCCGACCTGCAGCCCGCTGTCGCGCCAGGCGAAGTACTGGGCGACGCTTTCGCCGAGTTCGGCATCGGCCGCCCGGCCGGCACGCTGGATCGCGGTCGAGGCGTCGGGCCGGGCCGCGGCTTCGAGCGCGAACTGGCGGAACACATCGGCCACCGCGATCAGATCGGGATCGACGATCAAGGCCCAGCGGTCGAAGCCCGGATCGAGCACCGCCTTGGCCTGGGCCACCGGCGCGCGCGGCGCGGTTTCTTCGAGCTTGGCCACCCAACCCAGGGCCACCATGCGTTCGAGCAAGGCCTCGGCTTCGGCGAAGCCGAGCCGGGTGCGCTCGCGGATCTCGCGCGCCGAGACGCTGGCCGCCTGGCCCGGCGCGGCCCGGCGCACTTCGACCAGCATGTGCAGCACCTGCAACGCATCGTCGAACACATCACCGCTCACATGCTTGCGGTGCCAACGCTCGTATTGCAGTACCGGAATGGTCGCAGCCACGGCGGCGCCGAACAAGGTGATGAGCCAGCTCAGATAGACCCAGAGCAGGAAGATCGGAAACGCCGCGAACGCGCCATAGACCGCGGTGTAGCTCGGGTACTTGGCGATGAACAGGCCGAACAAGCGCTTGGCGACTTCAAAGGCGACCGCCGCGACCGCGCCGCCGGCGAACGCGTCGGCCCAGCGCACCGGTTTGCTCGGCAAGGTGCGGTACAGGATCGCAAAAGCGACCATCGACAACAACACCGGCAACAGGCTGAAGATCAGATCGCCGAGCCAACCGGTCTTTTCGGCCTCGCGCATGAGCACGCTGGTCATGGTGATCGAGCCGCCGATCAGCAAGGGGCCGATGGTGATCGCGGCCCAATAGGCCACCAGACGCTGCACCAGCCCGCGCGGGGTCTGGACGCGCCAGATGGTGTTGAACGCGCGGTCGATCGTCATCATCAAGGCGAGCGCCGTCACCAGCAGAAAGACCCCGCCGACGGTCGAGATGCGCGCCGCCTTGCTCGAAAACTGGTTGAGCGCGCTCATCACCCCTTTGGCGATCGCATCGGGCATCAGGCTCTGGATGAAATATTGCTGGAGGTTCAGTCGGAACTGATCGAACAAGGGAAAGGCGGTGAACAAGGCCAGCGCCACCGTGAGCAAGGGCACGATGGACAGCACCGTGGTGAAGGTCAGGCTGCCGGCGACGACCGAGAGTCTTTCTTCGCGCAAACGTTCGAGTGCGAAGCGCGAGGCGGCGCGGATCTGTTTGAGTTTTTCGAGGGAAACGAGCTTCATGGCGAACCTATAATAGCCGCATGCCTTCCCGCCTCGCTCCGGGCGCCGCGCCGCTGCCCATCCTGGTGCTGTATTACTCGCGTCAAGGCGCGACCAAACGGCTCGCCGAAGCGATCGCGCTCGGCATCGACAGCACCCCCGGCTGCGCGGCGCGGCTGCGCACCGTGCCGGCGGTGAGCACCGTCTGCGAATCGACCGCGCCCGAGATTCCCGAGGCCGGCCCGCCTTATGCCGAACTGGCCGATCTCCAGGACTGCGCGGGGCTGGCGCTCGGTAGCCCGACCCGGTTCGGCAACATGGCGGCGCCGCTCAAGTATTTTCTCGATGGCACGTCGCCCTTGTGGCTCAACGGCGCGCTGGCCGGCAAACCGGCCTGTGTGTTCACGAGCACCGGCGCGCTGCACGGCGGCCAGGAAGCGACCTTGTTGTCGATGATGCTGCCGCTCTTGCATCACGGCATGCTGATCATGGGGTTGCCGTTCACCGAACCCGACTTGTTGCGCACGGCCAGCGGCGGAACGCCCTATGGAGCGAGCCACCATGCGCATGCCAACGGACTGCGCGGCGTGGACGAAGTCGAATGGCAATTGGCGGTGGCGCAGGGCAAGCGCCTCGCCCAATGCGCGCTGCGCTTGGCCGCGCCGACGGAGGCCGCTTGACCCCGCACGACGCCGGGCCGGCCACCCCGGCGGACGCCACGGCGCCCGCGCCGATCGACGCCCAAGCCGATCGGCTGCGCCATCGCATCGCGTGCGCTTTGCTGATCGCGCTCGTCGTCTACCTGCTTGCACGTGAATTGGCGATCGCCCCGTTGCGGCCCGGCGGCTCGCTGCTCGCACTCAAGGCCCTGCCCTTCGTACTGGCCTTGCCCGGCGTGTTGCGCCGGCGCCTGTACACCTTTCAGTGGACGGCGCTGTTGGTGCTGGTCTATGTCGCGCTCGGCATCGTGAGCGGCATGAGCGATGCGACCGCCGTGTCGCGCCGGGCCGGCTGGACCGAAGCCCTTCTCGCAACCGCCTATTTCGTCGCGGCGCTGGCTTTCGTGCGGCCCTACAAGAAAGCGTACAAAGCGAGGCAGCGCGCCGCGCAAGCCGCCGCGGCCAAAGCGATGGTTCAACCCAAGGATTCCACGCCCTCATGATCGAACGTCTGGCCGCCATCGTCGGCGCCGACCATGTCCTGGCCGACCCGCACGACACCGCCCCCTATCTGAGCGACTGGCGCAAACGCTTCGTCGGACGCGCCCGCGCGGTGGTGCGGCCGGGCACGGCCGAGGAAGTCGCGGCCATCGTGAAACTCTGCGCCGACGAACGCATCCCCATCGTTGCGCAAGGCGGCAACACCGGTCTGGTGGGCGGCGCGACGCCCGATGCGTCGGGCGCGGCGATCGTGCTGTCGATGCAGCGGCTGCAACGCGTGCGCGCGGTCGATCCGCTCAACAACACGATGATCGTCGAGGCCGGGGCGATTCTGCACAACGTCCAGCAGGCCGCGCGCGCGGCCGCGCGCCTGTTCCCGTTGACACTCGCCTCGGAAGGCAGTTGCACCCTCGGCGGCAACCTGAGCAGCAACGCCGGTGGCACCCAGGTGCTGCGGTATGGCAATGCGCGCGAATTGTGTCTGGGTCTCGAAGTGGTCACGCCCGCGGGCGAACTCTGGGACGGCCTGCGCGGCCTGCGCAAAGACAACACCGGTTACGATCTGCGCGACCTGTACATCGGCGCCGAAGGCACGCTGGGCATCATCACCGCGGCCTGCGTCAAGCTTTATCCGCTGCCAAAGGCGCAAGTCACGGCGCTCGCGGCTGTGCACAGTGTGGAAGCCGCGCTCGCCTTGCTCGATCTGGCACAGAACCGTTGCGGCCCGACCCTGACCGCCTTCGAATTGTTCAGCGATTTCTGCCTGGGTCTGGTCGAGCGGCACTTCCCGTCGCAACGCTCGCCCTTCGGGCAGCGCCATGCGCACCATGTGCTGATCGAACTCAGCGACCATGAAGACGAGGCCCATGCGAACGCGCAATTCGACGCGCTCATGCAGGCCGCCTTCGATGCCGGCCTGATCGCCGACGCGGTGATCGCGCAAAGCCTGGCCCAAAGCCGCGCCTTGTGGGCGTTGCGCGAGAACATTTCAGAGGCCCAGGCCGCCGAAGGCAAGAACATCAAGCATGACATCGCGGTGCCGATCTCGCGCATCGCCCAGTTCATCCATGAAACCGACGCCTTGTTGCAGCGGGCCTTTCCGGGCGTACGCATGGTGACCTTCGGCCATCTGGGCGACGGCAACCTGCATTACAACGTGAGCCCGGCGCTCGGTGCCGACGGCCGGTGCGAGCCCGAGACCGAATTTCTGGCCAAGCAGTCGCGTATCTATGGGATCGTCCACGACCAAGTCCACGCGTATCGTGGCTCGATCTCGGCCGAACACGGCATCGGGCGGCTCAAGCGCGACGAACTCATGCGCTACAAGTCGCCGGTCGAGTTGGGGTTGATGCGCACGATCAAGCGCGCGCTCGACCCGCACAACCTCATGAACCCCGGCAAAGTGGTCTGATCGCGCCGGGGTCGTCCGGGAGATCGGCATGGCGCTTCGGCTCTGGATCGTGGCGGTGTTCTGCCTGTGCTGGGCCAGCCTGGCGCCGGCCCAGGTCTACAAATGCCTGTCTGGCAACAAGACGATTTATAGCGACACGCCATGCGCCCAGGGCAAGCAATCCGAGTTGGCGATCACGCCCGGCCTGGAAGCCGATGCGCAAAGCCAGGACGCCGCGCGCGAACGTCTGGCCAACGAAGTCAAACGCGCCGACCGCGTGGTCGATGAAGCGCGCAAACGTTCCGACGCCGACGCCAAACGCCGCGCCGAAATCGCGGTGGCCGAACGCAAAGCCGAGGAAGCGCGCTTGAAGAAAGAAGCCGCCGAAGCCAAGGCCGCTGCCGAAGCCGGCAACAAGGCCTACAAGCCCAAGCTCAGCAAGCCCCAAAAACCGAGTGGTTACCCGGCACGCACCACCGATTCGAGTTCGGGGGCGTCGTTGCAATCGCGCTGAATTCGCGCGCGCCACCCCAAGTCTGCGGACCTCAGGTCTCGTCGGCGTCGCAAGGCTGATCGAGGTCGCGCTCGACCAAGCCCATCGCACGCAAGATCAAGCGCCCATCGGCATCGCGCAATTGCGTCGCATCGCTGAGCAGACGCCGGAACGCACGGGCGCGCGGCAAGCCGTTGTACAGCCCGAGGATGTGCCTGACCACATTGCGCACCGGGGTGCCATGGGTGCGCAATTCGCGCTCTGCATACACCGCGAGCGCGCGCAAGACCTCGGCGCGTCGCGGCGGCACCCAGTCCGAGGCCGGGTCGGCCAGGAACTCCGCCTCCCAAAGCGCGAGCGCATACGGATGGTGGTAGGCCTCGCGGCCGATCATCACACCGTCGACCTGCGCCAATTGCTCGGCGATCTGCACGGTACTTGCGAGCCCGCCGTTGACCAGGATTTCGAGCCCGGGGAAATCGCGCTTGAGCTGGTGGGCGACCTCGTAGCGCAAAGGGGGCACCTCGCGGTTTTCCTTCGGGCTCAGGCCTTTGAGCCAGGCATTGCGCGCATGGACGATGAACGTCCTGCACCCTGCGTCGGCGACCGCGCCGATGAAATCGCGCACGAAGTCATAGGACTCGATCTTGTCGATCCCGATCCGGTGCTTGACCGTGATCGGCAGATCGACCGCATCGACCATCGCGCGCACGCAATCGGCCACCAGTTGCGGCTCGGCCATCAGGCACGCGCCGAAGGCGCCGCGTTGCACACGTTCGCTGGGGCAGCCGCAATTCAGATTGATTTCGTCGTAGCCGTACCGGGCGGCCAGCCGCGCACACTGCGCGAGGTCGGCCGGTTCGCTACCGCCGAGTTGCAGCGCAACCGGATGCTCTTCTTCGTGAAACCGCAGATGCCGGTCCACATCGCCATGCAGCAAGGCGCCCGTGGTGACCATCTCGGTGTACAGCCAGGCATGCGGTGCGAGCAGCCGATGGAAATAGCGGCAATGCCGGTCGGTCCATTCCATCATGGGGGCGACCGCGAGTCGGCGGAGAGGCAGCGTCTTCATGAAATACGTCGGGGCATCCAGCGCGGGCCGCGCGAACCATTCGCGCTGCGGTGCACGCAAGGGCCGCATTGTCGCATCCGGCGCGTTTTCACTGGCGCCGGTTTGCGACGCGTCAAGCCGGAGGTGTCCGTGATCCACGCGCATGCCTGGCTTGAGTGACAATGCACGCTTTCGTCACTCGACCAAATTCACCTATGACGCATGCCGCCATCACCGGCTGGGGCAAATGCCTGCCGCCCGCGACGCTGACCAATGCCGACCTCGCGACCATCATCGACACCAACGACGATTGGATCGTGCAACGCACCGGCATCCGCGAACGGCGCATCACCCATGTGCCGGCGGTGCAGCTCACCCATGTGGCCGCGCAGCGGGCATTGGCCTGCGCCGGCATCGAGGCCGGTCAGCTCGACCTCATCGTCTACGGCAGTTGCAGCGCCGACGAGGCCGTGCCCAACACCGCTTCGGGCCTGCAATTGCTGCTCGGCGCCAAACGCGCCGCGGCTTATGACATCAACACCGCCTGCACGAGCTTTCTGTATGGCCTGAGCACCGCCACCGCCCTCATCAAGACCGGCGTGGTCCGCACGGCGCTGGTGGTCGGCGTCGAATACATCTCGCAGTACATGGACTGGAGCAACCGCAATGTGGCCGTGCTGTTCGGCGACGGCGCGGCGGCCGTGGTGCTGCAGGCGAGCGACCGTGAAGAAGGCCTGATCGGCGAAGCGCTGGGCTGCATCGCCGATGCGCGCCAGACCTTGCGCGTGCGCGGCATGGGCGCGGTCTATGGCAATCGCGACGTGATGCTCGGCGACACGCAATGGGACTTCGACGGACAAGAAATCTTCAAGCGCGCGGTGCACGGCATGAGCGAGGCGAGCAATACCGTGCTCGCCAAATGCGGCAAGACCATCGCCGACATCGATCTGCTGGTGCCGCATCAGGCCAATCTGCGCATCATCGAAGCGGTCGGCAAGCGCATCGGCGCGAGCATGGACCGCACATTCCTCACCGTGCACAAGTACGGCAACATGTCGGCCGCGACGGTGCCGGTGGCCTTGGTCGAAGCGATCGAGGCCGGCCGCGTGCAACCGGGCAGCTTGTTGCTGATGCCGGCCTTCGGCGCCGGGCTCACGCTGTGCTCGCACCTCGTGCGCTGGGGCGACCGCGTCACGCCGATCGCGACTTCCGACGCCGAGTTGCCGCCCTTCGAAGGCACGGCCCTCGATCTGGTCGGCGCCTTGCGCGCCAAGAAGGAACCCGCCGGACGTTCGGCCGCGGGGCTGGCAACGATGGCCTTGGCCGATTGTCTGGTCCAGACCCAGGCCTGAACACCACACGAAAAAAACGCGGCGCCCAAGGCGCCGCGTCCGATCAGAGCCGTTGATTGCGTCGCGACGCGCGGTGCAGCGCGTGCGACGCCCGCTCAGGCCCGCGCCAAAAAGCGCACCGGCAAGGCCGCGAGCAGATCGCGGGCGCCGGCATGCACCATGTTCTTGTCGAGGGTGTAACTGACCATCGCACCGGTCGGCGCATTGAGGCGCGCGCGCAATTCGCCGAGCAGGGCCGGCGCCGCGATCACGGCCACGCTGCGGCAAGCCCCATGGGTGCGCGCATCGTCGAGGCGTCGGGCGATGGTCGTCGCGAAACTGCGCAGCTCGTGCTGTCTGATCTCGGTCTCGGGCCCGACCCCATGCCCGCCCGCGCCCGAACTTCGCAAAGCCGGCCCTGGACTGTCGGTCGTCATGAGTTCACGTCCGGCCACCCGGCCGGCCGGATGCGCGAGGGTCTCGAATTCCACGACGCTGCGGCCGTCTTCCGTGCCATGAAACAGCCGCGCCGTCGACGCATTGGCCACCACCACCCAGACCTTGTTCGCGCTTGCTCCCATGCTGCCCTCCGTGCATTGGGTCCGCGGAACGGTCTCGACCAAGCGCTCGCGGCGAAAGACCGCGGGCGCGTCCCGAATCGCCAATCTACTCGACCAAGCGCTCGCGGCGAAAGACCGCGGGCGCGTCCCGAATCGCCAATCTAGCGCGATCCCGGGTACGCGCCTATAGACCCTCAAGTACCGGCGACGTTCAAGGCTTGTTCGAGGTCGGTGATGAGGTCGGCGGGCGTTTCGAAACCCACGTTGAAGCGCACCAGCCCCCCCGCATGCGGCCAGGCGGCACGCGTGCCGCGCATGCGGTAAGGCACGACCAGACTGGTCGGACCGCCCCAGGAATAGCCGATCTTGAACAAGCGCAAGGCATCGACGAAGCGATCGATCGTCGCTTCGTCGTAACGCGCGTCGAACACCACTGAAAACAATCCGGCCGCGCCCCGGAAATCGCGCTTCCAGTGCGCATGGCCCGGACTGCCCGCGAAAGCGGGATGCAGCAAGGCCGCGATTTCGGGCCGCGCTTGCAACCAGGCCGCGACCGTACGCGCGGTCTGGTCGTGCTGCGCATAACGCACCGCCATCGACGGCAGGCCGCGCAAGACCAGGTAGGCGTCGTCGCCCGACACCCCATAGCCGAGCCGCATATGCGCAAAACGCAGCTTCGTGTGCAGCGCCGCATCGCGGGTGACCAAGGCGCCCATGAGGACATCGGCGCCGCCGGAAGGGTATTTGGTCAGGGCCTGCATGCTGATGTCCAGACCATGGTCGAGCGGCCGGAAAGCAAGCCCCGCTCCCCAAGTGTTGTCGAGCGCGGTGACGATCTTCGCACCCAAGGCGTGCTCGCGTTCGCGCACCGCGGCGACCAGGGCCGGCACATCGGGCATTTCCATCGAGATCGAGCCCGGCGCCTCCATCCAGACCAAACGGGTCGCAGGGCCGATGGCCGCCGCGAGCGTGTCGGGCCGCATGGGATCGTAGACACGATGGCCGACTCCGTGGTCGGCGAGGAGGGTCGCGGCCAGTTCGCGATTGGGGCCGTAGACGTTGTCGGGCACCAGCACTTCATCGCCGGCCTTCAGACAGGCGAAATCGGCGACCGCGATCGCAGCCAGTCCGCTCGGCGCCAGCAGACAGCGCTCGCCGCCTTCAAGCGCGGCCAGCTTGTGTTCGAGTTCGAAGGTGGTCGGCGTGCCGCGCAGCCCGTAGGTATAACAATCGTCGAGATCCCAGCGCCGCGCGCGCATGTCGGCCACATGCTTGAAAACGACCGTGGACGCATGATGGATGGGCGCGGTCAGGGCCTCGAAGCCCGCAGGCGCGCGGTAATCGGGATGGATGAGCCGGGTGATGGAATCGTCTGCCATGGGAATCACGGGAAATGCCGCCGTGCCGAACACGGCGCACGCTCAGGTCGAGCGCTTGAGATAGGCGCGTGCGCGCAGCACGCGTTCGAGCTTGAAGGGCAAGGCGACGGTTTCGTCGCCGTTGCGCCAGGTGCCGACGATATAGGCGCGGTTCTCTTCGATCACGAGTTTGCCGTCCCACGAGCCGGAAACATGTTCGCCGTCTTCGGTCTCTTCGAGGTAGAAACTCTCGGCATCGATCTCGCCGGCGACCAGGATGTTGCGCCCGCCGCCGAACACGAAATAATCGCCTTCAAACGTGCCCGGCTGTTCTTCATCGGCCGACAAAACCATCTGCACGCGCTGCTCGCCGAGCACGCCGCGATAGATGGTCGCGACTTCCGGATCGTTGTCGGGCAACGCATGGCGCGGCGAATTCGCCTGCGCCATGCGCGTGGGTTGCGCCTGGGCCGGCAGACCGCCGGCCAGGCCGAGCCATCCGGCGAACACGATCCAGAGCCAGAGGCGCATGGGCGGCTCAGATCCGTTCAAACACGGCCGCGATGCCCTGCCCGCCGCCGATGCACATCGTGACCAGCGCGTAGCGTCCGCCGGTACGTTGCAGTTCGTGCAAGGCCTTCACGGTGATGAGCGCGCCGGTTGCGCCGATCGGATGGCCGAGTGAAATGCCGGAACCGTTCGGGTTGACCTTCTTGGGGTCCAGGCCCAATTGCTGGCTCACCGCAAGCGCCTGGGCCGCGAAGGCTTCGTTGGCCTCGATCACATCGAGTTGATCGACCTTGAGGCCGGCGCGCGCGAGCACTTTTTGCGTGGCCGGCACCGGACCGATGCCCATGATCTCGGGATCGACCCCGGCATGGGCGTACGCGACCAGGCGCGCCATCGGCTTGAGGCCTTTCTTCTCGGCCGCCTTGGCTTCCATCAACATCACGGCGGCGGCCGCGTCATTGATGCCCGAGGCATTGCCCGCGGTCACGCTGCCGTCCTTCTTGAACACCGGCTTGAGCTTGCTCATGTCTTCGAGCTTGGCGTCCATGCGCACATGTTCGTCGGCCTTGAATTCGATCTCGCCCTTCTTGCTCTTGAGCATGATGGGCACGAGTTGGCTGTCGAAATGGCCCTGGCGGATCGCATTGGCCGCGCGCAGATGCGATTCGAGCGCCAGTTCGTCTTGCAACTCGCGCGTGATGCCGAATTTGGCCGCGATGTTCTCGGCGGTCACGCCCATGTGGTACTTGTGGAACGGATCGTTGAGCGCGCCGACCATCATGTCGACGATGGCCGAATCCCCCATGCGCGTGCCCCAGCGCGCGTTCGGCATCGAGTACGGCGCACGGCTCATGCTTTCGGCACCGCCGCCGATCGCCGCCTCGCAATCGCCGAGCAGGATGCTTTGCGCGGCGCTCACGATCGCCTGCAGGCCCGAGCCACACAGCCGGTTGACCGTGAGGCAAGGCGTGTCCTTGGTGATGCCGCCGTTGAGCGCCGCGACGCGCGAGAGATACATGTCTTTGGGCTCGGTGTTGACCACATGGCCGAACACCACATGGCCGACCTCCTCGGGCGCGAGCTGGCCGCGCGCGAGCACCTCCTTGACCACGATCGCGCCCAATTCGGTGGGCGGGATGTCTTTGAGGCTGCCGCCGAATTCACCGATACCGGTCCGTACCGCTGCCGTGACGACGATCTCCCTGCTCATGGTCTCTCCCTCATGTGGTTATATGGCCGTGCCCGGCCGGGTTGCTTGTCGGACGCTAGCATGCCGCGCCGGCAAGCGTCTTCATTGCGGTGGCCAATGTCGCGCGAAGACCTCAGCCACGCGCGGCTCGGCATCGATGCGCACCAGCAACTCGGCCAGCGCCGGGCGCGCGATGTTCAGGTGCTGGCGCGCGCCCGACCAGCGCGACACCACGCCAGCCAGGATGTCGACCGCGCCGAACTGCTCGCCGGTGAGCCAGGGCGAGGGTTGCACCATGTCGGCAAACAACTCCCACAACTGATGCAGCCGCGCGCGTGTGCCGGCGCGGATGCGTTCGCGCGTCGCGTCGTCGCAATCGGCGCACCAGCGCTCGGGGTAATCGAACACGCCGATCGCCGCATAACAATTGGCGACGATGAAGACCAACGCGCGATACGCCTTCGCGCGCGCGGCCGGGTCGGCCGGCAACAGGCCGCTGGCCGGAAACCGGTCGGCCAGCGCCAGCAGGATGGCCGCGCTTTCCGACATCACCGTGCCGTCGTCGAGCACCAGGGTGGGCACCTGCCCGAGCGGATTCACGCGCAGCAGCTCGTCATAGCCGGGGCCGGGTTCCCAGGTCGCGCCTTCGACCAGCCGATAAGGCTGGCCGACGAGTGCCAGCGCCGCTTCGATCGCGGCCGAGCCCGAGCCTTTTGCACCGTAGAGCGTCATCATGCGAGTTCTCCCCACAGATCGTGCGCATCGGCCCCCGTGACGCGCACACTGACGATATCGCCGACCTTGTAGCGTTTCCAGGTCTTGGTGGCCGGCGCGACATAAACCGCGCCATCGATCTCGGGCGCGTCGGCGCTCGAACGGCCGATGCCGCCATCGGCATTCACGGTGTCGATCAACACCTTGACGGTCTTGCCGACCTTGCGCGCCAGACGCGCGCGCGAAATCGCTTCCTGCACTTCCATGAACCGGCGCCGACGGTCTTCACGCACTTCGTCGGGCAATGCGCCATCGAGCGCGTTGGCGGCCGCGCCTTCGACCGGCGAATACGCAAAGCAGCCGACCCGATCGAGCTGGGCTTCGCGCAGGAAGTCGAGCAGGTAGTCGAACTCGGCTTCGGTCTCGCCGGGAAAACCGGCGATGAAGGTCGAGCGCAGCGTGATGTCGGGACACAGCGCGCGCCAGGCCTGGATGCGCTCGATGTTGCGTTCACCCGAAGCCGGACGCTTCATGCGCTTGAGCACTTCCGGATGCGCATGCTGGAACGGCACATCGAGGTAAGGCAGCACCTTGCCCGCGGCCATCAGCTCGATGACTTCATCGACATGCGGATACGGATAGACGTAATGCAGCCGGACCCAGACGCCGAGTTCCCCGAGTTCGCGCGCAAGCTCGGTCATGCGCGTCTTGACCGGACGGCCGTTGACGAAACCGCTGCGGTATTTGAGGTCCACGCCGTAGGCGCTCGTGTCCTGTGAAATGACGAGCAATTCCTTCACGCCCGATTTCACGAGGGCTTCGGCCTCGCGCATCACCTCGCCGATATCGCGCGAAACCAGATCGCCGCGCAGACTCGGGATGATGCAAAAACTGCAGCGATGGTTGCAGCCTTCGCTGATCTTCAGATAGGCGTAATGACGTGGCGTCAGGCGCACGCCTTGCGCCGGCACCAGATCGGAAAACGGATCGTGCGGTTTGGGCAGATGCGCATGCACATGCTGCATCACCTCGCCGAGCGCATGCGGGCCGGTCACGGCCAGCACCTTGGGATGCGCGGTCTGCACGAGGTCGTGCCCGGCCGCGTCTTTCTTCGCGCCCAGGCAACCGGTCACGATCACCTTGCCGTTGGCATGGAGCGCTTCGCCGATCGCGTCGAGCGATTCCTGGACCGCCGCATCGATGAAGCCGCAGGTGTTGACGATGACCAGATCGGCGCCTTCATAGCTCGCCGCGGTGTCGTAACCCTCGGCCTTGAGCTGGGTGATGATCTGTTCGGAATCGACGAGCGCCTTGGGGCAGCCGAGCGAAACGAAGCCCACCTTGGGGGCGGCAGTGCTAGAGGCCAGCGGGGGCGAGAAAGAATCGGACATGGACGAACATACGAACTGATGAAAACGGCGCGCCCGGTGCGCCACACGAAAAGACAACGGGCATCGCCCGGCGCCGATGGCGCTGCGCGATGCCCGATTCTAGCGGTTGGGCCCGAGCCCCGGCGTCCAAGCGCCGGGCGCCCGAAACGGCCGGTCTTTCAGCGCGGACCGGCCGGCTTGACCGGCGTGGTCGGCGCGGGGAATCCGAAATTGCCGAACATGTTCTTGGTCTGCTGCTGCATCTGTTCTTGCATCTGCACGAACAGGTTTTTCGATTGCTCGATGTAGTTGGACATCATGCCCTGCATCATCGGCCCTTGCACATTCATGAACTGGGTCCACATCTCAGGCGAGAACGCCTGATTGCCCATGAAGGCCTTGGATTGTTCCTGCAGCTTGTTCTGGATTTCGATGAAGGCCTGGATGTTCTTTTCGAGGTAGTTGCCCATCATCCCCTGCATGGCATGGCCATAGAAACGGATGATGTTGGCCAGCATGTCGGCCGAGAACATCGGCACGCCGCCCGACTCTTCTTCCAGGATGATCTGCAGCAGGATGGCGCGGGTCAGGTCATCGCCCGCCTTGGCATCGACGACCTTGAAATCCTCCTGGTCGAGCACGAGTTGCTTGACGTCGGCAAGGGTGATGTAGGTGCTGGTCTCGGTGTCGTACAGACGGCGGTTGGGGTACTTCTTGATCAGGCGCGTGGTTGTCTCGGCCATGGCGGTCCTTTCAGACTCTGCGATCGTCTACGCAAACGGGAGGTTGCAGTCGCTGCTTTGCCGCCTGAAGCCGGCGGCAAGGTGCGAAGGGTTATAGCATCGTTCGCTGCGACTGCACAGCGCGAATACCCTCAGTCGGCCGATGGGCCAAGCCCTTGTCGGCTCAGCCCACCAGATGCCGCGGTCCGGCCGCGGCGATCAGCCCATGTGCAGGCCGCCGTTGAGCGAGAAGTCGGCACCGGTCGCGAAGCCGCCGTCCTCGCTCGAGATCCACGAGACGATCGCACCGATCTCCTCGGGCGTGCCCAAACGCTTGACCGGAATCGTGGCGACGATCTTTTCGAGCACGTCGGGGCGGATCGCGCGGACCATGTCGGTGCCGATATAGCCCGGCGACACGGTGTTCACGGTCACGCCCTTGCTGGCCAGTTCCTGGGCCAGCGCCATCGTGAAGCCATGAATCCCGGCCTTGGCGGTCGAGTAATTGACCTGGCCGAACTGGCCCTTCTGGCCGTTGACCGACGAGATGTTGACGATACGGCCCCAGCCGCGCGAGGCCATGTCGGCCACGACTTGCTTGGTCACATTGAACAGGCTGGTCAGGTTGGTATCGATGACCTCGTCCCATTGCTGGCGCGTCATTTTGAGGAAGACGCCGTCACGCGTGATCCCGGCGTTGTTGACCAGGATGTCGACCGGACCGTGCTCGGCCTTGGTCTTCTCGAACGCGGCCACGGTCGAATCCCAGTCCGACACATTGCCGACCGAAGCATGGAAGGCATAGCCGTCGGCCTTTTGCTCGCCGAGCCATTTCTCGAAATCGCGGGTCGGACCGCAACCGGCGATGACGGTATGTCCGGCATCGGCCAGCTTGCGGCAGATCGCGGTTCCGATGCCACCCATGCCACCCGTAACGTACGCAACGCGCTTGCTCATTCATCTTCTCCTTGATGGTTTGTGATGCAGCATCGCCGCCGAAGCGCGCTCCGGCGGCGTGGGGTCTTGTTATGTTGTTGCAGAGGATGCGAACTCGAAGCCGGGCCGATCAGCGCTCGACCGTCAGCGCAACGCCCATGCCGCCGCCGATGCACAGACTGGTCAGGCCCTTCTTCGCGTCGCGACGCTGCATTTCATGCAGCAGGGTCACCAGCACGCGGCAGCCCGACGCGCCGATCGGGTGGCCGAGCGCGATCGCGCCGCCGTTGACGTTGATCTTGCTGGTGTCCCAGCCCATTTCGTTATTGACCGCGCATGCCTGGGCCGCGAAGGCTTCGTTGATTTCGAGCAGATCGAGTTCGGCCGCCTTCCAGCCCGCCTTCTGCAACGCGAGCTTCGACGCCGGCACCGGCCCCATGCCCATGATCTTGGGATCGAGCGCCGCCCAGGCATACGACTTGATCGTGGCAAGCGGCTTGAGTCCGAGCGAAGCGGCCTTGGTCGCCGACATCACCATCACCGCCGCGGCACCGTCATTGATGCCCGAGGCGTTGCCGGCCGTGACCGTACCGGCCTTGTCGAACGCGGGACGCAGGCCGGCGAGCGATTCGGCGGTGGACTTGCGGTTGACGAATTCGTCGGTGTCGAACACCAGCGGATCGCCTTTGCGTTGCGGAATCGAGACCGGAAGGATTTCGTCCTTGAACTTGCCCGCGTCCAGCGCCGCCACCGCCTTCTGTTGCGAGGCCAGCGCGAACGCGTCTTGCGCGGCGCGGTCGACGCCGTATTGCTTGGCGACGTTCTCGGCGGTGATCCCCATGTGGTACTGGTTGTAGACGTCCCAAAGGCCGTCGATGATCATCGAATCGACGAGCTTGGCGTCGCCCATGCGGAAGCCATCACGCGAGTTCGGCAACACATGCGGCGAAGCGCTCATATTCTCCTGGCCGCCCGCGATCACGATCTCGGCATCGCCGCACTTGATCGCCTGGGCCGCGAGCATCACCGCCTTGAGGCCCGAGCCGCAGACCTTGTTGATCGTCATGGCCGGCACCACGTCGGGCAAACCGGCCTTGATGACCGCTTGCCGCGCGGGGTTTTGACCGCTGCCGGCGGTCAGCACCTGACCGAGGATCACTTCGGAAATCGCATCCGCTGCCACGCCGGTCTGCGCGAGCAGGCCCTTGATGACATGGGCACCGAGCTCCGGCGCAGAAATCTTGGCAAGCGTTCCGCCGAACTTTCCGATGGCAGTGCGCTTGGCGGCAACGATGACGACATCAGTCATGCTTGGGCTCCTTCCTTGATTGATGAGGACGATTTCGATTCGACGACACTTCGATTCCGCGCGCCATCCGACCGGGATCAGATGACGCGCACTTTCACGTAGCGGCCGGGTGCCGGCTCGATCGGCGCGAACTTTGCGCTGCCGAACTTACCGGGCGCTTTCACGCGCGGCCCTTTCCATTGTTCGAGCCAGGCCATCCAATCGGGCCACCAACTGCCGGGCACCGATTCGGCCTGGGCGAACCAAGTCTGAGCTTCGGGCGGAAACCCGGCCGGCTTGGCCTTGCCGCGCGCGGGCTTTTGCGCCGGCTGGCCGCGCCAGTAATTGCGCTTGCCGCTCGCGGCCGGATTGATCACGCCCGCGATGTGTCCCGATGCGCCGAGCACGAAGCGCGAATTCGCGAGATCCATTCCCGTCAAGGCCTGGGTCGAGGCATAGGCCGCGTCCCAGGGCACGATGTGATCTTCGCGCGAGCCGTAGATGAAGACGGGGATGTCGATGAGCCCGAGGTCGATCTTGGTACCGTTCACCGCCGTCTTGCCGGGCTGGATAAGCTTGTTGTCGAGGTAGGTGTTGCGCAGATACCAGGCGTACATCGGTCCGGGCAGGTTGGTGCTATCACCGTTCCAATACAGCAGATCGAACGCCGGCGGCGATTCCCCCTTGAGATAGTTGCCGACCACATACGGCCAGACCAGGTCGTTCGGGCGTAAGAAGGAAAAGGTCGTGGCCAGATCGCGCGCCAGCATGAGTCCGCCATGGCCGATGGTCTCTTCGCGCATGCGCACCTGGGCTTCGTCGATGAAGACATCGAGCACGCCGGTGTTCGTGAAGTCGAGCAGCGTGGTCAACAAGGTCAGGCTGGCTGCCGGCTTCTTGCCGCGCACGGCCAGGGCCGCCAGCGCCGCGGCGAGCAGCGTGCCGCCGACGCAAAAACCCAGGACATTGATCTTGTCGGCCTTGGAAATCGCATGCCCGAGTTCGGCGGCGACCTCGACCGCGCGGATCACCCCTTCTTCGACATAGGTATCCCAGGTCCAGTGCGCGCATTCGGCGGTCGGGTTGCGCCAGCTCACCATGAACACCGTGGTGCCCTGCTCGACCGCATAGCGCACCAGCGAATTGGTCGGCTGCAGATCGAGGATGTAGAACTTGTTGATGCACGGCGGCACCATCAGCAACGGCCGCGTGCCGACCGTCGGCGACAAGGGCTTGTACTGGATGAGCTGGAACACCTCGTTCTCGAAGACCACCATGCCTTCGGAGGTCGCGACATTCTTGCCGACCTCGAAACGCGACTCGTCGGTCATCGAAATGCGGCCCTGCTGCAGATCGTGGACCAGGTTCGTGATGCCGGCTTTGAGGCTTTCGCCCTTGGTTTCGAGGATCTTGTGCTGGGCCTCGGGATTGGTCGCGAGGAAGTTGGCGGGCGACATCGCATCGACCCATTGCCCGACCGCGAACCGGATCTTGGCCCGGGTCTTGGCATCGGACTGCACCGCCTCGGCCAGTTGCGTCATGGCCCGGGCGTTGATCAGGTACATGCTCGACAAAAACTCGAACATCCCGCCGTCATGCCATTCGGCGGCCGAGAACCGGCGGTCGCCCGGCACGGCCGGTTTTTCGGCGCCGGCCTTGGGCTGGAAGCTGCTGGAAAACAGCAGATTCATCTGCTCGGCATAATCGCGCTGGATTTCCTGGAGACGGTCGGCGTCGATGTACTGACTGATCCAGTCGGGAACCCGCAGATTCGCCGCTTCGGGATGCAGGCTCTGAAACTGCATCTGAGAAAGCGCGGCCATCCAACGGCTCTGCTCCTGGAAAAAACTTGCATAGGGATTGTCGGTGAACGGCTGATGCGGTTCACGCGAACCGGTGGTGCGGTCCATGAATGTCTCCGTCGAGGCTATGCTTGAATCGTGCGAAATCATCAGAAGACGATCTGCGTCGTCCTCTTTCAAATGTACATCATCGCGATAGCCTGGACGTTCGTAGTCTTGCTCATGGCCGCTGCTGAAGCCATGGAGACCTCGGTGGTTGGAGGAGTGTTGACCTTCATCTTGTATTGCGCGCTTCCGCTGGGTCTGTTTTTGTACATCTTCGGGACTCCCCAAAGGCGCCGCAATAAGACGAACGCTGACAAGGCCGTTTTGACGCAACACTTAGAAGCCGCGCAAACGGCCGAACACTTGACGACCGAATCCGATTTAGGTTCACGCCCCGCCGGCGCCGATGAACGGGCCGAGGGCGCGGACCCGACTCAGCGCTGATCGAGCCAGATCACCGAGGCGAAACGTCCGGTCACGCCGTCGCGCCGATAGGAGTAGAAGCGCGCCGGATCTTCGACCGTACACCAGTGCCCGCCGCTTACCGCGTCGACGCCCGTGTCGGCCAGATGCAGCCGGGCCAGGGCCGGCAGATCGGCCAGCCAACGGTCGCCGCGCCCGGCCCGAAACGCGGCGGCCGCGCTGTCATGTCTGGCCATGAAAGCTTCACGAACCTCGGGCCCGACTTCGAAGGCGCGCGGACCGATGCACGGCCCTAGCCACGCGACCAGATCGGATTGCGGCACCGCAGCACGCATGGCTGCGATCAATCGTTCCGCAACCCCGGCCACCAGCCCGCGCCAGCCGGCATGGGCGGCCCCCACCACCCGTCCGGCCCGATCGGCCACCAGGATGGGCAGGCAATCGGCGGTCAGCACCGCGCACGCCACCCCCGGTTGCGCGGTATAGGCGGCATCGGCCACCGGCACGGTGCCGGCCGGCACGGCGTCGGCGCGAACCACCGCCGTGCCATGCACTTGGCTCAGCCAGACCGGCGCGACCGCAAGCCGCGCGCGATTGCGCGCCACGGTCTGGGCATCATCGCCGACATGGTCGCCGAGATTCAGGCCGCCGCCAGCCGAAGCACCATACACACCGACACTGCCTCCACCGCGACGCGTGGTCACGAAGGCGCGGACCGCCGCGCCCACTGGCCAGTCGGGCTGGATCGTGTCGAGGGCGGCTTCGGAATCGGGCATGGTCGGATTCATGACGAGACGGGCACGGCGATACCGGCCTGGGTCAGCAACTGGGAAAAGTCGGCCGGCAGGTCCGACTGCCATTGCACCCGGGTCTGCGAGAGCGGGTGATCGAGCGCGAGCGTATGCGCGTGCAAGGCCTGGCGCGCGAAGACCGCCGCACTGGCCGCGGCGAGTGCGCGCGGCACATAGACCCGATCGCCGACCAGCGCGTGCCCCGCGTGCGCAAGATGGACCCGGATCTGGTGGGTGCGACCGGTTTCGAGCCGGCATTCAACCAAGGTCACGGCGCGGCCACCGAGCTTGCCTGGGGCAAGCGGCTGGACATGGGTCAGCGCCGGCTTGCCGCCGGGCACGACGGCCATGCGGGTGCGTTCGCGCGGATCGCGGCCGATCGGCGCCTCGATGCTGCGCGCGCCCGGCGCGCCCCAGCACAAGGCGTAATACCGGCGCGCGACCGTGCGCGCCTGCAACTGGCGCACCAGATCGGTCTGGGCCTGCGGCGTATGCGCGACCACCATCAGACCGCTGGTGTCCTTGTCGAGCCGATGCACGATGCCGGCGCGCGCCACGGTTCGCAATTCGGGATAGCGATGCAACAAGCCGTTGAGCACCGTGCCCGACCAATTGCCGGCGGCTGGATGGACCACCAGCCCGGCCGGCTTGTCGAGCACGATCAACGCCGCGTCCGCATGGACCACGTTCAAGGCGATCGGCTCGGGCGCGAAGGCCAGGGTTTGCGGGTCGGGTTGCGCTTCCAGGCGCACCGCCTCACCGCCGCGCAAGCGGGTGCGCGCATGGGCGACCTGGCCGTCGAGCGCGAGCCGTCCGTCATCGATCCAGCGCTGAATGCGCGCCCGCGAATGCTCGGGAAACAATTGCGCGACCGCCCGGTCGATGCGCTCGCCGGCGGCCTGTAAAGGGATCGTGGCGATCAGTAGCTCGGCGCCGGCCGGCGCCAACGCGCCACCGGAGGCCTCGTCATCGAGACCTTCGTCCCACGCCGCAGCGTCTGCTTGCATATGCGCCGCCTGGTCCGGCCCGGGTACTGCGATGCCCATCGAATATAATCCGCCCGTCTTGTCGAAGCCGCGCCCGCGGCGGGATCGTTCATGAATCGTCTGCATCTACGCGCCTGGCGCGCCCTCGCCGCCGGCCTCATCCTCGGGATCGTGCTCGCCGGCTGCAGTTCCTCCGAGAAGAAGCCTCAGCGCACCGCCGAGGAATTGTATGACGAGGCCCAGCAAGACATGGCCAACGGCGCCTGGGATGCCGCCGCGCGCGGGTTCGAATCGGTTCAGGTGCGCAGCCCGTTCGGCCGGCTGGCCCAGCAGGCGATGATGGATCAGGCCTATGCCCAATTCCGGTCGTTCGAACCGTCGCAAGCCCTGGGCACGATCGACCGCTTCATCAAGCAGTACCCGAACCATGTCGCGGTCGACTATATGTATTACCTGCGCGGCCTGGTGAACTTCAATGACGGGTCGAGTTTCTTCGACCGTATCTCGGGCCAGGATCCGAGCGAGCGCGATCCCAAGGCCTTGCGCGACTCGTTCGACGCCTTCAAAGACTTGGTCACCCGGTTTCCCGAATCGCCCTATGCCGAAGATTCGCGCGCCCGCATGCGCTGGCTGGTCAACGCGCTGGCGAACCACGAGGTCCATGTGGCGCGTTATTACTTCCGGCGCGGCGCCTATGTGGCGGCGATCAACCGGGCCCAGACCGCGGTGCGCGATTTCGACGCCGCGCCGGTGCTCGACGAAGCGCTCGCGATCATGGCCTTTTCCTATGACAAGCTCGGCATGAAGAAAGAAGGCGACGATGCGCGCCGCGTGCTGACGCTCAACTACCCGCAAAGCCCGTTCCTGATCGAGGGCCTGCGCGATCCCGAGCGCAAATGGTGGCAATTCTGGTGACGCCGGCGCGCATGATCGCCGCCGCCCCACCCCGCTGACAGATCGCCGTGGCCGCAGTCGAACACCCTGTTGGCGCAGTCCAGTTGCGCCGCCTGAGCGCGAACGCTCACGACATCGCCACCTTGCAGCATTGCATCGAAGGCGCGCCCCGGTATGCGCGGCTGTTGAGTGGCGCGCCGGCCGGCCCGAACGAAGGCCGCGACATCCTCGCCATGTTGCCCCGGGGCAAGACCCAGGACGACAAATTCGTCTTCGCGATCGAAGCCGACGGCCATTGCGTCGGCTGTATCGACATGATGCGCGGCTTTCCCGATCCGACCACGGTCCACATCGGTCTGCTGCTCGTCGCCGAAGCGCATGAAGGCCACGGCTGGGGTGGCGCGGCGCTAGCGCAGGTCGAGGCGATGGTCCGTGCCTGGGGGCCGTTTGCGCGCCTGCGCATCGGCATCGTCGAGAACAATGCGCGCGCGCTCGCGTTCTGGGCCCGCCACGGCTTCGTGCCGACCGGCGAGGTCAAACCCTTCGGCGTCGAAGCCGTGACTTCACAAGTCTTGATCTACACCAAGCCTTTGGCCTGAGCGCTGGCCCGTCAAGCCGGGTCGCCGGCCACCACCGTGCGCAAGAACGCCACCGCTTCGGCTGGTTCGCGGGTGCGCCGAAACGGCGGCAGGCTTTGCCAGATGCGCCGGCCGTAGGGCTTGCTGACGATGCGCGGGTCGCACAGCATCAGAACGCCATGGTCGGTCTCGCTGCGGATGAGCCGGCCCGCCCCCTGCTTGAGCGAAATCACCGCCTCGGGCACCTGGTGGGCCATGAATGCGTTGCCGCCCGCGGCCGTGATGCGCGCCAGGCGCGCCGCCAGCACCGGATCGTCCGGCGGGGCGAACGGCAGCTTGTCGATCACGACCAAGGACAGGGCCTGCCCGCGCACATCGATGCCTTCCCAAAAACTCTGGCTGCCGACCAGCACCGCGCGTTCGGCATGGCGGAACCGGTCGAGCAGTTCGGTGCGCGAGGCATCGCCTTGCCGAAACAACACGATGCCCGCAGCATCGAGCCGTTCGCGCAAACAATCGGCCGCACGATCGACCGCACGCAATGTCGTGCACAGCAAGAAGGTGCGCCCGCCGGCCACCTCGATCAGCGGCCAGGCCTGTTCGACCACCGCTTCGGTATAGCCGCTTTGATGCGGCTCGGGCATGCCCGGCGGCACGTAAAGCACCGCCTGGCTCGGATAATCGAACGGGCTGGGCCAAGCGCGCGCCACGGCATCGCTCAGCCCGAGTTGATCGGTGAAATGCGAAAAATCGCTCTTCACGGCGAGCGTGGCGGAGGTGAAGATCCAGGCGCGCGGATAGGCTTCGCGCTCGCGCGTGAAGATCGGCGCCACCGATAAAGGCGAACGGTGCAATTGCAGGCTCGACGCATAGGCATCGACCCAGCAGACATGGTCGGGCACTTCGGCGGCGTCGTCCGACAGGGCCGGCGGCGCCTCGCCGTGGCGCCGCCCGCGCGCCGGCACGCGCTCGCGCGGACCGCCGCCGCTTTGCAGGGCCGCGCGCAACTCCGCGCTGGCCGTGACCCAGGCACCGAGCTTGGCGCGCAATTCCTTGGCCCGCCGCACCAGGGCCTCGATGGTCTCGGCGCGCTCGGCGCTGGCTTCGAGCACCGTGGTGAGTTTTTCGAGTTCGGCTCCGACCCCGTCGAGCGCCGGAAAGAAAGGCGACGATGGCGCGATCTGATCGACCGCGAGCTTGGCCGCGCCGCGCTCGGTCGCGGTGCCGAGGGCCAGACGCAAGTCGCGCACCGATTTTTCGAGCGGTGCGATCGCCTTGGGCCAATCGGCCGCATCGCGCGCATGGGTCAGCCCTTCGGCCAGGGCGTCGCGGCACAACTCCATGAGTTGGGCGCTGCCGACCGCATCGCCGAAGAACAAGGTCGCGGTATCGGGCAGTTGATGCGCTTCGTCGAAGATCACCGTATTGGCCGCCGGCAGCAATTCGCTGATGCCTTCTTCGCGCAGCATCACATCGGCGAAGAACAGATGGTGATTCACGACCACGATGTCGGCCTGCTGGGCGTTCTTGCGCGCCTGCTGGACGAAGCACTCTTTGTAATTCGGACAATCCTGGCCCAAGCAGTTGTCGCGCGTGGAGGTGACCAGCGACCAGACCCCCGCGTTCTCGGGCACGGTGCCGAGTTCGGCCTTGTCGCCGGTCCGCGTGGTTTTCAGGAAGACTGAAATGCGCCGCAGATGCGCCACATCTTCACGCGAAGTCAGGCGCCCGTTGGCCAGGGTGCGTTCGGTATGGAAGTGGCAGACGTAATTCGCGCGCCCTTTGAGCAAGGCGGCCGTGACCGGCACATTGAGCGCATGGCGCACGGCCGGCAGGTCGCGCTCGAACAATTGGTCCTGCAAGGTCTTGGTACCGGTCGAAATGATGACCTTGCCGCCCCAAAGCAGCGCCGGCACCAGATACGCGAAGGTCTTACCGGTGCCGGTGCCGGCCTCGGCGACCAGGCTGCCCTGCCGCTCGATCGCCTCGGCGATCGCGACCGCCATCTCGACCTGGGCCGAGCGCTTGCGATAGCCGGGCGCGGCCTGGGCGATCGGCCCGTCGGCAGCGAACAAGCGTTCCAGGTCGCGCGCATGCGCCGACCCGCCGCCCGCGCATTGCCCGCCGGTGTCATCGAAAGCGGCCGACATCGCGACTCCAGGCTTTATGGCTGCAACTCCACTTTGACCTGAACATGCAGGCGCGCTTGCAGATCGGCACCGGTGCCGGTGGCTTGGGTGTCCGAAGCGCCGAGATCGATCCACTCGCCGAGCCGGCCCGACACCTGGGTCGTCAGGCTTTGCTGGCGGATCTCGCCTTGCGGCCCGAAGGTCGAACGCTGCGGTTCGATGTCGAGCAGCACTTGGTCGCCGTTCAGGCGCGGCACCACATAGACCGACGTGCCGGTCTCGACCGGGGTCGCGACCACGCCCACATTGCCGCTGCCGCCATCGACGATGACCGACGGCAGCAGACGCGCCTCGCCGACGCGGATCAGGGCCCGCGTGCCATCGAGCGTCTGGATGCGCTGCTCGACCGCGCTGTCGCTACGCTCGGACCGGGCGCTGCCGGCCACGACCACGCTGGCGCCGCGGTTCGACACCTGGGCGCCCGACTGGATGCGGACCTGCGACGACATTCCGGCATCGACCTGGCGCACCGAGATCAACAAGCGCCGCGCGGCGACGTCGAGTTCGGCCACCATGCGCCTGACCTGCGCCAGGGTCTGGCCGTCGGCGCGCACGAACAGCTTGAACCCGGTGCCGGTCGCCGCGCCGCGGTCGCCCAAGATCGCCTGGAGGCTGGGCAAGACCTGATCGGCCGGGCGATGCCGCAATTCGATGATTTCGAGGTTCTGCGCCAATGCCGTGCCGGCCGCGAGCAGCCAGATCAGTCCGCCGCCGGCGAGCCGTCGGCCAAGGTGCGCGAGATCAGAAAGCAAGGAGGAATTCCTCGATTCGACGGTGGGATGTGAAGCCGATCACAGCGTCTCGAAGCGCCGTCATGCTGGAATATCCGGCGTGAGTTGGATCTGCAGCCAAGTGATCTGATCCTTGATCTGCAGCTTGCGCTTTTTCAACCGTTTGATCTGCAGTTCGTCGCGTACCGCCAGCGAGGACAATTGCTCGATCACCTGGTCCAGATCCCGGTGTTCAACCTGCAGTTCGATGATTCTCTTGGCAATGGCGTCGAGGTCTTTTTGCACTACCCCACTCCCGGGTCCGAAGGCACCCGTCCTTTCGGATCGTGCACCTCACTACAATGTCCGTCGTCTCGACACCTGCGGCCCGCAGCTTCGGCCGTTCTGATCAACCGCCGCCACTGAGCCTTACGCGCATGTCCGCAACCGCCGCCCCGTCGCGCTATCGCATTTCCGCATGCATCGGACAGCACCTGGGCGACCGCGCCGAACAGCAGGACCGCGCGGGCATCTATACCAGCAAACGCACCGCGGGCTGCATGCTGGCCGTCGTCGCCGACGGCATGGGCGGCCGCACCGGTGGCGCGCTTGCTGCCGAACAGGTCATCACCACCGCCAAAAGCCTGTTCGAAGAATTCAACCCGGCGGAACAATCGGTGACCGATCTGCTCACCGAAATTATCCGCGATGCACACACGATCATTCAACTGACCGCGGCCACCGCCGAAAAAGAACCCCACAGCACGATCGTGGCCATGGTGCTGCAACCGGGCCAGGTGAACTGGGCCCATGTGGGCGATTCGCGCCTGTATTACTTCAAGGGCGGCAAGCTCGAATTCCGCACCACCGACCATTCTTACGTCGAACATTTGGTCCAGACCGGCAAACTGGCCCGCGAAGCGGCCGGCACCCATCGCATGGGCCATGTGCTCACCAGCGCCCTGGGCACCGACAAGCCGCCCGTCATCGATTTCGGCGAATCGCGCAACCTGGCCGCCGGCGACGGGTTCTTGCTGTGCTCCGACGGGCTTTGGCATTACTTCACCGACGACGAACTCGGCAGCACGGTCGCCGGCAGTTCGTCACGCAAAGCCTCCGAGACCCTGATCGAGAATGCCCGGTATCGCGCCCGCGGCAAGGGTGACAATTGCACTTTCGCGATCGTGAAGCTCACCGATCCGGCCGGCGAAACGCACCCCTGACACCATGCGCGGCGGTAGCGGCGCGCCCCCACCCCACCAGTTCCACCGACGATCAGGGCTTGAGTCCGGATTGCGCCTGCGCGGACGCTTGCGCCGCTTCGCGCGCGGCCCGCTCGGCGCGCCGTTTGGCCAGTTCGGCCCGTCGCGCCTGGGCGGCTTGTTGTTTGTCTTGAAATGCGCGCAGATTCTCGGCGCGGGCGGCCCCATCGGCTTCCAGCCCCGGCTGCGAAGCGCGCACGATGCGCGCCTGCCGATTGGCCGCCAGTTCGGCCGCCTCGGCGGCACGCTTGACCTGCTCCTGTTCGGCCTGCACCTCGCGCCGCGCCACTTCGAGCTGGCGGCGTTCGTAATCGGCTTGCGCACGCAAGCGCTGTTCGGCGAGCTGCGCCTCTTCGTCGCGGGCTTCCTGCGAGGCTTCCTGGCGCCGCTGCTCGTGTTCGGCATCCTTGGCCCGCCGCAAATACCGATTGGCTTCGACCTCGACCCGCTTGATCTGCGCCATCGCCGCGCGCAACTCGCGCTGCGCATCCCTGACACAAGGCGTGATGAAGAAACGGCTCTGGCATTGAACTTCGCGATCGTAAGCGGCCCATTGCGCTCGCGCGCCGGCCTGATCGGCTTCATCGAGCGCCGACAAGGCTTGGGCTTCGGACTTGATCGAGGCGACCGGAAAGCGCGCGCTCAGCGCCTCGGCCGCGCTCGAAATCGCAGCCTCCTGCGCGTGCAAAGCCCCGCCGCCGCCCAGGAGTGACGCCAGGAGGACCCACCGAATCGCTGTGGCAGAATGCGCGCCTTTCATTGCAGCCGGGGTCGAAGAGGAATGTCGGACAAGACGCATGCGAACGAGATCGAGCGGCGGATTATCGCCCAGATTGCCGAGGAACTCTCGGTGCGCACCGAGCAGGTCGGCAATACGGTGCAATTGCTCGACGAAGGCGCCACCGTGCCCTTCATCGCCCGTTACCGCAAGGAAGTCACCGGCAGCCTCGACGATACGCAATTGCGCCACCTGGCCGAGCGTCTGGTCTATCTGCGCGAACTCGAAGAACGCCGCGGCGCCATCCTCGCGAGCATCGCCGAACAAGGCAAGCTGACACCCGAACTCGGCGCGGCGATCACCAGCGCCGCGACCAAGCAAGCGCTCGAAGATCTTTACCTGCCTTACAAGCCCAAACGCCGCACCCGCGCGCAAATTGCGCGCGAAGCCGGGCTCGAACCCTTGGCGCGCGCCTTGTTCGACGACCCGACGCTCGATCCGCAAACCGAAGCGGCGAAATTCCTCAACGAGCAGGTGGCCGATGCCAAGGCCGCACTCGACGGTGCGCGCGACATCCTGGCCGAAGAATTCGCCGAGAACGCCCAGGTGCTCGGCGATCTGCGCGAGAAGCTGCGCACCGAAGGCTTGATCCGCTCCAAGATCGTCGAAGGCAAGGAAGCCGAAGCCGAGAAGTTCCGCGATTATTTCGATTACGCCGAAACCTGGAGCACCGTGCCGTCGCACCGCGCGCTCGCGATCTTCCGCGGCCGCCAGCTCGGCTTGCTCGGCATCGCGCTCACTCTCGACGATGCTGCCGAAGAACTCGTGGCCCAGCGCCAGCCGCATCCGTGCGAATCGCGGCTGGGCGCGCTGGTCGGCGTGCGGCAAGCGCAACGCGCCGCCGATGCGTGGCTCGCCACCGTGGTGCGCTGGGCCTGGCGCGTGAAGGTGCAGCCCACGCTCGAAACCGAATTGCTGGCCGAATTGCGCGAACGCGCCGAAGACGAAGCGATCCGGGTCTTCGGCCAGAACCTCAAAGACCTGCTGCTCGCGGCCCCCGCCGGCATGCGCGCGACCATGGGCCTGGACCCGGGCTTGCGCACCGGCGTGAAGGTCGCGGTCGTCGATGCGACCGGCAAGCTGCTCGCGACCGACACGATTTACCCGCACGAACCGCATCGGCGCTGGGACGCCGCGCTCATGAGCCTGGCGGCGCTGGCCAAGTTGCATCAGGTGGAATTGATCTCGATCGGCAACGGCACCGCCTCGCGCGAGACCGCCAAGCTGGCCGAAGAACTCATCGCGCGCCATCCGGAATTGAAGCTCACCAAGGTGGTGGTCAGCGAAGCCGGCGCCTCGGTGTATTCGGCCTCGGAATTCGCGGCCAAGGAATTCCCCGGTCTCGATGTCAGCCTGCGCGGCGCGGTCTCGATCGCGCGCCGGCTGCAAGACCCGCTGGCCGAACTCGTGAAGATCGATCCCAAAGCGATCGGCGTCGGCCAATACCAGCATGATGTGAACCAGCGCAACCTCGCGGGCAAGCTCGACGCGGTGGTCGAAGATTGCGTAAACGCGGTCGGCGTCGATGTGAACACCGCGAGCGCGCCTTTGCTCGCGCGCGTGGCGGGGCTCGATGGCGGCGTGGCGAAGAACATCGTCATTCACCGCGAACAACACGGTGCCTTCCGATCGCGTGCCGCCTTGCGCGAAGTTCCGCGCCTGGGCGACAAGGCGTTCGAACAAGCGGCCGGCTTCTTGCGCGTCGTCGGCGGCGAAGAGCCGCTCGATGCATCGGCCGTCCACCCCGAGGCCTATCCGGTCGTGCAACGCATCCTGGCGCGCGTCGGCAAAGGCCTGCGCGAAGTGATGGGCAACAAGGCGGCGCTCGCGGGCGTGAAGGCGCGCGAATTCGTCGACGAGCGCTTCGGCTTGCCGACCGTGGAAGACATCCTCGTCGAACTCGACAAGCCCGGCCGTGACCCGCGCGGCAGTTTCAAGGTGGCGCAATTCCAGGACGGCGTCGAAGACCTCAAGGATCTGCGCCCGGGCATGGTGCTCGAAGGCGTGGTGACCAATGTGGCGGCCTTCGGCGCTTTCGTCGACATCGGCGTGCACCAGGACGGCCTCGTGCATATCTCGATGTTGTCGAACAAGTTCGTGAAAGACCCGCGCGAAGTCGTGAAGGCCGGCGACATCGTGAAGGTCAAGGTGCTCGAAGTGGACGTGGCGCGCAAGCGTGTGGGCCTCTCGATGCGCATGGATGCGCAGCCGGGCAGCACGGACGCATCTGCGGGCGCGGGGGCGAACCGCCATGCGCCGCGCCCCGGCAACGGCCCGCGCCGCGATGCGCGGCCGCAAGCCGAACCTCAAACCGCGCTGGCCGCCGCGTTCGCCAAGCTGTCGCGCTGACACGGCTGCGCGATGGCGCCGAACCGGCGCGCGGCTTTGTGTTGTCATGCTGCGCGAAGGGCGTGCGTCGCGTGCCGCGTCAAACGAGCGTGATCTCGATGCGCTCCTTGCCGCCGCCGACATTCTTGTCGCTTGCGACAGGTGTTCGCGGACACTTGCAACGCGCGGGCAATCGTCCCGCGCCGGAGTTCGCGTTCAGGACCGAAGCACGCTCCGCAAACACTAATGCTTGCAGTCTTAGGCTGATGCGGACGGGTCAAAGGAAGTCAGTATCGATAGGTCCACAGCTCATCACGAGAATCGACGAGCGGAACCTTCTCTAGTGCCGATTTTCGAGCTATGCGATCGATTCTCGCCAAATTCACACGTGATGGATCATCGAAACCTAAGGATCATCTGAACAACCACCAAGTCAGCTGAGTGCAAGCTGAGATTGA
>JADHEF010000190.1_pt1 | contig 74677 bp, 56 predicted proteins | sample 8952391 | NCBI WGS metagenome assembly JADHEF01 (sample SAMN16124439, study PRJNA663245) | bioreactor sludge metagenome | isolation source: sludge (nitrite) | place: India:Bengaluru | collected 2019-02-28
CGACCCGCTCGACGACTCGGCCGAAACCCTGCGCCATGTGCTGGCCCGGATGGAGTTCCTGCACCGCAGGCGCATGAACCTGGTTCTCACCCGCCAGATCGAGGAGTACGCGCGCGCCGGAACCGACCACGACGCCGTGGCGGACCTGAGCCGCCAGATCGACGGGTCCGGCGACACCATCCGGACCCTGGGCAACCGCATTTTCCTCGACCGCCCCCGCATGGGCGGCCCCCCCAAGTGAGCCCTTTCGCACGCACCCGCACGCCCAGCGGTGCCCGCCGGTTTCCGCGGGGCGCGGACCGCGCCGCCGCCCGGCGCCGCGGACCCGGACAAAATTCCTTGCGCGCCCCCACGGGGCGCATAGTGTGGCGTGAAAATCGCGATGCCAGCATCCATGACACATCACGGGCAACCGGGGCGGGACGCCTGACGGCATGAAATTCGAATCCTTCGGCATTTCGGACGTGGGGCTGCGACGCTCCCACAACGAGGACAATTTCTACCGCTCCGACGATCTGGGCCTCTACGTCGTGGCCGACGGCATGGGCGGGCACGCGGCGGGCGAGGTGGCCAGCGGCTGCGCCATCCAGTCCATGGTGGATTTCGCCCAGCGGCGCGCCGAGGACTCCAGTTCCACATGGCCCTTCGATTTCGACCCGCAGTTCGACGAGATGGAGAACACGCTCATCAACGGCGTGCGCCTCGCCAACCAGCGCCTTTACAACATGCAGCAGGAGCGGCCGGAACTGAGCGGCATGGGGACAACGGTGGCCGCCCTCGTGATGAACGGCGTGAAGGGCACGCTTGCCCACGTGGGGGACTCGCGCGTCTACCGCTACCGCGACGGCGAGCTGAAGCAGCTGACCAGCGACCACTCGTGGGTGAACGAGCAACTCCAGAAAAACATCATCACGGCCGAGGAGGCCCGCAACCACCGCTACAAGAACGTCATCACCCGGGCGCTGGGCAACCGGCTGGACCTCGAGATCGACGTGCGACGCGAACCCCTGCACCCGGGCGACATTTTCCTGATCTGCAGCGACGGCCTGTCGGGAATGGTGGACGACGGAAAACTGGCCCGGGTGATCGCGGAAAACCCGAATCTCCGCGAATGCACCAACGCCATGGTGGCCGCCGCGAACGAGGCCGGGGGGCATGACAATATCACCGTGATCCTGATACGCTGCACCGACTGAGGACGCCCGGTTGCAGACCCGGAATCCCGCGGAAAGTCTGACGGATCCCGCCCCCGTGGAAACGGGGTTCCGCTGATGCCGCCCCTCCGACAGCGCGGTTTGTGGTTGGCCCTGGGCCTCGCCCTCCTTCTGAATCTGGCGGCCACGGTGGCAGGGGTGGTGGTTTCCGGCCGCCTGGAACGCGAGAGCCTCACGACCAATCTCCTGTCGCGGGTGAAGACGGCCGCGGCCTCGCTGGACCTGGACCTTGTCCGCAGTCTCCGGGGCGACGACGGCGACACCTCCTCACCCGGCTACCGGCAGCTTCTGTCCCAGATGCGCCGGATCATCCGGGCCAATCCCGACATGCGGTATTCCTCCCTTTTCGGCAGGCGCGGAGACCGGGTGATCTTCCTCGTGGACGCGAGTCCCGAACCGGAGGGGGCGGACGCAAAGCCCGGTGATGTGTACCCCGAGGCGACACCGGAACTGCTGCGGAGCTTCGACACCGGTGCGTCATACACCGAGGGGCCCGACCGCGACCGCTGGGGCACCTGGATGTCCGGGGTTGCGCCGGTGCGGGATCCCGGGACGGGCCGGGTGCTCGCCATGTACAACATGGATGCCGACGCCACCGTGTGGTTCTGGCGGATCGCCCAGGCGCGGATGTACCCGGTCGCCATCGGCCTCCTGATCGCCGCGATCCTGCTCGTCTTCGCCCGGTCGGTTTACCGCCTGCGCGACGCGGCCGCCCGCCTCGCGCAATCCGAAAGCCGTTTTCGCGACATCGCCACCAGCAGCGCCGACTGGATGTGGGAAACCGACGCGGCAGGGAAGTACCTGTATTGCTCGGACCGCGTGGCCGACGTGCTGGGCTACACGCCCGATGAGATGGTCGGAAGGTCGCGGCTGGATTTCATGGATGCCGAGGAGGCCCGGCGCGCGGGCGGGTCCCTCTCGGATCTGGCAAAGCGCCGCGCCCCCATCGTGGACCTCGAGAACCGGAGCCGCGCCCGGGACGGGCGGACCGTCGTGCTCCTCACGAGCGGGGTCCCGGTTTTCGACGGGCGGGGCAATTTCACCGGTTACCGCGGCGTGGACAAGGACATCACCGTCCGCCGTCGCGCACTGGACCGGGTGGAGCAGCTGAGCCGGGCCGTGGAGGCCACCGCCGAGGGCGTGGTGGTCACGGACGTGACCGGCACCATCACCGACGTGAACCCCGGCTTCTGCCGCATCACGGGATTCTCCCGCGACGAGGCGGTGGGGAAGAACCCGCGAATCCTCAAAAGCGGGAAAACGGACCCGGCCGTTCACCGCGACATCTGGGCCACGATCACCTCCGGCCGCCGGTGGGGCGGCGAGATGACAAACCGCCGCAAGGACGGGACCGAGTACCAGTGCGCCCTTGCCATCTCGCCCATTCCCGGCGAGGACGGCCGTCCCGTCGGGTTCGTGGCGGTGCAGCGCGACGTGACGCAGGAATTCCTCGCGGCCGAGGCCATGCGACGCCACAACCGGGAGCTGGACCAGGCGCGCCGGGCCGCCGAGGCCGGCGCGCGCGCCAAGAGCGAATTCCTCGCCAACATGAGCCACGAGATCCGGACGCCGCTGAACGCCATCATCGGAATGACGGGGCTGCTTCTCGGCACCAAGCTGGACGCGACGCAGCGCGAATTCGCCGACATCGTCCACAACGCCGGCGACGCCCTGCTCGGCATCATCAACGACATCCTGGACTTCTCAAAGATCGAGGCCGGGCGCCTCGATTTCGAACAGGTCGAGTTCAGCCCCGGCACCTGCGCCGAGGACGCGGCCGACCTGCTCGCCCGCAAAGCCCAGGAGAAGGGCCTGGAAATCGCCGTCTCGTGCGCGGCGGACCTGCCCCCCCTTCTCTCCGGCGACCCCGGCCGGGTGCGCCAGGTGCTGGTCAACCTCATCAGCAACGCCGTCAAGTTCACCGACGAGGGCGAGGTGGAGGTGTCCGTGCGGGTCGCCGCCAGCGGTCCCGGGTGGACCGAACTGCGCTTCGAGGTGCGCGACACCGGGATCGGGATCCCGGCCGACCGCCTCGGCCTGCTGTTCCAGAGTTTCTCCCAGGTGGATTCGTCCACCACCCGCCGTTTCGGCGGGACCGGGCTCGGGCTGGCCATTTCGCGCCGCCTCGTCGAACTCATGGGCGGCCAGATCGGCGTTGAGAGCGAGCCGGGCAAGGGCAGCCTTTTCTGGTTCACCGCGCGGCTGGGCAGCGCGGCGACCGGCGCGCCCGCCCGGACGGAGCCGTTACCCAACCTGCGCGGCCTGCGGGTGCTCATCACCGACGACAACGCGGTGAACCGCCGCATCCTGCGGGAGATGCTGCACGCCTGGGGATGCAGGCACGGGGAGGCATCCGACGGGACCGCGGCCCTCGCGGAGCTGCGGGGGGCCGCCGGCACCGCCGGAGCCTACCAGCTCGTGCTGCTGGACCACCACATGCCGGGAATGGACGGCGAGCAGCTCGCCCGCGCGGTCAGCGCGGACCCGGACCTTGCCGGCACCGTGATGATCCTGCTCACCAGCGCCACCTTGGAGGGCAAGGTGCGGGATTTTGCGAACGCCGGCATTGCCGCCTCGCTGGCCAAACCCGTGAAACAGTCCGTGTTGTACGACCTGATCACCCGGCTGGCACCCGGCGAGACCGGCGGCCCGACAACGGCGCCCGCGGACACGCCGCCCGCGGCGCCCGCGGACACGCCGGCCGCGTGCGCGCTCTCGGTGCTCGTCGTGGAGGACAACAAGGTGAACCAGATGGTGGCCCGGCGGATGCTCGAACGCCTCGGGATCCGGGGCGATCTCGCGGCAAACGGCGTCGAGGCGGTCGAAGCCGCGGGCCGGATTCCCTACGACGTGATCCTGATGGATTGCCAGATGCCCGAGATGGACGGGTACGAGGCCACCCGCGAAATCCGGCGACGGGAAGCGGAAACCGGCCGCCGAACGCTGATCGTGGCGATGACGGCCGAGGCACTCAAGGGCGACCGCGAACGCTGCCTGGCCGCCGGAATGGACGACTACCTGCCCAAACCCGTCCAGCTCGAGCAGTTGCGGGCGATGCTGGAGCGCCACATCCCGGGCCGGTAGCGGACCCGGTCGGGCGGGGTCAGGCCTGCGCCGCCTGCAGGGGCAGCGAAACGCGGAAGGTCGTGCCGCCCTCCTCGGTGGAAGTGAACCCCACGGCGCCGCCGAGGTAGCGCTCCACAAGCAGTTTCATGCTGTAGGTGCCCAACCCGCGCCCGCTGCCCTTGGTCGTGTAGGACCGCTGGAACACCTGCAACTGGACATTCCTGGGCATGAAGGTGGGATTGTGGACCTCAAACAGGGCCTGGTCGCCCGCCGGACGGCAGCTGACCGTCACCGTGTCGCCCTCCGCGGACGCCTCGAGGGCGTTCTTGATCATGTTGCCGATGGTGCGGCCCATCAGGGCGCGGTCCGTCCGCACGGTGACCGTTTCGGCCCGGGGGTCCAGGCGCACGGCCTTGCCCTGGGCCACCTCGTGGCACGAATACAGGTCCACGAGGTCCCGCACCAGTTCCAGCGCCTCCAGCGGTTCCTTGTGCGGCTGCAATTCGTTGTTCTCCGCGGCCGTCAGTTCCTTCTGGGCCTGGATCTCGTCGATCAGGCGGCCGCTGAGGCGGTACACGGTCTCCTGGAGTTCGCCCAGCTCGGCCGGGTCCGCGTCGCGAAGCAGGTAGGTCATGCCGCGCAGCCCCCCCGCCGTGTTCAGGATGTCGTGGAAGAAAATCCGCTCCAGCGCCTTGCGGCGCTTCTCGTTGCTGATGTCCACGACGGCGAAAACGACGAATGTGCTGCCGCTGATGACCAGCGGCGTGGCGCGCACGCGCAGATCCATGCTTTCGCCGTTTCCCGCGGCGATGCGGCACTCCTCGGTGGATTCCCTCCCCCCGAGCGCCTCCATGATGGCCCGCACGGCACCGCACATGGAGCAGAACTCGGTCGTGCCGCATCCGCCCGGTGACTCGTCCGCGTGCGCGCAGTGCAGGACCTCGCCCGGCCGCAGGCCGCAGATGTCATCCTCGCAGCTGACCCCGACCGCCTCGATCAGCGAGCGGTTGGCATAGATCACCTGGCGCTTGTCGTTGAGCACAACGAGCACTTCGGGCGAAGCATCCACGATGCGCCGCAGCAATACGGAATCGCGGAACTCCTCGGATTGCTCGGCCACCCGCGCGTGGGACTCGCGCGCCGCGGGTGCAAAGGCGGTTGGCAGTTCTTCGCTCGGCATCACGCATACTCCCCTCTGGCAATAACCCACGAGAGCCATTTCGCGGGACTAGCGCAATACGAAAAGAAGCGCCCCCGCTTCCCCCGGGGCCAAGCCCGCCCTCCCCGCACGGCCAAGAGGGCAGGGGGGAGTCGCATTTTCCGAGGATGGAAACCGCCCGTGACAGTCCGGCAAAACCGGCCGGGCGGGGGATCGGACGACAACCCCCATGTCAGGCTTTGCGGGTTTCCCTTGAATCGCGGGGCCCGTTTCGGACCATAATCCGCTCATCAACCATGAATCCTTTTTCCTCCCCTCCCCGTTTTTCGGGGCTTTTTGTTGCGGTCCTGTCCCTCGGTTTGGCCGCTGCCGCAAACGCTTTCACCGTGCCGTGGGGCGAAGGTCCCGCCCACCTTGGCCTGGTCAACCAGCCCGAGCAGGAACGCGTGGGACCCCTCACATTCCGGATCGGCCCGGCAGGGACCCTTTTCGTTGCCGACACCGTGAACCGCTCCATCAAGGAGTTCTCGGAAGACGGCCGACTCCTCCGCGTTTTTGCGCGAAATGTGCGGCCCGCGGCCATGGCATTTGATGACCAGGGCAACTTGCTGGCGCTCGATGACCACACGGTCACCGTTTTCAGCCCCGCGGGGAATGCCGTTCGCAACCTGACCCTTCCCGACGCTGTGCCCCTTCTCGAGGGATACGCCCAGGAGGTCGTGGCCGAGGACGGCATGATCGGCGTGAACGACCCCGACCAAAACCTCTACCTTTTTGCCCCGAAGGAGGATCGCCCCGCCACGGCCACCGCCACGCGGTTTGGCTAGAAGGCCGGGGCCAGCCGCCGCGCCCACACGGCGCGAGTTGCGGACGCCATGGCCGCGGCAACCACCCAAGCCGATCCGGCCCGCAACGGGGTTCCGGTCACGAAGACCACGCGGCTCGCCCCCACCTCGGCATCCGCCAGCCGCATGGGTGTCGTGGTTTTCCGCGGCACCGCCGGTCCCGGAGCCACCCCCGTCTGGGAGGCCGAGGAATTGGAGCCGCGCGCCGTGCGCCTGACCCTGCGCACCGCCACCTCCTCCGCGCCCGTTGCCGAACTCCCCAACGACTATTTCACCACCGTATACCGCAAGTTTGACCTGCTGCCCGACGGCACCCTGTGGCAGATGCGTCCGACCCCCGCGGGCGTCGAGTTCACCCGCCGGAGCGTGAAACCATGAACTTGCGCACCCTGGCCGCCGCCGCGGCCCTGCTGATTCCAGCGACCTCCGCCATCCCGGCCACCATCGTCATGGCGCGCGACCAGGTCCTGGAACTCGCCAACGAAGGCTTCCGCCTCCGCTGGTACTGCGACACGCGCAACCTCTACACCGGGATCGCCAACGCGACCTGTCCCTACACCACGGTCGGGTGGAAGGACGGCATCCCTTACAGATGGGGCGGCGACAACACCCGCGACTCCTTCTGGCTGAATGTGGTGGTGAACGGCGGCTACGCGGGCGACACGAACTCCGCGGCCATCGTCAGCGGCACCTACGGCGACGACTGCTCGGGGTATGTGTCCAACTGCTGGCGCTCCAGCCGCTACACGACAAGCGGTTTCCCCGGCACCGGCGTGACCACGCTGGTGACCTACGCGGACATCGCGCCCGGCGACATCATGAACAACGCCGGCAGCCATGTGCGCCTGTTCGAGAAGTACACGGGCACCAACACCACCCAGCTGTTCGAGTGCACCACCGGCGTCAGCCCGGGCCGCGTCACCCGCCGCTCGCTGGCCACTGATTCGAATTACGAGCCGAGGCGCATGGCCACCATCGTGGCCTGGCCGTCGCTCGTGCGGGCCGTGGCCACCGGCGCCTCCACCGCCGTCATCGATTTCCTCGGCCACGCGGGCGCCGGCTTCCGCGTGTACCGCAGCACGGACCTGGCCAACTGGACGCTGGTGGCGAACGAGACCACGCTGGGCGTGCAGGCCCAGTCCGCCACGGTGACCGGCCTGGCCGACGGCACGACCTATTATTTCCGGGTTCACGGCGTGACGTCCGGCGTCGAGAGCGCCGCGTCGTGCGTCTTCCCCCTGCGCATCAAGACGGGCGCCCGCAAGGCCGTGATCGTGAACGGCTACGACCGCTGGACCCGGAACACCGGAAGCGGCGGCCTTCCCCACGGCCTGTTGCCGCGCACGGCCCAGGCCCTGCTCGCCGCCGACTATGCCTTCGACACCGTGGACAACCTGCGCATCGTGGACCAGACCACGGCGCTCTCCACTTACGGCAGCGCGTGGTGGGTGCTGGGCGACGAGAGCACCGCAGACGAGACCTTTGGCTACCAGGAGCAACTGCGCATCCAGGATTACCTGGCCTCGGGAGGCAACCTGTTCGTCAGCGGCGCGGAAATCGTGTGGGACCTGGTGAACAAGAAAAACACGATCAACGACGAGCCTTTCGCCCTCAATTACCTCAAGTGCGGCTTCGCCGGCGACGGCGCGGCGGGCAACGGGTACGGCTTCGCCGGCGTGGCGGGAACGGCCTGCGCCGGCATGAGCGGCGCTTTTGACAGCGGTTCGGGCGGCACGTTCAACGTGCAGTATCCCGACATCCTGGTCCCGCAGGCCGGCGCACAGGCCGTGATGACCTACACGGCGGGCGGCACGGCCGGGGTCTGTTACCGCGGCACCTTCGGCACGGGCACGGCCACCGGCAGCGTCATCGTCCTCGGCTTTCCGCTGGAAACCGTGACGACGCCGGCCGCGCGCAACGCCGTGGTCAACGCCGCCACCGCAACATTCTTCGCGGCCTCGGGCGTGGCGGACTGGCCGGGGTTCTGACCCCGGGGATTCCCGTCCCTGTCCCTCGAACCCCTTGACTTGCAGCCCCCGCGTGCCGGACACACGGGGACTAATCTGTTGCTTATATGTGGTGGAATGTCGTGCCGGTTGGCGGGACTCGCGCGCCGTACATCTCCCGTCTTCCGGAAATCCGGGTAGAGGGAGTAATACCGTGGCTTCGAAACAGGGCAATGAGTCCGCATCCGCCGCGGATGCGGGCATCGAACCGTTGCGACCGGAACCGGCCTGGGGTGGGTGGTTCCGGCAGGTTGGCGGCTGGATCCGATGGATGGGTCCGTGGAGATGGGGATTTTTCGCGGTCGTCCTGCTGGGTTTTGGAATTCGCTATGCGGGCCTCGAATATGGCATGCCGTACTGCTATCCGTGGGATGAGCCGGAGGTCATGCAGCCCGCCATCCGGGTTCTGCGCAACAATGTGTATGCCCCTGAGAAGTTCGACTACGGTCCGCTGAACACTTACATCCATGCCGGTTGGGGGGCGCTGAGTTTCCTGCGGGGCAACCAGCGGGGCGAGTTCGACGACGGCATCTGGGGGCTGAAGAGCGATTACGACACGGGCTGGTACTGGTATGTGTCGTCGCCCTACATGTGGCTGCAGGCGCGGCTGCTCAGCGTGCTGATGGGGTGCGTGTCGGTCATCTTCATCGGCCTCGCGACGCGCGTGCTGGCGGGTCGGGGCGCCGGGCTGGCGGCCGCCGGGCTGGCGGCGGTCAGCGGGTTGGCCATTTCCATGACCCAGATCATCGCACCCGATGCGCAGGCCCTCGCCGCCGCCAGCGTGTGCCTGTGGGCCAGCGCACACCTGCTCACGTCCCGGGCGGCCTGGGCCTACACGGCGGCGGCGGTGTCGGCCGCGGTCATGGTGTCGTGCAAATACAATTACGCGACCATGGTGGTGGCGCCGGTGGCCGCCCATGTGCTGAGCGCCCGGCGCGAGGGGGCGCCCCTTTGGAACGGGGCTTTCGCGCGCTTCTGGATCTGGTTTGCCGCGGTGGCGTCGGCCTGCCTGCTGCCCGTCTTCCTCAACCCCACCAAGTTCCTCCACGATCTCAGCGGGGTCTTCCGCTACTATGCGCCGCCCGAGGGATACCGTCCGGGCCTGCTTGCCGTCGCGGGTGGTTTCGGCGGGAAAATCTTGGCCACATTCGACGCGGGCACTTTCACCGGCGGCGACGTGGTGGGCTCGCGCACGATCACGAATTTCGATTTCTTCCCCAAGGGCATTCCGGCCGTGCTGGCCGCCCTTGCGGGTCTCGTGGCCCTCGCGCGCCGCGGGCCGCGGGCCATGGGCATGCTGCTCCTGGTGATCGCGGCCACGCTCTACATCGTCGGCCACGACAGCACCTACTTCTTCAGCCGTTACATGCTGCCCATGTTCCCGGTCTGCGCGGTCCTCGCGGGCGCGGGTGTGGCTGCCACCTGCCGCCTGTTGACGGCACGGTTGCCGCGCACGCCCGCGGCGCTCGCAGCGGCGGGGGTGGTGCTGGTGGTGCTCGGCCCGATATTCTTCCGCTCGGCCCAGGACGCCCGGCGCCGCCACAACCTGGTGGACCCGCGCAACAAGCTCTCCGCCGCCATGCTGGAGAAACTGCCCGAGGGCACCCAGATCACCATCCTGGCCGAGACCCGGTGGCATGTGACCCCCGCCGAGGCCAGGAAGTTCAAGATCTCCACGGCAACGATCCCCAAACTGCTCCACACCCCGCTTCCCACGACCGCCACGCAATACCTCGTCACACCGGTCAGCCTGCAGTTTTACACGAAAACCCCGATCCGGGAGCAGCTTCAGAAGGAAATCACCCGCTGGCTGGACGCATTGCCGGCGGAAATGGCCTTCGGACACAAGGACGATGCGTTTTTCTATGGACGCCCGAGCATCGTCCCCGCCGTGAAACTGGTGAGGTACACCCCGCAGATTGCCGCGCTGGCGCCCCGAATTCCCCGGGACCGCATTTTCGGCACGGCTTTCAGCCCGATTTCCGGCGCAGAGGGGCTGACCAGTCTTGGAGACGGTGCGCTCGCCATCAAGCCGACCGTGCGCGTGTGGGCGCCCGTGGTGCTGACGAAACCGGCCACCGTGCTGGCGATCCGGGCGAAAAGCGTGACAAGCCTCCGCTACGGAGCCGTGCCCCGCATCTCCGCCGAGGTGGCGGCCAGCACCGACACGCTTTCGGCCAACCCGCTGGCCCGCGGCGACATTCCCCTGGAGCGGATCAGCGCGGGGATGGTCGAGTACCGGGCGGGTGTGAAGCTGGCGCCGGGCCAGTACCGCGTGACCCTCCGCCCGACCGATCCCAGCGGACTGATGGTCCTGGTGGACTCGGTGGAGTTCTTCTAGGGGACCATCGGACCTTCTCCGCCGATCGGTGAAAAAAGGACGGCCCGGAGCGGTTTCGCTCCGGGCCGGTCCGTTTCAGGTTCGTGTTCGATCCGGGGATCCGGGACTATTCCTTGGATTCCGCGGGCGGCTCGGGCTTGGGATCCACGAAGTTCACCGTGTTGTTGTCGATCAGGAACTTGCGGATCTTGTTGAAGCGCACCTGCTCGACGAACTGGTCGAACTCGCGGTTCTTCTCGAGGGCGGCGCGAACGGCAAGGGCCTTGCGCCCCTCCTCGCGCCCCTGCTCCTCCAGCGCCGCCGTGATGTCCTCCTCGGTCGCCGTCACGTTCTCCTTGAGCCCGATGGCGTCCACCAGCAGCAGGCCCTTCACGCGCCGGCCGGCGTCCTTCTCCAGCTCCTCGCGGTACTCCTCGCGGGTGCGCCCGCGGTAGCGGGCCGGCATCGAGCCCGTGCGGTACATGTAGTTCACGTCGTTGTGCATCATATCGTTCTTCACGCGGTCTTTGAGCGTCGGGGGCACCTCGAACTCGTGGGCATCCACCAGCTGGGCCACGATGGCCTCGAAGGCCTCGTCCGAATTCATCTGCTCCTCGAAGCGCTTCTGGCTCTCGGTGATGTCCTTCCTCAGCGCGTCCACACTGTCGAAGCCCAGGTCCTTGGCGAACTCGTCGTCGAGCTCGGGCACCTTGAGCACCTTGACCGACTTGACCGAGATGGTGAACCTGCACTCCAGGCCGCCGTGTCCCGGGGCCTTGGCCTTCACCTCCACGGTGTCGCCGGCCTTCTTGCCCTCCAGCTCGTGGAACACGTCGGGCGGGAAATCCGCGTGCAGGTGCGTGTACAGGTGGTTGTTCTGCTGCTCCACGGTGCGGCCCTTGGGATCGACGATCTTCACGTCCAGCACGGCCGCGTCGTGGTCGGCGATGGCCTTGTCCACTTCCTCGTAGGTCGCGTTCTGGCGGCGCATCTCCTCGATGCGGTTGTCCACCGCCCCCTCGTTCATCTGGAAGCGGGTCGCCTCGACGGTGCGGCCGGTGTAGTCCTTCGCCCCGATCTCGGGCTTGACCTCGACGAGGAAGGTCAGGCGGGCGGGCTTTCCCTCCTCCACCTGGAAATCCGTGATCATGGGAACGCCGTAGAGCGTGACCTTCTTGTCGGCCTCGTACTTGCGGGCGATCGGGGGAACCAGCTTCTCCACCACCTCGCCGCTGGCCTCCTTCATGAAGCGCCGCTTGAGCAGGGCCACGGGCGCCTTGCCGCGCCGGAATCCCTCGATGCTGGCGGTCTTGCGCCACTCGCTGAACATCCCGTCAATGCGCTTGTCCCATTCGGCCCTCGGGATCTCGACCACCAGTTCCCGCATGGAATCGGGGACGGCCTTGTCCTCCAGGATGGTGTGCGGCACCTGGTCTTCCTTCTGTTCGCGGACCTTGCGCGTTGCCTCTTCGAGAGCGCTTTCCTTCTGCTCGTCCGTCGCGCCTGCGGTCGCGTTGTCGTCCGCCGCGGTCACCTTCTCGTCAGCCACGTGAGATGTTCTCCTTGGGATTTGTGCAAAGCGTTTCATAGATGGGTGTTCGCCTGTTCATTCGGAATTCAAGGAAAACAGGCCGGGGGCAGTTACGGATTGGCCATCGCGCCCCGGCGATTGGCATTGACGACGGCGGATTCGGCGATGCGAAGTCGCATACTGTCTGGCTTCCGGGGGAGAGTGCGGCAAGTGCGGGGGCGGACAAGGCGCCGTCATGTGCCGGCGGATGGGTCTGATTGGTTGTAGATGAATATCAAGTGTCCGCAATGTGGGTCCAGTTTCGAGGCCGCCGTTCCGGCGGACCAGCGGGTTCAGTGTGCCGGGTGCGGCGCCCGAATCCGGGTGAAATTGCGCGCACCTGCGATGGTCGCCGCGGGCGGGCCCGGCGACGGCAACACCACGAGCAGCCAGGACTCCAGCGGCGCCGTTCTCACCCCACCGGCCGAGGGCATATCCCCGCCGTCCCGCCGCGAACCGGAAGCCGAAACGCCCCTGGAAGTGGGCACGATCCTGGGGGGGTTCCAGGTTGATAAAATCCTCGGTCGCGGTGGCATGGCTGTTGTCTATCGCGCCGTCCAGTTGTCCCTCAACCGCCCGGTTGCCATCAAGGTGCTGGCCGCCCGGTATTCGAGCAACCCGCGCTTTGTGGAGCGCTTTGACCGCGAAGCCGGGGCTCTTGCCCAGATCACCCACCCGAATATCGTCAACATCATCGAGAAGGGCAGCCAGGACAACCTTTACTACTTTGTCATGGAACTGGTGGAGGGAATCACCCTGGATCAGTTGATCCACAGCGTGGACCTGACCCACCGGCATTACACCCATGTGATCACCGAGATCGGCAAGGCTCTTTCGTACGTGCACGGTATGGGGATCATCCACCGCGACATCAAGCCCGCCAACGTGCTGGTCACCCGCCATGGCATGGTGAAGGTCAGCGATTTTGGCATCGCCCACATCGCCGAAGGCGATGCCCCGGCAGAGGACGGGCGCCGGGTGGCCACCCTGGGCACGCTGCACTACATGGCCCCCGAACAGGCCATGGACCCGGGGAAAGTGGACGCCCGGGCGGACATCTACTCGCTCGCCGTCACGTTCTACAAGATGTTCACCCGCCAGTTGCCCACCGGCAACTTCCCCTCCCCCTCGGCGCTCAACCCCAAGCTGCCCATGGAAGTGGACGCCGTCATGGCCCGCGGCCTGCAACGCAAGCCGGAGAACCGTTACCAGGATGTGCGCGAATTCTGCGAAGACCTGCTTGCCGCGTTTCACCCGGGGATGATCAAGAAAAAGAAATCCTCAACCGACTCCGGCATCTCCATGCCATCCCTCTTTTCGGGCGGGACCGGCGGGGGCGACGCGGGCGGCGAACGCACGGACCGCATATCCACCAGCGCCCTGTTCCGCCCCGCATTCCTGTATTCGGATTCGGATCCCGAAGTCAGCACCCCGCTCCCCAGGCCGTCGCCCCTCGCCCAGGGCGCAACGCCCGCCGCCGCCGAAGAGGCGGAACTGGAGGAGGACGAGCAAGATCCGCCGTTCTACGCCCGCCCCCTTTTCTGGATCGGGACCGGCGTGATTCTTCTCGGCGTGGCGGCCGGTTTCGTTTACGCTTACCTGGAGGGCCTTTTCCTCTGATCGCCCGCTTCGCCCGGCGGACGCGGGCGATTCCGGGCCTGCCACCGCCTTTCCCGGCGGGCGGCACGGCGTCCTGATTCCGTCCGACGGCCAATAATCGGGCGCGCGACGCGGTAATTCCCCGCGGCCATGGCTACCATCGACCTAACCGAACGCCTGCGCGACGTCGAGGCGCGCTTCCAGGCAATCGAGGCGTCACTCGGCGACCCCGCCGTCGTGAACAACCCCGACGAACTGCGCAAGCAGTCCAAACTGCACAGCGAGATGTCGCGCGTGGTGGCCCGCTACCGGGACCTGAAGGACGTGGACGACCGGCTGGCCCAGGCGCGCACGCTGCAGGATGACCCGGACCCGGACCTGGCCGAAATGGCCCGGGCCGAAATGGCCGAACTGGAAGCGGCCCGCCCCGTGCTTCTCGAGGAAATCCAGGTCCTCCTGCTCCCGCGCGATCCGCTCGACGACAAGAACATCATCGTGGAAATCCGCGCCGGCACCGGCGGCGACGAGGCGGCCCTTTTCGCCGCCGACCTGTTCCGCCTCTACACCCACTACGCCGAGCGCCGCGGCTGGCGCAGCGAGGTGCTCAGTTCCAGCGTCACCGGCCTGAACGGCTTCAAGGAACTCATCTTCTCCGTGGACGGCGACCAGGTGTACAGCCGCATGAAGTTCGAGGCGGGCACCCACCGCGTGCAGCGCGTGCCCGCCACCGAGGCCCAGGGGCGCATCCACACCAGCGCCGTCACGGTGGCCGTGCTGCCCGAGGCCGAGGAGGTGGACATTGCCATCCGCGCCGAGGACCTGCGCATCGATGTTTTCCGCAGCGGCGGACCCGGCGGCCAGAGCGTCAACACGACCGACAGCGCGGTCCGCGTGACCCACGTCCCCACGGGCCTCGTGGTGCAGTGCCAGGACGAAAAGAGCCAGCACAAGAACAAGGCCAAGGCGCTGAAGGTGCTGCGCGCCCGCCTGCTCGAGGCCGAGCGCGACCGCCAGCACCAGGAAATGGCCGCCACGCGCAAGAAGATGGTCGGTTCGGGCGACCGCAGCGAACGGATCCGCACCTACAACTTCCCCCAGAACCGCCTGACCGACCACCGCATCGGGCTGACGCTTTACAGCCTGGATCGCATTATGGAGGGCGACCTGGATCCCGTGATCGAGCCGCTGTCGCTTGCGGAACAGGCGGAGAGACTCAAGACCCTGGAAGCTTAACCGCCCGGCGGCGTCCCTCCGAAAATGCCCACAAAAAAAACCAAGACGCCAAAAGGCCCGGGGGGTGGGGGGGAGTGGTGGATCCGCGGCACTTTCAGCGTCTTGGCGAGTCTCATTTTCCAGGGGGTCTGTCCGTGAAAATCAACCCAAAATCAGCCCTCGGCGCAAAAAAAAAACGCAGATTTCACGACCGGCTCCCAATTATCCGCCCGAATCGAACCGACAGATACCCAACGCCCGTTCGTTTCCCGCTTTCGGGCAATCCCGTGAAAAAAACGCTGCTCCATACTTCATCAAAAGCCAATTGGTGTAATCAGTCTGTCCGAGCCGCCCATCAGCCCCGCCGTTGCGGGCGGCGGACTTGAGTTTGCCCATGTCACCATCCCCGGGAGTCGCCATGAGTTTCCATAACCACCGTTCCACCCGCTTGATTGCAGCGCTTCTCGTTTCGGCCATCACCTGGTTGGTTCCGCATTCAACCCCCGCTCAGGCACCGGCGCCGTCCGCAAAGAGCAGGGCCGTGACCCCCGGCGAACCCGTGTACTACCACAACGGGGACACCCGGGTGGACCTGGTGCTGGCCCTGGACGAACTGCAGGTGAAGCAGGGCGGCGCCGCGAACGCGCTCCGCGCGGTCTCCCCAGCCGTGGCCTCCGTCGAGGCCGGGACCGGCCCCGGTTCCCCGTCCCTGGTTCGTCTCGTGGCTCCCCAGACGCGTGCGGCCCTCGAGGCGGAGGCGTCCCGCATCGCGTCCGCCGCACCCGGATCCTCCGTTCAGGCTGTTCTCTACGCTCCCGCGTCGGTGGATCGCAGGCCCGCCCAGCGGATCACGGTGGACCGCCGCCTCTCGGTCAAACTCCGCCCGGGACAGGATCTCCAAACACTCCTGAAGAACACCGGGCTGCGCCTTGTCGGGCCGGTGGATTTCCTGCCCGGCGCTTACATCGTCGAGGCGACCGGCGACGGACTGCTGGCCGGCGTGGAAACCGCCAACCGGCTTCATGAATCGGGGAGCGTCGAGTTCGCGACGCCGCTGGTTGCCCGCCAGCAGACCCGGAAGGCCATCCCCAACGACCCGTTGTTCGGCCAGCAGTGGCACCTGCGCAACACGGGGTCGAACCCCAACGCGTCGGGCCTCGTCGCGGGCAATGATGTGAACACCACCCCCGCATGGGACCTCGTCCTGGGCCAGGGCATCAACATCGCCATCACCGACGACGGCCTGCAGGTGGCGCACCCCGACCTGTCCGCCAACGCCCGCACCGACATCGACATCGACATCAACTACAACGACCTCGACCCGACGCCGGACATCGCCGGCGACGACCACGGCACCGCCTGCGCGGGTGTTGCCGCGGCGCGCGGAAACAACGGCGTGGGAGTGAGCGGCGCGGCGCCCCAGGCGGGCCTTGTCGGCGTGCGCCTGATCAGCGCCGCCTCCACCGACGCGCAGGAAGCCCAGGCCATGCTGCACCAGGCCACGGCGGCCGCCGTGGCCGACCGCGTCAGCATCAACTCCAATTCGTGGGGCCCGGCCGATGACGGCTTCACCCTGGAAGGCCCGGGACCCCTGGCCAAGGCCGCCCTGCTCAACGGCGTGACCAACGGGCGCGGCGGCAGGGGCACCATCTACACCTGGGCCGCGGGAAACGGCGGCACGGGGGACAACGCAAACTATGACGGCTACGCAAACAGCCGCTACACCATCGCGGTTGCCGCCAGCGGCGGCGCCGGTGAACAATCCAGTTACAGCGAGAGCGGCTCATGCGTCCTCGTCAATGCCCCGTCGAGTTACGCCGGCGGCGGCATCACCACCGTGGACCGCACGGGCAGCGCCGGCTACGAAACCCCGGCGGGCGACTATACCTATGACTTCGGCGGAACCTCCTCGGCCTGCCCCCTCGCGGCGGGCTGCATCGCGCTGGTCCTCCAGGCCAACCCCAACCTCGGATGGCGCGACGTCCAGCAGCTCCTGATCGACACGGCCACAAAGAACTCGCCGTCGGACGCGGGCTGGTTCAACAACGCCGCCGGCAGGCACTTCAACCACAAGTTCGGGTTCGGCCGGATCAACGCCGCGGCCGCCGTCGCCGCCGCTCCCGGCTGGACCATGCTGAACCCCGAACTGACGCCGCTGAACGCCTCGGCCACGCCCAACGCCGCGATACCCGACAATAACGCGACCGGCGTGTCGAGCACGGTGGCCGTTTCGGGCCAGGCGGGTTTCCGCACCGAGACCGTCGAGGTGACGGTGAACGTCACCCACACCTATCGCGGCGACCTGGAATTCTTCCTCACGTCGCCCTCGGGCACCGTTTCCCAGCTCGCGACGACCCGCGGCGACAGCGGCGACAATTACTCGAACTGGACCTTCCTGACGGTGGCCTCGTGGGGCGAGAACCCGAACGGCAACTGGACCCTGAAGGTGGCCGACCGCTTCGCCCAGGACACCGGCACCCTCACCTCGTGGAGCATCCGCGTGAACGGCACCAGCGCCGCCCCCTCTGCCGCCCAGCCGGGATGGGAAATGCTGGAGTAGCGGCCGGGAAAACACGGGGCATCGGCCGCGACGGGGATGCCACAACCGGCCCGGACCGTGCCCGCCTATTTGCCGGTCAGCCCCAGCACGATCCGCTTGCCCAGGCGCGGCAGCCACAGCACGGCGCGCCCCAGCCGGCCCCACAGGTGCCACGCGCGCATGTCGTCGAAGATGCTGTAGGCCACCGGCACGGCCAGCAGCGTCAGCAGCAGCGACAGGGTCTGCCCGCCCACGATCACGCTGGACATGGCGCGGTTGATGCCCGCGCCCGTGTTCTGGCTGAACATCAGCGGCAGCATGCCCGCCACGAAGGCCGCGGTGGTCATCAGGATCGGGCGCAGCCGGTCGCGGTTGGCCTGCAGGATCGCCGCGTTGCGCTCCATGCCCTCCTCCTCGCGCAGCTTGTTCGTGTGGTCGATCTGAAGGATGGAGTTCTTTTTCACCATGGCGAACAGCACCAGCACGCCCAATATGGTGAAGATGTTGAGGCTCTGCCCGAAGATCACGAGGGCGATGAGCGCGAAGGGCAGGGTCAGGGGCAGGGCCAGCAGGATCGTGACCGGGTGGATCCAGCTCTCGAACTGCGCCGCGATGACCAGGTACATGAAGATGAAGGCGGTGGCGAACACGATGAGGAACGCGGTGATCGCCTTGCCCATCTCCTTCGACTCGCCCTCCAGGCCGGTGGTGTAACCCGGTTCCATCTTCAGGTCGGCGGCGGCCTTGTACAGGGCGTCGGTGATGCCCTTGACGCTGCCGCCCGGGGCCACGTTGCAGTACACGTTCACCTCGCGCTGGCGGCTGGAGCGGTTGATCTCCGCCGGGCCGGTGCCCGTCTTGAACTGCACGACGTCCGCCAGGCTCACGGTGACCGCCTTGCTCGACGGCACGCTGACCAGGTTCAGGATGTCGGTGTTGCTGCGGCGTTCGGCGGCGGCGCGCACGTGCACCTCGTAGCGCTCGCCCTTCTCGGTGTAGTCGGTCACCTTCTCGCCCGCCACCAGCAGGCGCAGCGTCTGCGCGATGTCCTGGATGGACACGCCCAGGTCGGCGGCCTTCGCGCGGTCCACCACCACGCTGTACTCGGGTTTGCCCAGGATCAGCGTCGAGTCCACGTCCACGGCGCCCGGGGTGTTCTTCAGCGTGGCGATGAGCGAGTCGGAGTACTCGGCGAGTCTCTTCATGTCGGGACCGCGGACGAGAAACTGGATGGGCGCGTTCACACCGCCGCCCGAGATGTCGTCCACCTTGCTCACGCCCACGCGCATCTTCTTCTCGCGGTAGCGCGGCACGATGTTCTCGCGGATGAGCTTCATCAGGTCGAACTGGGAGAACTCGCGCTCCTTCAGGTCCACCATGCGCACGTACACCGAGCCCTGGTTGGGCTGGTTCTGGGCGTTGATGCCGGTCCCGGCGACGGTGTAGCGCACGCCGTTGAGCCCGCGGATCTCGGCGGCCAGCCTCTCGATGGTGCCCGCCGTGGCCTCGAGGCTGGTCCCCTCGGGGGCGCGCAGCGTCACCTCGAACTCGTTCTGGTCCTCGTCCGGGATGAAGTTCTTCGGCAGGTGACCGATGAGCGACGGGATGGACGCCAGCGCGGCGGCGCTGATGCCCACGATGATCCACCGGTGGCGCAGGCTGAAGCGCAGCATGGCCATGTACGCCCGCTCGATGTGCGCGTAGAATCCGCGGCGCGAGGGGTCGCCGGCGTCCTCGGCGTCCGGGGGCGTCTCGTGGTGCCTCAGCCAGCGCGCCGAGATCATGGGCGTGAGGGTGAAGCTGACGAGCATGCTGACCACGATGGCCGCGGCCATCGTGATGCCGAAGCTCATCATGAAGCGCCCCACGATGCCGCTCATGAACGCGATGGGCAGGAACACGGCCACGAGGCTGAGCGTGATGGCCAGCACCGCGAGGCCGATCTCCTTCGTGGCGAAGATCGCCGCGTCGAACGGCCCGGCGTTCTTCTCTTCGATCCACCGGTAGATGTTCTCCAGCACCACCATCGCGTCGTCGATGACGATGCCCACGCTCAGCGTCAGCGCCAGCAGCGTCAGCATGTTCAGTGTGAAGCCCATGTACCACATGACCGCGAACGTGCTGATGATGGAGGTGGGGATAGCCAGGGCGCTGATGAGGGTGGTGCGCGCGTTGCGCAGGAAGAGCAGCACGATGATGGCCGCGAAGATGGAGCCCTCGACCAGGTGCGACTTCACCGCGGCGATGGAGTCCTCGATGAAAACCGACTGGTCGCGCACCACCCGGGCCCTGTAGCCGGCCGGCATCGTCTTCTCGAAGTCGGCGATGCGCTCCTTCAGACCCGTCACCACCGCGACGGTGTTCGTCCCCGACTGCTTGCGGACCTGCAGCAGCACGCACGGCTCGTCGTTGAGTTTCGCGATGCTCCGCTGCTCCTCGACACTGTCCTCCACGGTGCCCAGGTCGCCCACGGTGACGGTGTGCTCGCCGCGGCGGGCCACGGGGATGCGGTTCATCTCGGCGGGCGTGAGCACGCGGCCGAGCGTGCGCAGCGTGTACTCGGTGGCGCCCTGTTTCACGCTGCCGCCGGGCAGCTCGTTGTTGTTGGAGGCCAGGGCGCGCGACACCTCGGCGACCGTGAGGTTGTACGATTTGAGGCGCACGGGGTCGAGCACCACGTTAACCTGCCGCTTCATGCCGCCCAGCACCGTGACCTGGCCCACCCCGGGCATGCTCTCCAGCTGGCGGCGGAGCACCTTGTCGGCGTACTCGGTGATGTCGCGCAGGGGCGCCTTGGCGCTTAGCGACAGCGTGAGCACCGGCGCCGCGTCGGGGTCGATCTTCTCCACCTTGGGCTGGTCGATATCCTTGGGCAGGTCGGGCAGGACGCTGTTGACCTTGTCGCGCACCTCCTGGGCCGCCACGTCGATGTCCTTTTCCAGGACGAACTGGACGATGACCTGCGAGATGCCCTCGGCGCTGGTGGAGCGCAGCGCCTCGATGCCGCTGACGGTGTTCACCGCCTCCTCGATCTTGTCGGAGATCTCGCTCTCGATCTCCTGGGGCGCGGAGCCCGGGAGCGTGGTGCTGACGAGGATGATCGGGAAGTCCACCTTCGGCCAGCGGTCCACGCCCAGGCGCGTGTAGCCGAAGACTCCAAAGACGACAAGCACCAGGATCATCACCGACGCGAAGACCGGCCGGCGCACACAGATTTCCGCAAGTTTTTGCATGGGGGTTCAGGCAATCCATTCGTTCAGGTTATGGGTGGGGGGAACCGGGAGGGTTACTTGACCCTGGCTCCGTCGGACACGCGCGAAGCGTCGGCGACCACCTGGTCGCCGTCGGCCAGCCCGCTGGTCACCAGGATCCTGCCGTCGGCCTCGTCGCCCACGGTCACGATCTGCTCGCGCGCCTCGCTTCCGCGCACGATGAAGACCCGCGCCACGTCGCCGCGGCGGACCACGGCGGAAACCGGCACGCGGAAGGCCTTCTCGGTGGTCGGGTGGAGCAGGCGGGCGGTGGCGAAGTAGCCGGGTCGCAGGGCGCCGTCGGCGTTTTCCACCAGCGCCTCGACCGTCATGGCGCGCGAGAGGCTGTCCACCTTCGGCCCCACATAGGCGATCCGCCCCCGGAAGGTGCGGTCGGGGACCGCCATCACCGTGAACTCCACCTCGGCGTCCTTCCTGGCCAGCCCGACGTGCTGTTCGGGAACCGTGAGGGCGAGGCGCAGGGGCTTGATGCGGACGAGCGTGGCAACGGGCGCCCCTTCGGCGACGTGCTCGCCGGGGGACACCATGCGCTCGGCCACGACGCCGTCAAAAGGCGCGCGGATGACCAGGTCGTCCAGGCGCTGGCGCAGCGTCGTGACGCGGATCAGCGCCGTCTGGTACGAGCCGAACAGCTGCAGCACGGTCTTGCGGACCAGGTTGTAGGCCTGACGGCTGCGGTTCAGCTCGTTCGTGCGGCGGTCAAAATCCGCCTGCGAGATGACATTGCGCGAGCGCAGGTCGCGGTCGCGGTCGTAATCGGCCTGGGCCAGCTCGAAGGTGGACCGGGCGCTTTCCACGTCGGGCTGCTTTTCGGGATCGAACGAGGACGTGCCGGTGGTCACGCCCAGCCGCACGCGCAGCTCCTCGGCGGCGGCCTCGCTCTCCTTCAGCGCATACTCGGCGTTGATGCGGTCCAGCACGACGAGCGTGTCGCCCTTGTGCACAACCGAACCGCGCTCGAACTTCGCCTCGATCACGTTGCCGGGCGACTTGCTCGCCACCTTGGATTCCTCGTCCGCGGCCAGGCTGCCCGTCACGCTGACAAACCCGGGCCGGCTGGTCTTTTCGGGGGTCACCACCTCGATCTTGGCCGCGACCGCGGGCTGGGCCGTCTCGGGGTTTGCGCCGAGGGTCGCTTTCGCGGCGCCCGGCTGCCCCCACGCCGACAGCAGATAGGCACCGCAACCGGCCAATGCGCCGATCAGGGCCAGGGCCAGCAGGCGGATCGCCCGCGGAGAAACGGTGCTATTGGTGGAAGTCGTGTCTGTCATGGCTTGCTTACCGTGGTCCTTTCGGGCTGGCGTGAAGTGGTTGTCCGCGAGGAAACGAACGGGAACCGCCGACCGTCGGCGATGTGTGAGTAATCGCGCAATGAATGAATATTCATTCCTCTTGCGCTTGTCATGATTCTGACGCAATGGGTCCGCTTTTCCCCTTTCATCGCCGCACCGCCGCCCAGGCGCATTCTTCCGCCGAGCGGATCAGGGCCTCGTCCAGTTCCACCATTCCCGACTGCCGCGCCCGGAACATGCCGGTTATCATGCCGTCCAGCATGAACATGAGCAGCGCGACCGGAAGGGGTTTCACGACCTGCTGCTCCTGGGCCGTGCGAAGGTTCGTGAAGCCGCGGTCCCACATGGCTTCCGCCGAGGCGCGGCTCTTCGCGTCGAGGTAGGGCGAGTGGAAATGCAGGCTCAGGAAAGTCGTGGCGGTGGGATACTTCCGGGAGAACTCCGCCACCCGGGTCCACCAGTGGTGGAACTGCATGCGCACCGGGGCCGTCTCGGGGAAGTCGGCGAAGACGAACTCGTCGAGGCGCAGATGCCACTTCTGGAACAGGACATTGACCAGCGCCTCCTTGCTCTCGAAGTAGCGGTAGATCGTGCCCGCGCCCACCCCGGCCCGCTCAGCCACAAGGGGCATGGCCGTGCCGTGAAACCCGCGCTCGGTGAACAGCTCCAGCGCCGCCTCGAGGATCCGCTCGCGCTTGTTCGGGCGAACAGGATCCGCGGCGGAAGAAACGCCGGCGTCGGGCGAATCGTGAACGGTTTCGGTCATTGCGGTGGAATCCTCGGTCCGGACGGGGAATTTCCGGCGGTCGTCCCGGATGCATTCGTGCGTTGGTACCGTGCCTGAACCGGACGTACCTTGTCAAGGAATGAATGTTCATTCTGTGCGGCGCATTGCATAAGGGGGGGACTGACAAACGGGTGCCGTCTCCGCCATGCTAACCCTGCAAGTTCTCGCTGCAGATTATCCGGGGTATTTCTTCCTGCTCCAAACGCTGCGCCACGTCAGGCGTGTCGGCAAGACGATGGTGCAGGTAGATGTCTGTGAGTGCTCTCAGCAGCACCTGTCCTGTGAGGGCGTTCTGACGCACGCGGTTCAGTTCCCGTTTTACGGCAGCGGTAAGTGGCCCTTTGAAGCACCGCTCCAGTTCGTTGATCCGGCCGCGCACCTCGTCATCTTCGGCCGTCAAGGCAAACTCCGCCCGCAACTCGCGCAGGACATACTTTTGTCCTTGGGTTAGGGAGAGGCCATATTCCCGGAGGGTGCGACGGTGCTTCACTTCCTCGACGAATGCGTCCTTTACGCGGGTGACCGCCCTATTGTGACCATCGGGTATCTCCGCCGCCATCGGGCTGTCGCTCGTCGCGCGGATTGCGCCCAGCACGCGCGGCAGATCTCGGGTAACGATCTCGCCCGCTTTGTCCGTCAGGAACAGTTGGCTGTATCTCCCCGCCTGACAAAACACGAAGGTGCCTTCCTCCGCGCCAATCTTGGAGGACCTGATGCCGTCCCGCAACTGTTTGATGCGTTCATACTCGGCCGGATTCTCACGTTCCAAGGCTCGGAAGAACTCCTCGGCTTCGTTGAGGTCTACAAACTGGCCGCGCTCCACGCCTTCCTCGTCGGGCAGCTTGTCCGCCCGTCCCTCGTAGATTGCGTACATCGCCTCGGTGTTGATTCGTTCGCCAGGGTCCAGTATCGCGGCATCCTCGCCGATGGTCTCCTGGATCTCCCTGATCCGCGCGGTAAGTATGGCGCGAAGCTGGATCTGCCGCTCCAACTCGGTCTCCGGAAGGAAATTGAAGGCACGGACGCGGTCATGCTCCGACCCGATTCGGTCGATGCGTCCAAACCGCTGGATCAGCCGAACCGGGTTCCAGTGCAGATCGTAGTTTATGACATTGCTGCAATCCTGAAGGTTCAGCCCCTCGCTCATGACATCGGTGGCTACAAGAATCCGGATCTCTTCCTCCGGCCGGGACGGGGCCAGTTCCGGATTCGCCTTGGGCGCGAACCGCCCGGCGACGCGCGACTTGCTCTTTTCCGTGCCGTAGATGATCTCGATGTCTTTTCGCCGGCCACCCGGATTGAGGTTTTCGTGGAGGTACAGCGCCGTATCGGCGAACTGGCTGAAGATGAGCACCTTGTTGTTGCGCAGGGGTGCCTTGCCCAATCGGCTGATGAGGGTCTGCAGTTTGGCGTCCTTGTCGGGGGTGATCGGTTTCACGAGATCGTGCATTTCCTCGAGAAGGTCCAGATCCGCGCGCACATGTTCCTTCAGCAGGTCGGCGTTGAAATCCGCGAGACGGTAGGTCTTCGAAACCTCGGAAAGGGCATCAAGCAGGTCATCCTCCCCGACGAGCCCGGCCTTGCCGAGCAGTTTCTCGGCATCCTCGCCCGCAGGCATGAGTCCTTTCTCCAACGCGTCGAGAAACATTCCCTGGGTGCGCATCATCCGTTCGAGGCTCTTGCGGAAGGCCTCCACGCTCGACTCGAATCTCTTGAACAGGCCCGTGCGCAGGATGCCGCGCAGGTTCATGCCTGCGCGCCGCAGGTCCTGGTAGGGCGCGGACTTCTTCTTTCCGGGCTGCACATAATTCCACAGCCCATAACGTGCGTAGGTGAGTTCCTCTCCGGGTTTCGGGCTGTATTTCTCGCCGGTAGGCCTGCCCAGATACCGCCGCAGCCGTTGATATAGGCTGCCCCCCGCGCGCGATCGGCCGCCACTGTAAGTCGCGTCGATGCTGTAAGTCAGCGTCTCCAGTTCGCGAAGGGGAAAATACTGGTGCCGGCCGGCGACCATCACATAGGCGCGCTTTGAACCGTTCAGGTACGCCGCGGCGTCCTCGTCGGAGAGCTTCCGCATTTCCGTGTGGGTGTCGCCCGTAAAGCCATACCAGCGCAGGATATCCCGGCGGCGGCGGCGCACCATGAGGTGCACCAGCGCATCCTGCAGCCGCCGCTCCCCGTCCTCCACGTGCTTGAAGTAGCGCCGCAGATCCTGCGGCTCGATGGGCAGGTCGGTCCGGTCGTCCGGGTGGAAGAGTTTGATCTGGTTGTAAACGTCGCGGGCGCGGCTGTTTCGCGGCGTCGCCGTCAGCAGGCACACCTTGCGCCACTCCTTGGCCGTGTAGCTTTGCAGCACTTCGTAGCGCTGGCTCGTGTGGTGCCGAAAGTGATGACTCTCGTCGATGAGGATGAAGTTCCGGTCCTTGTACCTGGGGTCATCCTCCAGGTTCACCCCCCTGTCCCTGTCGCTCTGGAGCTGGCTCATGGGCAGCACACGGGCATTCAGGTGATACGCCTCGTTGTATCGCTCCCACATCTCCTCGAGCGGCTTTGGGCAGACGATGAGCGGGCGCGCGTGCTCCACCCGCTCGAAATGCTTCACGATCGCCGCGCCGATGAAGCTCTTGCCCAGCCCCACCACATCTGACACGAAACATCCGCCGTGGTCGCGGATCATCTGGATCGCGGTCCTCACGGCCTGTCTCTGGAAGTTTGCGAGCGCGGTGGTGATCTCGTCATCCCACAGGATTTCACCCTGCTCCTCCCCGTCGAGGCGGTCTTTCACCAGGGTGAAAAGCGTCTTCATGAAGATGTCGTAAGGGGTGGCCAGCGTGGCCGCCCACGACTGCTTCAGCTCGTTCATCAGCGCCGCGTCAAAATCCTGCGCCTCCACCCACAGTTCCTCGAACCACGCCGTCAGTCTCGCGTGGTTGCCCTCGCCTTTGCGGAGCGGGTTGCCCTTGTCGTGAACCAGCACGTTCAGTTCCGTGTTGCTCTCAACGCCCGCCAGGGTGAGGTTTGACGAGCCCACGACCGCAATGCCCTCGTTGCCCGGATTCGGCAATGCGTAGTCAAAGAGGTAGGCCTTGGCGTGCAGGCGCCCCTTGGTATAGACACGCACCTTCAGCCGCTCGCCCTCGATCATCCGGATCAGGTCATGCACCAGGTTCTGGCCCGCGTCTGTCTGGTCCATGAGTTCGACGGTCTGGCGCAGGTTCTGCGCCGTCTCATTCGCCATGTGGCGCTGGTCCGCCTTGCGCGCGAACCGCAGTTCGTTGCTCTTCTCCGTCACGATTTCGAGCCGCTTGTACGCCTCGGAGAGCAGTTCAATGGTCTGCCGGGTCGAGGTGTTGCCGATCAGGAGCCGCAGTTCCTTGAGCCCGCCGAGCTGGCTTCCAAGCGCCTCAAGCCCGGAGAGGAAAAAGTACCCGACCGCGAATTTCGCCCGATCCGAATGCGGCAGGATCTGGAGGATGTGGTCCACCAGTTTTTCGTGCCGGTTGTCGATGATGTCGTGGGTGGGCATCGCTGATCGAGTATTCAAACGGGATTGGCGCGAAACCATTGGATGACCTGCCAGAACGGCTGTGCCCCGTAGGCCTTTTCAATGTAAGCCGTCGCGAAGGCTTTGCGAAGCAGCTGCCCAAGGAACTGCTCGTACTCAAGCGCTCCGAGGAAGAGGCTCGCCTGGTTGATGTCCGTGGCATCAAATATCAGGTCCATGACGGCCTTGTTACCGCGCCATGCGCGGGCGTACCAGAGGAAACGGGGAAGACGCTGTATCAGGGCCGCGATCTGCTTCTCCGGACGCAAGGCGTTCTCTTTCAAAAGCATGGCCCGAAACGCGGCGAGGGTTTCGAGGTGGATGTCCCATTCAAGGCCGCAAAGCACGGGCAAATCGACTTCTCTACCCGTCACGCTAAGAAGCGAGCCAAACCCTTCAACGATCCTCGAGACAGCCTCGAACGGGATACGAATCTTGTGGTACAAGGGCACGATTAACTTCTCTGGAATGGCGCGGTCCTTATCCGGCCAGCAGGTCTTGATGGTGGGCTTCCCAAGCCCCAGAACGTTTTTTCCGTCAAGTTCAAGGCGGGCAAACGGCCCCATCTGGTCGTCGTGAACATAGAGTTCATTCATCGCCAGAGCGCGGGAAACGAAATCGCCCGCCCGGGGGGGCCCGTTTGTCGGGAGGCGGAACCCGGCGATTGTCACGGCATGCTTCGGCTCCGCAGCGTAGCGGTTCCCTGACAACTTGGCCATTCTCATAAGCAGAATAGCCGGAATCCCCGCTTTCGTGTACGCGTAGACGACGCTCTTAAGCACTTGGAGGTCCGATACGTCCACGAAGTGCGGCTCGAGGCCAACCGCCATGATGGCCGCAGCCATCTGCTCCTCGGTCAGCCCGCAGTTTGGGAAGCCGCGGCCGGGACAGGGGATGCGTTTGGTCGCTTCCGCGGTGATGGCCGACGGCGGGAGAAGGGCATGGTGGAAGAGTTCCGAGGTCTGGTGAAACGCGGACCACAGCGCGCTGGTGGCACAGGCGGCCACCGCGCGGTCTTGTTCCTGAAACGCCAGGCTGTTCACACACAGGCGGATGCCAAACAGGTTTGCTGTGTAGTAGTGGGTCGCCGGATAGTGCCGTTGCCCGTTGTCCGCGGGATATACGGCGAGACAGGTTCGCCCGACGAACGTCCTGGGTAGCGGACGCAACACCACAAAACCGAGGTAGGCTTCCTGTAAGGTCCGGGGGCTGAGAGTCTTCTCATCTCCGCGAAGGCACGCCTCAAAATCCCTCCGGGCAAATTCACGTGAGAAAAAATGCAGCCGCATGCACCGACGGTCGTACGACTGGAAGCAACGTGCGTAGTAAGCCGCGTAATCCTCGAGGTAATCCCGGTCCGTGTAGTCGCGTTCGGCAAGGATGGTCCTGGCTTTCAGCGTACGGAAATACCCATCGAGATACCCAATGTGCCGCTTGGTCTCAAGGCAGTGGGGTGTTGGTTGCGCAACCTCGTCGCAAAAAGCCTTTAAGCCGTCGACAGAGTACTTGCGAATCTCGTATGGCTCCGCCCCCCTGGGCATCCCCCGGAGATCAGATCCCGACGGGTTCGCGCAGAGTGTCCGGATTGATCTCGCGCGCCTTGCGGACGCTGTCGGACAGCGGCGTTCCCTTCTTCAGGACGCGGCGCAATGCGCGCTGGCCATCTCGGGTGGAAAACCACTTGGCGATCTCGTCCCCGAGGCGCATGGCCTGCGTGTCAGTCATGGAAGCAACAGCCTTCTTAACTTTGCCCATCATCAACTCCAACCCCCTCCGGAGGAGCGCTCGAAAGCGACTCCACCACCGTCGTGTCCGGGTGCATTCAGCGCCACCCGATGCGCAAACTCAACACCTCTAAGTCTCAATACCTCTACAACGATATAACAGACTAATCTTCACGCACCCAAATCCCGGAAGTGCAACCGCAAAACGCGCCAGCCGCCAGCCCTCCAAAACCCTGCCACAACAGTACCGCCCGACTTCGGCCCTATTGTGGAGTACCACCGGGGTGTTTCGGCAGGTTGTGCCGACCCTACCGCAAGCCGTAGAGTCTGGCAACGCGATCGTCGATCTCGCGTTCCCACTTCTCGCACTCTTGGCCTCTCGCGTCGATGCACTTCTGGACGAGGGCGGCAATCGGATCACGCTGTGCTTTCGTCGCCGTGGGTATTGGAATCTGGTTCACGAACTGCGTGAAAAAGCGCAACCTGCCACGTTTCTCAGCGTCGCCCATAACCGTGAGCCACGACTTGCACAAGCCCCATGCGGACGCGGAATTCAGCACGCCAAGGAGAAAGAGGTCATCTACAGGGATCAGGTAGGTTGTGTTGATCACAAAGCACCCAGACCGGTCGAAAGCAAAACGCGACTCCTTTGCAATGTCAGGGAAAACAATCTTCGGCCCCTTCAGCGCGCTGTAGTAGTCGCACGGCCTCAACTCCCACCAGTGGTTTCCCTTGTCCCAGCGAGCCTCGAGGTCCTCTTTCCATTTCTTCAAGTGCTGCAGCACGGCCGGGTAGTCCTGCATGCGAATGCCCACAGGCGTCACGATAAGCCACCTGTCCTTCTTTTCGATTCGCCACTTCCGGATATCGTCGCCGACCGCCAGGGGCTTGATGATCTCTGCGCTGCGCCGATCCTTGGCGATGAGTTCGGCCCGCTTGGCGCCGTCAATGACGAACGCCATGTTGTAGCCGGTCTTTATGCCATAGTAAATCTGTCCGTTCACATACCGTTCGAGCGGAACTCCGGCACGCTGCATCTTCTCTATCCGGGCAATGGACGCCGCATCGGTAAGCGTCCAGTTCGCACCGTTGATCGCCTGCGGGGGCAGGTCCATCCCGGATTCGCTCATGATCTGCAGGACGTCGGGATACGGCGGGTCGAGGTTCTTGACCTGCGTGAACCGGGGCTTCTGGACCGGTGCCCGTCCCTCCTTTGGCTTGCTCTTCTGGGCAACCAGGATCATGGGGAAGGTGGCCGCCCGCTCAAACACAGGCAGTTCGCCAAAATCCGTGATGTTCCGGACCTGGCAGGTGGCGGCGATGTGCGCGCGGAGTTTAGCGCCGTAGTTGGCTTTGAACCACTTGTTGGGAGAGATAAAGACGAGCATCCCGCCCTCGGCCAGGAGTTGCAGAGCCCGCGCGTAAAAGAAACAGTAGAGGTCGGCTGTGCCGCAGAAAACTTCGGGAAACACCTCCTTCAGGCGCGGCTTCTGATCTTTGATCAACTCCTGGCGCACGAAAGGCGGGTTCGTCAGGACGACATCGAAGCCGGGGGGGCGGCCGTCTGCTTCAAAAACCTCGGCAAACTCAACCGCCCAGTCGAACCCCTCGGCCTCTTCTCCCGGATGCGCGGATTCCGCTAGTTCCCGGCGAATCTCCAGAATCTGCTGCCTGAGGCGGCTCTTCAAGGTGGACGAATCCGTGCGGCCAAACTGCTCCTTGAGCCGCCGGAAGCGTTCGATGGTTTCGTGGCGGAAGACATCCTCGATGGAGTCAAACCCCGGGCCCGCGGCCGAAAGGCTGTTGCCGAGGCCTATCTTGAACTCGAGATTGGGAAGGGGATCCGGTTTGGCCCCGTCGTACTCGACTGCGAGCGACAGCCAGAGGCGCAACTTCGCGATGTGAACCGCCGTGGGCTGGATATCCACGCCGTAAAGGTTGTTCTGGATCACCTGCAGTTTGCGCTGATAGTCGTCGCGCGAATCGGCCTGCTGGACGCGGGTGTCGAGGACACGGGTCAGTTCGTGAAGCTCGTGCAGCATGCCGAGAAGGTAGGCGCCGCTGCCGCATGCCGGGTCTACCACGCGAACGCGCTGCAACTTCTCGAGTGCCGCGCGGGCCTGAGGCACCGTGACCGATCCCGCGTCGTGGTGGTCCACAAGTTCAGGCGGGCCGCCAAGGTATCCCTTCAATGCTTCCCGGCACATGAAACTGACGATGGGGCGGGGGGTATAGTACGAGCCGCTGTCGTGGCGCTCGGTGATGAGTTCCTCGAACACCTTCCCGAGCATTTCAGGGTCCACTGCAACTTCGACATCCAGGGGCGTGTCCTCGGTGACGGTGAAGTTGTAGCGCTCGAGCAGGTCGTCGAACACCCGCGCAAAGGTGCGGTTGGTGACCTTGAGATGGTGGCCGGTGGCCGTGGCGTCGATGTCGAAAAGACCGCCGTTGAGAAACGGAACCTTGTCGAACCGGTCGTCCAGGTATTCGCGCATTGAAAGGCGCTCGAAAAGCGGCAGCAGGAATTCGCGGTAGTACGTGCAGTGGTCGGGCTTCGCGCGATGTGGGGCGAACTTGGCGACGAGGAAATCCTGCTTCTGTGCGAGCCAGCCTTTCCGCTGCACGAAGTAGAGGAAAAGCAAGCGGTTCAGGAGCAGCAGCGCGTCTTCGTCCGCGGATTTCTTGTGGGCGGTGTCTTTGCGGAGGTCCTTCGCGACCACATCATACAGGGCCTTGAACTTCTCGAAGAACTTCTTCTGCACGACTTCCACATCGAAGGCGTCGTCGTGGCGCTGCTGGATGGTCAGCGGCGGGATGCCGAAGAGGTCCGGTGCGATGGTTTCGAGATCGAGCATGGCCAGCCGCTCCGCGGCCGTGCGCAGGCGGTTGCCATAGCGCTCTTCAGGTCCGACCGTGATCCGGCGGAAGAAGCGGCGGCGCTCGGGCTTTCGGTTCTCATCGTCGGCGTCGCCGTTTCGCGCGGCAACCTTCACGTTGAGGAAATGCCAGCGGTCGCGGTCGCGGGTCGAGAACAGGAAAAGTGCGTAGGGATGGTCGCGGAGCAGGCGCTCGACGATCGGACGCTGTGCCGTGCGAAGCAACCGCTGGTCGGCAAGGCGGGAGTAGATGACATGGAAATCGCCGCTGGCCGCCAGGACCATGGGGTCTTCCAGGAGCGTCTCCCGCAGATCGGCCTTCCAGTCGCGGCGGGGCAGGGGGTCCTCGGCTGGCGAGTAGTTAAGTTCAGAGAACAGTTCACGCGCCTTGTCGATTGACGACAGGTTGCGTAGCCGATCCATCACGGATTCTTGGGTCGCTTTGCTCACGGCGCGTGTGCTCCCCCATAGGAACTTGCATTGCGGGTACGGTCGCCATGGGTAGGCCTTGCGAGGATAGAATCAAGGCTGAAAGGTCGTTCACCGGGCAACCAAGGGTAAAAGGCGCCACTTGAGAACTTGAAGGCCAGCCTCTCTTTCCACCGAACCGAGCCCACCTTCATCCGCATGATCCTTCCTGCCCCCGTGGACGGCACCCCGGCTTCCCCCGGCCAGATAGTCCCCCAAGGGAATACCCAGCCCCGCAAGCCGGTGTTACGGTCGCCTGCATGGAACCTCAAAACCGCATCCCGACCCCGGCAAAACAGCATTTTACCGCAAAATTCTGCACAAAACTGCAAAAAGTGCTTCTCAAGGTAAGCACTATCAATGCCTTACATCCGCAAAAACATGCCGCTAAAACCTGTCTAAAACCCCCAATAAGCCCCATTTCGGCGCCCAAAACACACCATGTAACCGAAAGCCGCTTCTCCGCAACAAGGGGGCAGGCCAACCGCAACTACTTCTTCAGCGCCTCCGCGATCTGGCGGGCGTTGAAGCGGATGATTTTCTCGTAGGTGTCGCGCTCGGGGTTGCCGGGGGTGCCGTGGGGGTCGAGGATGGCCACGGTGCCGCCGATCTCGGTCGCGATGATCTCGGCCACCCGCGCGTTGAACTGCGGCTCGGTGAAGATGCGGCGGATGCCGGCGGTGCGGAGTTTCGCGGTGACCGCCTTGACGTAGCGCTCGGACGGCGTCTTGCCCGGGTACTCCTCGATGACGGCGGCGATGCCCAGCCCGTAGCGCGCGGCGAAGTAGGCGAAGGCGTTGTGGAAGGTGGCGATGGACCCGCCGGCCACGGGCTTGAGCTGCGCCGCGGTTTCGGAATCGAGACGGGACAACTGCTCCGCATAACGCGCCGCGTTGGCCCGGTAGGCGGCGGCGTTGGGGGGATCGGCGGCGGCCAGCGCCTCGCCGATCCGGGCGACGCTCAGGCGCGCCAACTGCGGGTCGAGCCAGTAGTGGGGATCCGTGCCACCATGCTCGGCCTCGCACTCGTGGTCGTGGACGTGCCCCTCTTGCGAATGGCCACCGGTCGTGGCCTCGTCCCCCACGGCCAGCGCGGCCGCGGCAATCTTTGACACATCGGGAAGTTTGCCCGAAGCCCTGAGCTCCTCGCCCAGCGCGACGACCTGCATGCCCTTGGGGCCGACGGCGGCGAGCTGGGCCGCCCAGTCATCCAGTTTCAAACCCACCTTGAGGAAGACGCGCGCGTCGCCGACCGCGCGCATCTCGCGCGGCGAGGGGTCGAAAGTGTGGGCGCTGGCGCCCGGGGGCAGCAGGCAGGTCACCTCGGCCTTGTCGCCCGTCACCTCGCGCGCCCAGTCGGCAAGGGGCGGCGTGGTGGCAACCACATGCAGGCGGCCAGGTTTTGTGCCATCCGCCGGTGCGCCACCTTCGCCCGCGCAGCCCGCCAGTAGCGTGGCCCCGCAGCAGGCCGCGGCGAAAAAAAAGAAAACTCTTGCCAACCCCGCCATCCGTCCCTGCAATGGCCGCGTTTCCGCTGACTTTCCGCTCCCGCCCTCGATGCGTTCGATACTGTTCATGGCCACCATTTCCTAACCTGTTTGTGTTGAGCGGTTCCCACTTGTTTTTTCACTTGCGAACGTGCAAGTATGCGCTTTGAATCGTGCCTCACAAAAGAATCCGGATGGAACTTTTGAGAATGAACTTCCAAAAAATGGTTTTATTTGCCGTCCTCGTCACATTGGCGGCCAGTGTTGCACCGGCCCGCGGGCCGTTCTACAGCGAGTCGGTTCCGGCCCGTTCGAGCCGCAAGTTCATGCGCGGCCTGACGAACACGCTCTTCTTCTGGGCCGAGGTGCCCAAGGAAGTGAACCGCGACTGGAAAAACGTGGATCCGCTCACGGGCACGTTCACCGGCACGGGCAAGGGCGTCTTCAAGGGCGCCCAGCGCTTCGGCGCCGGCGTGTATGAGATGGCCACGTTCGCCTACGACAGCCCGGCGAATTACCAGCCGATCGTTTACCCCGAGACGCCGTTGGAAGACGGCTACGACTGGGGCGCGCAGGAGTATTACAACGAGTCCAGGACGTCGAAGCTGGACCACTGAGAACCGTACCAGCACCAACGAATTTCTGAGAGGAACCTGAGGAGGAGCAAATGAAACTGGGGCGTATTGGCGGACTGGCCTTGGCGGCGCTGATCGTGGCACTGGGAGCCACGTCGGCAAGCGCGCAGCGCTACGGCGATGAGTACCGCGAGACGAGCACCTTCGGCCGCATGCAGCACAAGCTGGGCCGCGGCCTGACCAACATCTTCACCGGCGTGGTGGAGATCCCGAAGAACATCTCGCGCGAGTGGCGCAAGAGCGATCCCGTCACCGGCTTCATTGTCGGCGGCGTGAAGGGCGTGGGTTGGACCGCCACGCGCATGGCCGTGGGCGCGTTCGACACCGTGACCTTCCCCGTGCCGGTGCCGGCCAACTACGAGCCGCTGATGCAGCCCGAGGTGCCCCTGCCCGACGTGTGGGGCGAGCAGCTCCCCTACTTCGACCGCGACGGCGATCCGAAGCTCACGCTGTAATCCGGCCGCAAGCCGCAGTCGCCAGATCCGGTTTTTCGCGGGCGCTTTCCCCCTTGGGGAGGGCGCCCGCTTCTGTTTGCGTGAATCCGGGTCGCGCGGGCAAGCGCGGGACTCTCCTTTTTCCGCCCCCGTAACCTGCCGGTAATGCGCCGCCACGAATGATGCCGGCGCCCACCGGGTAACACCTGTGGTTTGCATTTGTCCCGACACCCGTTCCTGCTGGAAATCACCATGACCGTGACCCGATCCCGCACCGAGGATCCGCAACACCGATGAACCCCGCCGCAGTCCCCGACCGACGGACCAGCCTGTTCGCCCTCGCAATACTGATTTGCGCGGCCGCCGTGTATCTCTCGGCCCTTGGCCGCGCCCCGCTTCGCATCAACGCCGAGCGCCGGTGCGCCGAGGTGGTGGAGCGCATGGTGGCCACGAAGGTTTACGCCGTTCCGTATCTCGGCGGCGAGATCCGCGTGAACAAGCCCCCCGTTTTCTATCACGCCGCCGTGCTGGCCTCGTGGGCGGAGGGCGCTTACAGCCTCGCGTCCCTGCGCCTGCCGTCCGCGCTGGGCGCGCTGGGGATCCTCCTTCTCGTGCTGGCCTGGGCCCGGGAACTGGGAATGCCGCGGGGGCAGGCCCTGCTGGCGCTGGCGCTGCTCGCCGCCACCTATTCGCTTGCGGTGCACGCGCGGCGAGGCAGTTACGAGGCGCTGTTTTCCTTCGCGTGCAACGCCTCGCTGCTTTCCCTGGCGACACTGGCGCGCCGCCCTTCCCGGGCGCGCGCGTGGCTTGCCGTGGCGCTGGCCGCGTTTGCCATCCAGGTCAAGGGCACGCCCTATCTCGCGGTCGTCGTGCTGCCCGTGGTGGCCTGGCTGGCCCTTGCCGGCCGGGGGCGCGTGCTGGGGTCCGGGCGGGTCCTGGCCATGTCCGCCGTGGCCGTGGTTGCGGGGGCCGCGTGGTATATCTGGCTCCTGGCCTTCCACCCCGCCACCCGGCGCATGGTGCTCGGGATCTTCCTGCTCCCGTTCGGCGTGGACACGGGCGAAACCGGCGCGCGCCATTTCGCGGGCCCGCAGTTCTATCTCATCGACATCTGGACCTTTGCGTTCCCTATGTCGCTCCTGCTTCCCGTGGCGGCCTGGCATGTGTGGCGCGAGCGCCTGTTCCCCAAGGACAGCCCGTGGCGCCTGGTGGGGCTTGCGTTTGTCGCGCCGTTTCTCCTTTTCTCGTTGCTCCCGCAGAAGCAGGACCACTACCTGCTGCCGTGCATGCTGCCGCTGGCGCTCCTGTGTGCGCGGGGCGCGGCCGCCGCCGCCGCCGGCCTTCGCGGGCGCGCCCGCCGATGGCTGACCGTGCCGGCCTGGATCGTGCCGCTGGCGCTGCTGCTGGTGGCGCCCGTGTTGGGGCTCGGCCTGGTCGTGGTGAATGACTGGCCCGTCGTCCCGGCCGGTTTGTGCGCGGCGGCCGTTGCCGCCGCAGGCCTCGCCGCGGTTGCGGCCCTGATCCGCAACAGGCTGGCGCGGGTCGCGGCGCCCGCGTTTGCCGGCCTGATGCTTGTCTGGTGGGCCTACATGACGCAGTTCAATCCGGTTGCCGACGCATTCGGGTCGGCTTCCATCTACCAGACCGCCGCGTACGACGAAGCCCGTTGGAACACCAAGTTCGCACGCTATCCGTTCCTCCGAATCCTCTTGGATGTGGATCGCGGGCTGGACGATTTGTACGACGAGTGGACCGACCAGGCATGGCGCGAGGCCTTTTACGAGTCCGTCTACGGCACCCTTCCCCCGGGAACCAAGTAGCGCCCGCGCAGACGAGTCTCCCGCCAGTCCCCCCCGCTCCCTACTTCGCCGTCGGAACCGCTTCCCGTCATTTCCGCGGAACCCGGAAGCGTCGATTTCCAAAACCGATCACCCCTCCAAATGCGCGGGCAAGACCGGGTCCGACCGCCCCCGCCCCCCCTCGGCGACCGCCCCTCGTCGTTTTTTCTTGCATACATCAACAAATTGTTGATATATGCTGAAACCATGATGGATCTGACCCAGAAACAGAAAGCCGTGGTGGACCTGCTGGTGGCGTCGGCGCGGCGGGGGGGCCCGGCCCCCACCTTCCGCGAGATCGCCGCGGCCCTGCGCGTGGATGTGCGCTCAGCTTACCAGCATGTGCAGGCGCTGGAGAAAAAGGGTATCGTCCGCCGGGCCGGCGGGCACCGCGGCATCGAGCTGGAATCGGAGTACCTGCCGCCCGTCGGCCTGCCCGTGGTGGGCCGGGTGGCGGCCGGCATGCCGATCCTTGCCGAGGAAAACATCGAGGACCATGTGGACCTGGGCGGGTTCTCGGCGGAGGAGGGGTCGTTCCTGCTCAAGGCCAGGGGCGACAGCATGGTGGACCGCCACATCTTCGACGGCGACTTCGTGCTGGTCAGCCCGCAGAGCCGCGTGGAATCCGGCGAGATCGGCGTGGTGCTGGTGGACGGCGAGGCGACCGTGAAGGAGGTTCACACCGAGCGCGGGCGCGTCGTGCTCGTGTCGCACAACCGGGCGCGCAATTATCCCGACCAGGTTTACGGGCCGCGCCACGATGTGCGCATCGTGGGCAAGGTCATGCTGGCGTTCCGTTTCATCCGATGAAAACCCGACAAGGAGGCAGGGCGATGGCCCAGGGAATGGCAGGAATCATCGAGGCGCCGTGGGGAGACACGGATTGCACGCACCCGCGCCCGCCGGTGACCGTGGATCTGCGGAGCGCCGCGGAAAGCGCCGACCGCGAGACCCGTCTCGCCGGGGAATTCCACCGGCTGGAGTCCGCGGCCGCGGCCGGCCTGCCGGTTTGCGTCCTGTGGCCGGCCGATCGAGATCTGGCCGCCTGCACCCGCCTGTTGGGAACGCCCGCGGCTCGGTATATCGTGGACCTGGCCCGCGAAAGCGGGGCAGACATCGACATCCACCTGCGCGCGGGAATCCCGTCGGATTTCGAGACCCTGGCCCCCGTGGCCGGCCTCGCCCTCGTCTTTCATGTGAACGGGGAGGGGGCCGCCCTGCGCTGGGAGCGGGCGGACGCCGCGCCGTCGCGCCGCATGGCCGCGGCCTCGCGCCTCGTTCGCGCCGGTTGGAACGTCACCGTGGCCGTGGGCGCCGTGCGCGTCGCACCCGGCTGGAAGGACGACCTGGCCGAGATGGCGGAATCCGTCGCGGGACACGGGCTGGAAATCAGCCGCGTCTATTTTCCCGGTGAACACGCCATGGAACCCGCCACGGGTGCCGGCGACGGGGGGGCTCCCTTCATCAACGGTTCGGGCGAAGTGGTTTTTGCGCCCACGCCGCGCCAGCGGCGCGAGGCGCTTGCCCTGCTGGGACTGGCACCGGTCGCGGCCCGCCGCCGGACGCGGCAGGGTTTGGGATCCCTGCGGGCCGCCGCCTGATTTTTCCGGTTGTCATCGCGGGTGACCGCGGTTGGGGTCTGGGCAGATCAACGAACCGGGCCCCCCGGGGCCCGCGAGTCCAGGAACGGGAACCATGCTCCTCAAGATCGCCGTGGCATCGCACGACGGCACCGCCATGACACCGGATTTCCGCAAGACCACCCATTACCTGCTGTTCGACGCCGAGGACGGGGCGATCCTCGACGAGGAGACCCGCACGGTGGAAAACGGCGACGTGATGAAACCCCTTGAGGATTGTCACATCCTGCTCAGCGGGGGGATGGAGATTCCGGATTTCCAGGCGGTGCAGCAGCTTGGCCTGCGCCCCTTCGTCATGGGGTTCGACGGACCGCCCCGCCAGATCGTGGAGATGCTCATCGCCGGCCGCCTTCGCCTCCAGGGTTCCTGCGACTGCCCGGACCACCACTAGGACCCCCCGCCGCGCCGCGCGTTCCGGGCCGCGCCCGCGCGGCTCCCTAAACCAGGCCCTGCGTCAGTTCCAGGAACAGGTCTTCCAGTCCCGCGTTGCTCTGCTGGTGGATGCGCAGGTCGTCGAGGGTTCCCAGGAAAATCAGGCGGCCGCGGTGGATGATCCCGATCCGGTCGGCCAGCTCCTCGGCCACGCTGAGAAGGTGCGTGGACAGGAACACGGTGCGCCCCTCGCGGGATTTGCGCTTGAACAGGTTCTTCATGATCTTCGCGCTCTGGGGGTCGAGGCCCACCATCGGCTCGTCCACGATGATCACTTCCGGGTCGTGCATGATGCTCGCGGCGATCACCAGCTTCTGCCTCATGCCGTGGCTGTAGTTCTCGATCAGCTTGTCGGCCGACGCGGTGAGGTTGAACTCGGTGAAGTATTCCTCCAGCCTGCGCTCCTGCTCGGCTTTCGGGATTCCGAACAGGTCGCCGACAAAGTGGAAAAAATCGCGCCCGCTGAGCTTCTCGTAGAGGTAGGGGTGGTCGGGGATGTAGCCGATGCGGCGCTTGGCCTCGACCGGATCGGACTGGACGTCGTACCCGGCCACGAACGCCCGGCCCGCCGTCGGGCGGATCAGGCCTGTGAGGGTCTTGATGGTCGTGGTCTTGCCCGCGCCATTGGGTCCCAGGAAGGCGAAAAACTCGCCGCGGGGGATGGTGAGTGTGAGTTCGTCCACCGCCACGAGATCCTCGTAGCGCTTGGTCAACCCTTCGATGCGGATGCCCGGCGTGTCCGCGCCCGCGGGGCCGTGCCCGTTGCCGTTGGTCATGGGTTCCTTCGCCCGGGTGTCAGCGCGGCACCTTGCCAAGCCGCTCCAGGAATTTGTCCGCCGCCTCGAACTCGTAAAGCGTGAGTTCGCTGCGTATCTCGCCGTCCTTGGTGACGAATGCAACCGTGGGCAGCGAGGGAGACCCGTACTTTTTCTGAAGGGCCGCGTTCTCCGGCGTCTCCTTCGTGCAGTCGATCTTCACGCGCACGAAGCCCTCCAGCTGGGCGCGCACCTTCGGATCGCTGAATGTCTTGCGGTCGAGCTGCTTGCAGGCCGCGCACCAGGCCGCGGTGAAATCCACGATCATGGGCTTGCCGGTGCGCTTCACTTCCTCGATCCCGGCCTTCTCGTCCGTCAGCCAGGCCAGCTCGCCGCCCCGTTTGGTTTCCGCCGTGGCGGTGGTCGCCGTCGCGGCGGGTTTCGAAGCGGGTTCCGCGGGCGTGCCCGGACGGTCGGCCCCGACGGCCGCCGCCGGCTCCGTCCCGCCTGCCACGCCGAAGCTGGCCGGCACCTGCGCCACGGCCACGTACACGGCGAATGTCACCAGCACCGCGCCCGCGAGACGCCATGCCGCGAGAAGCCGCGGGAAACCGGCGCGTTCGGCCGACTTGACCACGATCACCACCGCGCCCGCCAGGCACAGCACGGCGACCAGCGGCCAGTACACCGCGGCCGGGATCACCAGGTTCAGGTAGTAAATGCCAACCCCGATCAGGACCACGCCCAGGAACCTTTTCACATCCTCCATCCACACGCCCGACTTGGGCATGGCCTTCAGGAATGACGGGAAGGTGCCCAGCAACAGGAACAGCATCCCGATTCCCAGCGCATAGGCAAAAAGGAGCAGGAAGCCGACGGCGCCCTGGCCCGAGCGGGCCGCGTAGGCCAGAACGCTGACCAGGACGGGGCTGCCGCACGGCGACGCAACCACGCCGGTCACCAGTCCCAGGAGGAAAGCCCCCAGGTAGCCGCCGCGGTTTGCGCCCTGCTGCAGGCGGCCGGCGATGGCCGCGGGCATCTGGATCTCGAACATCCCCAGCATGCTGACCCCCATCACCACGAAAAACGCGGCGATCGCGCCGAGGAAATACGGGTTCTGGAGGATGAAGCCGAACGTGCGCCCGGACCGGGCCACGAAAAAACCGAGAAGCGAGTAAACCAGCGCGATCCCCAGGACGAAAACCAGCGACCGCAGGAACCCGAGGATGGGTTTCTGGCCGGCGCTGCGGGCGCCGATGATGCTCAGCGTGATCGGGATCATGGGGTACAGGCAGGGCGTGAGGCTGACGGCCACCCCGCCCAGGAAAATGGACAGCACGGTGAGGACGAGGCCCTGCGCGGCGATGCGTTCGCCGACGGCCCCGGACGCGGCGGCCGACGCCAGCGCGGACACGGCCACGAGCAGCGGGAGGAGAAGCAGAATTTTCTTTCGCATGGTAACTGGCAGTTACAGGGTCGTTCCCTGAGTTGTTCGACCATGAACCCGACCATCCCGGCTGCAGCCAATGCCCCGTCGCCCCCGCCATCCGATCCGGCAAACGGCATCGAGGCGCGCGGTGTGTCGAAGCGCTTCCGAATCCTTACCAGTTCGGGGGGGCGGCTGTCCTCCGCGCTTTTTCACCGCCTCCTGAACCGCGGGCGCCGCCAGGACCTGTGGGCGCTGAAGGATGTGAGTTTCGACGTGCGGCGCGGGGAGATCCTGGGCATCGTCGGCTCGAACGGGTCGGGCAAGAGCACGCTGCTGCGCATCCTGGCGGGCATCAGCCGCGCCACGTCGGGCGGGGTGCGCACGGCGCCGCGGGTGGCCGCCCTGCTCGACCTGTCGGTCGGGTTCCACCCCCTGCTCAACGGTTACGAGAACCTCTATCTCGCGGCGAGCATCCTCGGCATCCCGCGCGACGCGGTGCGGCCGATGTTGCCGGGGATCGTCGCGTTCGCCGGGGTTTCCCACCAGTACCTGGAGCAGCCCGTCCGCATGTGGAGCACCGGCATGATCACGCGGCTCGGTTTCGCGCTCGCCGTGCACACGGACCCCGACGTCGTGCTGATCGACGAGGTTCTGGCCGTGGGCGACGCGGAGTTCCAGGCCCGCAGCGCGCGCCGGCTGGTGCAGTTCCGCGACCAGGGAAAGGCCATGGTTTTCGTGTCGCATGTGCCGGGGTCGGTTTCGGAGATCAGCAACCGCATCCTTTGGCTGGAGGAGGGCAAGGTCAGCGCGTTCGGGGAGGCCGAGGGCGTGATCAGCCAGTACCGGTCGTTCCTGAACTGGCGCATTTCCACGCGCCGGAGTTTCGAGGCCTCCCAGGCGGGCGCGGATTCCGAGGTGTTCGGACCCCGGCCGCCGGGCGCACAGACGGGGCCGCCGGGCGAATCGGATAACGACGCCGAGGAGCCGGCCCCCGCCGGGCCGCCGCGCGCCCGCATCCTGGGTGTGGACCTGGACGACGGCGAGGGACGCATCCCCCGTGAGTATGCCACGGGCGGGTGCCTGCGGGTGGCGGCGCGGATCGGGCTGGACGCGGGGCCGCCGCCGGACATGCACGTGCGCATCCTGCACGACAATCTCGCGGTGATCGAGGAGTTCATGGCCTCCGAGCGCGGCCTGGTCCTGCCCGCCGGACCCGGCGCGTTCCGCATCACCCTGCGCTTCGATCCCCTGCTGCTGTCCCGCGGGCGCTTCCGGCTCCACCTGGCGCTCACGGAACCGGGTGACCCGAACCGCGTGGTGGCCTCCGCGCCCGAGACGACATTCGATGTCACCATGCCGTGGCAGTCGCAGCCGGTCATGCCGGCGTACCTGCCGTGCGAATACGAGATGGATTGACGCGGGGGACTGCACTCCGGGGGTGCGGGCCGCGCAATGCGGAATGACCAATCCCGCCCACCGTGGGGTAGTTGTTCCGTGGAGGTTGCAGCCGTGTTGTTTTCCCGCTCCCCCATAACCGTTGTAACGGTGGTCACGCTGTGCCTGGCGACGCTGTCTCCGCCCGCCGCCGCGGCCGAAACCGGCTGGGACGCCAGGTGGGATGCGCTCCTTCGCGACCATGTGACCACCGGCACCATCCGCGGTGTCCGGCTTGCGCTGGTGCCCTATGCGCGCATCCGGGCGGACCCGCGCTGGGCCGAGGTGGTGCAGGGGCTGGCGTTGGCGCCGGAACCCGCGGATCCCGCCGCCCGCAAGGCGTATTGGATCAACGCGTACAACGTGCTGTGTGTGAAGGTGGTGCTGGGCCACTACCCGCTGAAGGGTATCAAGGAGGCGGGCACGCTGCTGCGCCCTGTCTGGAAGGAGGATGCGGGCCTGGCCGCCGGCACGATGCGCACCCTGGACGAGGTGGAGCACAAGATCCTCCGGCCGATGGGCGACGCCCGCATCCACGCGGCCATCGTGTGCGCCTCGGTGAGTTGCCCCGACCTGCGCGCCGGGGCCTATCGCGCCGACCAGCTCGACGAGCAGCTCGACGGGCAGATGCGCCTGTTCCTGGCCAACCCGGCCAAGGGCGCCGTCGTGGAGAAGGACGGCGGCATGCTGCGCGTGTCCCCGATCTTCGACTGGTTCAGGGAGGATTTCGTGCGCGACGCGGGTTCGGTGCAGGCTTACGTGCGCAAGTACCTGCCCCCGGACCTTGCGCGCCGGCTCAAGGAGAAGGCGGGCCTGAAGAACCTAGACTATGACTGGGGCCTGAACGACGCGGCGCTGGCGCCGGACGCCCGGTGAACCCGCTCCCCGGTTATCCCCCGGAACGCTTGTAGTCCGGGCACCGGGTGGCGTTGGGCCGCTCGGGCCGCTTGCAGGCGCTGCCGTAGTCGTACTTGCATGTGTCGCACAGGATCGTCGGCTCGATGCCGACAATGCCTTTCAGGAATGCGATGAGCTTGCGCCACATGCGGCGGATTACCGCGGCGCGGCGTCCGTGTTCGTCCCGGCCGACCGCTTCAGGGGAACAGGCGCCTGCACTGCTGACGCACATACCGTGCCCGCACGGCCGCGTAACCCATCAGCCCGCCAAGGATGATGAACGGCGTGCAGAGAAACAGGAAGGCGAACGGCATCGGGGTCAGCGATGCATAGTACCGGTAGCTGTAGGGCCTGCGGTACCAGCGGAGGAAATCGAAATCCACCGCGCCCCATAAACACTCCAGCAGGTACCGGGCCGGGTAGAATCCGCCGGGCATGACCAGCGGTTCCAGCACCAAGGCATAAACAATCAGCGCGAACGGTCCCAGCCAAAACAGCGAGTATGGGCGTCCCGCCACCAGCGACCAGAACAGTCCCACAAGCAGTAACCCCGCAAACACATGGATCCCGAGCAGGGTCATCATCCCGGATGTCTCGTAGAATCCCGCCATCCCCCGCCACTGCAGGCCGCAGAAGTAACCCAGGTACATGAACACGAAGTAGGGGATGAACACGAACGCGACGGCCACGAGGAAGAAGCGGGAAAACCCGCGCGCGTAGTCGCGGCTGGGCATCGGCGTGATGAGCAGGTCCTCGGCCCACGCATTACGCACCATCAGGCGGCCGAAGCGGAACACGGGCAGCATCAGAGCCAGGAGCAGCGCCCCCAGCAGCGCCAGCACCCAGGGAAGCATTGCGAAGTGGAACACCGTGGCCAGCGAGGCCGCGCAGCAGAACGCCAGCGTCCGGTCGTGCAGCCCCAGCCAGCCGCGGCGCGACTGCGCGAGCAGCAGCTCGAACACCAGGTTCTGGTTGGGTGGCGCCAGGCGCCGGATCAGCGCCCGCGTGACACCGAAGGAGGCCATGCGGTGGACCGTGGGCGAAGAGGGGGCGGGCGCGGCGGAAGATTCGGACACGGCGCTTCTTTTGCGGGGCGCTGGACGCAAATGCAATCCGCGAAAAGGCCGGGATCACCGGGCGACGGCCCTGCCAGCGGGGCCATTGACTTCCGGGTACGCCCTTTCTATCGTCCCCCGCTGACTGGCAGGATCACCCCGCAACAGGAGGCGGCACGCATGGGAATGGTGAAGGAGTTCAAGGAGTTCGCGGTCAAGGGTAACATGCTGGACATGGCCGTTGGTGTGATCATCGGCGCGGCGTTCGGCAAGATCGTCACATCCCTCGTCGAGGATATTTTCATGCCCCTCATCGGCGCGGTGGCGGGAAAGGTGGATTTCTCCAACCGGTTTCTGAACCTGTCGGGACAGGCCGTGGGGTCGCTGAAGGAGGCCAAGGACAAGGGGCTCGCCGTGCTCGGATACGGCCAGCTGCTCACCGTGGCCATCAACTTCCTCATCGTGGCGTGGGTGCTGTTCATGGTCATCCGGGCGTTCAACAAGCTGAAGAAGGCCCCGGAGCCCGCGGTGCCGGACAAGAAGGACTGCCCGTTCTGCTGCTCGGCCATCCCGGTGAAGGCCTCGCGCTGCCCCAGCTGCACGTCGCAACTGGCGTAACCCCCGGAAGGGTGGATGTTGCCTGCCCCCCCGGCTGGCGAATGGCATTGAGATGGCGGGCCTGCCGGGGGCAGCGTTTCGTACGTGACAGCCCCTGATCCCGAATTGCGCCTGCGCGCCGCCCGCCTCGCGCGCATTCTGGTGCCCGCGTCGTTGGCGGGCGGGTTGCTCCTGTTCTGGTCGGGGGAACCGTCGATGACGCTTTTCCTCTCCCTGGTCACGGCCCTCGCGAAGGGTCTCGTGCCGGGAATTGCCGTCTCGGTTGCCGCCGCCTTCCTGGGCCTTGCCGTTTTCCCGGTTCGCGCGTGGCGGGCGTGCACCCGAACCGAGGTGCTTTTGTTCGCCTTCGGTGGCGGTGCGGTTCTGCTGTCCTGCGCGGTCCTGCTGGCGGGATGGTTTGGCACACTGACGCCGGGCGGAGTCGGGGCGTTGCTCGCGGCCGCCTGCCTGGCCGGATTCGCGTGTCTCGCCGTTTCCCGGAACGAACTCATCGAATTCGGGCGCGGCCGCGCCCGGGCGCTTTCCGCCGCGGACCGACAAAGCCTCCACCCCGCGTGGCCGGTTCTCGTCTTCGTCACCGCGCTGCCCGTCGTGCTGACGGCGTGGGCGCCGCCGCTCCTGTACGACGTGACCGAGTACCACCTGGGTGCGCTGGGCGATTACCGCGCGGCGGCAGGACTGGCCGGGGACGGTTCGGCCGCGCGCTTTGTCCCGGTGCCGCACAATATGTACGCCCGTTTCCCGTTCCCGGTCGAGTCGCTGTACTTCGCCGGGACCCTGCTGGGCGGCCCGCTCGACACGGCACCCAAGGTGCTGAACGCGGCCTTCACGCTTGCGGGGGCGCTGCTCGTGGCGTCGTGGCTGCGGAGGCGCACGGCGATGCGCTGGTCGCCGTGGCTGGGGGCGGCCCTGTTCCTGGGGCACCCGCTGGTCGCCGAAGTCTCGCTGGATGCCTACATCGACGCGCCGACGGCGTTCCTGCTGGTGGCGGGCGTGTTGGCGACGCTCACGGCGGCGGGGCGGGCCGACGAAACCGGCGTCGCCGCGCCGCGTCTGTTTCCCGTGGCCGGGTTGCTGTTGGGCGGGGCGTTTGCCGCCAAGTACACGACGGCGCAACTCTACCTGTTGCCGGTGCTGGCCTGCGTGGCGCCCGCGGTGGTTGGCGTTCGGCGGATGGGGGCGCTGGAAGCCGGGGCGCGCGGGGAAACGCGCGATCCCCGGAGCGGTGACCGGCCGGGAGCGCCGGTCCTGCTGGCGGCCGTGCTGCTGGGACTGCTGCCGGCGGCCCTGTGGCTGGGCAAGAACGTCGCCTGGTACGGCAACCCGCTGGAACCCTTCTTCGTGAAGTGGTTTCGCCCGGGCGACTCGGCGGCCATCGCGCGCGAGCAGTATTACATCGCGGCCCATTTCCCGCAGTCGATCCTGTCGGGCGTTTACTGGTCCCGCCTCCCCCTGAGGCTGGGCGCGCTGGGCTGGCACGTCGTCGCGCCGCTGGCGGGGATCCTGCTGATCGCGCACCGCCGGTCCACCTGGCGCCTTTGCGCGTTCGTCGCGATCTCGGTTCTTCTGTGGAACCTCATTGGCGAGAGCCAGAACCGCTTCCTGCTGGCGTCGGCGATGCTGGCCCTGGTGCTGGCGGTGGAGGTGGTTGCCGAAATGGAATCCCGATGGCTTCGCCGCGCGGCGATCGTCGCGCTGGCGCTGGCGGCGGTTTCGGTGTCCGCGCAGTACGGGCTGAAACTGCTCTACGGCGGCGTGATCCGCTACGCGGCGGACTTCGATCCCGTGCGCGCGGCGCGCTTCGCCGCCGACCCCGAACGCCTGCGGGCCGGGTTCCTGGAGCAGAACCTGGGCGCGATCGGCGAGGTGGCCAATTTCGCCAACGAGACGCTGCCCCGCGACGCGCGTGTCCTGCTCGTGTACGAGGCGCGCCCCTACCTGTTGCGCGCGCGCGCCGCGTACAACACGGTGTTCGACTCCAGCGAGCTGCTGCGGCTGGCGAAGGGGGCGCGCGGCGGCGCAGAAGTGGCGGCGCGTTTGCGCGCGGCCGGCTGCACCCACGTGCTGGTGAACCGCGAGGAACTGCGCCGTTTCCTGGAGCAGTACGCCACGCGCGAACTGGCGAAAGCCGGCGTGGAGGCGGACGCGATCCGCCGCGAGTTCCCGCGCCTTCCGGATCCCGAGTCCCTCTACCCCCCCTTCGCGCTCGCGGACGACTGGCCCGCGCTCCGCGCGCCCGTGATGGAATTCTTCCGCGACTCGCGCACCCGCGCGATCAAGGCGGCCGGCCGGCCCGAGGCGGAAGTCTGGCTGGCCCCGATCCCCTGAGTCGGCCCCGCCACGGGGCTGCGCCGCCGCAATTCCCCATTGCCAGCGGCGCGCGGACCGTGCACAAGGGCGCGAACCAATCCAGCCCGGAACGGCACCAACCATGGACGGCACGCAACGCAAGCGGCGCGACTGGCCGCACTACTTCATGAGTATCGCGCGCGAGGTGGCCACGCGCTCCACCTGCGAGCGCAAGCACGTCGGCGCGGTGATCGTCCGCGACAAGAACATCCTTTCCACCGGCTACAACGGCTCCATCCGCGGCCTGCCCCACTGCGACGAGGCCGGCCACGACATGGTGGGCGGACACTGCGTGCGCACGGTGCACGCCGAGGCAAACGCCATCATCCAGGCGGCCCGCCACGGCGTGCGCATCGAGGGCGCGGACATCTACACCACAGCCTCGCCCTGCTGGGAATGCTTCAAGCTCATCGCCAACGCCGGCATCACCCGGATTTTCTACGGTGAATTCTACCGGGAGGAGAAAAGCTTCGCGATCGCGCAGGACCTGGGCATCGAGCTGGTCCAGATCGCCGGGGAGGGCGAATCCACGACCGCCTGAGGATTCCCGGCGCCGGGCATCACTCGATTGATTGAAATCCGTTTCGATGATCAGGTGCGTTTCGTGCGCTTTTCTCCATCGCGGACCTTGAATGCACCAACCCCCCGGTGGCATTATAACCGGTTTGCATTCAACTGGAAGATGTGAGGAAGACCGAATGTCGGTGTCCGTCGAGGAGCGCGACTGCATGAAGAACGAGCCCGCCGTGGTGGGGCAAATTGCGGAAGCCATCCGCGCGAACCACCACATCATCATCCTGGGCCATGCGCGTCCCGACGGCGATTGCCTCGGTTCGGGCCTGGGGCTTTACGGGCTTCTCCTTGGCCTGGGTAAGCGCACCCGCTTCGTCACCACCGGCCCGCTGCCCCACTACCTGTCCTACATGCCGTGGTTCAACGACATCGACACCAACCTGCCCACGGACCAGCCCGACCTGTTCATCCATGTGGACTGCGGCGACCCCGAGCGCGTGGACGATGACTGGAAGGCGTCGGGCTTCACCGTGAACATCGACCACCACCTCAGCAACTCCAACTACGCCACGCTGAACTGGGTGGACACGGAAGCCACCGCGGCCGCCGAGATGATCTACCGCCTCGCCGCCGTGATGGAACTGCCCATCACCACCGAGATCGCCACCTGCCTGTTCACGGGCCTGATGACCGACACAGGCGGCTTCCGCTACTCGAACACCGACACCGCCACCTTCCAGGCCGCGGCGCACCTGGTGGCGTGCGGGGCCGAGCCCAGCCCCATCGCCCAGAACGTTTACGAGAGCCGCAAACCCCAGAGCATCAAGCTGATCGGCGAGGTCTATGCCTCGCTCAAGTACGAGTTCGACGGCCGCTTCGTGTGGAACGAGATCACACAGGCGCTTTACAGCGAGGTGGGGGGCGACGACTACGAACCCGACGGCCTGGCCAGCGACATCCGCGGCATCGAGGGCGTGGAGATGAGCGCCCTGTTCCACGAAACCCCCGAGGGCCACTGCCGCGTCGGCCTGCGCTCGCGCGGCCTGGTCAACGTCAGCGCCCTCGCCCAGATGCTCGGCGGCGGCGGCCACCACAACGCCAGCGGCGCTTACATGCGCGGCGAGTACACCGAGCGCCGCGACTGGGCCCTCGGCGTCATCCGCGAGTACCTCAAGGGGCCGCTGGAGGGGTAGGGACCGCGCCGCGAGGTTTGCTCCCCCCGGCGATTCGCCTTGCGCGGGCGGGGGCCGGGCCTAGATTCGCCGGTCACGATGACTGCGCGGCGGCCGGCGGTTTGTTACTACGTTTCGGGGCACGGGCTTGGGCATGCCAGTCGGGCCGTGCAGGTGATGCGCGAGATTCCGGGCGACGTGCGGCTGACCGTGAAAAGCGCGGCGCCGGAATGGTTCTTCCGCAGCGAGGCGGGGCGCGACCTCGAGATCGTTGCCGAGCGCTTTGATTCGGGGCCGGTGCAGGCGTCGAACTTTGCCATCGCGTGGCCGCGCTCGGTGCGCGAGGCGCTGGCGGTGGAGCGCGCCGTGCGCAAACGGCTGGACGCGGAGGCCGCATGGCTGGAGCGCGAGGGGGTGCGGCTTGTCGTGTGTGATGTGGCACCCGCCCCGCTCGCGGCCGCGGCGATCGCGGGAATTCCGTCCTTTGCCGTGGTGAACTTCACGTGGGTGGAGATCTTCCGCGCGCAGGCGGCGCGCGATCCGCGTGTGGCGTCCGCCGTGCGCCAGTGGCGCCGCGACTATGCGTCCGCGGGACTCGCCCTGCGCACCCCGCTCCACCTGCCGATGCCCTACCTGCGCCGCGTGCGCGACATCCCGCTGATTGCGCGCCCCGGCCGGTCGTGCCGGCGCCGCCTCGAGGCACACCTGGGCGTGCCGCGCGGAACGCGTATCGTGCTGGTCTACCTGGGCATCTGGGGACACGACGCGATGCCTTTCGCGCGCCTGGCCGAATTGCCCGGCGTGGCGTTCGTCACGTTCTGGCCGACCCCGGCGCCGGTGGTTCACCTCGACACGCGCGCGTGGTCGTTTCCCGACGTGGTGGCCTCGGTGGATGCCGTGGTGGCCAAACCCGGCTACGGCACGGCGGGCGAGTGCATGGCCAACGGCACACCGACCGTGTATTACCCGCGGCCGGAGTTTGCCGAGTATCCGGCGCTGCGCGAGGGTCTGGATGCGTGGGGAGGCGCGGTGCGCATTTCGCGGCGCGACCTGCTGGCGTGCCGCTGGCGCGGCGCGCTGGACGAGGCGTTTGCGCTGGACCCGCCCCGGGCGGACGCGTCGGGTGCGCGGGTGGCCGCGCGGGAGATCCTGCGGGGAATGGCACGGTGACGCGCATGTTGCGTCGGACGCGCGCCGCGGCGCTGGCCTTGCTGACCGCTGTTTCGGCCTGCTGCCGTGGCATGGGCATCGCGCCCGCGGCCCGCCCGGAGTGGGTCGTGGTGGACAACTCCGGTCCCGGTTTCCGGAGCCGCGCCCGCGCGGCGGTGCCCATCCTGCTTTACCACGGACTGGACAGCCACCACGGAATGGACCCGCGCAACTTCGTCGTGCAGATGGACTTCCTGGCAGCCGGGGAGTTTCGCACGATGACACTCGACGCGCTGACATCGTGGGTTGTCACCGGCCTTCCCGCCCCGCCCCCCCGCGCCATCGTGCTGACGTTCGACGACAATTACGAGAGCGTGTGGAGCGTCGCGTTTCCCGCATTGGCAGCCCGCGGGTTCACGGGGGTGAACTACGCGCACACCCGATTCGTGGGGGTGAACAGCGGGCTGGATCACTGCGACTGGGACGAGATCCGGCGCATGGAGTCGGCCGGTGTTGTTTTCACCGAGAGCCACGGGGTGAATCACCGCCGACTGGGGCAGATGCGGCCCGCGTCGGTGGACGCCGAATTGGCCGGCTCGCGCGACGCCCTGCGGGCGAACATTCCCGGCAAGATCGCTGTCCACATCGCCTATCCCTACGGATCGCACAACGACGACGTGGTCAGCCGAACCGCCGCGGCGGGTTTTGCCAGCGCCACCACCACGGCCGGGGAGCCGGTCACGCGCTCCACATCGCCCTGGCGCATGGGGCGCTTCGAGGTGAATCCCCGGATGGCTCCGGACGCATTCCGGGACCGGGTGCTGGGCGCGGACGGGGCGGCGGGGGAGTGGACGCGCGCGAACTGGGCCGGCGGATGCCTGGGAACCGACTTCGTCACCGCTCCGGCGGGCGACGGCGGGGCGGTGGCCTGGTGGAGTTTCACGGCGCCCACCACGGGCACCCTGACCGTCGAGACACGCTGGCCCAGGGGCCGCTTTGCCCCGAACGCGCCCTACACGGTTTTCAGCGAGGGCGGGATTGCCGTCGTGCGCCTGGACCAAACCGGGCCGGCCGGGCAGTGGAAGCCGCTCGGGCAGCATGCGTTCCTCGGCGGAAGGCGCTACTGGGTGGCATTGAGCAATCAGGCCGATGGCGTGGTGGCGGCGGACGCGATCCGCGTGGGTGCCACCGGTCCGGGCGCCGGGCGGTAGCGCGTGGACGGGATTGAGGATAACGGCGGGGGCCCGGCGTCCCGGCAGGTTGCCCGCGCCCAAACCGCGGTGGCCCTCGTGCTTTTCGCCATCGGCGTGGCCGTGCCGGTGGCGCTGATCTGGCGCCTCGGTCCCGACGCCATTCCCGGCATTCCCCGCTCCGACTTCGAATTCTTCTTCAGCCCCCAGCGCACGTTCCTTTCGCGCTGGCTGGCGCGCGGGATATTCCCCTTCTGGAATCCCCACCTATTTGGCGGTTACCCGACCATCGAGACGCTGCAGACGTCCCTCTTCTATCCGTTCCACACGCTGGGCATGGCCCTGTTGCCTTCGCCGGCGGGGATGCTGGCGTGGCTCTCGCTCCATGTCGCGCTTGCGGCGGGTTTGACCTGGTTAGCCTTCGAACGCGCCCTGCGCCTGCCGCGCCTGGCCGCGGTGGCCGGCGCGTTCGTTCATGTGCTGGGCGGGGTGTTCGCAACGCGTTTCCTGGCGGGACACCCGATCATCCTGTATGCGCTGACCTGGATGCCCCTGGCGCTGGCCGGCCTGATGCGGCACCTGCAGGACGCCGCGGAATCCGCGGATTCCCATGCCAGCCCGTGGCTGGCGTTTGCGGCTGCGGCGTGCGGGTGCGTGCTGCTTTCCGGGGCCCCGCAATATGTCTTCTACCTGTTCTACGGCACGCTGGCGGTGGCGCTGGCGTCTGCCGGCGTGCCGTGGCGCCGTCGGGCGGGCGCGCTAGTCGTCGTGTGGGGCCTGGCCTCGCTGATTGCCGCGGTGCAGTGGCTGCCCACGCTGGCCTACCTTCCCTTTGCGGCGCGCGGGTCGGGGGTCACGGGAACCCCCCACACCCGGACGGCCGCGCTCGTTGCGCTGCTCGAGTTCCTGTGGCGCTTCCCCCTGGGCGACGGCGTCGCGCGGGTCCACCTCAGCCGGCGCGGCATCTGGGACAACACCGGCTACAGCGGCACGATCGCCGTGCTCCTGGCTCTCGGCGCGGCGTTCCCGGCGTGGAGGACCGCCGGCCCGCACCGGCGCACCATCGCCCAATCCGTCGCTTTGGTGGGGATGGGGACCTGGCTGACGCTGGGCGGATGGGCACCGGGTTTCTACTATTTCCGAGAACCCCTGCGCGGGGTGGTGCTGGTGATCCTAGGCACGGCGGTGCTGGCCGCGGTCGGCCTGACGCTGGCCTGCTCGGCCGGCGACGCGGGTGCGCGGGTGCGACGCCGCGCCGTGGCGTGGGCGGCCGCCTTCTGCATGCTTTCGCTGACGCTGGCGGGCGCCGCCTGGTTTCTGCCCGCGCGTGTTGCCGCAGGGATGGTGGCGCTGGGCGAGGTGGACGTGAGCAGCCACCCCTCGGTCCAGGCCATGGTCGATGCCATCGCGCGCGATCCGTGGCCGCGGGCGGCGGGGCCGCTCGCCGCGGCCGCGGTGTCGGGGGGCGGCCTCGGATTCGTCGCCATCGGGGCGCTGTTGCTGGCGCGCCGCAGGCCGGGCGCCGCCATGGCAATCCTGGCGGCCGCCATGCTGGGCGACGTGCTGTCTGCCAATGCCCGCTTCTTCACGACGCGCGTGAACCCGGCCGACACCGGTTGGCCCGACTCGGCGCGCCGGGAACTGGATTCCCGCCTGGCACCCGTGCGTTCAGGTGACGCGATGCCGTGGCGCGTGTCGGTTCCGTTCGCCATGACCAACGCATCGCAGCTGGTGGAGGGGCTGAACGAGGCGTTTGGCTACGACCCGATGGGGCCCGGAATGGCCAGTTCCCGTGTGCCGTCCTTCACCGTGCCACCCGACCCGCCCAGCCGGGGGCGCCAGTCGCGCCTGCGCGAGCTGGCGCTTCGCACCGAGATATTCCTGCCCCCCGACCCGGAGGAGGACGTGCCCCAGCGCCAGCGCGACCTGGGACTGCGGGAACTGGCACCCGGTGCGGTGCTCGCGGTGCTCGTGGCCCGCGTGGGCGGTTCGGACGACTGGCGCGAGATGGGCCCGCGGGACGGTGTGCATCACTATGTGGACTCGCCACCGGACGGCTCGGTGCCCGTTCCACCGGCGCTCTGGGATCCTTCCACCACCGGGGTCACCCCCGTCCTGGCGGGCGGCGTGCGCCATGTGCCGCAGGCGTCACCAAACCGGATGGTGTTTGAAACCGAGACCACGTCCGGCGCGGTGCTCGTGGTGCGCAGCACGTGGCTGCCCGGCTGGCGCGTGTCGGTGAACGGGGCCGCGCCGATCCGTGCGCTGCGCGCAAACGGGTGGATGACGGCGTGCGACGTGCCTCAAGGGCGGGCGACGGTGCGCCTCGAGTACCGCCCGCCGTGGTTGCGCACCGGGATGGTGCTGTCGCTGCTGGGTTGCGCGGGCGTGCTGGTGGTGGGGTTTGCCGGAAGGCGCCGGAACGCGCCATAGCGGCGCGGGCGGGGCCGGCGGCGCGTTGAATTCCGCTTGGAACCGCTGCGTCCTTGCCGCATGAATGCGCGCATGAGACTGCTTCGTCTGCTGCCCGTGCGGCTGTGGATGCGCGCGGCGTGGGAGTGGCGCGCGCGGCGCAACGCGCTGCACTACATCGCCGATTTCCGCGAGAAGTGGGACAACCCGGACGAGTTCTTCGCCACGGGGCTCGACGACACGCGGCGGTTTCTGGACGCGGCGGGCTGGGGCGACACCTCGGGCAAGTCGCTGCTCGAGATCGGCTGCGGCGTCGGGCGCATGAGCCGGCACCTTGCCGGGCGGTTCGGCTGCGTCGTGGGCGTGGACGTCAGCCCCACCATGATCCGCGAGGGTCGGCGTCTCAACGCGGGCGTTGCGAACCTCGAGTTTCGCACTTGCAGCGGCGCCGACCTGGAGGATTTCGCCGATGCGTCCTTCGATTTCGTGATGAGCTACATCGTGTTCCAGCATCTGCCGGACGAGTCGGTGATCTTGGGTTACGTGTCGGAGGCGCTTCGCGTGCTGCGGCCCGGCGGGCGCTTTCGCTTCCAGGCCCGAAACGATTTCGCCCACGCTACCCCGGGCACCTACAACGGCGCATCGGTGACGGTGGATGGTGTGCGCCGGACGGCGGAGCGCGCCGGACGCGCCCTGCTGCGGGTGGAGGGAACGGGCACGCCGCTCTGCTACTTCGAGATCGGGTGACGGGCGGACTCCCGTCTTCCCGCGCAGATTCGGATATTTTCATCCCTCTTGACGCAAGCGCTTGCGCTCCGCGTGATTCCACTGTCATCGCAACCCGCCGCGCTCCCCGCGCCGCGACCATACGGAGCGACCCCGACCATGGCAATCCGCAAGGCCCCCAAGACCCAAACGACGGATGAGTTCGCGATCCAGCCACCCTCCAACCGCCTGATCGGCGACATGCCGCGCGTGGGAATCCGGCCCGCCATTGACGGCCGCCGCAAGGGCGTGCGCGAATCGCTCGACGGCCAGACCATGGCCCAGGCGCGCCGCGTCGCCGAACGGATCACCTCGCGCCTGCGCCACGCCAACGGCATGCCGGTCGAGTGCGTCATCGCCGACACCTGCATCGGCGGCGTGGCCGAGGCCGCCATGGCCGCCGAGAAGTTCCGCCGCGAGGGCGTCGGCGCCTCGCTCACGGTCACGCCGTGCTGGTGCTACGGCAGCGAGACCATGGACATGGAGACCGGAACACCCAAGGCCATCTGGGGCTTCAACGGCACCGAGCGCCCCGGCGCGGTGTACCTCGCGGCCGTCAACGCGGCCCACACCCAGAAGGGTCTTCCCGCCTTCACGATCTATGGCCGGGACGTGCAGGATGCCGGCGACGAGACCATCCCGGCCGACGTGGAGGAGAAGATTCTCCAGTTCGTGCGCGCCGGCCTGGCCGTGGCCACCATGCGCGGAAAAACGTACCTCTCGGTCGGGTCGGTCTCGATGGGGATCGCCGGGTCCATCGTGGACCATGACCTCTTCGAGGATTACCTCGGCATGCGCGTCATGACGGCCGACATGAGCGAGGTGCTGCGCCGCGTGGAGGAGAAGATTTTCGATCCCGCCGAGTTCACCACCGCCCGGGCCTGGGTGAAGCGCTTCTGCCGGGAGGGGCGCGACCGCAACCGCAGGGCCAACCGCAGCAGCCGCACACGCCTCGACTGGGAGTGGAACTTCGTCGTGAAGATGACGATGATCCTGCGCGACCTGATGGCCGGCAACCCGCGCCTCGCGCGGCTCGGATTCGCCGAGGAGGCGCTCGGCCACAATGCCATTCTCGCCGGCTTCCAGGGCCAGCGCCAGTGGACCGACCACTTCCCCAACGGCGACTTCCCCGAGGCTATCCTCAACAGCTCGTTCGACTGGACGGGAATCCGCCAGCCGTACCTGCTCGCGACCGAGAACGACGCGCTGAACGGCGCCGGCATGCTGATGGGCCACCTGCTCACCGGTACGGCGCAGATTTTCGCCGATGTGCGCACCTACTGGAGCCCCGCCGCCATACGCCGCGTCACGGGCCGCAAGCCTCCCAGGGCCATCGAGGGAGGCATGATCCATCTGATCAACTCCGGCGCCGCCGCGCTTGACGCGTGCGGCCTCATGCGCCGCGACGGCCGGCCGGTCATGAAGCCGTGGTGGGACGTGACGCCCGCCGAGGCCGCCGCCTGCCTTGCCGCCACCACCTGGCCCCCGGCCAACAAAGAGTACTTCCGGGGCGGCGGCTTCTCGTCCAGCTTCGGCACGCGCGCCGACATGCCCGCCACCATGTCGCGCATCAACCTGGTCAAGGGGCTGGGCCCCGTGCTGCAGGTGGCGGAGGGCGCGCTGGTGGATGTGCCGCGCGAGATCTACGAAACCCTCGAGGCGCGCACCGACCCCACGTGGCCCACCCACTGGTTCGTCCCCAACGTCACCGGGCGCGGGGCGTTCACGGATGTTTACTCGGTGATGAACGCGTGGGGCGCCAACCACGGCTCGATCTGCTTCGGTCACGTCGGCGGGCAGATGCTGACCCTCGCGTCCATGCTGCGCATCCCCGTCTTCATGCACAATGTGGACGAGGGGCGCGTGTTCCGCCCCGCGGCCTGGAACTCGTTCAACAGCGGCACGGCCGCCGACGGCGACCCGGCCGCCTGCGCGCATTTCGGGCCGCTGTACGGGAAAACGCGGTAAGGCGCGTGGGAAAGAACTGAAACGCCAAGGAGCCAAAAGGCCAAAGTGCCAAGAGAGGCGAAGCGAGATGAGCTCGCTTCCTTGGTTCCCCTACCCTCTTGTCCTCTGGCGTTTCTGCGTTCTGTCTTTTCCCTGTCGCTATCAGCGCAGCACGTGCGGCTCGAAGGGGGAGCTGGCCGTGCCGATGCTGCACTCGGGGTTCTTGCCGATCGGGTTGAGCGTGTAGGTGCCGCCGGAGGGGCAGACCGGGACGCGGCGCAGGTAACCGGATCCATCCGGTTTGCCCACAAGGTCGCCCATGTCCACCTTGCCGCCCTGGGGCACTCTCTTTTCCAGCGCGTACTGTTCCTTGGCGCCGTCCAATTTGGACAGATTCTCCTGGCAGGCGCGTCCACGCGAGTTTTCCCGCGCCCGAAGGAAGGCCGGCACGGCGATGGCAACCGCCATTCCCGCGACGGCTGTCGAGTTGCCCATGGAGGAGAACGCCCCCTCGTAGGGATACGACTCGCCCTGGGTAACCCAGGCGAATCCCTTCGGCTCGTTCACGCGCCAACACGCCTCCGGAGTGCACAGTGAAGCCAGTCCCGCGACCACCGTCCTCAGGACGGGCGGAGTATTCTGGCTGCCCGGCGTCGCGTTCATCATCCGCTCCAGCGCCTCGGCCATTGCCTTTCCCGCGCGCGCGCTCCGGAACGACACGGCGCTCACCTTCTCCGGCATGCCCCTGGCGAACTTGCGGAACTCGGCGGCCGTGCGGATATCGGGCCCTCCGGCCAGCGCCGCTTCGAGGTCGACCGCATCGGTGGCGAAAGCGAACCAGTTGCCCGTTTGCGCGATGACGGCCACGCCGGGGAAACCAGCCACCTTGCGCAACCTGGCCCCCGCGGTCACGGCCTTGGCGGTGTATGGCTCCAGCGGTTTGCCGCCCGCCTGGAACAGGATTCGCGCCGCCTCGAAAAGCGACGGGTCTTTCGTGCGCACCAAAACCACCAGGCCCGACCGCGCAACCTCCGCCGTGGCGCCCGGTCCCACGACGATGGACATTTTCTTCTCCGGGTCCACCCGGGCAAAGAATGCGACCTCGTCGCCCAGGCTGTCGATCACCTTGCGCGCGTCCACCCCCAGCGCCTGCCCGGCCTGCGCCAGCGCGGCATCCAACTGGCCCTCTCCGGCCGCCCCGGCGACGGCCCGCGCCACGGACCTCGCCACCGGCAGCAACGAAGCCGGGTCCAGGTTGCCCGCGTATGCGGAGACGGCGTCGGCCGGGATCATCTTCACCGATTCCAGTTCGCGCGGCTCCCCGCCCAGCAGGGCGAAAAGCCCGGCGCGCTCGCGAACCAGCACGTAACTCTTCTTCCTCACCGTCCTCGAGTCGAGTTCCACGAGACTGGTCCCGTAAGCGGCCGCGGCGTTCGCACCCAATTCGCGCAGGGAGGCGCGGGCCATCCCCGGGATCATCGGCATGAATGGCGGGTCGGGAATGCCGCGGAAGAGCGGGTCAAGTTGGGCGACGAAATCCTCCACGGCCGAGCCGAACCGCGTGAAAGTCAGCGCGTTGCCGCCGAGATCCAGCTTCGTTGACACGATCTTCCACTCGGCGGTGGGTTCCGGCGTTTCTTCGGCCGCGGTGGTCGCACAGAGCGCGGTTGCGAATAGAAGGCCGCAGACAGAGCGGGGGATTCGATGCATGGTTGGTTCCTCCCTGGGTCCGGCTTAATCCGCAGAAACGGCTGAACCCGGTGGAATCTGTTGAGGGCCGAAATCGGCGAAATCAAGACGCGGATTCCCGCGCGACGCGGGACTACTCCTGCCGCCAGGTTCTCGGCCCCACATGCAGCGCGACCAGCGCCGAGCCGCCCGTGGCGTCCACGCGGATTTCGGCGCGGGCCTTGCCCCGGTTATCCTGCAATTCGCGGTCCACGTCCTGGCGTTCCATTTCGGGGATGAAGAATTGCTCGAGCCCGAACTCCAGCCTCCACGCGTTGAAACGCCCGCGCAGGGCCGCCTGGTTGGCGGGAAGGTTCGCCGGCAGGTCCGCCGACAGCCGCACCGGCCGCCACGGCTCGCCTGGTCCCCGCGCCTCGAGCACGGCGAAAACCGTGTCCCCGTCGCGGAAGGGTGTTTTCACCGACTGCCTCTGGAGGGCCTGCACGGCCCGTTCGCGGATGCTCTCCAGCGATCCGGTGGTCAGCAGGCCCTGCTTGTCCAACGCGCGATTTCCGCCTGGGAGCATCTTGCTGTCCATCGGGTCGGCGAGTTGCTGGCGCGGGAACTCCGTCCGCAGGTCGGCGAGGGTCAGCCCCAGTTGGGCCAGCGTGGCGGTTGTCGGGGAGTAGGACATCGTGGCCATGTATTCGCGCACGAGCGATTGGCTCGTCTCCTCGGGCTTGTGACGCCCCGGAGGGTAATACGCGCCCGGCACGCTGGCGTCGAAACTCAGCGTGGCGTAGTAGCCGCTCATCAGGCTGTAGGGATCCACGGGCACGACCTGCAGGAACACCGTGCGGCCCGATCTCAGCGTCTGCGCCTTGGGCAGGGGCACGGCCACCAGCACGGCCACCTGGGCCGCGACGGCCAGCCAGAAGGCCACCATGCGGTTACGCGAGGTCATCGCCGGCCTCCTCCGCGGGGGCGTCGGCGGGGCGCCGTTTCAGCCAGCGCTCATACTCGATGCCGGCGTACATCACCAGCACGCCGCACGCGATGAACCCCATCGCCTTCAGCATCAGGTCGGTGTCGTATTCCAGGAAGCGCGTCAGCACGACCGCCACGGCGAGGAACGTCCCCGCCCAGAAATTGCCCCGCCGCGCCTCGCTGAACCCGCTGGCCAGCGCCCCCGCGGCGAACAGCAGCGCCGCCAGGTTGCCCAGCGCCGTGGCGATCACCGCCACGCTGCTGCCGTAGGCCGCGGAACTGAGGTAGGAAAGCGCCACCCCGGCGGCCCCGCCGAGCACAAACCACGACACCCGGCGCCGGGCAGGCTGGGGAGGCGTCTTCAACCACGAAAACGCGAGCAACGCCAGCGCCGCAATCACCGTCAGGGCCGACAGGCCCAGCGCCCCCAGCTCGTTCCGGTTGAAGAGCGAATCGTGCCGGTGCATGCCGTGGAACGACGCCATGTACGCGGCCACCGCCATGCCGCCCACGCCCATCACCCGCACCAACCCGGCCAGGCGCGGGCCCGACCAGTCGGCCGCCGCCCAAAGCAGGAATCCGCCCGAAACCATCCCGGCGGCCACCGCCGAGTCGCGCGACCCCAGTTCCGCGCACGCCACGGACAGCGAGGCCATGAACGCCACCGCGGTGCCGCCCGCCAGCAGGCGCGACCCGCGCTCGCGCGCCAGGCCGCCGAAAAGGGCCAGCAGCGCGAACGGCGCCACCGCCACGGCCCATTCGGGGTAGTGGCTCTTCTCGTGCCCGTTCCACAGGTACCAGAACGCCGCCAGTCCCAGGGCCAGCAGGCCCGACGGCGTGCTTCCCGCGGCCCAGGCCGACGCCAGCGCGCCCGCCGACCACATCAGCCACGCCATGCCCGTGCTGCTGCTGATGTGGAAAACCTGGGCCATCAGGCCGATGCCCCCGCCGAAAACCACGCAGGCCGCCAGCAGCAACCCGTGACCCAGGCGCTCGCGCCCGGTCGTCAGCATCCGGAACGCCGCGCCGTGCAAACCCAGAAGGAGGATGAACAGGCCGGCGATCTTCCCCATCGCTGGGATTTCCTGCCAGTTGGCGGCCACCATCGCCATCACGCCGCCGCCGATCAGCAGGCCGCCGATTCCCAGCAGCACCCCGGCCAGCAGTTGCCCGGCCCCGCGGCCGGGCGCGTCGAGTTGGTGGCGTTCGGTGAGGATGCGGGCCGCCTCGGGCGTCACCAGCCCCTCGCGCACCCACCCCTCCATCTCCGCGCGCAGCCAGGCGCGGGCCTTGGGAGGGGGTATGGATGGGGGTGTGTTCATTGGTAGATTGTTAAACTACAAACAAAACAGAAAGGGGGAATGCAAGTGGTTTTTTTCGCAGAAAGCCCCCCACCCTTGCGGGTGAGGGGGCGGGGGGAGAACCGGCGGTGCGGTTTGCGATCTACCTGGGATGGCCGAACTTCCTGGGGGCCTTCATCTCCTTCGGCTGGCTCGCCATCTTTGAGCGATCAACCTCGGGATGCAGGATACCGTACTTGTCGATTTTATACAGGACCCGGTCGCCGTCGGACCACCACAGGATGACAGAGTACCAGTGGTTCCAGATCCAGTTAGGCGACGAAGCCTCGCCGTAACAAATCGAACCGGTTTTCGATTTGCCGAGGTCGGTTTTTGCGGTGTGGACGGTGAACTTGTCGTTTTGGTCTTGCGGCGCGGGGAGATCGAACACCGACCGGGCCACCTGCATGACATGCTTCTCCAGCGACGACTTGTCTTCGATGGAAACGCGCTTGGAACCGGCCGGGTCAACCAGGACGTTCACCGCTTTTCCGTCCTGCACGACCACCAGTCCAGCCGGGGTGTTCTGCTCCACCACAAGGATATCGTTGGCGTCGTGAAGGGCCGGAACCGGGATTGCGTTCCGCTCAATGGCGGTTTCGGAAAGACCTGCAGCCGGAATGAAGATGGTCCGGGCAACCTTCTTGAGGTCGTTGATCTCGGCCCGTGCGGCGCTTATCTCCACAGCCTTGGCGTGGAGTGCCGCGGTCGTCGGCAGGTTCATGCACTCCAGCCACTCCCGATCATCCTTGTCTTCGATCTCGACGCTGATCGCAGGATCGGTTTGAGCCTTGGCGAGACTGGCGCAAATCGCGAACAGCACGAGCGCGTATGCGGGTATCCGTTTTCTCATCATGTTCGAGTCTCCTTGAACTCAGGGAATTGGCACTTCAGCACCGGGTTTGTTGCACGGCACCCAATAGCCGGATTCGTTGTTGCCGCGGCACCACCGCTGCTGCGGGTTCAGGGTTGTGAGTGTGGTGTAGTCGTTGGTTGCTTTGTGCTTGGGGCAGACAGCGTAATAATGATTGGCCGTCACGCAGCAGCCTTCGAAAGCATTGATGTTGAAGTCGGCGGTCCCGTCGAAATCCATCTGCAATTGCTCTGGCTTCCCATGTTCCGGGCAGATTCTGGTTTCGGCATCGAGGCAGTTGCCGGCTCCTGCGTTGGTGCTCGCACGGACGAACTTCACCTCCGCGCTGCCGCCGTTCAGCAGGCCGCCGATCCCCAGCAGCACGCCCGCCAGCAGTTGCCCCGCCCCGCGGGCGGGGCGTCCAGTTGATGGCGCTCGGTGATGACGCGGGCCGCCTCGGGCGTCACCAGCCCCTCGCGCACCCACCCCTCCATCTCCGCGCGCAACCAGGCGCGGGCCTTTGCGGGTGGCCTAGTGTTCATTGGTTGATTGTTCTTATAGAAACAAATTGAGTGAAATGCAAGTGGTATTTTGCGTGGCGAGCGGAAGGGGCCGGACCGACCAGCAGGACGCTATTTTGCCACGGCCGCCGTGATGCCATAGATGAGCGCTGAAGTGTCACCGGTCTGCGTGATGGTGATCTTGTTCAGAGTTTTGGCCGAGGCGAAGGCGTGGAAAACCACCGTGAGCTTGTAGCGCACCAACTTGCCGTCCACGAGAACGTACAGCGAGCCGTTTGGGGACAGGTTCGGGGTCGTGGGATCGGGGAATGACGTGTTGTGGGGCCGCGCGGCGAGTTTCGCCTCCACCGTGGTATTGTCGTCGAACCTGTAAGAAACCGTTCCCACGGTTTGCGGGTCCGGGTCCGTCTCCGTGAACACGGTTTCCAGGTCGTCCGTGACGGCGAGCGGCGCATCCACCGTGTCTGGCGTGGCCGTGCAAAGGAAGACGCCCACCGTGCTGGCAACCTTCAGTGACGGACTGGTGTTCAGGTCCAGCACCACCGGATTCGCCGCGGCGGTGCTGAGGATAGGTTTGTGGCCGTCCTGAACATAAAACGGCGCCCCGCCCAGCCACAGAATCTCATCCCCGTCCAGGATCGCGTAATCGGCAGCCTGACCCTGGGCGTTTCCGTAAAAAGGCACGACCCGGAACATCAGGCTGGCGGCGGGGGCCAGGACAGGGGTCAGCAGGATGGCGAGAGCGAACGCAACAGCGTTGGCGGCGTGGCGCATGGTCGGATTCCTTTCCCGAATCGGGATGAAGCGGACACATTGTGCGCGGGCCGAATCGGGGAAATCAACCGCAGGATTGACCAAGTGAAAGCGGTCGCCACGCCGAAGGCTTACCGCCCGATCGGCAGCCCGAAGAAGCCTTTTCCCCTTTTCTCGGCGGGTGCCCCGCCGCGCGAGGAGGTGCCGCCGGTCGCGGTGCCGCCGAGACGGGCGCGGAGTTTGGCGTCGGCCAGGAACAGGGCGCTGTCGTCGCCGGGGCGGGAGGGTTCCACGGTGGATGCCGAGCCGCTGCCCAGGTTGACAACCACGAAGGAGGGCTGGCCCGAGGGGTTCACGCCGCCGAGCAGCAGGTCGTCGCTGGATTCGGAGTAGTCGAGCACCTTCACGCCGGCGGGCATTCCGGCAACGGGGATGGCGCCGTCCTCGGTGACGCGGCCGTCGCCCACGCGCAGGGGGCGGGCCTCCAGTTGGCCGGTGCGCGGGTTGCCGCCCACCACCACCAGGTTGCGCTTGCGGGCGAAGATGCGCTGGGCGTCGAAATCCATGCGGTAGAGTTCGCGGTAGGGGCGCGCGACGGCGCTGATGGTGCTGGTGGTGCCGTGGCTGATGACCATGTAGTTGCCGCTGCGCTCGCAGTCGAAGCGCTTGCCGCGCAGCTCGGCGGTTTCACCCACGAGCACGAGGTCGCCCTCGGTTTTGCGGATGCGCTGGGCCACGGGGTTGCCCTGGTCGTCGCGCCAGATGTCGAACGTGTCGTCCTCGAGCTTGTTGCAGCTCTGGGTTTCGGCGAACAGGATGGCCTCCTGGTGGCCGGAAACCATGTAGATCATGCTGCCGTTGCTGTTGCGGTGGATCGACAGCGGCGGGGCGGCGCCCCGCGGGGCCGCTCCGCAGGCCTCGGCCAGGATGCGGGCCGTGTCACCCTTGGAGAAGGTGACCACGGGGGGGCGGGCGATGGCGGCCGAAGCGGCCAGGAGGATCGGGAGCAGGAGGAGGTTCGTTTTCAGGTTCATCACGGGAGCGGTCGAAATCCTTTCACGGCTTCCCAACAAGCACGACGGGCATCTTCTTCGCGCAACGGCAAAATGCACCCCCAGGGCGCCCGTTCGGGCCGGGCGCGGTTCCGGGTGCCGCGCGATCCATCCCGTCGGCGGCGGTTCAGGCCTCGCGGCTGGACCGGATCCCCGCGTCGAAGAGCCGCGTGCGGATGTCGGCGATGTGCTCGGGTCCGCGGGTTTCGCAGGTGATGTCGATCACGGTCTCGCCGACCTGCGCATCGCTGAACGCGCGGGTGTGGGCGATGTCGAGGATGTTGGCGCGGGCGTCGGCCACGATGTCGAGAATGCGCGCGAGCTGGCCCGGGTGATCGGGCACGATGACCCGCAGTTTCACGAGGCGCCCGTCCTTGACGAGGCCCTTCTCGATCACGCGGGCCAGCACGTTCACGTCGATGTTGCCGCCGCTGAGGATGACCGCGACGCGATTGCCCTGTGCCCGGATATGCCCGTTGTGCATGGCGGCCACGCCCACCACGCCCGCGCCCTCCACGACGGTCTTCTCGCGTTCGAGCATCAGCAGGATCGCGTTGGCTATCTCGGGCTCGCTGACGGTGACCAGCTCGTCCACATGGCGCTGCACCAGCGCGTAGGGCAGGGAGCCGACATGGCGCACGGCGATGCCGTCGGCGATGGTCCGGTGCGGCGCCACCGTGACCGGGTGACCCTCCGCCAGCGCCGCCGTCATGCTGGGGACGCCCTCGAACTGCACGCCCACCACCCGGATGGCCGGGTTGGTCTGCTTGAGCGCCGCCGCCATGCCGGCCACCAGGCCCCCTCCGCCCACCGGGACGACCACCACTCCGACGCCGGGCCATTGCCCCAGCACCTCCAGCGCGCAGGTTCCCTGGCCGGCCACGATGTCGGGATCGTCGAAACCGTGAACATAGGACAGGCCCTCGTCGGCGCACAGCCCGCGCGCGCGTTCGGCGGCCTCGTCGAAGCTGGCCCCGTGCAGGATCACCCGCGCCCCGTCGGCCCGGGTGCTCTGCACCTTGATGAGGGGGCTGTTCTCGGGCATCACGATGGTGGCGGGAATGCCCAGCCGCCGCGCGTGGCGCGCGACGGCGCGTCCGTGGTTGCCGGCCGACGCGGTGATGACGCCGCGGGCGCGCGCTTCGGCCGGCAGGAGCAGCAGCTTGTTCAGCGCGCCGCGCTCCTTGAACGAGCCGGTCGCCTGGAGGTTCTCGAACTTGAACGCCACCTCGCAGCCCCACGCCTGGGAAAAATACTCGGAACACGACAGGGGTGTGGGCGGAAGGACGGGCGCGATGCGGGAGTGGGCCTCGCGGATCCGGTCGAGGGTGACCGGCTCCGAATCTCCGGCCGGTGCGGATGCGGCTGTGTCGGCGGGTTGCATCAGGGATGAAATGTGCGCGCCGGCGACCCCGGCAAATCAAGGAAAAGACGCGGAGGCCGGATTCCGCCGGACTCCCGGCTACCCGGCTTTCTTCGCGCCGCGGCGGGTCGGGGCTGCGGGTTTCGCGGTGGCGGAAGCCCGCCGGGCGGGCACCGGGGGATCCTTCGGTTGCGTGTCCCCGCAATTCATCAGCCAGATTTCCATCAGGCCGTTGAGCGTGATCTCCGGATCGTGGCGGCGCACGTGGCGCGAATGCCTGATGAGCACCTCGGCCATGCCGCCCGTGGCCACCACTTTCGTTTTGTAGCCGAGTTCCTTCCATGTCAGCTCGATCAGGTGGTCCACCGCGCCCACCAGGCCGTGAAGGATGCCCGACCGGATGCTCTCGACGGTGGTGCGTCCGACGGCGTGCTCGGGGCATCGCGCGGCGGCCAGCGGCAGGCGGGCGGTCCGGCGCGACAGGGCTTCCGCGCTCATCTCGATGCCGGGCAGGATCGCGCCCCCCAGGTATTCGAGGTCGCGGGAGATCACATCCACGGTGACCGCCGTGCCGAGGTCCACCACCAGCAGGGGGGCGCCGTAGTGCGCGACTCCGCCGGCGGCGTTGGCCAGCCGGTCAATGCCCACCTCGCGGGGTTTGCCGTAGCGGTTGGCGACCGGCATCCGGGCCGCGTGGCTGACCGAGAACGGGCGCAGGCCCAGCGCGAGCTGGATCGCCGCGTCGAATTCCGCCGTAAGCACCGGCACGACGCTTCCCGTGACGGCGGCCGTAACGGCGTCGCTCCCGATGCCGTGGAGTTCCAGCCAGTGGCGCACCAGGATGGCGTATTCGTCGGCCGTGCGGCGCGTGTCCGAGGCGAGGCGCCCGAAACACACGCACTTGCGCCCGCGGAACAGGCCGAGGGTGATGTTGGTGTTGCCGATATCGGCGGCAAGCAGCATGGGCGGGGTCAGCGATGCACACGGGTTTGCGGGGCGCAACTGAAAGATGACCCGCCGCCGTGCCTCGTCAGTAAGCCGGCCATCCGGCCACGCCGGCCGGAGGCGGACGGAGAAGGCGGCGGATCTCGTAAGGGGCCAGGTCCAGCGTGGCGCTCGTCCACGAGGTGGAGACGGTGGCCGTGGTGGCCGCCGGGTTGACCACCAGCGCCGAGGGCGATTGGGGCGGATACACCAACCACGAATTCGCCGCCACGCCGGCGATGTCCAGGTCGCGAAGGTGCAGCAGGGTTCCGGTGGACTGGACGGCGAATTCCGAGAGCGCGAGGTCGGCGGGGGGAGCCGCGCCCCGGATGCTCCGGGAGGCGAACGTGCGGGCGGTGCGGTCAAAATCGAAAGCCATCGATCCGTGCAGGTCCCACACCACCGTGTGCGTGGCCGGCGTGGAAGAGACCGTTACCGTGGAAAACGCGAGATGGTCGGCCACAAACGCGTCGTAGGACGGCCAGTCGGCGCCCTCGGCCACCGTCAGCGCGAATGCCGCCTCGATGCGTTTCCCGGCCAAGGCGACGGGGACCGTGGTGTCCACCGCGTGGAGGGCCACGTTGAGGTGCCCGTCCCCCCGGTTCACGATGCCGGCTCGCATCCGCGGTCCGGAAGCGACGGCGTACGCCGGTTGCAGGGCGAGAAACACCGGTCCGCGCCGGGCGAAGAGCGTGTCGGATGTCCCGATTTCGGCCGGCAGCGCGACGGCGGAGCCGCCGATCCGGATGTCCTGCCATTGGCCGTACCTCTCATCGGCCACCAGCACCAGCCCGGCCCGCTTCCCCGGCGTCGTGGCGGCCGCGAGGGTCGAGTCCGTGACACAAAGGGCCCGGGCGCCGTCCTGCAGGGCGTGTATACCGGCCATCAGCGTGTCGTCGTAACCGGCCGTTCCGTCGGGCAGGGGCCTGCCCCGGGCAAACAGCGTCCCGAATCCGCCGGGAAAACCGGCGTCCCGCGCCTGCACGAGGAAACCCTCGCAGGTCGCCGCCTGGTTGCGGTTCCCGGTCCCGAGCGTGAAATTCGGGGACAGGTAACTTGTCATGGTCATCAGCGGCGCCGTCTGCCACGATGCGGCGGGCAGGGTCCGTCCCGTGAAAACCGCGCGGAGTTCCCCGGGCATTCCCCCGGAGAAGCGCGCGAGGATCGGGGCCGGGTTGGTGTCCAGCGTGTGGCGGGCATCCATGTTCTCGGCGATGCGACCCGGCGAGTTGTAGCCGTCCAGCCCGGTTTCCAGCGAGGCGCAGAATCCCGTCAGGCCGGTCGCGCCGCGCAGGCCGTCCTCGTAGGCGCGGCTGTACGGTCCCGCGGACTGCGACCACGCGGGATGCCACTGCATGGCGGTGTCGAGCCACATGCGGTGCTGCAACACCCGGGCGCGGCCGCGGACCGCGGGATCGGCGGCGTCCCCGGCCAGCATGGCCAGCGCCCACAGGGTCACCCCGGTGTAGACCGGGCTGTTGAACTCGTTCGATGCGCCCCGGGGGATGAAGTGGTCGTACCACAGGGTCATCACATCGTCGGCGTCGGCGATGGCGCCGGGGTCGTTGAGCGCCTGCCCGCCCATCGCCAGCGCGGCGGCCGCCAGGGCCTGGAAGTTGGTGTGGAGCGGCGTGTAGCCGATGGTCAGGAAGCGCCAGCGGAACCAGTCCAGCGCCGGCGGCAGGGCTTCGCGGATCGCGTCCAGCGTCGCCGTCTCGACACCCGCGGGCGGGTGGAGAAGCCACCATCCGAGGATCGGCGCGCAGAATGCGGTGGATGAACCGTCCGGCACCTGGCGGTCGGCGGCGTTGGTGTAGAACAGGCCGTAATCCAGCGAGGTCGTGCTGCGGTCCTGCGCCGAGCAGAATGTGCGGATGATCTGGTTGGCGCGCGCGACCGAGGCCGGGTCGCCCCGCTCAAAGAGCGCCCACGCGTAGTAGATGTCCTCGCGCATCCAGTGGAAATCCGTGTCCGGGTCATCGGCGCGCCAGGTGCCGGTCGTGTCCGGGTCCCAGAAGGCGTCCAGGCGGTCCAGGACGAAGTTCCGGTAACGCGAGGCGAGCGTTGCGGAGGTCACCGTGCCGCCTGGCAGGGGCGAGGGGCCGTCCGGTTTCCGGTTGACCCAGGTCCATGTCATGCGTCGGGCCAAAGGGGCGCGGGCGACGAGATAATGCGGGCCGGGCGCAAACGACGCCGAACTCCATGCGAAGGTCAGCGTCGTGCCGGGGTCATACGCCACCTGCGTGGTGGCCGTGTCGCCCCGGGAAACGTCCATCTGGTCCAGGCGCAGAATTTCCCCGGCGGGAAGCGCGCCCGGCGGCACGGTGAGCGTGATCGTGCCGTCCGGCGATTCGGGGAAGGTGCCCTGCCACACGGCCCCTTCGCGGGTGAATGCCGCCTCGGTCCACCGGGTTTCGGCGCGGGCGGAAGCGGCCGGCCATCCCAGCAGGGCCGCAAGAATCACGGTTGCGTGTCGCGCGGCGGCCCGCTTGCTTCGGGCCTGCGAACCTTGCTTACTGTCTTCCATACGCCGGTTCCTCGATTGCCTGCGCGGCGGGGCGAAAGCCGTTGACGACTGTTCGCCGCCATGCGCGCAACGCCGCGGGATTGCTCGTTGCCGCCGTTGCCGCCAAAGTCCTGTTTCTTTTTGCCACGATCCGTTGCGTCAAGGCCCTATCCGTCGTCGACAACGGAACGCTGCAGTTAGCGTATGTCTTCGGCACCACTTTCATGCTGCTCAGCGAGGCGGGGCTTCGCGGTTACCTGATCCGCGAACTGTCGCGGCGGCGCGACGATCCCGACGCGGCGCGCCTGCTCTTCAGCGCAGTGGTGCAGTGCCGCGTTGTGGTGGCGGCGCTGGTGGGCGGGGCGGCCGTGGCGCTGATGCCGCTGGCCGGCTACCGCGGCCCCGTGCTCGGCATCACCGTGTTCTTTCTCGGCTACGGCTTTCTCGACTCCCTGAACACGCTGCTCAAGGCGTCCATCCGCACTTACGAGCGCATGGAGTTCGAGGTCGTGTTCACCATCGCGGGCCGGGGCGCGATCCTCGCGGGGATCATCGCCTTTGAGAGGGCGGGAACCCTCGGCCTGCGCGAGATCGCCATCTCCCACGTGGCCGGCGCGGCGCTGGAAACCGTCCTGCTGGCCGCGTCCATCCGGGTGTTCCTCCCCCTGCGCTTCTGGGCGGCGCCGAACCTGGAGCGCGTGGGCGAGGCGTTCCGCCGCTCGCTTCCGTTCGCGGTGGTCACGCTGATCGGCCTGCTCTACCTTCGCACGGGGACCTTCGTGCTTTCGCAGCTCTCCGACGGCACGGCGGTGAGCTTCTACAACACGGCCGCGAAGATCCCCGAGGCGCTGGGCTTCCTGCCCCTGGCGGTGGTCAACGCGCTGATCCCATACCTCAGCCGGCGCCACGGCGACCGCGGGGTCATGGCGCGCTATGCGGCGGTGCTGACGCGCTACCTGGGGTTTGCCGGGATTTTCATCGCCTGCGTGTTCGCCCTCGAAACGCGCTGGGTGATCCTGCTCCTCTCCAAGCCCGAGTACCTGGATGCCGCGGCCGTTTTCCGGCTCTATGGCCTCTACCCGCTGTTTTCCGCCGTGGGCTACGCGCTGGCCAACCTGCTGATCTGCATGAACGCCGAGAAGCGCGTGATGCAGCGCTACGGGATGTGCTTCGTGCTGAACGTGATCCTGAACATCGCGCTGGTGCCGCGGATGGGCGCGGCGGGGGCCGCGGTGGCGCTCGTGGTCTGCGAGATGACGGCCACGGTGTTCGACGTCACCATGCTGCGCGCCCGCGGCGTGCGGGTCTCGGCCGCGCACCTGGGGGAGTTCGCCCTCGCGGCTGCGGCCTGCGTCGCGGCCCTGTTGCTCCCGGTGGCAAACCCGTGGATCCGCGTCGGGCTTTCCGGCCTGGCACTGGGGGCCGTGGCGGGCGGATTCGCGCTGCTGCACGACCGCGAGGTGCTCCGCCGGATCGCCGCCGTGGAGCGCGGCGCGGCGCCTCCCGCCGACTAGCGCGCGTCGAGCTGGGTCACGTCGCCGCCGGTCACGGCCTGCTGGATGCCCGATTCCGTCCGCACCATCAGCGCGCCGTCGGGTCCCACGCTCATCGCGGTTCCGGCGACGATTCCGCCGGTGGTGTGAACCTCCACCATCCGCCCGACCGTGTCGCACAGCGCGTTGGCCCGGGCCAGCAGGCCGGCCGTGCCCGGCAGGCAATGCGACGCCATCCCGCCAAGCACGGCGGCCAGCAGGGCCATGCGGTCCAGGGGGGCGCCCCGTGCGAGCGCGAGGGAAGTCGGCGGCACGCGGGTGCCCGGGGGCAACTCCTCCGCCGACTGGTTCACGTTGATCCCGACGCCGACCACCGCGCACGGCGCCTGCGACGGACCGGCCTGTTCGACCAGGATCCCGGCAACTTTGCGCCCGCCCACCAGCACATCGTTGGGGTACTTGATCCGCGGCGACACGCCGGGCGCCACGGTGGGCACCGCGTCGCACAGGGCCACGGCGGCCGCCATGGGCAGCCAGGTCAGGCCCGGGGTCTGCGCGGGATCCAGCAGCAGCGAGAACAGCAGGGCCCTGCCGCGCGGCGCGGCCCACGCGCGGCGGTGCCGGCCGCGGCCCGCGGTCTGGAAATCGGCGATGACCAGCACGCCGTGCAGCCTGTCGGCCGGCGCCTGGGCGGCGAGCGAACGGGCATAGTCCGAAGTGGAGGGCAGTTCGTCGTAACAGTGGATGCGCCGGATGAACGGCAGGTCGGCCAGTGCGGCGGCGACCCGGCCGGCAAACGGGGCGGTCACCGGCCGGGACCCGACAGGGCGAGGTTCACGCCCCGGATGAACTGGTCGACCATGTTTTCGAGGGTCAGGGCCCGCACGGACTCGTACACGCCGGCGCGCGCCTGCGGTGTGGCGAAGCGCGCGGCGATTCCCGGCAGCGCCCCAGCCAGTTCGGCGGCGGTGACTTCCGCCGGCAGGATCACCGAGTTGGACGGGTTGAGGTAGGCGATTTCCGGCCCGTGGGTGGGCAGGTCAAAGGTGACGGCGGGCAGGTCGTGGCAGAAGGCCTGGAGCGGTCCCAGGCCGACGGCGCCGGTGATCAGGTAAAGGTCGGCCGCGGTGAACCAGCGGGCCAGGAGCGCCGGATCGGTGATGGCGCCGGGGGCGGTGACGGCCGACGGGCCGAGGCGCTGCGCCAGCGCGCGCACAACCGGTTCCTTCTCCCCGGCCCCCACCACGGCCAGGTGCCAGGCGGGGTCGGAGGCATGAAGTTGCGAAAAAGCCTCGGCCATGAACTCGATGCGCTTGATGCCGACGAGCCGGCCGACGAAGAGCAGCACCTTGCGGCCCGCCAGGCCCAATCCGGCGCGGATCGCCTCGCGGGCCGGTGCCAGGCGCCCGTGCGCCTCGCGCTCCGCGGCCGTGTCGATGGTGTTGTTCACCACCACGATTCTCTCCGGGGGATAGCCCGAAGCCTCCAGCGCGGCCCGCATGCCGTCGGTGTAGGCGAGGAAAACATCGGCCTGGCGGATGTAGAGCCGCTTGGCCCACTCGCTGACCCGCTTGGCGCCCTCGGCCCGCTCGATGTTCTGGTCCTTCGGGTGGCCCCACAGGAGGAGTTTCGTGCCGGCGAGGCGGTAGAGCGCCAGGGCCGGGTAGGTCAGGTTGGACAGGTGGGTGTCGGTGACGACCGCGTCGTAATGGCGGGCGCGGAGGAAGAAATCCTGCCACACCAGGCGGCGCCCGCCGAGGCGCAGGACGCGGGTGCGGGCGTCGAGGATGGGGAAGCGGAAGGTCCGCCAGTCCACTTTTTCGAGGTAGATGCTGGGCCGCTCGCTCTCGCGGGTGTCGAAGACCACGCGGAATTCCCAGTCGCGCGGCCGGCGCTGCTCGAGCAGTTCGTAGAAGCGCACGCGGTAGTGCGGGATGGTGCCCTGGTGGGCGATGAGGATCTGGCGGGGGCCGGGGGACACGGGCGGGCCGATTGGGGGCGCGGGGGGCGTTTGGGTCAAAACAAAAAAACACGCCGGTCGCGGCGGCTGCCCCACCTCTGGTTGTGGCACGGGCGTCCCGCTTGTGAGATGGGTGGTGGGGGGCCGGAAATCTGAATCCCAGCGGACGGGGCCGCAAACCCGTTCGGCTGGGAGTCGCCTGCGGGTGGCGGGTTCTCTCGCTCCTGTTCGGGGTTCACGGGCGGGACGCCCGTGCCACGGAAAAAGCCGCGCCCGGAGCGGAGGCTCCGGGCGCGGTCGTGTTGTTCGGTTGGATCAGTCTGGCCGGGTGACGGGCTACTGCAGGTTCTGCCAGTCGCTGGCGGCGGAGGAGGCGGGGCGGCCGGTGAAGGTCCACAGGCCCCAGGGCTTGGTGCGGAATCCGGCGGCGGAGGGGTTCCATTTTGTGTCAGCGAAATTGTTGGCATTGGTGGCTGCATGGTGACGGCAGGGTTGGGCGCTCCAGATGTCTCCGTTGGCCGGGGGCAGGCTGAAAGCCTGGGTGTTGACCGTGGTCACGTCAAACGCCTGCCACGGAATCTTCACCTCGCACACCACCGTGGGGGCTGCGACCACGACGGCAACCTGGATGCCGCTGGTGTTGGCCCAAGTGCCTCCACCCGGAAATTCCGTGGCGCCGGCGCCTGTCCATACGAAGCCAGTCGGGGCGTTGATCACAGCGCCCGTGCCGTCGGTGTTCGGGTAGAAGGTCATCTGGTACTTATGGGACGGGTTGGGCTCGCTGTTGCGGCTGGAGATCGGGTCGAGGAAGAGTTCAAAATCGTCTTTGGTGAACGTGAACGTGTCGTCGTTGGTGTCGAGGTTCGCGTCGAACGACGGGGAGGGCGAGTTGGTGCTCATCGTGATGTAGAGATTGGCCGTGTCCCACAATACCTTAAAGGTGGTCTGCTGGGTGGAGGCCGCGCCCGTGGAATGGTCCACGAAGTCGCCGCCGCCGGCGGCGGCGGCGGCCCATGCCGCCTCGTTGGCGACACCGTCAATGGTGATGGCGCCTGAGGTGTAGTTCGCCGTGTAAGTCTTCTGTGCCAGCGCCGGCGCGACGCCGGCCGCCAGGATCAGCGCAATCGAAAGAAGCCGTTTCATCGGTAGACTCCTGTGCTTCATGGGGTTTTGGACAGTGCCGCTTCCAGGTTGCCAGCGTTTCCAACGACGGGACTCCAGCCCAACCTTCCCGACAACCGGGGCGCGACGCACTGACATTAAGTACTGAACAGAAGCAAGTATGGGCCGCTTCTGAATTTCAACCCTAAAATAATGCCTTGAAATGGGGGTTTTCGGCCCCAACCGGTCATTCAATCAGAAAAGGTTTGATTCCCCCGCCCCGGCGGGGTCCATTCGCCACCACCTAGCACCAACCTCCCGAGGAGCAGTCCCCCATGGCAGAAGTCCGCCTTGAAAGCGTGTCAAAAATCTATCCCGGCAATGTGAAGGCCGTGGACAATGTCAGCCTGGAGATCAAGGACAAGGAATTCCTGGTCCTGGTCGGCCCGTCGGGGTGCGGCAAGTCCACCACGCTGCGCATGGTGGCCGGCCTGGAGGAGATTTCGGACGGGAAGGTTTTCATCGGCGACCGGCTGGTGAACGACGTGCCCCCGAAGGACCGCGACATCGCCATGGTGTTCCAGAACTACGCCCTTTACCCGCACATGACGGTGAAGGAGAACCTGGAGTTCGGGCTGAAGCTGCGCAAGGTTCCCAAGCCCGAGCGCGAGAAGCGCGTGGCGGACGCGGCGGCGATCCTGGACATCTCGCATCTCCTGGACCGCAAGCCCAAGGCGCTTTCGGGCGGCCAGCGCCAGCGCGTTGCCGTGGGGCGCGCGATCGTGCGCCAGCCGAAGGTGTTCCTGTTCGACGAGCCGCTGTCGAACCTGGACGCGAAGCTGCGCGTTCAGATGCGCACGGAGATCTCGAAGCTGCACTCGCGCCTGCAGGCCACGATGATTTACGTGACCCACGACCAGGTGGAGGCCATGACCATGGGCGACCGGATCGTGGTGATGAAGGACGGCCTGGTGCAGCAGATCGACGACCCGATTTCGCTGTATGACCACCCGCGCAACAAGTTCGTCGCCGGGTTCATCGGCAGCCCGCCGATGAACTTCATGACGGGCACCCTGGAGCCGCAGGGCGGCGGCTTCGTGTTCAACGAGGGCAACATCCAGGCCCGCGTGGCGACCCGCTACCAGGACGCGCTGAAGGACTACGCCGGCAAGCAGGTGATTTTCGGCATCCGCCCGGAGGACATCTACGACCCCAGCTACGGCACGGAACTGCCGAGCAAGCAGGAGATCGCGGCCACCGTCGAGGTGATCGAGCCGATGGGCAGCGAGATCTACCTTTACATGACGACGGGCAAGACGCCGTTTGTGGCCCGCGTGGAACCGCACGTGCGCGCGGAGGTGGACCAGAAGAAGAAGCTGATCTTCAACATGGACAAGGTGCACTTCTTCGACCCGGTGACCGAGGACAACATCCTGTACAACCTGGAGCGCTCGGGCGAGGCGGTGGGCGCGGCCAACTAACGCGGCGCGCACCAGGCACGGATTTCCGGCGCCCCCGCGGCACAACGCGGGGGCGCTTTGTTTTGTCCGCCTTCGCCAAGGCTTCCGCCTTCGCCAAGGCTACGGCGGACGAGGCGGCGGACGAGGCGGCGGACGAGGCGGCGGACGAGGCGGCGGGGTGGTGGTGCCGGTTTGTGTCGTTTTGTGAGGTTTTTTTGGGGTTTTAGGGACATATTTTTGGCGGTGCGGACCGCTGGTGTTGCTGTGTTTGGCTTGGCCATTTCCCGTATTTTTTTCATGGGGGGGGTGTTTGGCCGGGTTGACGTGATTGACGTGATCGACAGGGGGAAGCGAAATCGGGGGCGGCGCGGGTTAGTCGGGGGTGTCTTCCGCGGGTTCCCGGTTGAGGGGCTGTTTGGGGGGGCGGAGGGATCCGGTGCGTCGGCGGGGGGCGGATCCGAGGGGTTTTTCGGCCTTTGCGGATTTCCGGGCGCGGCGGTTGTTGGGCGCCACGGCGTCGCGGAGCCAGCGCAGGGAGAGGGCGATGTTCTGGACGCGGATGAGCCTCTGGGTCAGGTCGACGGAGCTGCTTTCGATGGAGCCGAAGTCGGCGACGCCGACGATGTAGTCGGCGAGGCGCTTTGCGGCGACGCGGATGCTTGCGCGGGTGATGCGGGGGTCGGCGTCGCCGATGGCGCGGAGCTGGCGGTCGATGACCTCGCTGCGGTCCCTGAGGTAGGGGCTCATGTCGCAGAGGAAGGAGGTGATGAGTTCTTCGTCGTCGATCATGGCCTGGTGAAACGTAGCGACGAAGCGCTGTTTTTCCTCGGGGCTGGCGTCGCGCTCGGGTATGTGGGGCCGATTGCAGACGGGCCCCGGGTCGGGTCCGGGATTGGGATTGTCGTCGGGTTGGGGACCGGAAGCGGCTTGGCCGGGGCCGGGTTCGGCTCCGGTCGCGGGGTTGGGTTCCAGGGGCGGTTGCTGCGGGGCCGG